>Ga0105105_10000938_pt1 | contig 12628 bp, 10 predicted proteins | sample PPLLaktember2015_4_FD_79108 | JGI IMG/M metagenome (GOLD analysis project Ga0105105, IMG submission 79108) | Freshwater sediment microbial communities from Prairie Pothole Lake near Jamestown, North Dakota, USA - PPLs Lake P8 Core (1) Depth... | ecosystem: Environmental > Aquatic > Freshwater >... | reverse complement strand
GGTCAGCTTTTTTATGCTGAAAAGGGGAGCGGCGCATTTATGAACGGTTCGGCGGTGTCGGTATCTTCGATCTCGTCGATCGGGGAGGCTACGGTTGTTTTTACGGAAAAAGAGTACCTTCTCGATCCTTCCGGAGACCATCCTGTCGATCAGCTTCGCCGGAAGGCGGGCCTTGTCCGCGGCTGGGGTGACTGTTACGGCCACATGCTTGTCGCTTCCGGAAGAGCGGAAGTCGCTGTCGATAAAATCATGAGCCCCTGGGACTGCGCAGCGGTGATTCCTGTCGTAACCGAAGCCGGCGGCTGCTGTTTCGATTACCGGGGCGATACCGTTATCGACGGCCAGGGACTTGTGAGCAGCAACGGCGCACTCGGCAGCGTTCTGCTCGGAGCCCTCCGGGGGAGGGGAGCGGAGTTATGCTGAACGCGCTTCTGCTTCTCCTCATAGTCGCGCTGCTGGTTCTCCTGATTTTCATGCAGGCGACCGGCTGGCCTGCCGGTCGCCGGAACGACGCCGACCAGCTGAGGCTGGAGATCCTGCGCGAACTGGCAGGGCAGCGTGCCGAGTCGGCCCGGAGTCTGCATGAGGTAAAAGTCGAACTCGAATCGCTCTCCGGTGATGGCTCCCATGAAAAAACAGCGTTGCTGCTCAAACGCGTTGAAGAGGCGGTAACGCTTCTGCAGACCATGCCCGTCGGCGTGCGCAAAAGAAATCCGAAGAAAAATACGGACGAATGCCGGTGTGAGGCGCCCGATCCTGAAGAGGGGGGCGACGGGGAGTGCGAACGGCAGGGCTCGGGCAGAAATCCGCTGCTTTTCCAGCGACAGTATGCGCTTTTTTCTTTTGATGAATCCGAAGAAATCTCCCCGGCCAGGCCGCCCGCTGATTTTCCTGAAACCGGAGAATATCTTTCCGTTCCCGCCGCCGACTTCGACCCTGATTTCGATCCGCCCTACGACCCGGATGCGATGCCCGGCAGCGGTGCGCAGCGGCACCTTTGAACAGCGGGCTTGGCGTGGCGTCTCTGTTCTTCTGAATGGGCGCAGGGCGGGCCAGGGACCGGTCAGGAAACTGTTTGCTGAAAAATGATATGCGGCTTTACGCCGGTCAGGAATGTCCGGCGGTCGCTGCAAGCGCTTCGGCAATGGCTTTCGCAAAACTCGGCCCGTCGAAATACGGAGGGTTGACGTCCACCCGGACACCCAGTTTTTCCAGAGCCGCTGCGGTCGTGGTGCCTATGGCGGCAACAAGCACTCCCCGGGGAACCACCGTGGAGCCGATTGCCTCGAAGAAGTTTATGGCGGTCGAGGGGCTGGTAAACGACAGGCAATCCAGCTTTCCCTCTTCGAGCAGCTGTTTTACGGTTTCGGTGTCTTCCGGCGACGGCTTGATGTTTTCATAAACCGTGATTTCCGTGCACACTCCGCCCCGCTCTCTGATGACTGCCGGGATCGTGCCCAGCGAGAGGCTGCCTCTGAGAAAAAGAAAGGTGTGATTTCTGATGACCTCGCCGTCGATCTCGGCCATCAGGTTGACGGCATCGGCGATTTTCGGAACCGGTTCCGTTTCGACATCGTGAACGGCAAGATCCTTTGCCGTGGTCTTGCCTACAGCCCAAACCCGCATATGTCGAAGCTTTTCGATCTGTTCTGGCGCTTCGGCAAGCAGGCGTTCCATGAAAAACTGAACGCTGTTGGGGCTGGTGAAAAAGGCTCCGCTGAAAGATGCGAGATCAGGCGCCTGCCAGCCGGAAACCGGTCTGATCTCGATTGCCGGAAAGACAAACGAGTTCAGACCATACTGTTTCAGCTCTCTGACAAACGACTCCGCCTGATGTTTGGGCCTGGTTACGAGAACGCTCTTCATCAGCAGGTTTTACGGATTTCCGAGAGGATTTTGTCCGCCCCCTGTTTGAGCAGCTCTTCGGCAAGCGCAATACCGGCATCTTCGGCCTGTTCGGGAGACGTCAGACCGGTGCGGGTGATCTCGTCGCGAAGGCCTACGGTGCCGTCTACCGATCCAACGAAGGCAAGAAGCTTGAGTGTGCCGTTCTTGAACGAGGCATAAGCACCGATCGGGATCTGGCAGCCGCCCTGCAGATGGCGAAGCAGTGCACGTTCCGCCCTGCAGCAGTACTCCGTGGTCGAATGGTTCAGAATCCGTACGATCTCCCTTGTCTGTTCGTCGTCGACACGGGTTTCGATACCCAGAGCGCCCTGGCCGACAGCCGGAAGCATGATCTCGTGCGGCAGGATTTCCGAGATTCGGTCGCTGAAATTCAGACGGAATACGCCCGCATAGGCAAGCATCATGGCATCGAATTCGCCTTCGTCGAATTTCTTGAACCTTGTGTTGAGGTTGCCCCGGATATCGCAGATTTCAAAATCGGGACGCATGCTCTTCAGCTGCGACATGCGGCGGAGGCTGCTTGTTGCAACTTTGGCATGCTGCGGCAGATCGAGCAGCTTGACGCCGTTTTTGGAGATAATGACATCCCTGGTATCCTCACGATCGGTAAAGGAGGTGATGATGAGCCCTTCTGGCGTGCTGGTCGGGACATCTTTCAGGCTGTGGACGGCAAGATCGATCTCTTTGGCAATCAGATGTTTTTCAATGTCCTTGGTGAACAGACCCATATCGCCGATTTTGGAGAGCGGGGAATCAAGGAGCACATCGCCGGTGGTCTTGACCAGCTTCAGGGTAATGTCAAGTTCCGGAAAATGCCTCGAAAGCTCGGCTTTGGTGAATTCTGCCTGCCACAGGGCAAGAGGGCTGGATCTGGTACCGATAATAAGCTGTTTTTTCAAAGCAGTTACAGATTTGTATTGAATGTTATTGATTTGGTTCTTCGAGATCGAAAATATTGCGGACAAGATTGACCCGGCTCGGAATGGAATCGGAGGTATCGATCGGCGCCTTGAGCATCTTGATCGGATGGTGCAGGATTTTCTTCAGAATACGGTCGGTCAGGTGCTCCATGCGTCGCAGCTCCTCTTCGCTTACCTTGTAGCGGTAGCGCTCGAGCTCCTTTTCCTTGATTTCAATGAATTTCGACTGCAGGTCAACAATGGTGGGACGGACTTTCAGGGTATTGATCCACTGCCCGAACGAAACGAGCTCCTCCTCGATGATGCCGTGCACTTTCGGCAGTTCGGCCCTGCGACGCTCGAGATTCTTGTCGATGATGTGCTTGAGTGCGTCGATGTCCTTGAGGAACATGTTCTGCAGTCTGGAAATGTCGGGATCTACGTTGCGGGGCAGTCCGAGGTCAAGGATGATGACCGGTTTGAGGCGGCGCTTCTGCATGCTCTGATGCATTTCCGCTTCCCGGAGAACATAATCCTTTGTGCTGACTGCGGTGATGATGATATCGAATTCGTGCAGATGCTCCTTGTAGCTTTCGAAAGGCAGGACCTTTCCGGTTCCGAGCTCCTCGGCGAGCGTTTCGGCCTTGGAGAGGGTCCGGTTGGTGATGACGATGTTGCGAGCGTTTTTCTGGCACATGTGCTTGGCGGCAAGTTCGCCTGTTTCACCGGCGCCGATGAGGAGGATCTTTTTCATCGACAGGTTCGAGAAGATCTTCTGGGCAAGTTCGACGGCTGCATAGCTGACCGATACGGCGCCCTCCATGATCTTGGTCTTGGTTTTCACCTTCTTGGCGACGCTGAAAGCCGTATGACAGAGGCGGGTGATGAGAATGCCGGCGGCCTGCACTTCGGCAGCGATCCGGTAGGCATCCTTCACCTGGCCGAGAATCTGGCCTTCACCGAGAACCAGGGAGTCGATAGCGCTGGAAACTTCAAAGAGATGACGGGCGGTGCCGCAGTAGAAGCGGCTGAAGAAATGTTCGGGACGGACTTCCTTTCGGGCATCCTTGTAGGAAATCAGGTACTCCTTGAGGTACTCTCCGGTCACTTCCGACATTGCCGGAACGACATAAACCTCCGTACGGTTGCAGGTGGAAAGCACCATCGCTTCGTGAGCAAGACCGCTTGAAATGAGGTCGGTAATGAACTCCTTGTTCTGAACCTCTGAAAGAGCAATTCTTTCACGAATTTCAATGGGTGCAGTTTTGTGGTTGACACCGACTGAAATGATGTTCATAGCAGGCTTGTTTAAATGAGCAGATTAAGGGTAATCGCAAGAAAATCTCTGTCGCAGTAAGAACCTGTAAAACTTTAATATACCGCAAACGCCGATAATTATCAAATGAAGTGAGACTCCGGCATGTAATGCAGGCCGTTCTGCATGGTCAGCCCATGGAATGACGGCGAAAAAAAAGTCATCAGCAGAATGAGCGCGGTAATGAAGACAAAGAGCGCGATAAAGAGATAGGCCATATGCTTCAGATCCCATCCGGTAATAGGCCGGACAAAGATGCTGGCGCCGTAGATGAGCCAGATGATGACCAGTGAGAAAAGGCGCGGCTCCAGAAGGGTGATGGCCTCGCCGGAAGCTTTCTGCTCCAGTACGCCGGCAAACAGGGTGATCGAGAGAAAGATGAACCCGAAAGCAACGGCGTGCATGGTGAGGCGTTCGAGCACTTCGAGGTTCGGCAGGCGCTGAAACAGCAGTTCGAAGCGGTTTTTCTGTATCTGACGGAAAAGCAGGAGATAGAGAAAACTGTAGAGTCCTGCGATGGCGATGGCGCTGAAGCCGAAGATGGCCGCAATGAGGTGTACTCCGATACCGAGGCCGCTGAACGCCGGGCCTTCTCCCGAAGATTGTGCGGTGAAGATCGATGAGATGAGCTGGGCTCCTGCCGAGAAGGCGAGGACGAAAAATCCGGTTTTATCGCTTTTTGTGGTGAACTCGATAAAGATATAGGTAATGGCCAAAGTCAGGGCCACCATGCTCATGAGATTGAAGGTCGAATAACTCAGCTTGTAGCCTTCCAGTGAGGTAAGAAGGCCGAGATAGACGACATGCGCCAGCACGGTAAGGGCCAGTGCCGGCTGCTTGAAGCGCGCGGCCAGTTTGGTGTCCCTGAAAAAATGTGCGCCATACAGGAATGTCGTGACGATATAGAGCAGGGAGACAAGCTGTATCAGGATAAACAGCGGTATATTGTTGAGTACGATACTGTCCATGTATGGGTTGCGGTCGGAATTTGTTCTGTTTAAAATACGAGATAACTTCGTTTTGACCGTACCCCTTCCGGCTCATGCCGGGGGCTGAAGAATATGGGCGCAAAACAAAGAAAAAATTGTATATTCGGGCCGCTTCGGGGGATAAATATACTTATTTACAAGGAAAAAAGATGAGCAGGAAAAAGAATATCAGGAATATAGCCATTATCGCTCACGTTGACCACGGAAAAACGACGCTTGTCGATGCGATTTTCCAGAATACGGGAGCATTCAGGGATAACCAGCAGGTAAATGTGCGGGTGCTTGATTCGAATCCCCAGGAACGGGAGAGGGGAATCACCATTTTCTCGAAAAATGCCGCGGCAATATACAAAGACCATAAAATCAATATCGTCGATACGCCGGGTCATGCCGATTTCGGAGGAGAGGTTGAACGCATTCTGAAAATGGTGGACGGCGTTCTGCTGCTCGTCGATGCGTTTGAAGGCCCGATGCCGCAGACCAAGTTCGTGCTGCGCAAGGCGCTCGAGCTGCATCTGAAGCCGATTGTGGTGATCAACAAGATAGACCGGCCGCAGTCCGATCCCGTGAAGGTGCACGATCAGGTGCTCGATCTGTTCATCGCCCTCGGCGCCGAGGAGGATCAGCTTGATTTCGCCTATCTCTACACCTCGGCCAAAAACGGTGTGGCCAAGTACAGCATGGATGACGAGGATCACGATATGAGCCTTCTGCTCGATACCATTATCCGGGAGATTCCTCCTCCGCTGGCCGACGACGAAGGTCCGTTCCAGATGCTGGTGACCAGTCTCGACTATAGCGAGTATATCGGCAAGATCGCCATCGGTCGCATTCGCAGGGGCAAGGTCAGTCCCGGAAACCAGCTTGCCGTGGTCAGTCCGGAGGGTGTGGTCGGCAAGGGATCGGTGACCAAGGTTTTCCTGTTCGACAAGTTGCAGAAATTCGAGGTCAAGGAGGCCGCTTCGGGTGACATTGTAGCCCTTGCCGGCATTGCCGAAGCCACGGTCGGCATGACGCTTGCCGCCGTTGACGCTCCGGAACTGCTCGAGTCGTTTGAAATCAGCAAACCGACGCTCTCCATGCTCTTTTCGGTGAACGACTCTCCCTTTGCCGGTCAGGAGGGCAAGGAGGTTACGAGCCGCAAGATTCGCGAGCGGTTGATGAAAGAGGTGATGACCAATGTGGCCCTCGACGTCGAGGAGACGGAAAGTGCCGATACCTTCCGCGTTTCGGGAAGGGGTGAACTGCACCTTTCGGTACTGATCGAAACCATGAGACGCGAAGGGTATGAGCTTGCCATCGCAAGGCCTGAAGTTATCATGCACCACGACGAGGACGGCACGCTGCTCGAACCGATCGAGCATGTCACCATCGATATTCCCGAAGAGTATACCGGCGTGATTATCGAAAAGATGGGCCGCAGAAAGGCCGAGATGACGCACATGGGCACCCTGCGCGGCGGTATGGTGAGGCTCGAATTTGAAATTCCAACCAGAGGCCTCATCGGCTACAACCTCGAGTTTACCACCGATACCAAGGGCGAGGGCATTCTTTCCCACGTGTTCTACAACTATCAGCCCTTCAAGGGCAAACTGCCTTCACGCGAGACCGGTGCGCTGGTGGTCTCTGAAACCGGCACCTGCGTTGCCTATGCGCTCAGCAACCTCGAGGATCGCGGTACCTTCTTCATTTCTCCAAACACCAGGGTCTACGAAGGCATGGTTGTCGGTGAGTCCACAAGGGGTCTGGATATCACGCTCAATGTCTGCAAGACGAAAAAACTCTCCAATATGCGCTCTTCCGGAACGGATGAATCGCTTCGTCTCACTCCGCCGAAAATACTTTCGCTGGAACAGGCGCTCGAGTTCATCAACGATGACGAGCTTCTCGAGGTGACGCCGCAGAGCATCAGGCTGAGAAAGAAAATTCTCGATTCGAACCTTCGGGCGAAGGCGACCAAAAAGGCAAACGCCTGAAGGGCGGAGTCTTTTGATGGAAAAACAAGCAGAAGGGCTGCCCCGAAAAGGCAGCCCTTCTGCTTGTAAAAGAAGTCCCTCGCCGGCTTTTTTTAATGCTCGAAGAAGAGTTTTTTCAGCTGAGTCCGTGCGCTTGAAAGCCGTTTGAGCACCTCGCTTTCGTCGATCCCGGTCGAGGCGGCGACCTCCCCGACACTCCGTTTTTCAAGCTCCGTCATCCGGTAGACCTGCCTCTCGGCTTCAGGAAGCTTTTCTATGCAGGCCATAAACCGGAGGTCTTCACCGCTCGGATGTTCCTCTGCCGTCCCCGCTTCAGCCGTTTCGGCTGCGTTCCGACCGAACAGCTCGTTCTCTGTGGCCGGTATCGGGTCGTCCTCGCTTACATCGCCGAAAAGCCGGATGAACTGTTCGAAGTCGAGTCCGGCGGCTTCGCAAGGCGTGATGCTGTTTTCAAGGATCTGGGTTGCCAGCCGGTTGAACTTTTCGCGGATTTCGGGCAGTTCCACGGCAAAATTGAAGCTGTCGTCCCGGTCTCGGGCCTCACTGTTGTAGGGGATTTTCATCAGTACGGTAATGCCGGCCGCCTCGGCATATTTTTCAGCCATGCCGCTGCCGTCGTCCCGGTTGACGATCAGGCCGAGCAGGCGCGACTGCCCGCCTACGGTTTTAAAGTAGTTGTTGGCCTGGCAGATGTTGTTGGCCGTGAAGATCGACTGCCGGTCGTTGCTGGTGACCAGAATGACCTCCTCGCTGAGCGAACGGGCAAGCGGCGTGGCGAACCCGCCGCAGACCACGTCGCCGAGAAAGTCCATGAGAATGATGTCGATGTCCCATTTGAAGATGCCGAGCTTTTCAAGCACGTCGAATCCCGAAATGATGCCTCTGCCTCCGCAGCCGCGGCCCACCTGCGGGCCTCCGAGTTCGACGCCGTAGATGGGCTGGCCGAATCCCGGAATATTGCGTCTGAATACAACGTCGCTGACGGTTACAGGCTGATTCAGGGCATTCTTTTCGGCAAACAGGTCGGTAACGGTAGGCAGTGAAATGCCTCCGAAAAGAGAGGTCGTCGAATCATGCTTGGGGTCACAGCCGAGCTGAAGGACTTTTCTGTTCATCAGTGCGAAGGTCGCGCTGAGATTGGTGGTGGTAAAGCTTTTGCCGATTCCGCCCTTGCCGTATATCGCAATGGTTCTTGCAGCCATGATGGTACTTCCTCAGGTATTGCCGGCCAGATAACAGGCGCTTTCCTGTTCCACGGCCTCCGGTTTCCAGTGCAGAATCATTTTCAGGCAGTCGGGGTCGCTGAATGCCTGCAGGTATACCGAGGTGATGTTTTCATCGACCCGGCACTGGTGGGTAAATATTTTTTCGGCGTTGAGCTTTTTTCCGGCAATGAGGTCGCGAACCCTTTCCAGATCGCCTTTTGCCCACTGGCGGGCCGCAATGAAGGAGAGCTCCTTCTGGAATGCCTGGGAGTAGTCGATGTTCATCCGCTGGTAGTAGCCGCCGAAAATCACCACGCCGTGGAATTTCAGAAACCGCAGCCCGGTGTCGATGGCGCTCATGATGCCGGTGCTGTCGATCAGGACGTCGAATTCGTGACCGGCCAGAGCGGCGGAAACATCCTCGGTGTCGGGATTGACTTTCAGGTCGGCGGAGGAGAGCTGGAGGCGGTTCTGGTGAGGTTCGGTGACGGCAACCAGTTTTGCGCCCATATGGCGGGCCAGTTCCGTGGCCAGAATGCCTACGGCGCCCTGGCCGAGCACCAGCACCTTGCTGTCTTTAACCTTCGCCAGATCCACGATGTGCAGTGCGGTTGCTCCGAGAGGCAGCGCGATGCCGCACTGGGGATTTGCGATCGAATCGAGAACGGTGATGCTGTCGACCGGGCAGGCAATGTACTGCGAAGCTCCGCCGAACGCTGCGTTGACGTCGGTGTAACCGAACGAGCCGGCGACATAGGCGAACTTGCCGATCAGGCTCTGGTTGACGTGCTCTCCTGCTTCAATGATCCGGCCGACGGTCTCGTATCCGGGTATGAAGGGATAGATGAACGGCGGCGATGGAATGAGGCCGTTGTAGGCCATTTTTTCCGTACCGGTACTGATCGAAGACCAGTAGGTTTCAACAAGCACATCGGTCGAGGAGAGCGGTTTCAGGGTGACTTCCGAAAGGGAAACCTGCCTGACGCCGCTGAAAACAATGGCTTTTGATTTCATAGTATGTTTCTGCTGTTGCCGCCGCTTCAGGCGATCTTCTGCTGTTTGAGCTTTTTCTCGTTGTGTTTTTCAAGCAGCAGGCGGATCACGAACTGTGCGGCATTGATAAGATAGCTGAGGTAGGCCAGGTACGCTGTCAGAATGAGAATATGTTCAGCCGGTTTGACCCAGAAGAACAGGATAAAGTAGGAGACGTGCACGATCATCGCGATGGCGCTGCCGAAATCCTCCCAATAAAACTCCGGGGCGAAGGCGAAGTGACCAAAAACCTCCAGCTCGAAAAAACCGCCGGTCACAAAGATCAGGACAAGCATGAAGGTCTTGAGCGCCACGAAAAAGGTCACCCACCAGAAGTCGGTGATCCAGACCCCCTGGGAGTACAGGTAGGTTGCCGTCAAGCCGGCAAGGAAAATGAGGAACTGTATCGGGGCGAGAATTGCCTGGGATTTTGTCCAGGGTGAAGCGTTTCTTCTGGCAAGCTGTTCCGGAGTATAACGTGGCATGAGAAAATCAGTTCTGTAATAAAGTTGGCAGGCCAGCAGTTCGCTGGAACGACTTTGAATATAGCAAAATAGAGTGGTGCGGCAAACCTCCGCACCACGCGAGAAGAACGGTTATCTCTTCAGTTTCCAGTCGTAGGCATTATAGAGGGTCGAGAGCAGGTTGACCTCCACCCTGTCGAGCCGTTTGCTGAATCCTTCCAGTTCGTCGTAATAGTAGAGAAAGGTTCTCGGCTGTTCGTCATTGAGTATCTGCTGATAGCTTTTCCATAGAGCCGCCTGTCTGCCGCTTTCAAGCGGGCGGCTGAGTTCGTCGATAATCCGGTCGAGTTCGGGATTCCTGAAGGCCGAAGAGTTGAACGGCCGGTTGGCGAAGTCGCTGCCCCAGATGATAAGCTGAAACGGCAGGGTTTCGGCTGCCAGGCCTGAAAGCGCGGCTTCGTAGCGGAACTCGTTCTGGTTTTTCAGGAAAATCAGGCTTTCGTCGAAACGCAGCCGGCAGTCGATGCCGATATCCCGCAGGTTCTGCTGGACGATGGTTGCTGCATAGTTGCGTCGGGGGTTTCCTACGGGAGCGGCCAGCTCGAAGGAGAAGCGCAGGCCGTTTTTCTGCAGGATGCCGTCCGGTCCCGGCGTCCAGCCCGCAGCCCTGAGCAGTTCACGTGCTTTTGCGGGGTTGAAATCGTAAGGTTCCATCGAGGTGTTTGTGATGGCCTTGTAGGCCGGAGAGAGCGAGGTGTTGACGATGACGGCATGGTCGGGTCCCATGAACCCGTCGATGATCGACTGGCGGTCGATGGCGCAGGTCATGGCGCGGCGCACCATCCGGTCGCCGAAAAACCGGTTCGGAGCGACAATCCGGGAGTTCCGGTAGCGGTCGCCGTCGATGTTCAGCCAGACTATGCTGTCGAAATAACGATTGTGCACCGGCTTGACGGAAATATCCGGATTGGTTGTTTTCAGCTCCTCGGCATCCTTGGGGGTAATGCCCCCTGCTGAGATCAGGGCGTCGATCTGCCCCGATTTCAGCATGGCGAGCCTTGTGGTATATTCCGGAACAACGAGGAATGTCATGGTTCCGGTTGCGGCCGGGCGGGGCAGCACCGACGAGGGGTTGGCGACAAGCACCAGTTTCTCCTGACGGCTCCACTCCCTGACCTTGAAAGGTCCGGCCCCGACTACCGGAAGCTCCGACGCCCGGCTCCGGATTTCGTCCGGGGGTATTGCGGCGAAGATATGGCGGGCCACGGGCATGAGGTCATTGAAATGGTCGAGCACGATATCTTTCGACAGCGGCTTGTTGAAGTGCAGCACAAGCGTTGAATCGTCGGGGGTTTCGACGGCGCGTTCGATGTCGGCGGTACCGTCGGGAAGCAGCAGCAGGTCGTTGAGATAGTGCTGGCGGGAACTGGCTATTTTCGGGTTTTTATAGAGCCCGTAAGAGAACTTGAAATCGCCGGAGGTCACTTTTTTGCCGTCTTCCCACAGCGCGTCGGAACGCAGGTGAAAGAGCGCCTGTTTTCCGTCAGGGGAGAACTCCCAGCTTTTTGCCATCCAGGGCTTGTATGCTATCGCACCTTTTTCTTCATTGTATTCCGGCTTGACCAGCGACGGATAGATGAGGGTACAGACTTCGCGTGAAAGCGAAAGCTGGATCAGAAGGGGATTGAGGTAGTCGAAATCGGCGGAGATTCCCGTAACGATATGGTCGCTGCGGAGATTTTTGCTCTCCTGCCGGCAGCCGGACATTCCTGTAACGATCAGCAGCAGGAAAAGCGCTGAAAAAAGTATTTTACGCATGATTAATCATACCGGGAAAAAGTTGTCGCCCAAGGGTGTTCTCAACGGAAAAATAAATGTAGAGAAACTATCCTTCATTGAAAAACCAAAAGCCTCATGCAAACCGAACTCTTCGATGTGATCATAGTCGGCGGGGGACCGGCAGGTTCTTCTGCTGCGCTCTATACCGCAAGGGCAGCGCTCAGGACGCTGGTGATCGACAAGGACCCGCATGCCGGAGCTCTCGGCATGGCTCACACCATCGCCAACTACCCGGGAGTTCCCGACGCCTTGACGGGCATGGAGCTTCTCGGGCTGATGAAGCGTCAGGCGGTTTCGTTCGGAGCCGTCTATCAGCGTGACAAGGTTACCGGCATCGATCCCGACGGGCCTGAAAAATCGGTTTTTACGGCTTCGGGAAAATTCCTCCGGGCGAAATCCCTGATTCTTGCGACAGGCGCCATGGGCAAAAGCAGCGAGATCCCCGGCGAAAAAAAACTTGTGGGTCTGGGCGTAAGTTACTGTGCAACCTGTGACGCCGCCTTCTACAAGGGCAGGCCTGTTGCGGTGTACGGCAAAAACCGGGAAGCAGTCGAAGAGGCTCTCGTCCTCAGCCGTTTCGCGTCGAAGGTTATGCTGCTCTGCCCTGGAGGGAAGCTTGCCGTGCCGGATGAAGAGGCTGAACTGCTCCGTCAGGCGGAAAACGTGGAGATCCGTTACCACAGCAAGGTTCTTTCCGTCAATGGAGAGAAAGGTGTCGAGTCGCTCAGCCTTGAAGGAGCTGTTGATTTGCTTCCGGTCGAGGGTTTTTTCATCTATCTGAGCGGCTCATCTCCGGTGCTCGATTTTATCGGCGGCCGTCTTGAGATTTCAGCGTGCGGATGTCTGAAGGTCGACAGGGAGTTCACCACATCCGCTCCGGGAGTTTTTGCCGCGGGCGATATGCTCTGCAAGGAGATCAAGCAGGCGGTCATTGTGGCCGGCGAAGGCTGCCACGCTGCCCTCTATGCCGGCAGGTATCTTCGCGGGACCCCGAAACCCTC
>Ga0105105_10000935_pt1 | contig 12640 bp, 15 predicted proteins | sample PPLLaktember2015_4_FD_79108 | JGI IMG/M metagenome (GOLD analysis project Ga0105105, IMG submission 79108) | Freshwater sediment microbial communities from Prairie Pothole Lake near Jamestown, North Dakota, USA - PPLs Lake P8 Core (1) Depth... | ecosystem: Environmental > Aquatic > Freshwater >... | reverse complement strand
ACCATCTCCTATCCTGCCAGCAACACAATCTTTATTGATATGCCAGACAAACCAGCATTCTTTCCCCATCTGAAGTTTATATACAAGACATTTATCTCTTGTTTTGATCGGACATTCCATAAACTCCCAGCAAGTCTCTGGAATATTTGTAACAGGTTGTGTCATCTCAGCATAGGGATAAATGGTTTATTGTGTTATAATCGTTTCGTAAAGCAAATCAAAGAGACCGCAGATCATGAATCAGTCCTTTTTGATTTTGTCGTCATCGATGATCAAACATTTTCGTTCCATATGAAAGAAGTTGAGGTATCGATACCGTATTTCTCGTTCATTCAGATGATGCTGCAAAAACTCCGGCTTGTCAAGCAAGTAATAATATCTTAGTGTTTGTTTCAGGTTCACATGACCCTAAAAAAAGACGTTTTGGATGATGTGTATCAACGTGCGTTTCACTACGAGGCAAAACTAGGAAGTTGCCCTCAATGTGTTCTGGCTGCGTTAAAAGAGACTTTGGATATTGGAGATGAGGCTGTGTTTAAAGCATCTCAAGGCCTCGCAGGGGGTACTGCGTTATCATCAGAAGGAACCTGTGGCGCTCTTGCGGGTGGGATGATTGCGATAAGCTTTCTTGTCGGAAGGACATATCAGGAGTTTACTGAGGGGCAAAAGAAACGACTGGTGTTCAAATATACCAGAAAGCTTTATGATAAATTCGTTGGGGAATACGGTTCACCGCTCTGTTGTAGTGTTCAGAAAAAGATCTTCGGACGCAGCTATGATCTCCTTGATAAGCAGGAGTATGATGCCTTTGAAAAGGCTGGTGCTCATGTCGATAAATGTACCAGTGTCGCAGGGAATGCTGCAAGATGGACTGCGGAGATTATCCTAAATGAGTTACAAGAAGAATTAAAGGAAGGATAAATATATAAATTGTAAAGAGAATAGATGAGGTTAGAGAGGGATAAAATGAATAATAAACACAGTTTCGTCGGGGGAAGAACCAAGATTGTATGTATATCAGTTATCATGGTTGTCTCATTGTTTTCAGTGACAAATATAGCGACCTCAGGACAGGTTGCTGATTCGATCACGATGACGTATTCGTTTCCCACACCTGCAATATCGAAAATCACTTTTGGTGATAAGATATATGACCAGTTGCTCATCCAGGGGGCACCTTGTTCCGGAAACCCCGGGGAGCCTTTGTTACCGACAAAAGGAGCATACCTTTTACTCCCAGCCGATACGAAGGTTGATTCGATTATCATCACCGGTGAAAAACTACAGGTCGGCTCAGGGTTGACTATTGTCCCTTGTGGAGCACCTGTTCCACTCGTACCTCAAGCAGCTGATGTGGTTCCTCAACCAGACCAGGTAATCTATCAATCGTACGAAGAGTTTCCCGGAGAGCTCTTCTCCGAGATTGGCGTGCACCAGTTCCGAGGATATTCCATTCTTGTCCTTTTGCTTTCTCCAGCACAATACATTCCAGCGACTGGGGATTTGTTCTATTATCCAACCATGACCGTCACAGTAAACTTGCAGAAGGAATCTCAGACGAATGGAATGTACAGGGATTTTCCACGGGATCGATCTGAGCTTCTTTCAAAAATAGAAAATCCCTTCGTAGAGGTCTCTTATCAGAAACCCTTGCGAAACGCGATTGTATCAGATCAATACGATCTTCTCATCGTGACGACCGATGCGTTCAAAAATGGTTTCCTTCCTTTAGCTGAACAACATAATACAACTGGCAAAAGAACGATCATCCGAACCTTAGCTGATGTCGGTGGCGATACACCAGAGGCAATTCGAGCGTACTTGCAGACAGCATATACGACCCTAGGAATCAGTTATGTCCTTTTGGGAGGTGATACCGATAGTATTCCTGCGAAGATGCTCTACGTAGAAGGCATGGATGAGAATGTCACCCCCTATGATACTCTGATGCCCGCGGACCTGTATTATGCATGTCTTGATGGACCATATAACTCCGATGGTGATGAGTACTGGGGGGAACCTACCGATGGGGAGAATGGCAGCGATGTTGATCTTATCGCAGACATCTACGTCGGTCGTGCCTGTGTAGACAACGCAGAAGAGGTGGACAATTTCGTTCAAAAGACTGTTGAATATCTCTCGCTTCCATCAGGGGATACGTACCTTAGTGAAGCCACCTTTGCCGGAGAATATCTTGGTGATTATGGGATCGCCTCATTTGGCGGAACCACCTTGGATCAGCTCATCAACGGATCGAGTGAAAACGGTTTTACGACAGTCGGCATCCCCGCAAGTCTCTATAACATCGATAAACTCTATGATGATCTTTACCCGGGTTTTGACCCGCTGAACCCCGGGGGAACAGGCTGGCCAAAAGAAGAAATCATCAACAGAATCAACAACGGTGTTCATCTGATAAACCATGATGGACACGCATACTACGAGTATAACATGAGGATGTCAAATAGTGATGCAAATACTCTCACTAATGATCATAATTTCTGTTTCGTGTATTCCCAGGGATGTATGTCCGGTGGTTTTGACAACCCGGAAGGCGGGGACTGCATCGCTGAGTATTTCACGGTGAAAAACACCCAGGGTGCATTCGCCGGGATCTGGAACGCCCGATACGGCTTCTTCTGGTCCTATAGCACCGATGGGGACTCTCAACGGTATCATCGACAGTTCTGGGATGCGGTGTTCGGGGAGAACATCAGGGAAATCGGTCGAGCGAACCATGATTCCAAAGAAGATAACCTGTTCATGATTCAGCGGTCCTGCATGCGATGGGTCTATTATGAGACCAACCTGTTCGGGGACCCAGCAGTCAGCTTCCAAAATGCATCAGGGCAGAAGCCACAGCTTCGAATCAGCGATGTCGGTGGTGGGAAAGGAATTATCCAGGTATCCATCGTAAACGACGGAGAAGTACCAGTAAGCAACATCCCATGGAGCATCATGGTGCAAGGCGGGATTCTAGGGCGGATTAATATCTCCTCAGTTGGTTCGTTTGCATCCCTTGTTGTTGGGGATACATTGACTATTCAACCAGACAAGACCATTTTTGGACTTGGTAAAATCTCAATTCAGGCGCAGGTGAAATACGCAGAGGATTGGGCCGGCACAGGACTGGTAATTGGTCCGTTTGTTGTACGAATCGTCCCAGTTTAACGGTACAAACTTCAGATGAACAAACCATAAAAGTACGATTATTATTCACCTGTGTGTCATGGTGAAGAACCTCGCAGGGAAATTAAAACTCCTTCTCCCATTCATCGGTCTTGGTATCTTAGCATATGTTGTTTATTCACTTGACCCGCAGAAGATCATTACCGCTTTTCTCTCCATAGATTCACTCTATATCTTCTATGCCTTGCTTCTCACGATTCCGTTACTTGTGATAAGAATCGTGGAATGGCAGATTATTTTAAAAGAACAAAAAATCACGTTAGGATATTTAGACTGCCTGAAAATCTACCTTATCGGAATCTTCTACGGCAGTTTCACCCCAGGGTATGCGGGGCAGTTAATGCGAATCCCATACCTGAAAGAAAAAACAAAAGAACCTTTCGGGAAGCTCTTTATCAACACTATCATTGACACCTTTGTTCATTCGTTCTCGATTTACGGGATGATGGTCATAGGAGCGTTCTTGGTGGTTGGAACCATCCCTGAGTTGCTCCCTGTGACTATTGCTTGGATGATTGGCTTTTCACTGGCTGCATTGTATTTTACAGGAAAGACGAGGGGGGAAAAATTCTTCAAAGTCATCATTACGTATCTCATCCCAAAAAAGGTCAAACCTCATCTGAACGCGTTTGTTGATACGTTCTATTGTGATTTCCCGCGGTTTACAGTCATGATCATCCCTTATCTCATTGGGATTATCACCTGGGTCATCGTGTTTTCTCAGGAATATCTGATAGTCCTCGGATTAGGTCTTGAGATACCCTATCTTTTTTTTCTTGTATTATTTCCGATTGCGAATGTTGCCGGCTTCATCCCTATTACCTTTGGAGGTTTGGGGACACGGGAGTTCACCGCTATTTTGATTTTCACGACCCTTTTTATGGTTACAGCAGAACAGATTCTGGTACTATCGCTAGTTGGTTTTTTTGTTACGGACATCTTCCTAGCATTCCTTGGTTTTCTACTGTCGCTGACTGAAACACGTGTGAAAACAAGTTTACCAGAACTGATTGACGAATAAAGGAGTATATCCCTACGATTATTATCCTTTTTTAAGAAAAAAAAAAAAAGTTTTAAAAGAGTTAGATGTCCCTGAGACTGACGCGTTTAGCGGCACCTATCCCAGGGATGCTGAGACGTTTTGCAATCCGGTCAATAATCTCCGTAGACACAATCGTAAGTAAGAGATAGATGACTGCGATCATCGCAAAGACCTCAAGATAACGGAAGGTCTGCGCTGCGATGAATTTCCCCTCAGCAGTCAACTCAGAAACCTGGATGATATATGCAATTGATGAATATTGTAAAAGATAGATGAATTCGTTTGACCAGGCTGGAATCGAGATGCGCAACGCCTGGGGTAGTATCACATGCTGGATTGATTGCAGTTTGTTCATCCCAAGCGAGCGGGCTGCACTCATTTGACCGGTCTCTACAGACTGTATAGCACCTCGCAGGTATTCAGCTTGGTACGCCCCACTATTGAGAGCTAAACCAAGAAGAGCTGCCTGGATTGGCGTAAAAATAATCCCAACAGAGGGAAGACCGAAATAGATAATAAATAACTGCACGAGAAGCGGGGTGCCCCGAATCAGTTCGATGTATCCGACACAGAAACCATTGACGATTTTATTACCATAGACCCGACCTAAAGCCAAGGCGATGCCAAGGAAAAAACCAACAGTGATAGAGACAAATGTAAGCAATAATGTATTTCCTAAACCACTCAGCAGATCTGGCAGTGAATTTATAAAGAACTGACCAAAATCAGCTGCCATTTAGCCTCCTTCTTGATCGCCATAAAGAGCGCCTATCCTGCCAAGGAATTCCCGTGTACGCGCCATTTTCGCATTCGTAAACATCTCCTTTGGCGATCCCTGCTCAACGATGATGCCACCTTCCATGAAGATGATTTCATCTGCGACATTTCGTGCAAAACCCATCTCATGGGTCACCACTAGCATTGCCACTTTTCCACAGAGTGATTTCATCACATCAAGAACATCACCTATTAGCTCAGGATCTAAAGCAGAGGTTGGCTCGTCAAATAAGATAAGATCAGGATCCATGGCTAGTGCACGAGCGATCCCAACCCTTTGCTTCTGGCCACCGGAGAGTTGCGCTGGATACTGACCAGCTTGTGCCTCCAAACCGACGCGACTGAGCTCTTGCATTGCTCGTTTGTGTGCCGCTTCTTTTTCTATTTTTTTTACTTTTTCAAGCCCGATGCTGACGTTGCGAAGCGCGGTCAGATGATTAAATAGATTGAAATCCTGGAACACAAAGCCGATTTTCTCCCGCATCTTGTTGATGTTTGACTTCGGATTTGTGATTTCTACTCCATTTAACCATACATGACCTTTGTCAGGGGGGCTGAGTTGGTTGATGCAGCGCAGAAGGGTGCTTTTCCCAGTTCCACTTGGTCCAATGATGACCTTTGTTTCGTCTTTCTCCATGGTAAATGAAACGCCTTTGAGGATTGCAACATCCCCATATGATTTGTAAACATCCTTTACCTCTAACATAGTCATTGAGGAGTCCTCCATTGTTTCATCGATGCACCTCCGCTTGATATCCGGCCATCTGATATTTTTTTTCTACATAACGGAGGAGTTTATTTGTTGAAAAAACCAATATGAAGAAAATGAGAGCGATGAGTAAATAGACGACAAGGACCAGATCTGGATCCCTAACCTGTATGTATCGTCCTTGTCTCATAAGTTCTATGACACCAATCGCAAATGCAAAGGAGGTGTCTTTAAGAAGAATCGTGAATTCGTTGGACCATCCTGGGATGGAGAGACGAAGCATCTGAGGCATGATGACATGGCGGATTGCTTTGAGTTTGTTCATCCCAAGAGAATACGCGGCATGTATCTGACCTTCGGGGATTGAGTTAATCGCCCCACGAAAAATCTGCGCTTGATATGCGGAGCTTCGTAACCCAAGACCGATGATTGCTGCAGTGAATGCATCAAGATTGATCCCAATCTGAGGGAGCCCAAAATAGATAAGGAATAATAAAACGAGCAGAGGGATGCCCCGAAGGATTTTCTCATAAATCAAAATAAGATATGCGATAGGTCGCGAGGCATAGGAGCGTCCTGTGGCAAGCAGAATCCCTACAATCGTCCCAAGCACGATGCTAAATGCGGTAAGAAGGAGAGTGATGCCTAATCCATCAAAGAGTGAGGGGAGTGATTCTATCAGCGTGTCAAGCGCCAACGGATCACCCCATGTCCATGTTACGTGGCAAAGTATTGTTCAATGAGATCTTCCCAGTAGGTTGTCGCTTTGACCGCAGCGAGTCCGGTGTTTATCTTGTTGACTAACTCGGTGTTGCCTTTTTCCACTGCGAATCCGTAGTTTTCATTTGTGGTGATGTTCAGAACGATTTTTACATCTCCGCTCTTTGCAAAGGCTTGTGCGACCGGTGAATCGATGACGATGGCACCAACTCGTGCGGGTCCAATGATTAGATCAGCGACAGCGTCAGTGTAAAGATCATAGCTTCTGAAATCATCGCTGTTGAGTTTCCCTGTTGCTACGAGCGTATCATTCACCCAAGCCCATCCTGTTGTTCCCGTCTGGGCACCAACAGTATAGTTTTTCAGATCCTCAATGGTTGTGATGTTGACAGCCGCATCTACTTTCACAAGCACGGCTTGGTTTGCATCGTAATAAGGGTCGCTGAAATCAACTTCTTGGAGTCGCTCGTCGGTGATGGTCATAGCCGCGGCGATGACATCTATTTTTCCTGTTTGCAATGATGGTATTAAAGAATCAAATCCGATGTCCTGGACTTCAACGGTGTATCCTTGGTCCGTCAGTATCTTTTTAATTAAATCAATATCAAAACCAATAATGGTTTGATCGGCGGCTCTGTACTCGAAAGGAGGAAAATCCGCTGATGTTCCAATGATTATTTTATTTTCGTCTTCCTGCGTGCATCCTGATAACGCAATAGTACCGATGACCATTGCCAGTACCAAGGCTATTGAGAATATTTTCTTTTTATTTTCCATAATTGACCTCACCCTTTGGTTCGTGGAGATAATCTGAAGAGTATTATTTAAACATTGTAGTAATTAAAAAGAAGAAATAGTGAAAAAATAACTCAAACAGGGTTCATTGTTTGGAGAGGTACTCAACGAGACCTGGGGTGATGACTGGTTTGTTTTCGATAATTGGGTATCCGAATGGTAGTATGGTTGAGTGGACCGCGTCATGGATGATTTCTAGTTCATTTGCGATTTCGATATCCTTGAGATAGAGGCCAAGGCAGATTGCTTTTATAACGAACACTGCTCCATCTATGGAAAGCTGCAGTGGCCCAAGGTGTCGTGTGCGGAACCCTGAGGGTGCGCTGATGAGCGATGTTGTCCGACCTTGTGGTTTTTCATAGCCCAGCAGTCCACCGACAATAAGGGCATCTGAGTTGGTGCAATCTTTTGGGCTGAGAGCTCGTTTTGCCTGGGGATCAAGGACGATGCAGTTTTTCCCCGTGTAGAGATCTTTTGCGTTTTCTGTTGTGACTGATCCAAGTTTTTGGAGGACTTTTTTGGTTTTGGTATCAGATACTCTGGTGAACAGAAGGTTCCCGTTCCAGAGTTTTACTGCGTGTTTGTATTCGAGCATGAGCCATTCTGAGAGTGTTGGCTCGCAGTGTTCTATGATGAGGAGTGGTTGTTGTTTCGAAGGCACAAGGACGTGTACGGGTGTTTATGGTAATAAGAGTTCCTGCGAAAAAGTATTTGAATTGGAGAAGTATCGACGGTGTGGTCGTATGGATAAGATTGGCAAGTACGAGGTCACCGCATTTTCAAAAGCACGTCAGGATATTACCATCGTTTCTCAGGAGGGGAAACGGCGGTTGACGATCCATGCGTTACTGGAAGTTGATGTGACCAAGGCTCGTGGGATGATTGCTGCGTTGAAAGGGAAACAGGATATTTCATTCACCGGTTGGATTGTGAAATGCGTCAGTCAGGCGGTCTCAGAGCATACGCAGATGAACTCCTATCGATTGGGTCGCAAGAAGATCGTTTCCTTCGAGGATGTTGATATCCCTATTCCAATAGAACGGAATGTCGGCGGTGAGCACCGGCCGCTTGCGTATATCGTTCGGAAAGCTAATGAAAAGACCGTTTTTGAGATAACCAAAGAGATCCGCATGGCGCAGCATCAGGTGATTGATCCATCCACTGAAGTGCTTGGTGAGGATCTTACGGGGTTTGAACGCTGGGCGATTAATGCGCCTGGATGGTTAAAGAAAATCGGTGTTCGTGTTCTCAGGCGTCGGGGATTGTCAAAAAAGAAGCATTTCGGGACGGTTGGGGTCACCGCGATTGGGATGAAAGGTAGTTTTCCAGGTTGGGCAATCGGGATGGGTGGTCCGATTGCAACGTTAATTATTGTCGGAGGTATTACAAAGAAACCAGGAGTCGTGGATGATTCCATCCAGATCCGGGAGTATCTCCATGTCTCAATCACTGTTGATCATAGTATCGTTGATGGGAGTCCATTGGTGCGTTTCATCTCTCGACTGACCGAGCTGTTAGAATCAGGGTATGGATTAGATGCGGTGTAGGTATTCGATGGATTAAGAAAAAAGCTAGGTCTTCTTTTTTATGACATAGATAGTCCAGGGTGCAATCCTTGTTTCATTGATCCATTGATAGGGTTCTTTTCCAGTCGCTAATGGTTTGTACTTTTTCATGATGCGTAGGTTCGCCTTCGAATACACCGTGGTGTAGTCATTCTCTGACCAAAAGATGTCATAACAGGGGCGTGTATCTGCGATGTCCGTGGTGATGATACGGACGATATCACCGGTTTTTGCTTTAGCATTCTCTGGAAAGTCTTTTGTAGTGAACGATGCCCATTCATGGGTGTATATCTCCGGGGATGAGACAAGGTTGATGATCGTTCCGTTTCTTGTTAGCAGTGTTGAGAGATCATTGAAAAGTCTGATTTTCTTGTCCATGGTTGGTATGTTATCAAAGGTGAATGCAGAAAGGATGAGATCGAAGGAGGAGGAGCGGAGTCCGCTGAAGTCGCCATCATTGATTCGGTGGTATTCTCCAGTGGAGTCGAGTTGTCGTGCGATGGTAATCATCTCTTCAGAGATGTCTATTCCTATGGTTTTGTAACCTAGTGTTTGGAGGAATCGTGTGGATCGGCCGGTGCCGCAGCCGAAATCAAGGGCGTTTTTTCCAGAGGAATATTGCGATATTATTTTTGGGAGGTCTCGGTAGGCAAGAAAGTAGGTTTTGTCAAATTTGAGTTTTGAGTATGCTTCTGCTCGGGTGGTATCTTCGTAGACGTTGGAAAAATCTGTTTTCTTTTTCATAGGATAGCAGGAAATATGGTTGCTCCTACATATGTATTGTTGTAATCAAGTATGGTGGAAAAGCAGAGGCGGCCGCACTAGTCGATATTCAGAATATTCTGATTTATCAGAAAAATTTAAATATTCTGAATTCTATAGTAGATAATAAGGGAAACAACATGCAAAAAAAACACAAAAATGAAACAGGCTCTGCTGCAAAGACACAACCGCTCGGATGTTGCAAAGTAGAATCCGTCGTCAGCGTCGACGAAAGAGGACAAATGGTACTCCCAAAGGAACTGCGAAAAAAAGCAGGCATCAACGCGGGCGATAAACTCGCTGTGGTCGCCATGGAGAAGAATGGAAGAGTCTGTTGCCTTTCATTAATCAAAGTAGGTGACATCGAACCCATGGTAAAAGAAATGCTTGGCCCCATCATGAAAGAAATACTCTAAAGAAATGGTCATGAGTACTATGAAAGCAAAACAAATAAAAAAGAAGGTACGAGAAGGATACGCCGAAATAGCAAAACAAAAAAAATCCTGTTGCGGATCAATCGATGTCTGCTGCGGAAAGGCAACATCGCCAGAGCAAATCAGCAAAACCATCGGGTACACCGATGAACAATTACGTTCAGTTCCAGATGGAGCGAACCTTGGTCTTGGCTGTGGTAATCCCACCGCTCTTGCATCTCTGCAGCCAGGGGAGATTGTCCTTGATCTGGGCTCCGGGGCTGGATTCGATAGTTTCCTAGCAGCAAACATGGTCGGACCCACAGGCAGAGTTATCGGTGTCGACATGACACCGGAGATGCTTCGCAAAGCAAAAGAAAACGCAAAAAAAGCTGGGTACACCAACGTAGAGTTCCGTCGCGGCGAAATCGAAAATCTCCCTGTAGAGGATGCCTCTATTGATGTGGTCATCTCCAACTGTGTGATCAATCTTTCCCCGGATAAAAAGAAGGTGTTTGGAGAAACATTCAGGGTGCTCAAATCTGGGGGACGAGTTGCCGTGTCCGATATCGTGTTGTTAAAAGATCTCCCGGAAAAGATACAAAACTCGGTAGAAGCGTACGTCAGTTGTATCTCAGGGGCGATTCATAAAGACCGATATCTGCAGTTACTCAAGGAGGCTGGTTTCATCGATATCATAGTGACGGATGAATCGTCCTACCAGATCGATGTTGTCATCGAAAAACCGCGGACACAAGCGCTTATGGAAGAGACAGGTGTCACAGAAGAAGAAATTAGGAATCTTGGAGGATATTTTGTCAGTATCAAGGTCATGGGGAAAAAACCTTAGCAGTAACGAATCGATGTAGGTTTCGATAAAAATCGAAAAAAAAAGAAAAAGAGAAGGATGGTAATCGTCCTTTCTAAATCATATCCCCGATTTCAACGCCCTGATCCTCATCAAGTAGCGTTGAATCAATCTCTGATGAAACAGTATCATCATCGATATCGCCACCCGTGTTGGTCTGGTGGTCATCGCTTGTGGATGGTTGACTAAAATACGCATAGGAGACGGTCACTGAAACTAAAAGAATTAAGAGAAAAAAAAGAGAGAGTATTTTTTTATTCATTCTGTATCACTCCTAAAAAAGACATCCTAATTTGGCCGTCCATGACCATTTCCTTTCCCATGCTGTTTCACATCTTCAAGCATCGCCTGGGCATGTATCCTTTTCTTGATGTTCTCTTCTTTGACCTCTGAGAAAATCATATGTCGTTTTTCTTTTGTCATCTGATTGACTATCTTGTGAAGCTGCAACTTGACAAGATTTAAGCTGATATTGCCGTTGATATAGTCATTGATAATAGAGGTGTTGGCTTCTCCGATAATCCCATAGAGTCGGTAGAGTTGATTTTGGTTAAACTGTCTAATCCAATGACGTAGTCTCATACTGACATTCTGAAGTTCATCACTAGTCATATTTCTGAGTTGTTCCTTTATCATTGCAATCGTTTCATTGTCCAGTAAGAATCGGAGTGTATCCCTGAATTGTGTTGTGAGATTTTTTGAGTCATTTTTCAGTTGGACAAAGACCTGCACGGAGTCGTTTGCAGCGGGATCTGCTGCTCGGACTTCACCAAGGATATCACTGAGGTTTTCAAGGATTTTCTCCAGTTCCATGGTCGTTACATTCAGGCCTTTGAGGACCTGGACGGTCATAGCTCCTTTGAGGATGTTTGTTAGAAGCGCTTTTTCCAATTGGAGCAGCCTGATTCGTGCGCCAAGGGAGTTGTTCATGATTCCTACTTCACGTTCGGTTTCGTTATCAAAATGATGTTTCTTAGGAGAGCCTGTTTGGTTGATTTGATCATCTGATTCAACATTTAGGGGGTTGCTTTGGTCGTTTTCATCTGCCTCAACTGCAAATGCCAACGAGACGATAGATCCCATCAGCATCAGCACCAGTAAGAGATTCGTTATTTTTTTCATGTGATTAACACCTTTTGTGTGCCATTTCTATGGCTTGTATCATTGTATTGGTTGAAACAGCATATCTATTTTCACCGGAACAAAGCGGAACAATGCGACATAATTACAAAAAAGAGCTATTGTTTTTTCAGACGGATGAGATTTGACATACCTATCTGTTCTTTCTCGATGAGACCTTTACGTTCCAATCCATGGATATTTCGGGAGACAGATGCCTTTGGGATCTGTAGTTCCTTCTGTATATCGGTCTGGGTTAATGGAAGATTCCGCTCTAGTAAGAGCTGTATGATTTGTTTCTGTCGATGATTTAAACCTTTGAGTTCTCCAGGAAGTTCTTTTTTAGAGGCTTCTGCGGGTAGTTCTTCGGTTTTTTTCTCCTTCAGATAGAAAAATATAATCAAGAGGGTAACAAGGAGTATAGAAGGAAGTAAGATGAAATAGATGATATTCTCCTGGATGAAGGATTCAGCTTGTTTTTCTATTTGATATTGGATGATGATGGATAATGATTCGTTCTCCCCAAAACCTCTGATGATGAGGTTGCCGAGGTTTTCCTCGATGCGGAGAGACCCAGATGATCGAATGTAGCTAATGGAGGATCCTTTTGGTAATGTAAGGTCATAGACAAACTCAGAGAATGTTTCTTGTTTGGTGATATTCAAGAGCCAATAGCTTTGT
>Ga0105105_10000934_pt1 | contig 12642 bp, 11 predicted proteins | sample PPLLaktember2015_4_FD_79108 | JGI IMG/M metagenome (GOLD analysis project Ga0105105, IMG submission 79108) | Freshwater sediment microbial communities from Prairie Pothole Lake near Jamestown, North Dakota, USA - PPLs Lake P8 Core (1) Depth... | ecosystem: Environmental > Aquatic > Freshwater >... | reverse complement strand
CGCCGAGTTCATCGACGGCGCCGAGGAGCTCGCCGCCCTCGAGTCCGAGGTGGCCGGCCACATCGAGGCGATGCTGCAGAGCCTGGTCATCGACACCGAGAACGACCACAACAGCGAGGGCACGGCCCGCCGGGTGGCGCGCATGTACATCGACGAAGTGTTCAAGGGCCGCTACGTGCCGATGCCCCGTGTCACCGAGTTCCCGAACGCCGAGCGGCTCAACGAGCTGATGATCATCGGCCCGATGACGGTCCGCAGCGCCTGTTCGCACCACCTCGTGCCGATCCTGGGCAAGCTGTGGATCGGCGTGCTGCCGACCGCGGGCTCGAGGCTGATCGGCCTGTCGAAGTACGCGCGGATCGCCGACTGGATGATGAGCCGCCCGCAGATCCAGGAGGAGGCGGTGATCCAGCTCGCCGACCTGCTCGAAGCTCGCCTGCAGCCGGCGGGGCTGGCCCTGGTGCTCGAGGCCGACCACTTCTGCATGCAGTGGCGCGGCGTGAAGGACGCCGAGCCGCACATGACCAACAGCGTGATGCGCGGCGCCTTCCTCGAGAACGCCTCGCTGCGCCGGGAGTTCCTGCAGCTGATGCGGCCCTGAAGCCGTGGCGCGGCCCCCCGGGTGCGCGCCTTTGCTAGAATGCGCGCCTGCCGCGGGTGTAGTTCAATGGTAGAACGGCGGCTTCCCAAGCCTCAGACACGGGTTCGATCCCCGTCACCCGCTCCAGTCTTTCGCCGTGCAGACCCCGACCGCGGGGCCCCGCACCGGCCGGCGCCGTGAGCGCGCCGCCCCCGTCCGCCTTATCCGGCTCATCTGCCTTATCCGTCGTGACCGCCCCGCTGCCGCGCCTGCACGAGGATGCGCGGCTCATCGTCGTCGACAAGCCTCCCGGGCTGCTCGTGCACCGCAGCGCGCTCGATGCGCACGAGCACGATTCGGTCGTCGACCGGGTGGGCCTCGAGACCGGCGCGCGACCCTGGCCGGTCCATCGGCTCGACAAGGGCACCTCGGGCGCGCTCGTGCTGGCGCGAGACGCCGAGGCCGCGCGCCGACTCGGTGCGGCCTTCGAGGCCGGAACCGTCGCCAAGCGCTACCTCGCGCTGGTGCGGGGCTGGCCGGCCGACGCGGGTCGCATCGACCATCCGCTCGCCCGGGATCCGGAGCGCGCGTCGGCCGGGCAGCCGACGCGACCCGCGGTCACCCGCTACGCGGTGATCCGGCGATTCGACTGGCCGTTCGCGGTCGACGACCGCCATCCGAGCACACGCTACGCCCTGATCGAGGCGATCCCGGAGACCGGTCGGCGCCATCAGATCCGACGTCACCTCAAGCACCTCGGACATCCGCTGGTGGGAGACGCGACCCACGGCAAGGGCGTGCACAACCGGGCCGTGGCGGCCTGGCTGGGAGTGACCCGGCTGTGGCTGCACGCGGCCTCGATCGAACTGCCGCATCCGGACGACGGCCGTCCGCTGCATGTCGCCGCGCCACCGGGGCCGCATTGGACGCGGCTGCTCGAAGGGTCGGCCGAAGAACGGTGATCAGGCGTCGCCGTGGTGATTCCGGTACCGGCGCCGGCGGGGCCGTGCGGGCCCGGTTACGATGCCCGCACGGGTGGCGATCGCGCCCCCCGCGTCGCGGGCCCATCCGGCCCGGCCGCCGTACACGGGCCCATCCGGCCCATCGCCTAGGACACCGCACGTGCTCAATCCCTGGATGGTCCCGCTGACGATGACGAGCGCGAACGTGATCGCGCTGCGCACGTGGATGATGGTCCCGCTCGAAGGTCGGCAGACGGACTGGCAGCGTCGCGAGGCCGCGCGGATGGTCGACGAGAAGGTCGAGGCGGTGCGCGAGGCTCAGGCCGAGGCGCTCGCGCTCGCATGGAAGATGTGCTTCACGCCCTGGGCCGTGTGGGGGCCGCTCGCCGGCCGCAGCCTCCCGCAGGCGATGGCGAGCGCGACCGACTCGATGGTACGGCCGTTCAACCGGCGCGCCGTCGGCAACGCGAAGCGCCTGCAGGCGCGTGCGATGCAGCCGGCGCTGGCTGCATGGACCGCGCTGCCGGCGTTCGCGCTGGCGGCACCCGATGCCGCCGCGGTGATCCCGATCTCGCGCGGCCGCCGGCGGCGCGCCGCCTGAGGGCGCTCACCCGGGACGAGCACCCGGGAGCGCGGCTCAGCCCTTGGCCGGAGGCGCCGGGTAGGCGCGCCACATCTGCGAATCGTCGATGCCGCCCTTGCCCTGCGCGGACAGCGACAGGAACAGCTGGTGCGCGGCCGCCGACATCGGCAAGGGGAACTTCAGGTCCTGCCCGGTATCGAGCACCAGGCCGAGGTCCTTGACGAAGATGTCGACCGCGCTCTTGGTGGGCGGCGCCTCCTCGAGCGCACGCGGTCCGCGGTCGTTCATCATCCAGCTCGACGCGGCGCTGTTCGTGTAGACCTCGAGCAGCTTCTCGGGGTCGAGGCCGGCGCGCTTGCCGAGCGCGAGCGCCTCGCCGAGCACGGCGAGGTGCACGCCGGCGAGGAGCTGGTTGATGGTCTTGACCGTCGAGCCGGCACCGAGCTCGGCACCGAAGTCGTAGACGAAGCGGCCCATCGCGTCGAGCAGCGGACGCACCCGCGCCACCGCGTCGGGTGCACCGGAGACCATGATCGACAGCGTGCCGTCGCCCGAGCGCAGCACGCCGCCGGAGACCGGCGCGTCGACGACCGCGAGGCCGCGTGCGGCCATCCGCTCCCCGAACGACGCGATGAACGAGGCGGGGACGGTCGCGCACTGCACGAGCACGCCGCCCGGCGCCATGCCCTCGACGGCGCCGTCCGGTCCGAGCACGGCCGACTCGACCTGCGCGGCGTTCACGACGAAGGTGACCACCGCATCGGCGCCCGCGGCCGCCTCGCGCGCGGTCGGCGCGCCGCGTCCGCCCGCGGCGACCAGCTCGTCCCGCGCGCTGACGCGCGGGTCGAAGCCGGTCACCTCGAAGCCGCGGTTGACCAGGTTCCGTGCCGCCGCGGCGCCCATCGCGCCGAGACCGATCATCGCGATCTTCATGGTGTGTCCCCGTCCTTGTGGGCCGCTCCGGGCCGATCGTCCGCGGCCGGGCGGCCGCACCGGCCGAGACTCTACCGCAGCTACTGCAGGTCGATCAGCGTGCGCACGTGCTGCTCGACGCTGCGGGCCAGCGCGGGGAGCGCGTAGCCGCCCTCGAGCACCGACACGATGCGCCCCTCGCACCACTCGTCCGCGACCGCGACCAGCTGCTTCGTGACCCATCCGTAGTCGGCATCGGTCCAGCCGAGGTGGCTCATGTCGTCCTCGCGGTGCGCATCGAAGCCGGCCGAGACGAACAGCATCTGCGGGCGGAAGTCGCGCAGCGCCGGCAGCCAGCGCGAGGTGACCGCCTCGCGCAGCGCGATGCCGTCGGAGTAGGGCGCGAGCGGCACGTTGCACATGTTCGGGCCGAGCGCCTCCTCGCCGTTGAACGGGTAGAGGCGCGACTGGAAGGTCGACACCATCAGCACCCGTTCGTCGCCGGCGAAGATGTTCTCGCTGCCGTTGCCGTGGTGCACGTCGAAGTCGATCAGCGCGACCCGCTCCAGGCCGAGCACGTCGAGCGCATGACGGATGCCGACCGCGACGTTGTTGAAGAAGCAGAAGCCCATCGCGGCGCCGCGCTCGGCATGGTGGCCGGGCGGGCGGATGTTGCAGAACGCGCGGGTGAACCCGCCGCGCGCGACCAGCTCGGTCGCCAGCACCGCCGCCCCGGCCGCGTGGAGTGCGGCGGTGGCGGTGTGCGGGTTCATCGCGGTGTCGGGGTCGACCTGCACGTAGCCGCTGGTCGGTGCCTTCGACAGCAGCTCGGCGACGTACAGCGCGTCGTGCGCCCGGCCGAGCTGCTCGCGGGTCGCCTGCGGCGCGTCGAAGCTCTCCATGAAGTCGAGCACGCCGCGCATCAGCAGCCGGTCCGCGATCACCGACACGCGGTCCGGGCACTCGGGATGGCCCTCGCCCATGTCGTGGCGGGTCGAGCTGATGTGCGAGATGTAGGCGGCTTTCATCGTCCGTCCGGGCCGTCGTATGGTCCCGGGTCTCCTGCGGCCGATTCTAGCGCCGCCCGTGCCCGGCGCCCGCGGACGAGCCCGGCGCTGCTTGACCGGCATCAAGCCGGTATCGTGCTCTGCCCGTACACTCGCGGCCACCGCGGCGGACGATCCGCGTCGCCGCGAGGCCCGATCCATGCCCCCGCGGCCCGACCGAGCCGCGCGAGGCCCGAACGCAGCGAGCCATGCCGACCTCTCCGATGCCCTCGTCGTCTCCCGATCCGGTGCCTGTGCCGGCCACCGCAGCCGCGGCGGGCACGACGCCCGGGCGCGACCTGTTCGCGCCGCTGATGGCGGCGGCACGCCTGCTGCCCGCATTGCCCACGGCGGTGGCCCACCCGTGCAGCGAGGCCGCGCTGCAGGCCGCGCACGAGGCGGCGCTCGACGGTCTCATCGTGCCGATCCTGGTCGGTCCGGTCGGGCGCCTGCGCGCGCTCGCGGCGGGGCTCGGCATCGACCTGTCCGCCTATCGGGTCGTCGACGTGCCGCACAGCCACGCGGCGGCGGCCGCCGCGGTCGCGCTGGTGCGTGCCGGCGAGGCCGAGCTGCTGATGAAGGGGAGCCTGCACACCGACGAGCTGCTCGAGGCGGTCGTCGACCGCGAACTCGGGCTGCGCACCGGGCGGCGGCTGTCCCACGTGTTCCTGATGGACGTGCCCGCCTACCCGAAGCTGCTGATGATCACCGACGCCGCGATCAACATCGTGCCGGACCTCGAGACCAAGCGCGACATCTGCCAGAACGCGATCGACCTGGCGCGTGCGATCGGGCTGGCGCGGCCCAAGGTGGCCATCCTGTCGGCGGTCGAGACGGTCAACCCCAAGATGCCCTCGACGACCGATGCCGCCTCGCTGTGCAAGATGGCCGACCGCGACCAGATCACCGGCGGCGTGCTCGACGGTCCGCTCGCGATGGACAACGCGATCAGCGCCGAGGCGGCCCGGGTCAAGGGCATCCGGTCCGAGGTCGCCGGCGATCCGGACGTGCTGCTGATGCCCGACCTCGAGGCCGGCAACATCCTCGCCAAGCAGCTGACCTTCATGGCGGGCGCCGACGCCGCCGGCGTCGTGCTCGGGGCCCGGGTGCCGATCGTGCTGACCAGCCGCGCGGACAACGTGCGCGCACGCCTCGCCTCCTGCGCCGTCGCCCTCCTGCTGGCGCACGCGCGCCGCGCGGCCGCCGGGCGGGCCATCGCGTGAGCGCCGCGCCACCGGTGGTGCTGGTGCTGAACGCGGGCTCGTCGAGCCTGAAGTTCCGCACCTACGGGCTCGACGGGGGCCGCCTCGAGCAGGAGCTGTCCGGCCAGATCGAGGGCATCGGCGGACGCGCGCGGCTGCGTGCGACGGCGGCGGACGGTGTCGGCGTCGCGGACCGGATGCTCGCCGGTGACGATCTGGCGACCGACGCATCGACCGACGCATCGACCGATGCATCGACCGATGCAAAGATCGATGCGCCGACCGCGCTCGCGGTGCTGGTGCGGTGGCTCGGCGCGCGCCTCGCCGGACGGCGCATCGCGGCGATCGGCCACCGCGTCGTGCACGGCGGCACGCGCCACGCCGAACCCGTCAGGGTGGACGACGCGGTGCTCGCCGATCTCGAGGCGCTGGTGCCGCTAGCACCGCTGCATCAGCCGCACAACCTCGCCCCGATCCGCGCGCTCGCCGTGTCCTGGCCGGACGTGCCGCAGGTCGCCTGCTTCGACACCGCGTTCCATCGCACGCAGCCGCCCGAGGCCGAGCTGTTCGCGCTGCCGCTGGAGTACCGCGATGCCGGCGTGCGCCGCTACGGCTTCCACGGCCTGTCGTACGAATCCATCGCCGACCGGCTGCCGGTCGTGGCCCCGGCGGCGGCGGCCGGCCGCACGATCGTCGCGCACCTGGGCGCCGGCGTCTCGATGTGCGCGCTGCAGGGCGGACGCAGCGTGGCGACCACCATGGGCTTCACCGCGCTGGACGGCTGCATCATGGGCACGCGCTGCGGGACGATCGATCCCGGCGTCGTGCTGTGGCTGGCCCGCGAGCGCGGCCTGTCGGTCGACGAGATCGAGCGGCTGCTGTATCGCGAGTCGGGCCTGCTCGGCCTGTCCGGGCTGTCGGCCGACATGCGGGTGCTGCTCGCGAGCGACGCGCCGTCGGCGCGACTCGCGATCGACTGCTTCACCTACCGGATCGCGCGCGAAGCGGGCTCCCTCGTCTCGGCGCTGGGCGGGCTCGACGCCCTGGTCTTCACCGCGGGCATCGGCGAGCACAGCGCGCCGATCCGCGCGGCGATCTGCGCGCGCCTGGCATGGCTCGGCCTGGAGATCGACACGGCGGCCAACGCGGCCGGCGGCCCGTGCCTCACCGTGCCCGGCAGCCGGGTGAGCGCCTGGCGGATCCCGACCGACGAGGAAGGGCGGATCGCCGAGCGGACCGTCGGGCTGCTCAGCGGGGCAGCGCCTCCAGGGCACGATAGACCGAGGTAGCGAGCGTGGACAGGCGCTCGCGCTGCATCTCGCCGCTCAGCACGTAGCCCAGCCCGCGGTCGATCCAGTAGAACGACTGCACGTCGCCGGCCCGCTCGAAGCGGAACGCCGTGGCGGCGGTCTCGCCCTCGCCGCGCGACACGTACAGCGTGACCCGCAGACCCTGGGCATCCTGGTACATCAGCTGCGCGCTCGGTCCGCGCTCGCCCGGCAGCAGGCGGCCGCCGACCAGCTCGAAGCCCTCGGCGGTCAGGTCGGGCGCCGCGAGCTGCGTGCCGAGCCGCTTCGACAGCCATGCCACCAGATGACCGCGCTGGTCGCCCGAGACCTCGACCGGGTGCCGGACCTCCGGGACGTAGACGCCATGGGCGATCGTGGCCGCCCGCACGAAGCGGGGCGGCGACGACGGGTCGCCGGCCGCTGGGGCGACGCCGCCGAGCGCCGGTGCACCGGTGCCGCCGGTACCGCCGCTCGCGGCGCCGAGGGCGTCCGAAGGGCGGGGCGGCGCGCCGGTGCCGCCGGTCGCGATGCCCGCCGTGCGTGCCGGCTCGGCGGGCACGCTGACGCGGCCGGCCTGGAAGCCGAGCGCCGCGGCCCCGGCGATCACGACGACGGCCGCGACCGCCCGCCAGGCGGCATTCGCCGCCGGCCGGCGCGGGTCGCCCGCGCCGGGCGTCGGTCCGCCCGTGCCACCGCTGCCCGGCTGATCGACGGCCCGCGCCCGGGCGGCGGCGTGCGCGAGCGTGGCGCGCATCGACTCGGGCACCGGTTCGTCGAGCGCCTCGCGTCCGTGGGCCTCGAGCGCCTCGCGCTGCGCCCGCCATGCGGCCAGCGTCGCCGCCAGCGCGGGGTCTTCCCGCATGGCGGCCTCGATGGCTTCGGTGCGGGCGGCGTCCAGGCGGCCGTCGACCCAGCGGTGCAGCTCGTCGTCGGAGAAACCGGAGGCGGATTCGGTCATCGCGTCATTTCACCCTGTGCAGCCGGGGGGCGGCCCCCGGCGGTTCGTCCAGTTCGATCCGCAGCTGGGCGCGTGCGCGCGACAGCCGCGACATCACGGTCCCCACCGGCACGCCGAGGATCGTGGCGGCCTCGTCGTACGCGCAGTCCGCGACGCAGACCAGCAGCAGCACCTCGCGCTGCGCGAGCGGCAGCTGCATGAGTCCGCGCTCGATGTCGATCCGGAGCTGCACGGAGCGCGCCGCATCGGCCCGCGACGGCAGCGTCGCCTCGAGCGCGTCGTCGAGCGGCGCGGCGCCGTCGAGCGGGCGACGGGCGCGCACCTGGTCGACGAACAGGTTGTGCATCACCGACAGCAGCCACGCCCGCTGCCTCGAGGTCTCGGGCCAGCGCTCGAGCGCGCGGCAGGCGCGCTCGAGCGTGTCCTGCACCAGGTCGTCCGCGCGATGCACGTCACCGACCAGCAGCCGCGCATAGCGGCGCAGGCCGGGTACGTGCGCGATCAGCGTCTCAGGGTTTGGCGACACGCCAGGCATTGTTGAAGCCATCGCCGGTCCGGTCGCCGGGTTTCGTGTCCTTCACCCAGTGGTACACAGGCTTGCCCTTGAAGGCCCATTGACGGCTGCCGTCGTCGCGGGTCACGACCGACCAGTCGCCGGTGGGCGTGGCGCCGGCGTCCGCCTTGAGCGGCGGCCACAGCGCGGCGCACTGGCCATTGCAGACGCTCTTGCCGCTCCCGGCGGCGTCGCGATCGAAGGTGTAGAGCGTCATCCCGGTCGGACCGACGAACACGCCGTCCGAGGTCTTCGCGGGCGTGCCGCCGCCCATCATGCCGGTCATCGTGCCGCAGGCCCCCAGTGCCAGCGCGAGGGCCAGCGGGGTCAGTGTCCGGATCGGGTTCATCGTGGTGAGCTCCAGGTGCCGATGCACCGGACGCATCGCCCGGCGGGGCGCCGGGATCGGCTGCCCGAACCGTAGACGGATCGGCGGGGCGATTCATTCCATCCCGGCCGGATCGTTCGCGTCGCGGCCTCGCGGGGGGCGAGATTCACCGGGATGCCGACGCCGCGGCCGCCCGCCCCGCGGCGCGGGCCTGCAGCCAGGACAGCAGACCGGCCGCGTTCAGTCGGATGTCGAGTTCGAGCACCCGCCTGAGCTCGGCCGGCGCCAGCGGGCTGCCGTGGGCCGCCGCCTCGCCGAGCAGCAGCGCGTCCATGCCGCGCTCGAGCGCCGGCAGCAGTCGGGCCGGGTCCGCGCCCTCGTCGGCGAGCGCGGCGAGCGCGAGGGATTCGTAACGGTCGACCATCCGCAGCAGGCCCGCCCCGAGCCGCGGCACGTCCTCGACCTTGGACCAGTGGGTCAGGCAGACCGCGTCCGGACGCAGCGCGAGGATGCGCCGGATCGTGTTCCGCAGCGCGTCCGGGTCGAACTGCACGGGCGTCGAGGACGGGAACGCGAAGGCCCGGCCGCCGACGTCGAGCTCGCGGTACGAGATCCCGAAGGTGTCGCCGGTGAACACATGGCCGGTCGCATCGTCGCGGATCGCGACATGGTGGCGGGCGTGGCCGGGCGCATCCAGCGCCTCGAGCGTCCGGCCCGCGAGCCGGATCGTCGCGCCGTCGGGCAACGGCACGATCCGGCCCGGATCCACCGGAACCGGCTCGCCGTAGGTCGCCTCGGCCTCCTCGCGACCGTAGACCGCCACCGTGCCGGCCCACAGCCGGCCCGGGTCGATCATGTGCGTCATGCCGCGCGGGTGGACCGCGAGACGCGCTGCGGGCAGGCTGCGCATCAGGTGTCCGGCGCCGCCCGCATGGTCCAGGTGGACGTGGGTCAGCACCACCCAGTCGACCTGCGCGGGCGAGATGCCCAGCGCCTCCAGCGCGGCCAGCGTCCGCGGCACGGCATCCCGGGTGCCGGTGTCGATCACCGCGGCCCGGTCGCTCTCCACGACGAGGTGGACCGCGTCGAAGCGCGGTCGGATGTAGCCGGCGTCGACGCTGAAGACGCCGTGGCCGAGGTGCTGCATCAATGACCGGACGTCCATGGGCGACTCGGGCGGGCAGGTGCGGCAGTATCGCCGACCGTCGCGCGCCGTGCATCCCCGAGGTGCATCCTCCCTGAGGCGCGTCATGGGTGGCTCATCGTATGAGCCACCGGCGTGGCATGATGACCGAGCGTTGGGGGCCTCCTCCGACCCCCTTCCAACGGGCGGCCGGCGCGCCGCCCGCCCGACCCCTGGCCGAGCCCGCGTGAAGTTCATCCACTGTTCCGATCTGCACGTCGACAGCCCCCTCGACGGCCTCGAACGTTACCCGGGCGCCCCGGTGGAGGCGCTGCGCGGCGCCACGCGCGAAGCGCTCGTCAACCTGGTCGACCTGGCGGTCTCGCGCGAGGTCGATTTCGTGGTCGTCGCCGGCGACGTCTTCGACGGCGACTGGCGCGACATGAACACCGGGCTGTTCTTCAATGCGCAGATGCGCCGGCTCGAGCGCGCGGGCATCCCCGTCTACGTGAAGAAGGGCAACCACGACGCCGCGAGCGAGATCACCCGCGCGCTCGCGCTGCCCGCCAACGTCCACGAGTTCCCGACCGGGCGCGCCGCCACCTTCCGCATCGAGGCGCTGAAGGTCGCCCTGCACGGCCGCAGCTTCGCGGACCGTGCGGTGCCCGAGGACCTCGCCGCGGCGTATCCGGATCCGGTGCCCGGCTGGTTCAACGTCGGGGTCCTGCACACCAGTCTGGCCGGGTACGCGGCGCACGACCCGTACGCCCCCACCTCGCTCGACACGCTGCGCGGGCGCGGCTACGACTACTGGGCGCTGGGCCACGTCCATGCGCGCGAAGTGCTGCAGGCGCACGGCCCGCGCATCGTCTACTGCGGCAACCTCCAGGGCCGCCATGCCGGCGAGACCGGTCCGAAGGGCTGCGAGCTGGTCGACGTGACGGCGGGCGAGCTGCGTGCCGAGCCGGTCGCGCTCGACGTGCTGCGCTGGTCGGTGATCGCGCTGCCCATCGACGGGCTGGCCGACGTCGCCGACTTCCGCCGCAGCGTCGAGGCCGCGATGCGTGCCGCGCATGCGGCCGCGGGCGGACGGCTGTCCGCCTGGCGGCTGCGCCTCGAGGGCGAGGGGCCGCTGCACCGCTGGCTGTCCGCCGAGCCGGACATGGCGCGCGCCGAGCTCTGCTCGATCGCCGACGCCGCGTCGGACGGCCGCGCCTGGGTCGAGAAGGTGCTGCTGCGCTGCCGGGAGCCGGCCGGCGCGCTGCGGCCCGGGCCGGACGATCCGCTGTCCGACTGTCTCGCGCTGGTTGCCGAGCTGCGCGCCGATCCGACGCGTCTGCGGGCGTTCGCCGACGGGGCGCTGCGCGAGCTGAGCGCGAAGCTGCCGCCGGCCCTGCGCGGCGGCGCCCAGTCGATCGGCCTCGACGACCCGGCCATGCTCGACACGCTCCTCGGCGAGGCCGAGGCGCTGCTGCTCGAGCGGCTCGCCCGGGCAGCGCCATGAGGCTCGCCGCCCTGCACCTGCGGGCGTACGGACCCTTCGACCGCGCCGTCCTCGACCTCGATGCGCCGCGTGCGGGCCTGCAGATCGTCCATGGCCCGAACGAGCGCGGCAAGAGCACGGCGCTGCGGGCCATCGGTGCGCTGCTCTTCGGCTTCCCGGCGCGTACCGAGGATGCGTTCGGGCGCGACTATGCCGCGCTGCGGGTCGGGGCCGTGATCGAGGACGGCGACGGACGTCGTCTCGCGCTGATGCGGCGCAAGGGCATGCAGCGCACGCTCTTCGAGTTCGATCCCGATGGGGGCGACGAACGGCCCGAGCGCATCGTCGAGCAGGCCGTGATCGACGGGCTCCTCGGCGGCGTGGATGCCGCGCGGTTCGCGGCCATGCATGCGCTGGGCAGCGAGCAGCTGCGCCTCGGCGGGCGCACGCTGCTCGATTCCGGCAGCGAGCTCGGTTCGACGCTGTTCGAGGCGGCCGGGGGCGTGCCGCGCCTGCGCGCCGTGGCCGCTGCGCTGAAGACCGATGCCGATGCGCTGTTCCTGCCCAACGGGCGCAACCCGCGCCTGAACCTCGCGCTGGCCGAACTCGCGACCGCCACCGAGGCCGCGCGCGCGGCCGGACTGCGGCCGCGCGACTGGGCGCGGCTGCGCGACGAGCGTGACCGCGCCGACGCGTCGGTGCGCGAGGTCGAGTCGCGGCTGCGCGACCTGCGCGCCCGCCAGGCCAGGGTGGACCGCCTGATCGGTCTCGCGCCCCAGGTCGCCCGGCTCGAGGCGCTGCGCCGGCGGATCGCCGAGCTCGACGACGCGCCGCGGCTCGCGTCCGATGCGGGCGAGCGCCTGGCGGCCTGGCGGCAGTCGCTCGAGGAGTCCGAGCGCGCCTGCGGCGACGCGCTCGCCGAACGTGAACGCCTCGTCGCGTCGCTCGAGGCGCTGCGTCCTTCGCAGCCGCACCTGGATGCGGCCGCCGAGATCGTGCTGCTCGCTGCGCGGCTCGACGAGATCGAGGCGGTGCATGGCGCGCGACCCGGTCTGAGTGCTTCCGAGGAGGCCGCGACGCTCGCGCTGCGCCGCGCGCTCGCCGCGATCGACGCCGACCCCGGGTTCGGCACGGCCGCGGCGGCACGGGTGGCTTCGCAGGCGGCGGCGCTCGCGCCGCCGCGCGCGGTGGTCGCCGAGGCCCGTCGGCTCGCCGCGGTCCACCGCGCGCTCGAGGGGCGACGCTCGGACGCCACGACCGCGCGCGAACTCGCCGCGCGGGCGCTCGAGCGTTCGCGGGCGGCGCTGCAGGCCGCCGAGCCGCCGGTCGACATGGCGGTGCTCGCTGCCGCGCTCGAGGCCGTCGCCGCCGACGGCGATCTCGAACGCAGGGTCGCGTCGCTGCGCGCCCGCCTCGAGGCGGAGGACGCGGCGCTCGCGGCGCAGGCGGTCGCTCTCGATGCGACCGACGTGCGCGCGCTGGCTTGCCTCGCGCTGCCTGCGGTCGCCGAGGTCGAGCGGGCCGCGCAGGCCGCGCGGGCAGGGCTTGCCGGCATCGATGCGCAGCGCGGACTCATCGGCGCCGTGCGCGAGGAGACCGCGCCCTTGCACAGCGCGCGCGAGG
>Ga0105105_10000932_pt1 | contig 12653 bp, 10 predicted proteins | sample PPLLaktember2015_4_FD_79108 | JGI IMG/M metagenome (GOLD analysis project Ga0105105, IMG submission 79108) | Freshwater sediment microbial communities from Prairie Pothole Lake near Jamestown, North Dakota, USA - PPLs Lake P8 Core (1) Depth... | ecosystem: Environmental > Aquatic > Freshwater >... | reverse complement strand
CGTGATCTTTGCCGGCGACTCCCCCAACGATCAGCCCATGTTCGCGTTTTTCCCCAACGCCGTGGGGGTGGCCAACGTCAGGGAATTTGCCGGCCGGATGGAGAGCCTGCCGGGCTGGGTGACGCAGCGTGAGGGCGGGGGCGGGTTCGCGGAGATGGTGGCTGTTCTCCTGTCCTGAATGCAAACCGCCGCGGCGCGACGGCCGCTATATCCAGGTGAACGGAATCGCCTGTAATGCTTAGTAATCCAGAGGCATTCCGAGCGTTGCGGTACTGCCCTTTTTTATTGACTTGGGGGCTTGAGTCCGGTAGGTTTCGTGTTATTTCCAAGTAACTTGAAGTTACTTGGAAATAACACGAAACCTCAACCAAAGGAGGGTGTACGATGAAAAGGGCCGTTGTGTTGTTCAGTCTGGTCGCTTTTTCACTTCTGGGGGTCTCCCCGGTATGCGCTCAAGCGCCGGCCATCGAAAACGAACTCTACCTGATCACCCCCGTCTCCAAGGACGTCCACGACCCGATGCTCAAGGCCTTTGCCGCCTGGGCGAAAAAGAAATACAACGTGGAGGTGAAGACCAGCGCCATCCCCAAGGGCACGCCGGTCGCTTACGGCCAGATCCTGGAGTGGAAGGGCCGGCCTCAGGCGGATGTCTTCTGGGGCGGCGAGGGCACTCTGTTCGACGCCTTGGCGGCCGAGGGGCTGCTCGAGCAGGTGCAGCTGCCGAAGGCTATGTGGGATGCCATCCCGGCCACCATCGGCAAGCCGGTGCCCCTGCCGCTGAAGGACCCGAAGAAATTCTGGGTCGGCACCACGCTCGAGCCCTACGGTATCATCTACCAGCCCAAGCTCCTGAAGCGCTTGGGGGTCGAGATCAAGACCTGGGACGACCTGCTCAACCCGAAGCTCAAGGACCAGATCGCCCAGTGCACCCCGGATCGCTCCAGCTCCAGCCATGCCAGCTACGAGGTCATTCTTCAGACCTACGGATGGGAAAAGGGCTGGGAGTGGCTGACCAAGCTTGCGGCCAACACCGGCATCTTCACCGCCCGTTCGCGCGACGTGCCGAGCATGGTGGCCAAGGGCGAATTTGCGGTCGGCTTCGCGGTCCCGAGCTACATGGCCTTTGCCGAGGTCCTGGGCGGCTATGATGTGAACTTCGTCTACCCCAAGGACGCTTATGTGACCCCCGAGCCCATGGCGGTGCTGAAGGGCGCCCCCCATGCCAAGGCGGGACACGCGTTCATCGAGTTCTGTCTCAGTGAGGAGGGCCAGCTGCTCCTCTCCGGCCTCGGCGTCTACCCGATCACCCCCGGCCTAAAGGTGAAGGGGCCCGCGGGCTCCAACCAGGAGAAGGCCGTGGCGTTCACGGGCGGCATGCGCTCCTTCTTTGAAACCGAGATCGGCAACGTCTACGACGACAAGGTCGCCGGCGAGAAGAAGCGCATCGAGGACGTGAACTCCTATTTCCGCAAGGAGATCGCCGAAAAGCACAAGGACATCGTAAAATAACCGCACCCCACGATCTCAGGGGAAACCTATCCGGGCGGCGGCTTGCACCTGTGGGTTTCCCCTGGTTTTTTATCTCTCTGAAAGCGGCATGAGTTCACCCGCTAACTTTGATGGCCTCGTAACTAGACATCCGAATCGATGGCTTCGTAAAGAGGCCAAGTTCAAGGCGCGCGAGTCGCGTGGAGTGAGGCGTACTTCATGTACGCCGCAGCGACAACGCGATGAAGCGCAACGCCGAAATTGGACTATTTACGAAGCCATCAACTTTGGAAAGCGCTGAGCGCCATGAAAATCGACCTGCAGGACATCGTCAAACAGTTCGGCGCCCTTGAAGCGGTCAGCCACGTCTCCCTCGACATCCAGGACGGCGAGCTGTTCACGCTCCTGGGACCTTCGGGCTGCGGCAAGACCACCATTCTGCGCCTGATCGGCGGCTTCCACCAGGCGGATCAGGGCCGCATTCTCTTTGGCGGCAAGAACATGGTGGGCAAGCCGCCGTATGAGCGCAACATCGGGATGGTGTTTCAGAACTATGCCCTGTGGCCGCACATGCGGATTTACGACAACATCGCCTACGGCCTGAAGCTGAAGAAATTTTCAGCTTCCGAGATCCGGGATAAAGTCGCGCATACGATGGGGCTGGTCAACATGAAGGGGCTCGAAAAGCGCTATCCGGGCGAGTTGTCCGGCGGCCAGCAGCAGCGCGTGGCGCTCGCGCGGGCGCTGGTGCTCAACCCGGATGTGCTGCTCCTGGACGAGCCGCTCTCCAACCTGGACGCCAAGATCCGGATCCAGGTGCGGGCGGAGATCCGCAAGCTCCAGAAAGCGCTCGCCATCACCACCATCTACGTCACCCACGACCAGGAGGAGGCGCTGACCCTCTCGGACCGCATCGCCGTGCTCAATCGCGGCAAGCTGCAGCAGTTGGGAACGCCCCACGAGCTCTATGAGAAGCCGTTCAACCCCTTCGTGGCCGATTTCATCGGCATCAATAACCTCATCCCGGGCAAGGTAAAAGAGGCGCTGGATGCCGGGACCCGGCTGGTCGTGGAGAGTGTGGCCGGCTCCATCGCGTGCGCAGGCGACGGCCGCCTCGCACCCGGCAATGACTGCATGGTGTGCATCCGGCCCGAAACCGCCGAGATCAGTCTGTCGGCGACACCCCCGGAAGGCTTCAACAGCATCCCCGGCGTTGTCAGCTTCCCGTCCTACATCGGCAACACCATCCGCTACGACGTGGATGCGGGCGGCATCATTTTCAAGGTGGACATTCAAAACCCGCGGGAGCACCAGCCGCTGTCGGTCGGCACGAAGGTCTTCATCCGCTTTGCGGCGACCTCCTCCCTGGGAATCCCGAAAGAATGAGATCGCAATGACAACCCACACCGCAACCATCGCAGGACCGGTCCGGAGCAAAGCAGGCAGCGGCATCCACGTCGGCGGCCTCTTCGGCTACGGGGCCATCTGGGCCTTCATGATCCTGTTTTTGATCTATCCCCTGATATACCTGTTTTACGACACCTTCACCACGGATGCGGGCGACTTCACGCTGCTGAACTTTCAGGACTTCTTCACGGACCGTTACTACCTCAAGGCGTTGATGAACTCCCTGCTGCTGGGGGTGGGGACGGTCATCACCACCTCCATCATCGGCATCACCTTTGCCTTCCTGCTGCTGCGTTATGAATTCCCGGGGCGGGGAATTTTCTCGTATCTCTCCATCCTGCCGATGATCATGCCGCCGCTGGTCGGGGTCATGGGGTTTGTCTTCATCCTGGGGCGGGCCGGCACGGTCAACATCCTCCTGATGGACTACTTCGGGTTCACAAAGCCCATCAACTTCATGTACGGCATCCAGGGCGTGCTGCTGGTGGAAACGCTGCACCTGTTTCCGCTCATGACGTTGAGCCTGGTGGACGCCATGGGCAAGATCTCCCCCTCGCTGGACGAGGCCGCCGAAGGCGTGGGGTCGCGCGGTTTGCGAAAATTCTGGGACATCACCTTCCCGCTCACCACCCCCGGGTATGTGTCCGGCGCGCTCCTCGTCTTCATCTGGACCTTCGCGGATTTCGCCACCCCGCTCGTGGTGGGTGTGGACGACCTGCTCGCCTCACAGGCCTATCTCAACATCGTGCAGTTCGTCGACCGGCGGCTCTTCAAGATGGGCATCGTGATTTCCGCCATCATGGTGATCCTGGCCATTCTTTTTCTGATCATCGCCAAGAAATACGTGGCGATCAAGGACTACAGCTCGCTCTCCTATTCCGTGATCGAGCGCCGGAAACTCTCGCCGGCGGCCAGAGTGGGGGTAATGCTTTTCCTGGGGCTGATCCTCATCCTGGCCTTCATCCCCTACCTCGGCATTGCGCTCGACTCTTTCGGCAAGGGTTGGGCCCTGACGCCGTTTCCCGTAAAATACACCCTGCAGTATTTCGAGCGCGTGGCGTTCGAGACGCCCAAGTTCATCATCAACAGCCTGCTCTATGCCGGGATCTCGGTCTTGATCTGCATCGCCGTGGGGGTGCCGCTCGCCTGGGTGGGGGCGCGCACCAAGCTGCCGGGCCGGGAGTTCCTCGACTCCATGACCACCCTGATCCTCGCGCTGCCCGGCACCGGCATCGGCATCGCCTACATGCGCGCGTTCCGGGACCCGCTGCCCTATTTCGACATGGCCTTTATCGGCATGTGGATCGTCATCCCGGTGGTGCTCGGGGTGCGCCGTCTGCCCTACACGGTGCGCGGCACCTTTGCCTCGCTGCAGATCGTGCACAAGTCCTTCGAAGAGGCGGGGGAGAGTGTCGGCGCAACCAAGATGACGACCTTCAAGGACATCACCCTGCCGCTGATCTGGAAGGGGGTGCTGGTAGGCTCGCTCTATTCCTTCATCCTGGCCCTGCAGGAAGCCTCGGCGACCCTCCTGCTCGTGGTGCCCGGGCACGAGATGATGACGGTGGGCATCTTCAACTTCTACATCGGCGGGTCGGTGAACGAGGCCGCGGCCCTGGGCCTGATTCTGATCGTCCTGGGGGCGGTCTGCCTTTTTGTCATCAACCGGGTGGCCGGGGGGTCCAAGATGGGCGGCGTGTTCGGATAAAAAATCATGCCTGGGGCATGATTTTTTTCGGCAAAACTCTTGGCATTTGACGTTAGACCATGTAAGTCATCGGCATCTCCTTCCCTCTGCGGACGCACGCACCATGCAAGACAAACCAGCTTTGGCGGCAGCCCCTGGACAAACGAAGACCCCGGTGTGGGACCTGCCCACGCGCCTTTTTCACTGGCTGCTCGTGCTGCTCGTAATCGTCTCGTTTGCGACCGGGAACATCGGCGGGAACGCCATGCAGTACCATGCGCGCAGCGGCTTTGTGATCCTGGCGCTGCTCCTGTTCCGGTTGGTGTGGGGGTTGCTCGGCAGCCAGCCGTCCCGCTTTAAAACCTTTTTGAAGGGGCCGGCTGCGGTTTTGCGTTATGCCGCGACGACGCTGCGGCGGGAGCCGGAGTGCCATCTGACCCACAATCCTCTGGGCGGATGGTCGGTTGCAGCGTTGTTGACGGTGCTCCTCGTTCAGGCGGGTACGGGTCTTTTTGCCAACGACGACATTGCCACCGAGGGCCCGCTGTATGGCTGGGTGAGCAAGGGCACCAGCGACTGGATCACGGAAGCACATGAAGTCAATGCCGGGATCATTGTCGCCCTGGTCGTCCTGCACGTGGCGGCGGTGCTGTTCCACCTGATCTACAAGCGGGACAACCTGCTCGTGCCCATGCTTACGGGTGACAAGCCATGCGACACCACGGACGGCCCGCCGGGCATGCGCCCGCGCTGGCTGGCAATGGCGGCAGTGACCCTTGCCGCCGCTGCGGTTTATCTCCTGGTGCGATAAAAAAGCCGGACGGAGTCCGGCCTTTTTATATGCTGGTTTCCATGAGAGCAACTCTGTTCCGTGTCATCGCGGCAGCCGGCTTTCGCCGAAGGCTACAGCGGCCATGCGATGCTGCTTCCACGCAAAAGGGGCTGAGCTTCTTGAACCCCCGGCCCCTTTCTACTTTTTGTACGCATCGTGGCAGGCCTTGCAGCTGGCGCCGGCCGCGCCGAACTGGGGTTTGATCGCGCTCAAGTCCCCCCCTTTGGCCACGGCGGCCAGCTTGGCGAGCTCGGCTTCAGTTGTATTGTGCATTTGCGTGAATTTGTCTTTTTGAGCCAGGGCGTCGGCCTTCATGCCGCTGCCTTTGTCGCTGCCAGGGGTCATGAACGCCTCCAAGGGCAACCGGTAAAGCGACTCGACGAGGACAGCGTTTTTCTCAAAGGCATCCTTGTTGTAGGGTTGCTCGCCCTTCACCACAGCTCCCATGCGGCTAAAGTGCTGCCCGACCAGGAACATGACCGACTGACGGTATTTGATGGCGTCCTCGGTCTTGGCAAACTGGGCAAACGCCGCCCCGGCCAAGACCCCTACCAGTGCCAGAACAAAAATCAGATTCATCGGTTTCTTCATAGCTCCTCCTTGGGTCATGAGTGTCTGTTGGGTGCACCTTTCCTGAAGCCTCTTTACCTGAGCCGTTACCACGAATCAAGCCATTCAAGACCTTCAGTCTTCAGCCTTCGGTCTATCAACCTGAGTCGTTACACATGACGATGCAACGCAAACGGCGAGTTGTGGGTTCAAACCCTACGGGCGTTGCTGTCCGGGTAAGGGTACTCCATGTGCCGGGCCGTGGCCCGGGCAACGGGTTCGCCGCAATAACGCGCGACCACCTTGAGCGCCATGTCGATACCGGCCGAAATGCCGGCGGAGGTGACGACCCGGCCGTTCTCGACCACGTGCTGTTCGTAGTGCACCGAGACCGCCGGGAAGGAATCGCGCATCCAGTCGAGCGATTTCCAGTGGGTGGTTGCGTGCAGGCCGTCGAGCAGCCCGGCAAAGCCGAGCAGCATCGAGCCCGTGCACACCGCGGTCAGGGTCTCGACCTCTGCTGCGCGGGCCTTCAGCCAGTCCAACATCACCGGGTTCTTGAGTTCCCGGCGCGTGCCCCAGCCGCCGGGAACGACCAGAATGTCCAGCGGCGGACAGGTGTGAAACGTGTGTTCCGGAATCACTTTCATGCCGCCGCTGGCGATGACCGGGTCGCTTTTCTCGGCGACCAGCACCACTTCAAACGGTGAGGGCTCTTCCCGACGCCGTTCTTCGTCGAGCCGCGCGGCGGAAAAAACCTCAAAGGGGCCGCAGAAATCCAATACTTCGACATCGTCGAACACGACGACCCCTACGCGCTTCCGTTTCATTAGCGCCTCTCTTGCATCAGGTAAAATTCATGGACTCGTAACAAGTCGTCAAAATTCGGATTTGCTCATGCAATCCAGCTCACTTTCGGCGGCTTGCGTGGGGCCAGGCGCTGGTAGCGGAACGTGGGGTAGCCGACCATCATCGCCCCGAAGGCCTTGTGCTTCGCCGGCAGCTTCAGCGCCTCGAACAGGGGCGGATGGGCGTTGACCGCCGAGTAAAAATAACCGGCCCAGCAGGTGCCCAGCCCAAGCACCGGGGCATAAAGCTCGAGGTAGCTCAGGGCGAGCGCCGTGTCCTCGGCGCCGAAGCCGTAGTTCTTGTCCGCGTGAACCACGATCACCTGCGGCGCACCCCGGCAGACCCGTTCTATGCCGCTGTCCCAGGCGGCGACCACCCGCGTGAAGGAGAGCATTGCCGCCACCTTGGGCTTCTCCGCTATAAACCCGCGCATGTAGTCGATCACCAATCCGGAAAGGCGCCGCACCTCGGCGGCGCTCTCCACCACGGTCCAGTGCCAGGGCTGGCTGTTCTTGGCCGACGGCGCACTGCAGGCGATCTCGAGCAGCTTCTCTATCTTGGCCCGCTCCACGGGCTTTTCCTTGAAGGTGCGGATCGAGCGCCGGCTGCGCAGGAACTGCTCCGCCTGCTCGCGGCTGAGCTGCAGGCCCTTGTCGACCGGCGGGCACTGCCCGGGCTCAAGCCAGCTCAGGTTGAAGGCCTCCGTAGGGCAAACGGCCACGCAATGGCCGCAGGCGATGCAGTAGTCGGCGAAGTCGGCCTCCGGGACCGGGACCGCGTCGTCCGGCCGCAACCGGATGACCCGGGCCGGGCACTCCTCGACACAGAGCCCGTCGCGGTTACATTTTTCCTGATCCACTTTAAACGGTGTCATGCGTTCTCCCATTTTCTTTTCGTTATGGTTCATCCCACAAACCATAGCGGTTTTGAGAATGGTTTACAACTCAAAAGCGGCTGCTTGCGGACGCGCCAGGCTTCGGAATCCGGTGCAATTTTGTTGACTTAAAGGCGCTCTTTCTCTAAAGGTGATTTGGTGCTGCGGGCGCAATTCACCTATCGCTTCGGATGAAGTCGCTTCAAAAATCCCCCCAACCCCTTTGCGAAAGGGGGCGAAGGGGGATTTCGTTCCATATCGGATGGCGCACTGCGCCATGGCCTGCTTCCAATGTCCGCCTATTAGAGAAAAAGATCAGGGTCCAACTTCAAATTTAAGGAGAGCGCCATGACAACGAACGTCTACCAGCCTGGAGAGCCCTACTCGTATCCCCTGATCCTGAAGCAGCTTCTCACGACCCCGCTCCTATACTCCCCCGACCAGGAAATCGTCTACCGCGACAAGTACCGCGGCACCTACCGCACGCTGCATGAGAGAATTAACCGGCTGGCGAACGGACTGACCCGCCTGGGAGTAAAGCCCGGCGACGTGGTGGCGGTCTTCGACTTCGACAGCCACCGCTACCTCGAATGTTTTTTCGGCATCCCCGGCATGGGCGCCACCCTCCAGACCGTGAACTGGCGGCTTTCGCCCGAGCAGGTCGTTTACACCATCAACCACGCCGAGGCCAAGGCGGTCATCGTCAACTCCACCTTCCTGCCGCTGCTGCAGGGCATCCGGGACAAACTTGCGACCGTCAAGACCGTGATTCTCATCGCCGAGGAGGGCCGGAAACCCGAGACCGCGCTCGCCCTGGACGCCGACTATGAAGAACTCCTGGGGGCAGCGGACACCAATTACCCCTTCCCGGACCTGGACGAGAACACCCGGGCCACGACCTTTTACACCACCGGGACCACCGGCAACCCCAAGGGGGTCTACTTCACCCACCGCCAGCTTACGCTGCACACCCTGGCGAGTGCGGTGGCCGTGGGCTCCTACCACACGCTTTGCCGGTTCCGGTCAAACGACGTCTACATGCCGCTGACCCCCATGTTTCATGTCCACGCGTGGGGCATACCGTACGTTGCGACCCTGCTGGGCGTGAAGCAGGTCTACCCCGGCATGTACGAACCGGGCATGATCCTCAAGCTGATCCAGACCGAAAAGGTGACCTTCTCACACTGTGTCCCCACAATCCTGCAGATGATCCTGACCAGCCCCGCCGCCCAGAACGCCGACCTCTCCCACTGGAAGTGCATCATCGGCGGCTCGCAGCTGCCGCGGGGCCTGGCCAAAATGGCCCGGGACCGCGGGATCGACGTGATCGTGGGTTACGGCATGTCCGAGACCTGCCCGATCATCAGCCTGGCCACTCCGCGGGAAGAGATGCTCGATTGGGAGGGGGAGCGGCTGCTCGACGTCGTGACCAAGACCGGGCGGCCGATTCCGCTGGCCGAGGTGGACGTGTTCGACCCCATGGACCGACCGCTCCCGCGCGATGGCAAGACCGCCGGCGAGGTGGTCATGCGCACCCCCTGGCTGACGGCCGGGTATCACAAGGACCCGGAGCGGTCAGCCGAGCTCTGGCGCGCAGGCTGGCTGCACAGCGGGGATGTGGGCCACATCGACCGGCAGGGCTATATCCAGATCACCGATCGCATCAAGGACGTGATCAAGAGCGGCGGGGAGTGGATCTCCTCCCTGGATCTGGAGAACCTGCTGAGCCAGCACGCGGCGGTCCTGGAATCCGCCGCCGTCGGCGTCAAAGACGAGAAATGGGGTGAGCGGCCCCTCATGGTGGTCGCCCTGAAACCGGAGTACAAAGGCAAGGTCACGGCCGGGGAACTGCAGCAGTTCATGAAGGCGTTCGCCGACCAGGGCCGGCTGCCGAAATTCGCCGTGCCGGAACGCTTCGAATTCGTCGACGCCATCCCCAAGACGAGCGTCGGCAAGCTGAACAAGCGAGCGATCCGGCAGCAACACAACTGATGGAGGTGACATGCAAACCGCCGAGGACATCTTAAAAGAGAAAAAGCGGGACATGATCACGGCAAGCCCCGATCAGACGGTGCGCGCAGTGCTCGAGATCATGCACGCCGACCGCATCGGCGCGATGCTGGTCAAGCGGGCGGACAAGGTCGTCGGCATCTGGACCGAGCGCGATCTGGCCCGCGACATCCTCACCCCCGGGTTTGACATCGACACGGCCCGGGTGGGCGACCACATGACCACCAAGCTCTACACGGCGCCGCACGACACGCCGATCTTGAAGCTGCAGGAGATGTTTCTCGGCCTCTTCGTGCGCCACATCCTGATCGTCCAGAAACGCAAGACCGTCGGACTGCTCTCCATCGGCGACGTGCTGCGCGCGAGCCTGCTCGAAAAAGACCACCAGATCCGGGAGCTCACCGCCGTCGCCAGCTGGGAGTATTACGAAAACTGGGGCTGGGACCGAAAGCTGGGGCCGTCCGGGAAGCGCGGGCAGGTTTAGCAGAATGTTGACAATTACCGGCGCCTGATTCTATGGTTGGCGGGATGCGCCGGCAACATGCGGCCGCCCCGACGTTTTCTCGATCACGGCCGACACGTGGAGACGCCATGCACCCCTTGACCAGCACCCCCTGGTATTCGCCCTGGGAACCCGGGCTTTTCAGTCTGGCGGTCTTCACCGTCCTGGTGCTGGGGGTCATCGCGGCGCTGCTGATCATCTCGTCGGCCATCGGCGAAAGGCGGCCCGGAACCGAGAAGCTGCGGCCCTACGAATCCGGCGTCATCCCTACCGGCTCCGCGCGCCTGCGCTACCCGGTGCCCTTCTACCTTGTGGCCATTTTCTTCCTGTTGTTCGACATCGAGGGGGCTTTCATCTTCTCGTGGGCGGTCGCCTTCCGCGAGCTCGGTTGGAACGGCTGGCTCGAAATCGTGTTTTTCATCCTGATGCAGATCCTGGGACTGGTCTACGTATGGAAAAAAGGGGGCCTCACGTGGGGGCCGACGCGGAAAAGGACATAGAACTCGTTTCACACCCCCGGATCACGCCCGAGGGCAAGGTGCAGGCCGATTCGAAAGCGCAGCATACAGGGCCGTATGTGAGCATTTCGAGAGGTCTGCAACACCGGCATCGGGTGTCAGACGGGGGTGTGAAACCAGTTCTGAGCGACCGGCTGTTCAACGGCACCGACTTCCTGATCAACTGGGCCCGGCAGTACAGCCTGTGGCCCATGTTCTTCGGTTTGTCCTGCTGTTTCGTGGAGGAGGCCGCCGTCTTCACCGCGCGCTACGACATGGCCCGCTTCGGCGCCGAGGTCCTGCGGCCCTCCCCGCGCCAGGCCGACCTGCTCATCACTTCCGGCACGATCTTCAAGAAGATCGCCCCGGTGGTGCTGCGGCTCTACGAGCAGATGGCCGAGCCCAAATGGGTGATCTCGATGGGCTCCTGCTCCAACTGCGGCGGCATGTACGATGCTTACAGCGTCGTGCAGGGCATCGACCAGATCCTGCCGGTGGACGTCTACATCCCGGGCTGCCCGCCGCGGCCGGAGGCGATTCTCCAGGGGCTGACGATCCTGCAGAAAAAGATCATGGGCGAGGAGCGGCCGACCCGCTCGGTCCTCAACCTGGCGGGCGGCACCCAGGGGACCCAGGGTGCCATCCTCGTCGACGGCCGCACCAAGTCCCGCGACCCGCGCGGCCCGGGCATGGAGGGGATCACGATCCGCGGGACCTCGGACGTGCCGCCGCGCTTCCCGGACAGCCGCTCGGACCTCATGTGGACCCCCCCGGCGCGGCGCATCGTTTTGAACGTCACCGAAAACGACCTGTCGCATGCCGTGACGGAGCGTTTCGGGGAGGCCGTGCGGCCGGAGCCGCACCCTGCGGACATGCCGACCTTCCAGGTTGAGGCCGGCCGCGTCAAGGAGGTCCTGCGCTACCTCAAGCATGAAGCGAGCCCGCGTTTCCGGCGGCTCGAGGACCTGACCGCCGTGGACGAGTCGGCCCGGCGCGACCGCGGCGATGCCCCGGACTTCACCCTGGTCTACAACCTGCTCGCCTTCGACCCGCCCACCCGGCTGCGTCTGAAAGTGCCGCTGCGCGGAACGGATCCCACGGCCGCCAGCATCACCGACATCTGGCCCTCCGCCAACTGGTACGAGCGCGAGGCCTACGACCTCATGGGGGTGCGCTTCGAAGGCCACCCGAACCTGCGGCGGCTGATCATGCCCGAGGAGTGGCAGGGGCACCCCCTGCGCAAGAGCTACCCCGGCCGCGCCACCGAGATGGCCCCCTACACCCTGGAAGATGCCCGCCGGCACCAGCCCGCCGACGCCGGGATGTTCGTGCGTGAGACGGGGGCCCCCCACCAGCTGGTGCTCAACGTCGGGCCACACCACGTGAGCACCCACGGCCTGATCCGTTACATCCTCACCCTGGACGGTGAAGAGATCACGGGCATGGAGCTCGACATCGGCTACCATCACCGGGCCGTGGAGAAGATCGGCGAGCGCCAGACCTGGCACCAGTTCATCCCTTACACGGACCGCGTGGACTACCTGGCCGGGGCCGCCAACAACCTGCCCTACGTGCGGGCCGTCGAGACGCTCTCCGGCATCCGGGTGCCCGAGCGGGCCCAGGTGATCCGGGTGCTTTTAAGCGAGCTCTTCCGGCTGAGCAACCACCTGGTCTGGTTTTCCACCTACGCCCACGACGTCGGCGCCATGAGCCCCACGTTCTACGCCTTCCGCGAGCGCGAGATGATCCTGGACATCGTGGAACTCATCACCGGCGGCCGGCTGCACCCGTCCTGGTTCCGCATCGGCGGTGTCGCGGCGGACCTGCCCGAGGGGTGGAAGGCGGCCGTGGACCGGCTGGTCAAGGTTTTCCCCAAACGCCTCGACGAGTACGAAACCCTCACGCGCAAAAACCCCATCTTCAAGGCCCGCACCCAGGGCATCGGCCGCATCTCGCTG
>Ga0105105_10000930_pt1 | contig 12675 bp, 11 predicted proteins | sample PPLLaktember2015_4_FD_79108 | JGI IMG/M metagenome (GOLD analysis project Ga0105105, IMG submission 79108) | Freshwater sediment microbial communities from Prairie Pothole Lake near Jamestown, North Dakota, USA - PPLs Lake P8 Core (1) Depth... | ecosystem: Environmental > Aquatic > Freshwater >... | reverse complement strand
TGAATGAGCCCTGTCAGCTAACTGCTTAAGATAGTCCAGACCCGCTGTTGAGGGTTGTGAAGAGACTTCATCCACAAATACGCCATACGCCCCGGCGGCGGCAATAGCATCAATGTAGTTAAGATTAGACTGTAAATCATTGGGTATGGCCATGGGCACCGTACCTTCATATCCGCCATCAATATAATCAAAGTACTTGATTCCTGCGGCCATGAATTTGCTGATATCGGCATTCCCTGTCCAGGGGCCCACGGGGCTATTGTTTACCAGATATTCGGGATTGGCGTCAATGATACTTTGATCCGTTATATTGCTATTTGTTCCGTAATATATCAGGTTAATGGAGACCGGGTTAGCCGCGGCGCTGGCCTTGCCGTTTGAAACAAAGCTGAATACCCCGATTGCCATTACCGCCACAGTAGCCATGGCGATTATTTTAAGTAGTCGATTTGCGTGTATTTTTGAGAAGAATGACTTTAACATATTTGTCCTCCCTTTTCTAATTTGTTTCTTTACCTAGTTACATGCGTATATGTTTGGGTTTATACCTATGTATCTAATAGGTATTATAGATACCATTGTTGAGCTTGTATATAAGTAAATACGTAATTAACGTAAGGCTGGCAAGAATAAATAGTCATAAGTACCAGCAGCTATCAACGAAAAAATCACAATTCCAGGGGTGCGTCCTCGGTAACTAAACGAAGGATGGCGGCCGATATCATGTACAAAAGTACAAAGGGAATCACCCGTCTTCACACTCAAAACTGACTGAAAGAGATCAGGCCGCATAGCTCGTTAACCGTGAGTCCCCTGCGAAGCTTGATACGGAAAACATCGCTTTCGCTCCGGTTGCCGGCGTTTTGAACTACAGGAAAAGATAACAGTAATCTCACATAGCGCAACATCTTAAAAATACGCTTGAAATTTTACACCCGAGGACAGGCCTGCCCATCCCCGCGGCTGAACACAAGCAAATGCGCCACCGTTCTTCCTGGCTATGGTTACCTAAGTATTCAGTCAGATAAACTAAGCGATATATCCGGCTTGCAGTTAGCACCAATACGAATATACTTACAATCCAGATAGCCATACCATGATATTAGGACGAGTTATATGTTGAGAAAAATGAATAATAAATGAAAGTATGTATTATAGCTGAAGGCTCATATCCGATTATTCGGGGTGGGCTAAGTGAGTGGGCGCATATGCTGATTAAGGCTTTAAAAGATGTTACATTTGATGTTTATTGCATTACACCGACTGATGAACGCAAATGGAAGCCGGTATATGAGAGATTTCCCAATGTGGACCAGGTAATAATTAAACCACTAATAAGGAATGAAGCGATAAAGGACACGAGGATGGTACCAAAACATTTATCATCTGCCCTGACCCGGCTTTTAGAGAATGCTGCAGATGGAGCGCCGGCAGATTTTACAAAGATCGTTGGGGAGAAAGGCGCATCCTCGGTTAACAAAGGGTGGCTGGCTTCAAAGGACTACTGGGATTTTGTTGTCAAGACTTACAAAAAGAATTACCCGGAAGGTTCATTCGCCGAATATTTCTGGACATTTAACGGGCTCAACTCAATTCTGCTGGATAGCATGCAATTCATTGAGGAGATCCCAAAAGCGGACCTCTATCACTCTCTAAGCAGTGGTTTTGCCGGCTTTGCCGGCTCAATAGCTAAAACGGTACGGCATAGCCCGCTGGTTATTTCGGAGCAAGGCCTGTACCTTGTGGAACGGCGTGATGAATTAGCCCGGCAAAACGTTTCTGAATGGTACCGTACACAGCTAATCAGGTTTTCAGAATCCCTGGTAAAAACATCATATAAATATGCTGATAAAATTGTGCCGCCGTGCCATAGCCATATGGACATCGAGAAAAAACTGGGCGCAGACCCGGCCAAGATAGAAATGATAAAAAACGGCATAGAAACCGACCGGTTCATGCCGGCGCTGGCCAAAAATGGACATAAATTATTAGTAGGTTGTTTTGCCAGAGTAGTTCCTATCAAGGGGATTACTACCCTTATTAAAGCCGCGAAAATAGTTTGTGATAAATTACCGGCTGATTTTGTCGTCGTCGGCGAGGTTCAAGATAAAGAATACTATACTGAATGCCAAAAAATGGTGGAAAAATTGGGGTTAACCAACCGCTTTAAGTTTATCGGGCATGCTAACGCCGTTGAGTGGTATAAGAAAGTGGATATTTTTACGTTGTCTTCCAACTCGGAGGGAGTGCCGTATGCTTTGCTGGAAGCGATGAGTTGCGGATTACCCTGTGTTTGCACCGATGTTGGCGGTATGTCTGAAATACTCGCGGACGGCTTAGGTTACGTGGTTCCTCCGGACCAGCCGGAAAGCCTGGCAAAGGCGTATTGTAAATTACTTGAGAACCAGGATTTGAGAATATCCATGGGGCAGCGGGCCACGAAGGTAGCCCGTGAAAAATATACGATAGGGGAAGAGGCGGAAAATATCCTGAATCTCTATAAAGAGTTGTTAAAATGAGTGGAACCGGATTTGAATTGAAACAAACCAGCCGGGCCAAGCCCGAATCTGGGAATGTGAGTCGGGGAATACTCTTTATTTTACCCTCGATAGTGATAACGGCTGTCTCGATTATTCTGTTTTCCCGGCTTACTTCATTTACCCATCAGCAGCAAAATACCATTTCTATCACTATCATCGCCGCGGTTATCTTGAGTCTGGTGGGCATGGCTGCCATGCAGGTGCTCATTTACCGGATCGTCGAATCCCGGGGTGATTACGCCGATGGCGCCGCGCCAAGAAGCATCAGAATCGGCATGACGTATAGTCTCCTTTTCTCCATAATTATGTCGGCCCTGTTATACCCGCTATTTTTGTTTGTTTTGCATTTCTCAATTACAGACTTTCTCTACTTTGCCGCTCTTTTATTCTTATATTCATCTACCTGGGTTCTTGTTTCTGCTTTTTGGGCTTCTGGGAAGTACGGGGCTACCGCGGCCATTTTTACATTTTCTTACCTGGTGATATTCGCCTTTACCTATTACTCCTATCAGGTAGATCATACCTACGCTATTTCAGGATACACCATTGGAACAGCGGTGTTATTCCTGGTTTTTCTTCTGTCTTCAGCCATAATATTCCGGAGATCTGAAACTGGCCATAGATTTTCTGAAGATGTTTCCAAGCTTTCCAAACTGATTTCTCAAAGCTCCGCTGCTATCATGTTCAATATTTTTTATGTACTGGCTATATTTCTTGATAAAATCATTGTCTGGGTATCTCAAGGAATAGAGACAGGGCAGGGGTTAACACTTGCCGGGCCTTACACACAGGGAGCCTTCCTGGGACTTGTTCCTATGTTAAGCATCGGCGTGGTAGCTTATTTTACCAGGCGTACCCAGTCACTCGTTGATGACCGGTATAATGGCACATTCGATAACATTCAAAAAAGAATCAAGGAATACAAACGTATCTACGGTTCCTGTATCTGGGCGGTCTCGTTAATTACCATTGTACTCACGGTCATTGTAGCATTCTTGAGTAATTACTATATCAATGATCCCCGGGTAATGCGGGTACTATTGACCATTGCGGCAGGTTCCGGGTTCTTTGTGCTAATAATATTTAACTCCGGGGTACTGGCGATCTTCGGAAAAACCAGCACTTCTACTTACTCGGTGCTCATGATCATAATGTTCGAACTCTTCACGATTCCTTTTGTATCGCTTAACGTTTGGTATTGTTCGCTGGGGTTCTTAGCCGGCAGTTTCATTGGTTTTTTGATGAGTTTTGTGCCTATCAACGGATTATTCGCTAATTACGAATACAATATTTTTCGCTTATTGCTAAAAACAAAAATCTACTAAAGGGAGGGTAAATATCATGAAAAATGTACTGGTTACAGGAGGAAGCGGTTTTGTGGGACGCAGCCTTATCAGGGAGCTTTTAAAGCTCTATCCTGATATCACGATCACTTCATTATCCAGAAGTGAAGGGGTTATCTCGCAGTTGTTAATAGAGTGCCCGGACAAAAGGCTGAATATCGCCATAGCTGACTTGAGAGACGCCCAGGCGGTAAACCAGGCCTTGAGAAACAAGGATACGGTGATTCATCTGGCCGCCATGAAGCGTGTTGACCTTTGTGAAGCGGAATGCCATGAGGCAGCCAGCATCAATGTAATAGGAACCATGAATGTGCTGGATGCTTTCCACGGGAATACGTTTATCATGATGTCAACCGATAAAGCTGTTGAACCGAGCAACTGCTATGGCGCTACTAAGCTGGTCGATGAGAGATTGGTAATCGAACGGGCAAAAAAGGCGGAAAATGGGGACAGATTCATGATCGTCCGGTCAGGGAATATCATGGGGTCTACTGGCAGCGTCCTGGATATCTGGAAGAACCAAATAGAGAAATACAATGAAATAACGGTAACTGATCTTAATATGCTGCGATTCTATACCTCGATCGAGGGCGTTACGAAGTTGTACATAGCAGTGCTTGAGCGGGGAGAGAATGGCAAGCTATATTTCACGCCGCAAGGTGAGCCAATGATTCTAAAGGCATTTGTGGATAAAGCGCTTAAGCAATATGGCAATGACAGGACTAAAGTTAAATGCGTTGGTTTGAGGCTGGGAGAACGAATGATAGAAAAAATGCGCACTGCTGATGAGGTTAATACTATCGCTGGTTTTGAGGAATGTGAAAAAGTAGCTGCGCCTGGGGAAAAAGTAAGCGTTAAAGTTTAACCATGCTTAAAGTTTGTGGGGCCTGTAAATCCAAAAGAATAGCCGGCCAATGCCCTGGAATTCATTAACCGGCTATTCTTTGAAATGGTATAAAGTTACGTTGCATGAATCACGATACTGCCACTTTACTTAGCTCGTTCTTGTAGTAAGCTATCGCCCTGGGAAAGCCTTCACTGACATGAACCTGGGGGTTCCATCTTAAAGTTTTAACGGCGCGGCTATTATCCAGACACATTCGTTTAATCTCACCCGGACGTTCTTCCTCATAAAGAGGCAACTCGTTATAATTACATTCTTGACGGATAAGTTCAAATACCACCTGATCTAAAATTTCCTCACCGGTACCTATGTTAAATATACCGGTCTCATCTGACTCTGCGGCTGCCAGATTAGCCCGTACTACATCTTCAACGTAAACATAATCCCTGGATTTATCGCCCCGGCCATAGATAATGGGCTTCTCACCGTTTAGCATCTTGCCGGCAAATATGGCTACCACGCCACCCTCACCATCGGGATTTTGTCTCGGTCCATATACGTTGGCGTAACGTAACGCAATAAAAGATAATCCGTAAACGTTGTGGTGCTGGAACAAATAATGTTCCACGGTGTGCTTGGATACGCCATATGGCGAAAGGGCTTTGACCGGGTGAATTTCATCCACCGGCAGATATTCTGGTGTTCCATACAAAGCGCAGGAGGAGGAATAGACTATTTTCTGTACGCCGTATTTAACACAATTACCAATGACATTCAAACTACCTAAAATATTGACCGCGGCATCATAGGCCGGGTTGGTTATTGATTGTAAAACCGATGTTTGTGCCGCCAGGTGGATAACTACCTGCGGTTTTTCCCGTTTAAATACTTTCTCAATTGCGGTATTGCAGATGCTCAACGGATAAAGGGTGGCGGCAGGGTTGACGTTTCTCTTGAATCCGGTACTAAAATTATCAATGATAACTACGTCATCGCCTCTTTTCACCAGTGCATCCACAACATGAGAACCTATGAATCCCGCGCCCCCCGTTACCAGTACTTTCATAGTCACCTCTCAATGCAAATTTTGCCCATTTATATCATCATTCAAATCTCCGGGTTATGATATTAGTAACATTACGTATATTTTTTGGAAATATTACCTATTCCCGGCGCATTAGAGATAAAAATACACCGATATGTCATAATACTGGATAAAAGAGCCAGTCAATTCAGGCAAAAAGCAGGAAGATGCTGCGGATTAATCTAGTATTTTACGGTACTCATACTCCGGAAATTGACGCCCGTATCTTAAGCGTACGGCCTCAATATGTAATAATTAACCCTGCTCACGGCCTTTGGAGCGAGATTTCCGGAACCAATATGTTCCCCAATATAGCGGCCTACCAAGCCGCGGGCATTAAAGTCATCGGTTATCTTACGGCCGGATATGAAGCATCCGGGAGCAACGGTAATCTTGACCGTAAATGGTATACCCTGGAGATGAACCGGGAGCTTATAATAAAAATGGCGGAAATTGACCATGTAGACGGGATATTTATCGATGAGTGCAGCTCCTTCCCCGGCACGGATTCTCAACTTTACTTGAAAACACTCACTGACCTAACTCACAGTTATGGCCTGCTTGCCTGGGGCAATGTTGGCGAGGCGCGTTTTGATACCTGGTTCTTTACCGCCGGAGGTTTTGATCTGATGCAGTCCAATGAAGACTGGGACGGCCAAAGCTTAAGTCCGGTACAGCGTGACTGGGGTAACTGGATCAGCGTTACGGGTACAAAACCCGGCGGCACGGCTCAAGACGCTTTTGAACTTACCATCAAAGCCTGGCAGCAGGGGTTGGCTTATTGCTATGTCACCGACTCCGGATATACTTCCATCCCTTCATGGTTAGAGGATTATGCCGGTTTACTAGAACGATACGAACAAAACAATAGGCCAGGTTAATCTTAGTATTAGTCTATAGCTTTGACCAAAACAGCTTATACCAGTCAATAGTTTCTCTCAACCCGTCTTCCAGAGAAATAGACGGCTGCCATCCCAGCGTATTTTTCGCCTTACTGGTATCAAGACATTTATACGCCGGGATGGCTTTTACGGGGCCGTGAAAAACCGGTTCCCTTTCCCGCCCATCGTAAAGGCGGCTGATCAACTGTACCAAATCTCTCACCGATATGGGATTGCCGCCGCCAAAATTAAAGGCTTCACCGGAAGTCAGGTTGATTTTTTCCGCTACTGCCAGATAACCTCTGGTCATATCCCGGATATTAAGATAATCAAATGTTGAAGAACCGTCATCCCGCTCCCCAAAATCAAAAGGAACGCCCTTGATAAGGTTGGAAATGGTTTTAGGGACGATAGTGCTGAAGTTAATACTGCCCGGCCCATAAGTATTAATGAAACGGCAAACCGCGGCTTTCATCCCGTAGGTTTTGGCGTAACAGCGGACAGCGATATCTCCGGCCACTTTGGAAGGCGCGTAAATATTTCCCGCTACCAGAGAGGTATGCTCTTCGGTAATCGGCACATTTTCCGTGGTGGCACCATAAAAAGCTCCGCTGGAGGCAAAGATAAGAGATTTAACGCATGAGGAACTCCTTACCGCCTCCAAAACAGAGTATGTCCCCATGACGTTGATGGAAAGTGATTCATAAGGGAAAGTGTTGAAAAACGGCACGACCGGTTGGGCGGCGAGATGAAAGACCGTATCTATCTCATAACGTTCCAGGCTTAACTTCATGAGGTCTATATCCCGGATATCCCCGCTGATATAGTTAGTGCGGTTGGCAATACCGGATAACACCAGGTATGAATTGGTGGGAGTTTCACGGTCAAGAACATAGACTCTGGCCCCTTTATCCAGAAGTTGTTCGCATAGATGTGAACCTCCGAAGCCATAACCGCCGGTAACCAGGCATCTTTTGTTTTGCCAGAATCCAGGAGTTGTAGTTTCCATTTATTCTGCCTCAAACAATCAATATTTTGGTGCGGTAATATTTATATCACACTCTATTATTATTTTCGCGCACTTATGAAGGGACTAAAATTCGTAGCTATACCTAACCTCGTTCTATTTTTGTACGTAATTATCTAAGCCATTTTATTGGTATTTTTATTTGGGAATACGTACTATTTCCTGGTAACCATCTGGTTATGCTTGTCACTGGAGATTGAAAGCGGTAGAATATGACTAACCTGGATTTATTTGCATAAATAACGCGGGTTTATTTTGCGGCAGCTGCGTTTAGAATGGAGGGGAGAATGACTAACATTGTATTGGCTGATGACCATGTTGTTGTTAGGCACGGCCTCCGGTTAACACTGGAAGAGTTAGGATTTAAGGTTATTGGAGAAGCCTCTGATGGGCTGGAGGCAATTCAGCTTGTTGAAAAACTAAAGCCGGATATTCTATTGTGCGACCTGATGATGGGCAATATGAACGGTCTTGAAGTTGCCCGGCGGGTGAGTAAGCAGTTTCCTAAAGTAGGTATCATCATTCTCTCTATGTATTCGGATGAGAGTTACGTAATTGAAGCGCTGCGGGCCGGCGCTAAAGCCTATGTTCTAAAAGATTCTTCTGCTGAAGATTTAATGCACGCCATTAATGAAGTCCTTAAAGGGAAGCATTATCTGGGGTCATCCCTTTCTGAAAGAGCTATTGAAATGTATTCCCAGAAGACCACCAATGGTATTCAGGACCCATTTGATACTCTAAGCGCTCGTGAGAGGGAAGTACTGCAAATGGTTGCCCAGGGCATGACCAGCAGTGATATTTCACAAAAACTTTTTATCAGTTCGCGGACGGTAGATGCTCACCGGTCCAAATTGATGCATAAACTAAGTCTGCATTCACGCGCTGATCTGATTCGTTTTGCCCAGCGCCGCGGTATTATCCCCAACGAAACCCCATTTGCCCAACAATAATTGCGTCCGGGTGTTATCCTTCCGGTAAAACACAACGAGACTGGAGATTGTCTCCGTTAGACTTCTTGATCTGTAATCTGTGAGGTAGTCTTTTTTCTTGACTCTTGTCTTACAGGAGCCGTAATGGTAATTGCAGTGCCTTGTCCAATTTTTGATTTTACTTCAGATGAACCGCCTATGTGTATAAGCCTTTCGTTGATACTGAAGAGACCCACCCCTCTTGATCTTTTAGTTTTTAGTATTTTCGTATCAAACCCTGCCCCGTCATCTTGAACGGTAATGCGGATCGTCCTGCGCCATTTTATGGTACTTACGTCTATTTTATGAGCTTTGGCGTGCTTAATAACATTGTCCAACAGTTCACGGGTCATCTGAAAAAGCATGATGCGGATATCTTCGTCAAGATATTTTAGCTTACCATCATCTTTATAGTTAACAGGAATATGGTGTTTTTGAGCAAGGACCGCGGCCAGCCTTTCCAGCGCTACTTCCAGCCCAAAATCATATAGCACGGCGGGACTAATCTCAAAAATAAACTGGCGCGTTTCACTTAATGTCTCTTTTACATTGTTCTGAATTTCCTTCAAGCGTTGGGTCAGAATAGCGGAATCAGAAAAGTGTATTAGTCTGCCTAACTGGATGCTGCATAAAGACAGGTTCTGTCCGATCCCGTTATGGAATATCTGGGCGATTCTCCTTCGTTCGTACTCCTCCGCCAGCGTTAAATGTGAAGCCAGGCGGCGCAGTTCTTTATTGGAGTGTTCCAGTTCAGCCGTACGCTGCCTTACCTGGATTTCAAGCTCGTCCTTTGCCTTTAGAACGTAGTCTTGTGACTTTTTACGCTCGGTTATATCCTGGACCTGCATCAGGTAACCGGTAAATTTGTGCCCTGTGGTAAATAATGGATCTACAACTACGTAAAGTTGAATAAAACCGGATTTAGCGGTTTTATATAGCTTGGCTTGTTTTACTTTTTCAAAATCATACCGGGCTTCATATTTTACTGTTTCTCTCCGGCGTAAAGAGGCTTTAACTTCATCAGGTATATTCGGGTTTGTAAAGAGCTGGAGTCCCTTCATTTTATTCTTATCAGTAACACTAAGGATTTCCAGGCAGGCTTTGTTACACGTAACTAGTATACCCTCTTCATCATATAGTTCGATGCCGATAGGTGAATTCTCGAATATATTCCTGAATTGTTCCTCGCTGCGGAACAGGGAGTCTTCAATTCGTTTACGCTCCGTGATATCCGTTATAACTATCAGGCGCCTGGTGAATTTTCCCTTACCGTCAGGCCTGGCAATCCCTTCCATAGATACGGCGAAGTTGAGATCATTCCTCCGGCGCATAAAAAGCTCACAATCCCTTTTTTCCCCCGGACCAAAATCTTGGCGATAGACTAAATAAAAGGTATCCTGTGAGTCCGGAGCAATGAATCTGGTAAACTTTGACTTTATAAGATCGCGCCTTTCAACGTTCAATAACCTGGCGGCGGTCAGATTAGCTTCGATGATAATATTGTTTTTGTTCAGCGTGAAATAACCCAACGGTGCAAAATCGAATAGCTCGATATACTTATCGCGCGATTTCTCAATATCCAGTTGCGCCGCCCGGAGTTCTTCCGCCTGCATTTCAAGTTCAATTTGATGTACCGCCAACTCATGGGAGAGCTTGAACATGTCATCGGTTGACATCACCTGTTTTCCCGTTTTATTCTCAAGCAGTTTTTCCGCCTGCTGGCGCAACTTATCCACTTTTTCTTGTGTTGTCTTTACTTTTTCCATTTTCAATCTCCAACCATAGCCATAGCTATGGCCATAGCTATGGCCATAGCCTTATCCTATACCCCTTTATCTCCCTCGTCAATCATGTTACACATTCAGCGCTTCTCCCCAGGCCTAGTTGTGTTAAAAATCAGAACAATATTAGCTTGAGCGTTCTGGAAAAATGTAATAAAATATTGGTGATGAAAGTTAAGCAACGCGTCCTGGTAGTTGATGATGAGCCGGGTGTGATCCGGTTCATTAAAATTAGCCTGGCTCTGGCCGGTTATGACGTAATTTCCACCACCAACGGAGAAGAAGCCCTGCCGCTGGTTAAATCACAGAAGCCTGATATCATGCTTCTTGACGTTTTTATGACCCCGATAACCGGATTTGATATCCTGGTAGAGTTACGTACGTTCTCACAGCTGCCGGTCATTGTTTTTACCGCCCGTAATAATATCGGTAAAACAGCTATTGACGAGGGCGCCAACGGGTTTATTGCCAAACCGTTTAAACCGGATGAGTTGATAAAGAAAATACAGGAGATTCTGCAGGCAAATAATCTGGACGCTAAAGATACTGATATTCAGGATAACTGCGGGCCTACTTCCCCAGCGGAATCGTAAAGTAAAAGGTTGAACCCTTACCCTTCCGGGATTCTACCCATATCTGCCCGCCGTGGGCTTCTACCAGAATCCGGCATACATTAAGCCCCAGCCCAACCCCCTGGATACTCCTTTTTATCATCACGTCCAGCCGCTGGAACTTCTGGAAAAGCCGCTGCTGGTCATTTTGTGATATCCCCAGGCCGTGATCGCTGACGCTGATTATCAGGTTGGCGTTTTCTTTCCTGGCGGAAATCTTTACCTCGCCGCCGCTGGGGGAGTATTTAATAGCGTTATCAACCAGGTTATATAAAACCCGTTCTGTCCGGAGCGGGTCAACATCCACTATCGGCAGGCCGGCGGGAATATCTACCATAAGCTGATGGATGGATGATTTGCCGCGGAGCTTTTCTACCACGGTCCGGGCTATCACCATAACATCCGTCGGTTCCTTTTGCAGAACCAGCCGGTCGGCTTGAGAGCGTGATAATTCCAGCAGGTTATCCACGATGGTGGCCAGAATATCAGCACCAATTAGGGCGTCCTCAAGCAGTTCCCTTGCTTCCGGTTGCGTAACCCCCTCGGCAGTAACCGTGGAGAGCGCGCCGATGATGACTGTCAGCGGCGTTTTGATCTCGTGGGAAACCATCCCGATAAACTCGTCTTTTAGTTTTCCTTCCCGGATAATTTCCTGGCTTTGTTTTTGCTGCGTCAGGTCGGTGATTATGGCGCAGATTGAATTGATATCATTCAATTGGAGTTTTTTAATGGCTATAAAAGTCGGAACTTGAGCGCCATCACTGGAGCATATTGATATCTCGCCCCGGCCGGTTTCCTTTTCAAGAAGAGCGGTAAGCAATTTACGGTTTTCCGGGTTAACAAAGTCAAAAATGGAAGACCCGATTATCTTATTGAGATGGGTCCGGGTCATCTGTGCAAAGTAATGATTGGAGTAGAGGATAGTTCCTTCCCGAGACATAGAAATAGCGCCCTCGCTGATGTTCTCAATAACGATACGGTAAATGGAGTCTGCGTCCTGGAGAGTAAAGACCCGCTCCCCTACTTTAGTATCGACTACCAGCGCGTCTACCTCGCCGTGGGTAATGGCGCGCAACGTTTCTTCTGCTTCCGCCAGCCGCTGGCGCAGTTCGGCGTTTTCCTTACGCATTTCCGCGGGTGTGTTTTTTGTCATTTATTATTTCTTCGTTGTGTGTGGGGATGGACTTTTCGGCTTTAAATCCAGGCCCAGGATAATGCGGCTTTCTTGAGAAAAGTCTCCGATTAGCCGGCGCAGCGGCAACGGCAGTTTTTTGATTAGCGTAGGGACGGCGATAATCTGGTCGCCCTTGCCCAGAATCGGCTGCTGGTAGATATCAATCACTTCCAGTTCATAGTTATCACCAAGGTATTCACGGCATACTTTATTAAGTTTACGCAGCGCTTCCTGCGAGCGTGGTGTCATACCGGTAATATAGAGCCGGAGCACATATTTTTCCTTAACGTCGCTGACTATTGCCTTTTCGAACCTTTCCGTTGCCGGAACAATCTTTCGTGGTTTTTGTTTTTCTGCCATGGTTAATTCTCCTGCAGGTAAAGGTCAAGTCCTACCAGCACTCGTTCTGTATCGGAAAGGTC
>Ga0105105_10000929_pt1 | contig 12684 bp, 12 predicted proteins | sample PPLLaktember2015_4_FD_79108 | JGI IMG/M metagenome (GOLD analysis project Ga0105105, IMG submission 79108) | Freshwater sediment microbial communities from Prairie Pothole Lake near Jamestown, North Dakota, USA - PPLs Lake P8 Core (1) Depth... | ecosystem: Environmental > Aquatic > Freshwater >... | reverse complement strand
AGGGACGGTATATCGGTAGAACGGGTGTATACCCCCCAATATGGGTTTTGTGGTTTTTCCCCAGTCCCGTTAGGGACGGTATATCGGTAGCGCAGGGTGAAACCCTGGGACCCGCAGGGACGGCATGTCGGTAGAAATGGGGCATCCCCCGAATATGGGTTTTTGTTTATTTCCCAGTCCCGTAGGGACGATATATCGGTAGCGCAAGGTAAAACCCTGGGACCCGTAGGGACGGCATATCGGTAGAATCGAGGCAGCCCCTAAATTATATTGGTTTCAGGGTATCGTTATCCGATCGCGCAGCCGCACCAGAACCGAGCGGTCGGGGCAGGCGCCGAGAAGCGCTGAGGCCGGGCAGTGCAGCACGGGGTGCAGGGGATCCGCCAGGTCGAGCAGGGGAATGAGCACGAACATGCGGTTTGTCAGCTCCGGATGCGGGATGGTGAGCACGCTGCTGTGCATGACGAGATCACCGTAAAGCAGGATGTCCAGATCGATCACTCTCGGGCTCCACCTGATGTAGCGTTCCGGTCTGCCGAGATTGTGCTCTATGGCTTTGCAGTGGGACCTGAGGTTTTCGGGCGAAAGCCCGGTTTCAAGCCGCACAACTCCGTTGTAGAAGCGTTCCTGTTCGGTTACGCCGACCGGTTCGGTCATGTAGATTCCCGATATGCCGGTCACCGCCGTTTCCGCCATCCGGTTCAGGAGCCCGAGGGCCTCCTGAAGATGCGCGAGCCGGTCGCCGATATTGGAACCGATGCCGAGGTAAACGGTATGGTGCCCGGTTTCAGGCTCGTGAGGCCGAGAAGCATGCTTCTGCATAGTCGCAAATTCCGTTCAGGGGAGGATTCCGTTTTCTGACCTTTATGGAGGCTGTTTCGAGTATCGGAAAGTCGCCGAGGAGTTCATGCACGATATCGCAGGCGACCGCCTCGATCAGATAGTAGCGTTTCTGGGTCAGCACCGCCTTGATTTTCTGATAGACGATGCCGTAGTCGATGGTTTTCGCGATGTCGTCGAGAGCTGCGGCCTCGGTGAAGTCGAACACCAGTTCGGCATCGACCTCGTATTTGGCGCCGATCGCATGCTCCTCCTTGAGCACGCCATGGTGGGCGTAAAAGACGAGATTGACCAGTCTGACCGATGAGCGGGTTGTCATGTTCATAACGGATTGATAGAGGTGTCTCTACAGATCGAGTCATGTAATGTGGGCAACAAACCGCTAAACTCAAAATGCTCTCTATCCGAAGGTTTTCTGCCGGTCGATCGGCAGGCCGGATTTATGGAAAAATGTTACCTTACGGTTACGTTGAGGCAACTCCCTTTGCTTCTTTTTAACAGCCATTACCGAGAAGATATGCCGCATACCGTTTCTGATTTTTATGCAGGATGCCGTTCGAGGGCGGTGATCCTCGCTCTTGAGGAAGACCGTTACACCGGAGATATCACCTCCCTGGCCACCATCGAGCCGGGACAGCAGGGTCACGCCGTCATCAAAGCCAAGGCCGACGGGATACTGGCCGGGGCATCTGTTGCCGAAGAGGTTTTCAAAGCCTGTGATCCCGGCTTGAAAACCGTTTTCTTCAGCCAGGACGGCGAGTCTATTCAGGCGGGGGATGTCGTTCTCGAAGTATCGGGGTGCATCGCCTCGCTCCTGATGGCCGAGCGTACCGTCCTGAATTTCATGCAGCGCATGTCGGGCATCGCTACGCGGACGAACGCCTATGTCCGTAAAGTGAGCCATACCCAAACAGCCATTCTCGATACCCGAAAAACCGCTCCCGGACTGCGGTATTTCGACAAGGAGGCCGTGCGCATCGGGGGGGGGCGGAACCACCGGTTCGGACTGTTCGACATGATACTCATCAAGGATAATCATATCGACGCTTCGGGAGGCGTTGCCAATGCCATCAGAAACGCTTTCGCATACCGGACGCTCAACCGGCTCGACGTGAAGATCGAAACGGAGGTGCGTTCGCTCGCAGAGCTCGACGAAGCCCTTTCGTGCGGTCCGGATATCATCCTGCTCGACAATTTTTCCGTTGAGCTGCTCAAGGAGGCGGTTGCCGTTGCGCGAAGGGATGCTCCCATGGTGAAGCTCGAGGCTTCGGGCAACGTGGGGATGCACAATGCCGCCGCCATTGCCGAAACCGGCGTGGACTACATTTCGATCGGCGAACTCACCCACAGCGTGACGGCGCTCGATCTTTCCATGACCATTGCCTTCGCCTGAAGCCTGATGGAAATAGGGGTGGACATTGTGGCTCTCGAACGGATCCGGAATGCATGGAACCGTTACGGAGAGGCCTTTCTGAACCGGTTTCTTACTGCTGATGAGGTGTTGTACTGCATGCGGAAAAAAGATCCGGTGCCGTGCGCAGCCGGGAGGTTCGCCGCCAAGGAGGCGCTGGTAAAGGCTCTGGGTACGGGGATTTCCGGGCATGTGCACTGGAAGAGCTTCGAGATTCTCAACGACAGCCGGGGAAAACCGGTTGTCCGCATCACCGGTTCCGAACTGGGCGGCATGGTACGCTCCGCCAAAGTGTCGATATCCCACGACCGCCACTCGGCGGTAGCCATGGCGATTATAGAGTTGGGGATTGTGAGTAAGTGAGTGGTGAGCGGTGAGCGGGTTCCCCGTCCCGCAGGGACGGCATGTCGGTAGAAACGGGGTATGCCCGAAATATGGGTTTTGCGGGTGTGTCGCCGGGTTGGAAGAGATTATGGATTTTGAATTTTGGATTATGGATTGGAGGGATGGGGGCGTTGTGTGTCTACCGATATGGCACCCCTAACGGGGTTTGAAGAGAAGAGGGTATGCCGTTGTCCAGTCCCGTTAGGGACGATATATCGGTAGCGCAGGGTGAAACCCCGGGCGGCGACTTTTTGTCCCTTTCCCGGAAACGAAAAAAGCGGAGGGGTTCCTCCGCTTTTTTCGTTTGGGCTTGTGACGCTGCCTCTCAGGCCTGGTGCACCGGGATCGGTGTCGGCTCTTCGGTGATGGTGACCTGGCTCTTGATGATGTCGTACACCTTCTCCTTGATAATGGAGTCGGTGATGTAGTCCCTGAATTCGGTCGACATGTAGGTGCTGATTGCCTGCTCGACGCTTAGCGACGGGTTTTTCTCGGCCTCTTTTTCCGCGAATGCCCTGATGTCGTCGTCGGTTACGCTGAGGTTGTTAAGCTCGGCGATTTTCTGGCTGATCAGAAGCCACTGAGCGTGCTTTTCGGCATTGGGCCCCATGGCCTCTGCGAACTGGCCGGCATCGAAGCCCTTGGGGAAGTTGCCGCCCATCTGCCGTTTTGCGTTTTCAACCAGCATGTTGGCGAACGATGCGATCATGGTTTTGGGAGCCGGAACCGGGTTCTCTTCGATGAGTTTTGCCGAAATGGATTCGAGCAGCTCGTCTTCGGCTTTCATGGTGAAGTGCTGTTCAAGCTGGAGGCGCACATCGCCGGTAAAATCGACGGCATTTTCGAAGCGCTGACCGGAGATCTCTTTTACAAAGTCGTCGGTGAGTTCGGGAAGTTCCATGCGTTTGATCTCCTTGACGGCGATACGGTAGTGCTGGACCGGTGTTTCCTCGTCCCTGGGTTCCGTCGCCACATCGACACTCTCTCCGGCTTTTTTGCCGGTAAGGGCCTTGCGGAACGGGTTGTCCTCCGGCAGATATTCGAGATTGAAGTGGTGGTTTTCCGTGGTGGATTCCTCTTCGGGTTCACCTTCGGCGTTCAGTTTGGTGACGTCGCCGATGACGGTATCGGTTGCCGATGCGGGCTCGTCTACCGTGACGAGCGTGCCGTGCCCCTTGAGGATGAGATTGATCTCTCTCTGTACGTCCTCATCGGTGATGGTATAGCGCGCGAGGGTGAAGCTGTAGCCTGCAAAGCTCTTGAGTTCGAATTCCGGGTGGATCTCGTAGGAGAGCCTGATGGTCAGCTTGTCGTCCTCGAAGCTGAAGTTTTCGATGGATGCGCGGCTGGCCGGTTTGATTTTTTCTTCGTCGGCAATGGCTGCGAAGTGCTTCGTTGCCATTTTTTCGGCAATGGATGCTTCGATTGCCGGACCGACAAACTTTTTGATCATACCTGCAGGAACATGGCCTTTTCTGAATCCCTTGATCTGTACGGTTCTTTTTGCCTCTTCAAGCTCCTGGTTGTATTCCGTTCCGAATTCTTCAGTGGAAAGAATTATTTCCACTTCCTGTTCGGTATCACTGATTTTCGTAATGTTCTTTTGCAAGGCTGTCTCGGTTTGTTGGTGAGTGTAATGGTCAAAAATTAAAAGTTCATAAGATACAAAAGAATCGCCGGATTTAAAACAGTACCCGCTGAGGTCCCGTTTATCGCATGGGTTTGTATACCAGCGTGGAGAGCGGCGTTTCTTCGAGAACCGTCCGTGCGGCTTCGGTGATGTCTTCGACGCTTACCGCTTCGATGGCCGCCGTTTTTTCCTCAAGCGGGACGTGCCGGCCGAAGTAGGAGAGGTCGGTAGCCAGATGCGACATCCTGCGGGTCATTTTTTCCGTGCCCATCAGGAGCGATCCGAGAACTTTCGATTTTGCCGAAAGCAGTTCCCTGTCGAGAGGGGCGGCGAGTTCCGGACTCTGGAGTACCGAGGAGAGCACATCGAGCGTCTGCGCTATCTTGTTGCCGTCGGTTCCCGCGTAGATGTTCAGGACCGTGAGATCGTCAAAGAACGCGATCGATGAATAGGTGCTGTAGGCAAGCGCGAGCTTTTCGCGTAGTTCGAGGTTCAGCATCGAGCTCATTCCGTTGCCGAGAATGGTGTTGAGCAGCATCAGCGGGTAGAAGGATGGGTCGTGGCGGGGGATCACGGTTCCCAGCACGATCTGTGCCTGGTGGACTCTTTTTTTCAGGGTGCGGTTGAAAGGCTTGTAGCTTTTCAGGGAAAAGGGCGCTCTTGCCGGCGCCGGGCCGCTGCCGGAAGAGAGCGACGCAAAGCCGCGTTCGGCCAGTTTTACGACCGTTTCGTGGCGGATGTTGCCGGTTGCGGTAAGAAACATCCTGTCCGGCCGGTAGCGGTCGGCCATGAAGGCGTTCAGATCGCTTCCGGTAAGGCCTGCAACGCTCTCCTGGGTGCCCAGGATCGGACGCCCGAGCGGGTGCCTGCCGAAGAGGTAGCGGTCGAAATCCTCGAAAACCAGCTCTTCGGGAGTGTCGTTCACGCTGCTGATCTCTTCCAGCACGACCTCTTTTTCTTTTTCGATCTCTTCCGGGGGAAATACCGGGTTGCAGACAAGGTCGGCCAGCAGGTCGAGAGAGGGTTCGGTGAAGCGGTCGAGGCAGCGCAGGTAGATGCAGGTCTGCTCTTTTGTGGTCCACGCGTCGAGGTAGCCTCCGTTGCGTTCGATGCCGCCTGCAATTTCGATATAGTCGCGGTTTTTCGTCCCCTTGAATACCGCATGTTCAAGAAAGTGGGCAATGCCTCCTTTCCGCTCGGGGTCGTCGCGGGAGCCTGCGTCGATATGGATTCCCAGCGTCACGCTCTGTACCCAGGGCACATGGTCGGTTACCACCCGAAGACCGTTCGCGAGGGAGCTGCTCTGGATGCCTTCGGGCGGAAATCCCGGATTCTGCGCCTTGTTCGTTTCGGCCATACGGTGAAAAATTTATGATTGTGATGGTTGGAATTAAGCGCAATGTAGTTTTAATTCGTATGTTTATGAACAGATAACTCTTTGATATCGTTGCATGATTACGGTTCAAAGAACCGTCCGGGCGGATGCGGAATGCAGACGGTGGAACGATTTAAAGATACGGTTCTCTCTGAATGGTCACGACATCCATACTTGTTACCGGGGCATCCGGCTATATCGGTTCGCAGGTGGTTCTGGAGCTGCTTGAACGCTACGGGGCCCAGCTGCGCCTGAAGGTTCTCGTCAGGCCATCGTCCGACTGTTCGTTCCTTTCCGGTCTTCCTGTCGAGATCGTCAGGGCCGACCTGCTCGACGTGCCTTCCATGACGGGGGCTTTTGACGGAGTCGATTCGGTTTTCCACTGCGCAGGACTCATCTCCTATTCCAGGTATTCCCGCAACCGGCTCTACGACGTCAATGTGCTCGGTACCCGCAATGTGGTCAACGCCTGCCTTGCCCACAAGGTGCGCCGACTGGTCATGACCAGCTCCATTGCCGCCGTGGGCGGTTCCGATGACGGATTGCCGGCTTCGGAGTCGTCGTCCTTCAAGGAGTGGCAGCGCCGGAACGGCTATATGGAGGCGAAGCATCTTGCCGAGCTCGAAGCGCTTCGCGGCGCGGCCGAGGGGCTCGATATCGTGCTGCTCAATCCCGGCGTGGTGATCGGTGTTGACCGAGCCAACAAGGCTTCCGTGAGCACCTCCAACAAGGTGCTCCGGATGATCTACAGGGGAAAGCTTCCGTTCTGTCCTGCGGGCGCCAGCGGTTTTGTGGATGTTCGCGATGTGGCTGCCGCACATGCAGAGGCGTGGCGGAAGGGGCGGCCGGGGCAGCGCTATATCATTGTCGGTCACAACCGTACCTTTGCAGAACTGATCGAAGGGGTACGGCGTATTCCCGGAAGTTCCGCCAGCGGGTGCCGCAATATGCCGAAGGCCGCATGGTTTCTTGCCGGCGTCGGCGGAGAGCTCTGGTCGATGCTCTTCAGGAGAGCGTCGTTCGTCAGCTTTGAAAGTAACCGGATGGCCGCCGAAAAACTTGCATACGACAACACGCTTTCCATAGAGGAGCTCGGCATGACCTACCGTGCCATCGAGGATTCCCTGAAGAGTGCGGTGCTGTGAATGCCGCTGATTTAATTCAATCTTATGACTGCAACGACTATGGAGAACATGAATAGAGAAAACACTTCCGAAGGGGTCGATCCCGCAAAGCTTAAGCAGCTCAACCTTGCCGTTGACGCGCTTGAAAAACAGTTCGGCAAGGGCACCATCATGCGTATGGGCGACGATTCCTCCATTCTGCAGGTTTCGTTCATTCCGACGGGTTCGATGACGCTCGATTTTGCGCTCGGCGTGGGCGGTCTGCCCCGCGGCAGGGTGACGGAAATCTACGGCCCGGAATCGTCGGGAAAGACGACCCTTGCGCTGCATGTGATCGCCGAGGCCCAGAAAGAGGGGGGGATCGCCGCCCTCGTCGATGCCGAGCACGCTTTCGATCCCGGTTATGCCCGCAAGCTCGGCGTGGATATCAATGCGCTGCTTATCAGCCAGCCGGAATCGGGTGAGCAGGCGCTGAGCATCGTGGAGACGCTGGTCAGAAGCGGTGCGGTTGATGTTGTCGTGGTGGATTCCGTTGCGGCTCTTGTTCCCCAGGCGGAACTCGAGGGTGAAATGGGCGACAGCGTGGTGGGTCTTCAGGCGCGTCTGATGAGCCAGGCGCTGCGCAAGCTTACCGGAGCGATTTCGAAGTCGAGCGCGGTCTGTATTTTCATCAATCAGCTCCGCGACAAGATAGGGGTTATGTACGGTTCGCCCGAAACTACCACCGGCGGCAAGGCGCTGAAGTTTTATTCGTCGGTGCGTCTGGATATCCGCAGGATAGCCCAGATCAAGGACGGCGACGAGATTGTAGGCAACCGCACCAAGGTGAAGGTCGTCAAGAACAAGGTGGCTCCGCCTTTCAAGACCGCCGAGTTCGATATTCTCTATGGAGAGGGTATTTCCATGATGGGCGAACTGATCGACCTTGCCGTGGAGTTCGGGGTCGTCAAAAAATCCGGGTCCTGGTTCAGTTTCGGTCAGGAGAAGCTCGGACAGGGCCGGGAGTCGGCCAAGAAAGCCCTGCGCGAGGACCGTTCGCTTTTCCAGCAGATTTATGTGCAGGTCAGGGAACTCATGACCGGTTCGGCGGAAATCATCAACGGCTGAAGATGAAGATAGGCTCGATAGACATAGAGCGTCCCGTTATTCTCGCTCCGATGGAGGATGTGACCGACCGGGCTTTCAGGCAGCTCTGCAAGCGCTGCGGGGCAGATATCGTCTATACCGAGTTCATCAGCGCCGAGGCGTTGCGCAGGGGCGTCGAAAAGACCATGCGCAAGCTGCATGTCGATGCCGTCGAGCGCCCGGTGGCCGTGCAGATTTTCGGCAGTACCGTCGAGTCGATGATCGAGGCTGCGGCGGTCGCAGAAACGTTCAGTCCCGATTTTCTCGATATCAATTTCGGCTGCCCTACAAAAAAAGTGGCCGGCAAGGGCGCCGGCGCGGCCCTGCTCAGGGAGCCGGAGAAGATGCAGGCCATAGCCGAGGCCGTTGTCAGAAGCGTCGCTATTCCGGTGACGGCCAAAACCCGGATCGGCTGGGATCACGATTCCGTCAACATAGTTGAGGTGCTGCACCGGCTCGAGGACGCCGGCATCCGGGCGCTTGCCATTCACGGGCGTACCCGCAGCGACATGTATAAAGGAAAGGCCGACTGGAGCCGGATAGCCGAGGCGAAGCGGCATGCGTCGATTCCCGTGATCGCCAACGGCGATATCTGGTCGCCCGAGGACGCCGTGGCCATGTTCGCCGAAACCGGCGCCGACGGCATCATGATCGGCCGGGGCGCGATAGGCAATCCGTTTATTTTCAGCCAGGCGAAGCATCTCATTGAGACCGGAACGGCGGCGCCTCCTCCGGATTTCCGCCAGAGGATTCATGCCGCTATAGAACATCTCAGACTTTCCGTTCAGTACAAGGGCGAAAAGTACGGCAACCTTGAAATGCGACGGCACTACGCCACCTACCTGAAGGGATTGCCGAAGGTGTCTGCCGTGCGCAACATGATTGTCCGTGAAGAGGGGTGGGAGCAGGTTGTAGAAATTCTTCTCGCCTATGAAGGCGAATGCGAAGGGTATGCCAGGGAGGGGCGCATCAGGGAGTATGCGGAGTACCTCAACGACCATTCGCAAAAACTTGTCCTGAATTATTAAAGAACCATTTATCAGAGCGTATGAGCATTTCAGATTTCCGCTACCGTGTGGCGGTGCTCGGTGCAACCGGACTTGTCGGGCGCACCATGATCCAGGTCCTTGAGGAGCGGAATTTTCCCGTCGGCGAACTTGTGCCTCTCGCTTCACCGAGAAGCGCAGGCCAGACTGTCCGGTTCAAAGGCCGGGATTTCGTTATCGCCGTTCCTTCTGCGGAGATTTTCCGCAATGTCGATATCGCCCTTTTTTCGGCCGGAGCGTCGGCGAGCAGGGAGTGGGCGCCGGTTGCCGCCGAAGCCGGAGCCATCGTCATAGACAACTCTTCGGCTTTCCGTATGGAGCCCGGTATTCCGCTTGTGGTACCCGAGGTCAATCCCGATGCCATTTTCAGGGCCGATGGTACTCCCGAGAGCATCATCGCCAACCCGAACTGCTCGACCATCCAGATGGTGGTCGTGCTCAAGCCGCTGCACGACCGGTACAGGGTGAAGCGGGTGGTGGTTTCCACCTACCAGTCGGTTACCGGAAAGGGAAAGGCCGGACGGGACGCTCTTGAAAGCGAGCTTGCCGGCCACGAGCAGGAGCAGTTTACGCATTTCCACCAGATCGCTTTCAACGCCGTTCCGCAGATCGATGTGTTCACCGATAACGGATATACCAAGGAAGAGATGAAAATGGTCAACGAGACCCGCAAGATCATGGCCGACGAAGCCATGGCGGTCTCTCCGACCACGGTGCGCATTCCCGTTTACGGCGGGCACGGCGAGTCGCTGAACATCGAGTTCGAGAGCGATTTCGATATCGACGAGGTACGGGATCTTCTGGCATCGTCTCCCGGCATCATCCTTCAGGACGATCCTTCGGCTGGCTTCTATCCCATGCCGCTTACCTCATACGAGCGTGACGAGGTGTTCGCCGGCAGGATCCGCCGCGACTTCTGGAACCCGAAGACCCTGAACATGTGGATTGTCGCCGACAATCTCAGGAAAGGCGCGGCAACCAACGCCGTGCAGATTGCCGAAGTGATTGCCTCCAGGCACCTCTGACCGGAGCTGCCGGTGTCCAGTCCCGTAAGGACGATATATCGGTAGAAAGGGAACGCCCCCGAAATATGGGTTTTGTCGTTTGACGCCGGGTTGACCACCCGGCGTTGCCGTTATGCCGCCCCTACGGGGCTTGAGAGGGGGTGGGGGTTGTTTTGATGTCTACCGATATTGCACCCCTGCGGGGTTTGAAGAGAAGATGGTGTGCCGTTATCCAGTCCCGTTAGGGACGGCATATTGGTAGCGCAGGGTGAACCCCACGGACCCGTAGGGACGGCGTGGCGGTAGAACGGGGCGTTTTCATTTTCAGTTTTCGAGAGCCATCAGTGCGGTGCTGACGGCTCTCGCCGCTGCCGAAGAACGGCAGGAGGAACTCTCATTTCCGGCGAACTCCACTTTTTCGGGAATTGCGGGGGGCACGAGATTGCAGAGTGTTTCCTTTTCAAGCAGCGAGGTCATTGCCCTGTCGGCCAGAGTCCCGGACGCCTGGACGGCGCTCTGGCGGCATTGCGGGTTGCTCTGCAGTTCATGTATGGCGAAATACTCGGCCTCTTTACGGTCTTTTACGCGGCGGAAGTTGAAATGCCGGAGCCTGCCGTTTTCCGTAACGGTAAGCAAGACATGGCTTTTTTCAAGGTCCAGCAGGGTGGTCGCTCCTTCGACGCTGCGGGAGCGGTGAACGGAGGGCAGCAGGGGCGAGCCGCAGAACGCTATCGGGTGGCGCTCCGCGAATTTTGCCGACAGGGTTCTGAAGGGTTCGGCCCGATAGAACAGCACCAGGTGTTTTTCAAGCGTCTCCCCTTTCCTGCAACCGGAGTACGGGGCATGGTCGTGAAGGTACTCTTCAGGCCGGTTCAGAAAATGCGCCGCTTCGATACGGCACTGTTCCGCGCAGGCCTGCCGGGTCGCACTGGAGGGAAAGTAGGCGTTGAGGGGAAAATAGGCATCGGGCGAGAAGCAGAGCGCCAGAGCTTCGTCCTTCCACCCTTCGGTCAGAGAAAGCAGCTTTTTAAGGCCGCGGGCTGTTTTCCTCCCTTCGAGATCGTTGGCGCCGACAGGAATGGTTCTGCATGCAGTGATAAGGTATCCGCCGGAACCGGATGTTTTTATTCGTACGAAAGCGCTTTCGGTGCTGCCGATTGCAAAGGCCAACAGACTTTTACTCATTTACTCGAGCGTAAGGTGCTTTTTCAGGATTTCCAGTTTTTTTTTGCCGATGCCCTTCACGTCCAGCAGCTCTTCGTGCCGGTTGACCCGGCCTCCTTTCGATGCCCTGAAGGCGACAAGCCGCCGCGCCATGACAGGGCCAACGCCCGGAATCTGCTGCAGCTGTTTTTCTGTGGCCCTGTTGAAGGCAAGGGTTCCGTTAAATACCTTTTTTCCCGAACGTCTTGCTGTTTTTTTTTCGCGGGGCTTTTCCTCTTCGAAATCTTCGGGGTAGAGCTGTTCGCCCGCAAGGTTCAGCGCCTGGCTTTCTTCCCCTGTTTCTGCAGCAGGGGCGCCGGCGGGAAGTGCCGATGCGACCCGGATCAGACTGTCGGTTTCTCTTTCGGAAAATCGTTCGTTTTCTCTTTGCTGCAACAGGGTATCGGCATCGCGTACCGAGCGGAAATTCCTGACTGCGCCGCCGAGTACGAGGAATACCACCAGAAGGGAGATAACCGATATTTCGGCTCTGGTCAGGCTCAGCCTGACAGCAAGCCTCTCAAGAGGATTCATGGCGCAGGAACGGCTTGTTCTTTCAGATGAAGAGACGCTTCACCCTGCCCGATACCGAGCAGAGCACCTCGTAACTGATACTTCCGGTACTGCCTGCAATGTCGTCGGCCGATGGGCCTTCCCACCCGAATAATATAGCGTTATCCCCGGTTTTTACATCATGGTCGGTACCGAGATCTATCATGATCTGGTCCATGGTGACCGTGCCGACCTGCGGGAAGGATTTTCCGTTGATGAGAACCGTTCCGCGATTGGAAAGCGCTCTCGGGTAGCCGTCGGCATATCCGGCGGCAATGGTGGCGATGCTGCCGGCAGCTGGTGCCGTCCAGGTGCGGTTGTAACTGACCGTGGCGCCGGGTGCTACGGTTTTGATGAACACTACTTTCGCTTCAACCTGCATGACCGGCTTTACGGTTACCGGAGAGGGCATGCAGGGGTCGGGGAGATAGCCGTAGAGCAGAATGCCGGGACGCACCATGTCGAGCCATGCGTCTTTGCGGCAGAGGATAGGGCCGCTGCTTGCGGCATGCTTGCATACGGTTCGGCCGCTTTCTGACTGGTATTGCATGACGAGCTCCCGGAACCGGTCGAGCTGGAATGCGGTATAGCCGTCGGGTTTCGACCCTTCTGCGAAATGGGTATAGATGCCTTTGAGGGTGAGGTGCGGCGAACAATCGATCGTCCGGAGCAGCTCCATGGTTTCGGCAGGCTGGAGGCCGAGACGCCCCATGCCGGTATCGACCTTTACCTGCAGGGTGAGTTTTCTGCCGCAGGCGGCGGCTTTTTCTTCGGCTGCTCGAAGAATATCGAAACTGCATACGGTCATTTCGATATCGTGCTGCAGATAGGCGTCGATCTGCGGCAACAGGGGAGAGGAGAATGCAAGAATGGATGCGGGATTTTTCAGGGCCTGGCCGGTTCGCAGCGCAACGGCTTCCTGAATGTTCGCAACGCCGAAATCGCTGATCCCTGCCTGTTCAAGGGTTCCGGCAACGCGGTGTACGCCGT
>Ga0105105_10000927_pt1 | contig 12723 bp, 17 predicted proteins | sample PPLLaktember2015_4_FD_79108 | JGI IMG/M metagenome (GOLD analysis project Ga0105105, IMG submission 79108) | Freshwater sediment microbial communities from Prairie Pothole Lake near Jamestown, North Dakota, USA - PPLs Lake P8 Core (1) Depth... | ecosystem: Environmental > Aquatic > Freshwater >... | reverse complement strand
GAAATTATTGAGATGAGTGCCGGTGTAATTAGGAGTCAGTGGTTCATTGAAGTACCGTACATAAAGCCTCTTCAGGGAGTGAGGGCCTGGGACCTTGCAGTGAGTATAAAGACTAGCGCAGACTATGCAGCGGGAACTTTATTGTTTAATAGTGGTAGTGGTATATGTATCGGTAATGCTGTACACGGTCGTTTTGAGTATCCTGAACTACGTAAAAAGATTATAGAGACAGCGTTGTATGATGGCAGAGGTATCCACATAGCAGTAGAAGACGCCGGTCAACAGAGAGGTTACATAGACGACTTGAAGTCTATACCTGAGTTGAGAGGCTATGTAATACGTGCTATACGCCCTAAAGGAGATAAGCTAGCTAGAGCTTTACCTTGGATATCGAGGGCAGAGTTAGGCGGGATCACTGTCTGTAAGGCAGCATGGAATGATGCGTTTTATGATGAGTGCGATGCTTTCACTGCTGATATGACGCACGATCACGACGATTTTATAGATAGCACATCGCTAGGGTACCAGTATTTAAGTGAGCCAGTTGGATCATCATCTAGAGTAAATTTGTACTAACAAGGAGTATCCAATGAAACGTGAGTATGTCTACAACGAAGACGGCAGCGTCTCTCATGAGAGAGTAACGTTCGATGGCACCGAAAAACAAAAGGAGGCTATATGGCTGGAGGAGAGCAAGGCAGTTATAGAACCGATTATAGCCTCGCATACGGAGTTGGAGCAACCTGTAAAATTAAAGAACTCGAAATCAAAGCAAGAGTAATTTCTGTGGCTATAACTCAACTGGGCGTACAGTATGAGTGTAGATATTTCACAAACTCAGAGCAGCGGACAGCATACTTATTCGAAGAGGAGCTCAGTAATGGCTGAATTATTAGCGCCAGAACTCAAGAACATCCAAGAGAAACACGGCTATGTTAATACAAAGTACACAGTAGCAGAGCTAGAAGAGCGTGCTGTAGCTTACGGTATGATAAGCATAGCTGGTGTGAACATATTACTCAGTGCAGATCAAAACATAGATAAAAGTATTTTTGCCCAGGCGGCATACACAATGGCTACGTTCCTTGAGCAGAACCTCAAAGGATACCAAGCCTCACTAAAAGGAGCCCTACACCATGGGTGAAATGACTAACGGAGCGTATTTAAACGAACACTCTTTCGAGACTAGCACTAGCACTAGCGTAGATAGATCGATAGTGCAGATGCAGTACTCCATTAACATTAACACTGTTAATATGTATGAATTCATGAACCATACGTATTCCGGAGACGGTGGGTATAGAGACGGTTCTTATTTGATACCGTTCAGTAGGGAGAGCTCGTATACATCTAGAAAGCAGCTGGCGCATTACAAAAACTATTTGAAGCCGATCCTGAGAGCTATGGTAGCTCCTGTGTTCTCAGAGACTGCTCCACGTAAGATATTGGATGGAGCTGGTAATGAGACTAATGATAATTTATTTGCTGCATTCTTGAAGGATTGTGATGGCGCAGGGACTAGCCTACAGGAATACTCTGCTCAGGCAATGAACGTTATGCGTAGGCATGGCGTGTGTTTCACTGTAATGGATAACTTCCCGTCAACTATACAGCCTAATACCATGGCTGAGGCAGTAAAAGGACGGATATTCCCATACATATACCTAAAACAGGCTCATGAAGTAGTAGAGCATGAGTGCGATCAGTTCGGGAACTTAAGAGAAATCATGTTCACGGACGCTCCTGTGATTATTAATGGAAAACCTGAGAAGCGCTATCGTAAATGGACGACATCCGAGTCTCTACTGTACGGCAAGGACCCGAAAGGTCAGTACTACGTCATCGATCGTGCTACCCATAATCTAGGCATAGTGCCTGTGATAATGGTATTTGCAGAGCCTCGTGAGTGTAAGAGTGAGATACTGCCTACACCACCTCTCTATGATATCGCTAAACTAAACTACGTGATATACAACCAGTGCGCAGAGGTACGCGATCAAGAGCGTGCACAGGCATTCAGCATATTCTATTGTCAAGGTGTTCCTCCTAGTGACTTGGTGATATCTAATAACACGTACATCAATTTACCTGACTCAGCTTCGATCTCTCCAGGGTACGCTTCTCCAGACTGGAACATTATAGCCGGTCTGGTAGCAAACCAGGAACAAAACCGTAAAGATCTGTTTACAATAGCAGAACAAAACGGTGTCGTAGGAGTACAGAGTGCTTCTTCTGGTGTAGCTATGGCATGGGATTTTGCTGCTCATGAGAACATCTTGAGACAGACGAGCTCTCTAGCTATGCAGTTGGAAAATTTCATTGCTAAAATGTTTATTAGGTATACCAATGAGGCTTTCCTATACACTGTAGAGTACCCAATGGATTTTGCACCGATGGGCTTGGACAATGAGATAGCGAGACTCGATAAGGTCTTGAGGATCCCGAACATCAATCCTCTGTTGGCAGCGGCGGTACAGGAGAAACTTACCAGGCTCTTACTACGTGAGGAAGATCCGGACACTATCAAGCGCATAGTAGATGCGATAGATAAGGCAGCTTCTATAATAGAGACTGCTGACACTGAAGGCTCTAGCGACTCTCTAGTGACACCTCAATCCGATTCTAATGAACCATCAACAGAAGAACCTGTAGAAACAGAGTAAGGAGTACACCATGGAAAATAAAGTATCTAAGAACCTACAGAAGACCGGTGAGACCGGTGTGATAGTGAGTGTGGCAACTGTACTGGCCGCAATCACTGATAAGATCTTTGTTCAATACTTGGATCTAGTACTACCGGAAGGCTCTAGTGCGGCACTGGTAGTTATTTATACGGCGGCTCTAGGAGGCCTGTATAATTTTATTAAGCATAGAAAGGCTAAAGTTATCAACAAATAGTTCACAAGTAGTAAACAAATAATTAATGAGTTGTTAATATTTTTAATGTATAGTGTGTGATGGCACTCCAGGAGAGTGCTATTATAAAAAAATCTTATATCCCTGGAGGATAGAATGCCAGTATCAGAAGAAGAGTTCCGTTCAATAGTCGAAAAGCTTCCTAACGGTGCCGAACTTATAGAGTACCATTTAGGAGCAGTAGAGCGAGAAAAGAATATAGGTGCCAGAATACAGCGTGAGAAAAATCACGAGAACCAAAGACTCAGAGCATTTAAAAAAGCTATTGAGCGTACTGGTTTCCAGGGCACTGATGCCGAGATCGATGCTTACGTAGATGAGTTGATGGCTAAAGTAGACGAAAACTCATCTAAAGGTAACACCCAAATAACTGAGCTGCAGAAAACTATAGCTAAGTTACAGAGGGATTTCGAGGCTACTCGCGTTGAATTAGGAACTGAACGAGAGCAAAAGTCAGCACTGGAGAAACAGGCTCGAATTAAAACAATTGAAAGCAAGCTCCTACCTAAGTTACAGGATGAGTTTTACGGAGCGAATTTCATTGTGAAAGCATTGCTGGCTGATGGGATCGTTGATCTTGATGATAGTGGCGAAGTTACATTCAAACAAGGCGAAAACGTTCTTTCATTCAACGATGGCATAAAACTCATCGGTGAACAGAACTCAGACGCCAGGAAAAATAAGCAGAATGGTGGTGCAGGTTCCACCGCGACGACTCAAACAGCCAAGCCTAAATTTACTTTGGAGCAGATTAAGGCGATGGACCAGAGTCAGATCCAGTCCAACCTAGCAGATGTAAACGAATCCATGCGACAGTACGCTGCCGCTAAATAGTTAAACTTAATGTAAGGAGTATCTCATGTCTTTAGATAATTTCATCCCGCAACTGTGGTCAGCAAACATTCTCAGCGCTCTTGATAAGGTTCACGTGTTCGCAGACCTTGCGAACAGAAACTATGAAGGCTCCATCTTGGGTGGCGGAGATCGCGTTAAGATTAACCAGATCGGTGCTATCACTGTTTCTGATTATACCAAAAACAGCACTTCTATCTCTTACCAGGATCTCGAAGATGCAGCTATGTGGTTGACAATAGACCAAGCGAAGTATTTCGCATTTGGTGTAGACGATGTGGACTCTGCTCAAATGAACGTGAACATCATGCAGGAAGCTACCCGTAAGGCTGCTTACAGTATGAATGATGCCGTTGACACTAGCATTGCTACTATCGGAGCTGCACAGGCTGGAGTTATAGCAGATCTCGGTACTTCTGTTGCTCCTTTGACAGTTACTGCCAAAGCTAGCGCTAATCCTAACATCTCTGTAATCGAGTTGTTTTCTAAAATTAGCCAGAAGCTCGATGAGGCTAACGCACCTACAGAAGGTCGTTGGATTGTTATTCCTCCTTGGTTAGTTCAGAAGCTTGTTATGGCTTCGGTATTCACCATCAGCCAGACCAACATGGATGCTATGACCAACGGTAGAGTAGCTCGTGCTCTTGGTTTCGATATCCGTATGTCAAACAACCTCGTTAAAACCACTGCTACCACAGTGAACAAGGTTCTTGCCGGTGTCGGAACTGTGCCTATCAGTTTCGCAGAACAGCTCAGCAAAGTAGAAGCTCTTCGAAGAGAAGGTAGCTTTGAGAATGCGATCCGTGGTCTCCATTTATATGGTACCAAGGTTGTTCAGCCCGATGCTCTTGCATGTGCTACTGTTTCGTATGCTTCTGAGGCCTAATTATACGGCGGGGTGACTCCCGCCTATATTTTATTGCTGTCGTTTGTGTTTCATTTAATTAGTATTAACAAAGGAATATAATCATGCCAAGAACTACTTTCACGAAGACTGTAGCCCCTACTAACGAAGACATCATCGTTGCAAAAACTGGGCTCACTTCCGGTCTCACCGGTGCTGCTGGGTACTCACTCACAGACAACGACAAAGACGATCGTCTTTTGTTCGTCGTAGATAACACTGGCGGAGCAACTGGTCCTGTTACCATTTACTCTGGTACATTCAATGCTGCTTCCCAAGGTAACGTAAACGTGGTCGTTGGTGGTGGAGTACGGAAAGCTTTCGTCGTTGAAGGCGCGAGAGTTGCTCAGTCTGACGGTGCGATCTACATTGGAAGCGGTATCACTGGAGCAATCTCAGCTATCCAGGTATAACTGTGCTATCCATTGAGATAGATACAAGCGAAGTGGTGGGAGCCTTAAATGCGCTCACCACAGAACTTGAAGAAGCTATAATGAAAGAGGCTATCGAGCCTTATCTACTCAATGTACAGTCTACCGCTCGCAGTAGCCATAGGTTTAATAGCAGGACAGGTAACCTAGAGCGTTCGATTCAGGTAAGTATGGATTCTACCGGTGGCAGTGTATATGTCTCAGAGGGCTCGGCTCCATACGGTAAGTACGTACATAATGGACATAAGACTTGGTCACCTGATACTTTCTTAGATGATGCTGCAGACGCTAACCGTGGTTTACTAGATACCGTATGTGATAGAGCTACAGAAAACGCTATAAATAAAGTTGGTCTATAATGAGCAAGTATCTACAGCCATCAGACGTAAAATCAAACCTATCACAAGGTTTCGATCTCAATCCGTACCTAGAAGAGGCTGACCTTGAGGTAGAGGACTTAGCCAATCGCCTGGGAGTACGCTCTATTTCTTCTATAGTTACGCCGCTCCAGTATAAAATTAAACGTTATGCTGTAGTGTTCGTGCTCATGAGACTCGCTCAGGATAAAATCGGTACAAACTCCCCTGATATATCGCTAGAAAAGTATCGTACTCAATACGATATGTATAAGACAGAGCTTAGGGAGCTCTTTCCACAAATAACATCTCAAATGTTTACCGGTAACGTCGATTCTATTATTTCTCGCACCAGTGTGTATAACTTGTATAGAGGGTAGGGCAGAGCCGTGGAAGAGTTACTTAAGACCTTGAGTGGTTACGGAATGACTGGAGTCTTGTTAGCGATAGTGATTTATGATGTTTTTTACTTGCAGAGAAAAGTTATAGCCATAGTAGAGAACAATTCGAAAGCTATGGAAGGCGTTACTTGCTCAGTTAATATGTTAAAAGATGTAGTCAATAGATGTCAGGACATACATAAATGACCGAAGATATACTCAATAAAATTGAATCTGGTATGGTAGAGACTATCTCTACCGTCACCAAAGGCAATGGGTATTTCTTTGACTGGGGCACTATAAATGAGCCTGACGTAGGTAAGCAGATATTCCCTAGCGCTGAGATCATTATAGATAATGAGTCATGCCTAGATGACAAAGAGGGCGTTTGGTCCAGGGCATACGAGCAAGAGTGCGTGTATCTTATTAGAGTACGTGTAGCTCTAGATAACGAGACTGTGACCCCTGCTTACGAGATAAATAAAGAGCTTAATAGAGCTCTAAACGATTTAAAACGCGCTTTCGGGCGTGATTACAGCGCGTCAGACTCATGTGATACTATCATGTACATGGGTATGACCCGGATACCAGATAGAAATAATGATGTATTCAGACCGGCGTATATGGACACCAAATGGCGTGTCAGATATACCCAGGATAGATCTGAACCTACTATAAACGCAGAATAAGGAGTTTACAAATGGCATATCTATTGCATCCATTGAGAGTACTGGTAGGTAAGGTTGAATCCGTTGCCGGTACTATGGAAACATTAACAAGCGCTGATTTTGATGTACGCATCAGAAACCCTGAAGTAACAGCTACTGTTGAAGTAGATGACGAAGCTTCTAAATGGGCACGTGGTAACCACGGTGAAGATGAGGTGATTACTGGATCTCAAATGGGACAGATCACGTTCTCTACACGCCTTACCAAAGGTGCAACGGTTTCTACAAAACCGTCATGGTTCAAGTTCGCAGAAGGTTGCGGATGTCTGCCTGTGCAGTACGCTTCTGCAGGATGGGGTTTACAACCGCGTAAACAGAACGATGAGAAAACTATGACTATTTGGGTATTCGACGTACGTAGAGGCGGTACAGCTCCTACAGCAGTAGCTTATAAGTTCGCGGGTTGTATGGGTAATATGACTATAGCTGCAGCCGGAGTCGGAAAACCTTGGATGGTTAATTTTACTTTCACCGGAAAACTCACAGATATCGATATGAACATCGCTAATGCTTCTATTCTTGAGGCTATCGTAGCTGAGAATACATGTGCAGAGAAGTTCATAAATGCTTCAGCTTATTTAGGATCTAACTCTGAGAAGGTTTCTCAGTTCTCATTCGATATCGGTAATGAGATCCAACCGATCATCAACCAGGCTGATGCGACAGGTTTCGCTTACCATGCGATCACATCCCGTAAGCCTAGACTCTCGTTGAATCCTTTGATGGATACTCACGACATCTACGGAGAACTCGTATACGGCACCACAGGGTGTCCTACTAGCTATCCATGTATGGTAGGTAACACAGGGGCTAATGGAGCTATCTCGTTGCATATCCCTAAAGGCCAGGTAATCTCTGCGGCAGTAGCTAACAGAGAAGGACTCGTAGGCTGGGACGTTAACGTTAAAGCTTTAGCGAACGGAGTAACTGGTGCAGTTGCTTCAGGAGATTTACAGCCGGAAGTAACGTGGGAGATTTTGCAGGGCAAGCGATCTTAATAGATAGCTAATATCAGTGTATAGTATAAGGGCACCGATAAAAAGGTGCCCTAGTTACATAGTCAGAAATTATTAACAAACAGTTAATATTGATTCCACAACCAAAAAACCAGGAGTTTTTTATGTCAGTACGAGCAGAGATGACCCCGGAGGTTCGCGCTGCGTTGCTTTCAAAGGTGCCGTTCAGCAGTTCAGCCACCATCGAGTACACACCTAAGAGCTATTTCACTAAGAACGACGCCGGAGAGTATTTGATCCCTGAGGACTTTCGCCCAGTATTTACGGTGAGACCGTTCCTTAAGGCAGAGATCGAAACCGTAAAGAAATCGTGCTCTAAAGGTGAGGAGAACTCAGTACGTGAGTGGGCTCGTAAAGCTGTAGTAGGTTGGGTAAAACTGTTTGATGCGGGTTCTATGGAAGAGATCGATTACGTGCCTGACGCTATTGGTGGGTGTGATAAGACTCTATGGTCAATGATCCCTGATCATATCTGTGGAGATATATTAATGTACGCCAGTTCTATCTCTGGTATACTAGATAGAGAAAAAGTGGGTTTATAGTACTGGCAGCTTGCCATGCTGGCATACTGGAGCTTAACTGTTTCGAATGCCAGAATGACCCCAGTGTTCGCGAAGAATGGGGATGTGAGAGCCCGACACAGCAGCCTGTCTGGGATGATGGCGAAAATGAGTACTACAGTTGCCCTATGTTATGGTTAGGGTCTGTAGAGCGAGAGTGGTACCAGGAGTACAGTTACACGCAGGAGTTCCACGTGGCTCCTCAGTACCATGATCAGAGTGTGAGGTTCCTAGAAGCGTGGCAGACGTACAAGTACTATTTAAATAAGTTTCAGCAACAGAAAACTGATACTGAAAAAGAAGAGAAGACAGCCGACTCATTAGATAACTTAAAAGCAGGCTTTTTAGCGAGGTAGGACACCATGGCATATAAGATAGTTGATATTAAGGCTGTATTCGACAGTAATGGCGCAATAAAGTCTATTACAGAGACCTCCAGGGAAGTTGAAAAACTCGAGAAGGTTGCTAAAAAGTCTTCTAACGGTATAGCTGCAGGTTTCCTCAAGGCTGAAATGGCTATGAAAGCACTACAAGGAGCTTTCAAGTTGGGCGCTGAGTCTATGAAGGAGTTTGCTAAACAGACTGGCGACAATACTTTAGCTACTATGAGTTCTCAGATTGACAAGGTACAACTACAAATAGGCGCTAGCCTAACCAAAGAGGTAGGTAAATTTACAAAGTATTTTCAAGAAAATGAAAAATTCATATTGAAAGCTGTAGCCAATATTGCTGAAGGTTTTATGGGCCTTAAGGATGTTATAGTTGGAGTTTTCACTATGGTAGGAAACTCTATATACATAGCCCTTGAGTCTATAGGTATAGTAATAGTAGGTGCTGTAGAGGGCTGGGTGAAGATATTTACTGGTATGGTATCAATGCTGCCTGATAGCATCATACCTGCAGGATGGAAAGAGGGACTACAGAATTTTAGTAACTCAGTTTCTGATGTAACTGCATCAATGCGAAGAGACATCATTGATACTGGAGCTACTATAGGTGAGGGTTTCAAAACCACTACTAGCGGTCTAGGACGTATCGCAGGAGCTTTCCAAGGTAAGACAGAAGTCACTGAAGGTACTGTAAAAACTGATACAAAAGTATCCGGTACTCCTAAAGCTAAAACAGTAGAAAAAGCTCTAAAAGAAGAAGAGAAGGTAAAAGAGACTTTCGCTCGTAGAGCACTAGAGAGTGAGATCAAGTATGCTGAGCTGTCTCTTAAAGAGCTTGAAGAGTACTGGGATAAAGTACTCAACATGGACAATCAGGCTAAATCTTTTTTAGAACAGAATAACACAGCTTACTATAACGCAGCGTTACAGGAGTTAGATGCTACTACTGCTAAAAAAATAGCTCTTATAAATAAGAACTATGCCGATGAGCAGGAGGCCCTTAAAACTGCTGGTAAAAGTACTGTAGATTCGGTAAAAAACCAACAGTTAGATGTTGATAACATCAATAAAGACGCACAGAAAGCTAGAGAAGATCTATTTATTAGGTTTGTTGAGAACAACCAGGCTATCATCGATAATGAAGAAGAAAAGAACGAACAGCTTAAGCAGTCAGATGAAGAACTCAGAAACGCTAGATTGAATTTTATAGGTGGATATGTAGACGCCGCAGTGTCTGCTCAAGGTATGATCAATGATGTAGTATCTAAAGCTAGCAGTTTTCAGTCTATGCTCATAGAAAAAGATGTAGAAAAACGTAAACTAGCCGCTAAAGCTAACATATTAAACAAGCGTGATCTACAGAAAGAGTACGATCGTATCGATGCTGATGCAGATAAGAAGCGCCGTAAGCTCCAGAAGGCTCAGATGCTAGGTGATATTGCCATGGCTATAGCAGGGGGTGCCCAGGCTACTATCAACGGTCTCAAGACACAGCCTTTCATGCCATTGGGTATCATCATGGGAGCATTAGCTGCTGCAACATCTACTGCTAGCGTAGGAATTATGGTAGCTCAGTATAGCAAAATGGCTACTGGTGGTGTGGTTAAAGGTGATTCCGCTACAGGAGACAGTCAGCCTACTATGCTCACTCCCGGGGAAGTAGTGCTAAATAAAACACAACAGGCTAACACGTTAATGGCTATAGCCAACGGGCAGAATACTAGAGGTATTACTCTCAATGGAGGTTCTACATCAGTTACAATCAATGGTAACGCTGATGAGGTAATGGTAAATAGAGCGCTCACTCAAAACAGGCAGCAACAGATGAAAGACATGAAAGCTCTTATAAAAGATATGCAGTACGCAGGACTCATAAGAATGCAGGTGGCATAATATGCAGATAGCTGGCGATGGAATCACTACATTTACTGCGCGTATACTACCGGAGTTTAGAGTAAGGACTAAATATGCTCTGGAGTGGTTCCAAACATCGTCTGGACACTGGCATTATACTGATAGAGGAGTTACTACAGACACCTACGAGACTGAAATAAAAATGCACTTGCTTAAAGGTAGTGTAGAAGAGTTGGTATATCAGCTAGAACTCAACCGTAGAGCAGGCTCAAACTTACTAGAACTCAGTAACTTTTCCAGTAATGAAGAGATATTCGGGGCTGACGTAGACTATAGCGGCACCATAAACGCTACACTATTAGGTACGCCTAACGTGGTACAGTCGCGTCTAAAGTCTTATGAGGTGATTATGTCTCTCAGAGCTATAGTACCGGCATTCGTAGGCACAGCAACGTTCCCTACGCTAAAGTATTTGAACATAGGATACAATGCAAACGTCGATAAGTATACTATAAACAAAAAAGATTCGTACACTGGAGCATACACATGCCTAGATATGGCTAGTGATGCAGCTATATTCGAGGGCACGTTCCAGTTTAGCGACTCAGAGATGCGTAATATCCGTAGATGGCTGGCGATTAACCGTGGTTCTACGATTTCGATCGCTAGTATATACGGTGTAGACAAGCCTTGGGGCGTAAACAGATCGACTGGGTATCCTATATCAGCTAAGTTATTAGAGATCTCTGGTGAAGAAATGCGTGGAGTGAGCAACTGGTATGCACGTTTAAAGCTTGGAGAAGTACTGTGAATTTAAATAAATCGATCAAATACAGCATCTATGGCAAGACTACTACGTCGGAGCCGTGTGAGGTACAGTGCAAACCTGGTGAAACAGTACATGGTACAGTCACTTACCCAGGTTCTATGGATGTGTTCTCGGGGAGTCTCTATCGTACAGACTCACCTACAGGAGCGAACCCATACGTGCAGACAGGCTCTAATTGGTTTACTGGAGCTGCAGCAGGTCTCACTGGTGTGAACAAAGAGTGTTCGTTCACTGTAGATACCAGTTTAATCAATGCTCCTACTGGAGTTATAGACTCCGAGATATACGCTCTAAAGCTCACGGCAGGTCATACAGGTATATTCGCAGTAAAATGTGTTGCAGATATTGTAATAAATATAAAAGCTGAGGTCGAATAATGGCTATCAAACAAGAGCTCCGGCATAACATCTATGGCAAGAGTACTAAAGACTACTTGCCAGTAGTAACCTGTAAAGCTAACGAGACCGTAGAAGGACGTATCCAGACCGATCTACGTGGGATCACTGGTCTCGTAGGTCATGTATACACTGTCCTAGCTCCTACAGGCCTCAATGACCCTTACATCCAGGTAGGTGGCGATCATGCTACTGGAGCAGTCCTAGGGTACACAGGCTATAACGATACGATCTCATATACATTCGACCCCACTATACTAGGAGCACAGCACGGACAAAACTACGGTATAGAATTTACATGTTTTGATGCCGAAGACATTACTATCGAGAAGCTAAACCCAGATATCATCGTAGAGATACGCGATAGTGTACTGGATTTCGGTATCACTGGAGTCGCAGGACAGCCAAATATTTATCAAGGTATCCAAGGTGACACTGGTGCAGTAGGTCCCGTAGGCCCAATAGGTGAGACCGGACTACCCGGGGGACCAGAAGGTTTCCAGGGGATCACAGGCAGTAACGGTATACAGGGTATCACCGGAGCTATAGGTACTCAAGGCCTCACTGGAGTGCAAGGTATCACAGGGTCACAGGGTGCTACTGGATTTAAAGGTGTCACTGGAGCTATAGGAGCCACAGGATCCCAAGGAGTAGGCGGAGACGTAGGCGCTACAGGAGCTCAGGGGATCACTGGTCTAGCTGGTATTAACGGTGCCACAGGTTTAGCAGGAGCTCAGGGGCTCACTGGTGCAGTTGGTTTACAAGGAGTAACTGGATTACGCGGTGTAACGGGCCTATCAGGTACAGCTGGTACTCAAGGAGCTACTGGCTTATCTGGTTCTAACGGAACTCAGGGTAGTACTGGAGCACAAGGTACTGTTGGTATACAAGGAATCACAGGTTTAAGAGGTTTTACTGGACTTGCTGGTACCAACGGATCTCAAGGTACTACAGGACTATCAGGTACTCAGGGTGTAACTGGATTCAGAGGACTCACAGGTGCCCAGGGATTTACAGGGTCTGGTACTGCAGGTTCTAATGGTGCCACAGGACTCCAAGGAGCTACAGGCTCTAATGGTACTCAAGGTATCCAAGGTGTAACAGGAGTAGCAG
>Ga0105105_10000926_pt1 | contig 12731 bp, 14 predicted proteins | sample PPLLaktember2015_4_FD_79108 | JGI IMG/M metagenome (GOLD analysis project Ga0105105, IMG submission 79108) | Freshwater sediment microbial communities from Prairie Pothole Lake near Jamestown, North Dakota, USA - PPLs Lake P8 Core (1) Depth... | ecosystem: Environmental > Aquatic > Freshwater >... | reverse complement strand
TGGGCAGTGCAGCCGGCCAGGGTGACCCCCGCCGCCAGGGCCTGGCCCACCGCATCAAGGCCGCGGAAGCTTGGCAGCAGCGAGGGATGAATGTTGATCAGGCGCTCGGGGAAGGCGCCGATCAGGGTGGGGGTGACCACCCGCATCCAGCCCGCCATCACCACCACATCAACGCCGGCTGCCTGGAAGGCTGCCACCAACGACCGGTCGAGCGCCTCGCGGCTGGGCACGCTGCGGTGGTCAAGCACTTGGCAGGGTATGGCGAGACGCTCGGCCCGTTGCTGCGCACCGCAGCCGTGATTGTTGACCACGAGCAGGGCCACGTCTGCCTGAAGCCGGCCGTCGCGGCAGGCTTGCACCAGGGCTTCAAAGTTGCTGCCGGCGCCGGAAGCCAGCACCCCCAGCCGCAGGATTGGCTGCGCGCCGGCGCAATCCTGTGGCAACGGCCACTGGACGCAGGGCTCTTGATCGCTAGGGTCTGAAAAAGCGGGCATTGTGCCGTGTCCCACCTCACCATCCTGCCCACAGTGCTGCGCGATGCCGAGGGGCTCGCCGCCAGCCTGGCGGCCCTGGGCCACACCCCCATTTATGGCGGCGTGCTCAAAGGCTTTGCCGGCGAACGCCAACCCGTTCTTCTGCAGGTTGTATTGCCGGCTGGTGAACGGCTGGGCTGGCAGCGCAGCAACGACGGCTCCCTTGCCCTGGTAGGAGACCTGCAGCGCCTCAGCCGCTCCCAGACCCTGCAACGCCTGCTTGGCGCCATCACTCGACGCTATGCCGCCGAGCTGGCCCTGCGCCAGGCTGCCAGCGAGTTTCCAGGGGCCCAGGTGACCGTGGCGTCCTGACGCCGTGCCCGAGCTGCATCTCGATCTCACTACCTGTCACCAGCACCTGGTGCGGGTCCGCCTCCTCCATACCCCCCGCCAGCTGAGCCTGCGCCTGGCCCTGCCGGCCTGGACCCCCGGCTCTTACCTGATCCGCGACTACGTGCGGCAGCTTGAGGGGCTGGAAATCACTCAGGCTGGCCTCCACTTAGAGCCGCGCCGCACTAGTCCGAGCAGCTGGCAGCTAGACCTTCCCAGCCTCGAACCAGTCGCAATCAGCTACGCGGTGCTGGCCGCTGAGCTCACGGTGCGCACCTGCCACCTTGATGGCGACCACGGCTTTCTGGCCCTGGCGGCCGTTGTTGTGGAGCTGGAGGGGGAGCGCTGGTCGCCGCATCGGCTGCAACTCAGCCTGCCGCCCAGCTGGGAGGCCTTCGTGCCCCTGCCAGAGCTGAATGGCCCGGCCGGTGGCTGGCTCGCCGCCGACTTCGACCAATTGCTTGATACGCCGATTGAGGTTGGTCCCCATCGCCTCCATCACTTCAGCGTCGCCGGCGTGCCCCATCGCTGGGTGAGTTGGGGCCGCGATCTGCAAGGCGGCGACCTGCTCGACAGTGATCCCCATCTGCTCAGCGATCTCGAGAAGGTTTGCCTGGCCTGCTGCCGGTTGATGGGGGTGGAGCGACCTGCGGCCGACCACTACCTATTCGTGCTGCACCTCACCGAAAGCGGTTATGGCGGGCTGGAGCACGACCACAGCACCGTGTTGCAGTTTGGTCGCCGGGTCCTGGCCAAGCCTGATGGGCGCCGCAAGTTGCTGCAGCTAGCCGCCCACGAATACCTGCACCAGTGGAATGTGCGCCGGCTGCGGCCCGCCGAACTAAGCCCGTATCGCTACGACCAGGCGGTGGTGGTGCCCACCCTGTGGTTTGCCGAGGGGATCACCAGCTATGTGGATCAGCTCTTGCCCCACTGCGCCGGCTGCAGCAGTGAGGCGGAGGTGCTCGAGGATCTGGGCAACGATCTGAGCCGTTACCTGCTCAGTTCTGGCCGGCGGCTGCAGAGCCTGCGCGCCAGTAGTGAGGAGGCCTGGGTAAAGCTTTACCGCCCCGATGCCTACTCCCCCAACAGCCAGGTCAGTTACTACCTCAAGGGCGCAGTGTTGGCCCTGGTGCTGGATCTGCATCTACGCCGCGCCGGCAGCGGCCTGCCCGTGGTGCTGCGGCAGCTTTGGGCCAGCCATGGCGCTGTGGGCCGGGGCTACCAGGAGACAGACCTGATCGAGGCCTTTGCCAGCCAGTCGTCCGATCTGGCCGAGCTTTTGCCCCGCTGGCTCACCTCCTGTGAAGACCCGCCCCTGTTTGGCTATCTGGCCGATGTGGGCCTGCGGCTTGAGCCCCGGCTGGCCGGCAGCCAGGAGCTGGGCTGCCGGCTGGAGCCGGGCAGCGGTGGGCTGGTGGTGCAGCGGGTGGGCCGGGAAGGACCGGCGGAACGGGCGGGGCTGGTAGTAGGCGATGAATGGATTGGCCTAGATGGCGTGCGCCTGCGCAACATCGACGATCTCATGGTGCAGCTCCGGCCCGAGGCCCCCCTGATTTCCCACCAGCTGCTGTTCTGCCGGGATGGTTTGGTGCGCACCACCGTGCTGCTGCCAATGGCGCCGGCAGTGGAGAGCTGGCAACTCCAGCTCGATCCCGCTACTTCTGAGCTGGGCACTTCCGAAGTCTGTGCCGAGCGCCGCCGCCGCTGGCTGGGCCTGGAAGCTGCATGAATTCCAGCCCCAGACCCCTTTGGATTGCCATAGGCGCCGGCGCCATGCTGGCCCTTGGCGGGCTTGGCTGGCTGGCCCGGGATCTCTCAGCCGAACCGAGTGGCGGCCAGAAGCGCCCCAGCCTGCTTGAGCTGCTCGAAGAGGTGCGCCAGCCGCCCGCGGCCCCGGAGCCGGGCCGCCGAGCGGCACCGGGCCCGCCAGCACACCGGCCTTGGCAGTCCCCCCTGCGGGCGAGTTGCACCCCTGGCGATCCGGCCCAGCGTTTAAGACTGCAGCAGCTGGCCGAAAGGGTGCAAACCTCCCCGGTGCGGGTGCAGATCCACCCCACTAATTTCGGCGAGCGCTTTAATCGTGATGCCTACGGCAATCCGGTGGATCCCACTCCCCAGCTGGTGGTGCTCCACGAAACGGTGTATGGCATCGGCTCGGCCATCAATACCTTCGTGACGCCCCATCCCCGTGATGAAGACCAAGTCAGTTACCACACATTGATAGGTGGCGATGGCTCAGTGGTTCAGGTGCACGATCCCGCCAAACGGGCCTTCGGAGCTGGCAATTCAGCCTTCAACGGCCGCTGGGTAGTTACCAACGCCAAGGTGGGTGGCTCAATTAATAATTTTGCCCTGCATATCAGCCTGGAAACGCCCCTTGATGGCGAAGACGCTGGGCCAGCTCACAGCGGCTACACCTCTGCCCAATACGACGCCTTGGCGGCGCTGCTAGCCGGCTGGATGCAACGTTTTCCTATTCCCCCCTCCAATATCACCACCCACCGGGCTGTGGACCTGGGTGGGGAGCGAGCAGATCCCCGCAGCTTCCGTTGGTCTGAATTGCAAACCCGACTGCAAAATCTCGGCCTGCTTTGCAACCGCTAATCAGATCAGTGGCGCTAGATCAGTGGCGCTGGGGCCTGCTTACGGGTTGCATAGAGCAGGGCGTGGAGCTCGGGGTCCTGCATGGTGCGCAGGATGCGGCGGGGGTAATCGAGCTTGCCGTTGTGGAGATAGGCAAGTGTGGCCAGGGCTTTGGCGTCACGGCGGTTGCCGCTTGCCTGCAGGGGTCGCTGCGGTAGTTCGAGGGCGCGGCTGAGGCGGGCGAATTTGCCCACCAGCAACTCCACGTTGCGTTCGGGATCGAGCAGCTGGTTGCGGGCTTCGGTGATCTCTGCTTCGGAGGCATCGGCTGGCAGCAGGCCCTGGTGCACCATCTCGCTAAGGCTGAGCTGCGCCGGACCATGGGTGCTGAACAAGCCGGAGTGGGCTGCCAGGGGCAGATCCTCGCCTGGTTTGGCGTGCCGCATTTCGTCGAACAGCACGGCCGCCACCAGCATGGGGTTGACCATTTGGCGCTGGCATTCGGCCAGAATTAGCGGACGCAGTTCCCCTATGCGTCCCAAGGTGTGGCTGCGCAAGGGTTCCAGCTGGTCAATGCCGCTGGTAAATAACTGGGCAAGCCGGGGCTGGGGGCCATGCACGCCAAAACGACGCTGCAGCTCCTTCAGTTCGTCTGGGGAAAATTGCAGTGGATCACCAAGTTGGCCTTGCCCAGGGGCGGAGCTGATGCTGCCGCTGAGCCCGGGATCTAGCAGCAGCAGAGGGACTTCTGGCCCGCCGGCGAGGGGCAGGCTTGCAGCAGCAAGCAGGGCTGAAGCCAGGCCGCAAAACCGCCTAACCCCTACCAGCCGCTTGCCTAAGGCAAGCCTGCGCCACTGGCTGGGAGGAGTAAGCACAAACACTCATAGTTGATTCGCAGATCTTAAGTAATTTTTCGTGGTCATCCCCATGACCACGGAACGGTCTTCCGTCCGGCCCCAGGTTTGGTGCTTGGCCAGGGTCAGATCTAAGTTTTGGCGACGAGAGCGGCTTGAGCCGCAAGCCCATGCTTGCCAATTTTGATGGCTCCAGCGCCGAGATCCAATGGCAGCGCTTCTGCGACTTGCTTTGGTATGAAAGCGATCTTGGTATTTGGCTGGATGTGAGTCGCATGGCGATCGGCCAAGCCGATCTCAATGAACTTGCTCCCCGATTCGACCAAGCCTTTACGGCGATGGCGGCCCTGGAGGCTGGGGCCATCGCCAATCCGGATGAACAGCGCCAGGTTGGTCATTACTGGCTGCGCACCCCAGATCTGGCTCCCGACGCCGCCACCACCGCGCACATCAACGCCGAGGTGGAGAGGATTGAGAGCTTTGGCCGCGAGGTGCTCGACGGCAGCCTCTCTGCTCCAAACGGTCAGCCCTTCACCGACGTGCTCTGGATCGGTATTGGCGGTTCTGGCCTTGGCCCGCTGCTGATGGTGCGCGCCCTGCAGGAAGAGGGTCAGGGTCTCCCTTTCCATTTTTTCGACAACGTTGACCCAGCTGGGATGAGCCGCACCTTGGCGGCCCTGGACAGCCGCCTTGCCACCACTTTGGTTGTGGTGGTTAGCAAGTCTGGCGGTACCCCTGAGCCCCACATCGGTATGGAGCAGGCCCAGGCCCGGCTCCAGGCCCGGGGTGGCCAGTGGGCTGGCCAGGCTGTGGCCGTCACCATGCTCGACAGCAAGCTCGATCAGGTGGCCGTGGCAGGTCAGTGGCTGCGCCGCTTTGACATGTTCGACTGGGTGGGCGGCCGCACCAGCATCACCAGCGCCGTTGGCCTGCTGCCCGCAGCCCTGGTGGGTGCCGATCTGCGCGGCTTTTTGGCCGGTGCCGCCCGTATGGACGCTCTGACCCGGGTTGCAGACCTGCAAAGCAATCCGGCGGCCCTGATGGCTGCCTCCTGGTATGTGGCCGGCCATGGCCAAGGCCAGCGCGACATGGTCGTGCTGCCATACCGCGATCGACTGGAGGTGTTCAGCCGCTATCTCCAGCAACTGGTGATGGAGAGCCTTGGCAAAAAGCACGACCGTGGCGGCGAGGTGGTGCACCAGGGCATTGCCGTTTATGGCAATAAGGGCTCTACCGATCAGCACGCCTACGTGCAGCAGCTGCGCGATGGCATCGACAACTTCTTTGTGACTTTCATCGAGGCCTTGGAAGAGCCCAGCGATATCCCGCCCATCGGCGATGAGATCCCAGGCGACTTCCTGGATGGCTTCCTGCAAGGCACCCGTTCGGCGCTCATGGAGGGCGGCCGCCAGAGCCTCTCGATCACCCTGCGCCGCTTTGATGCCTCAGCCCTCGGTGCCCTGATCGCCCTGTTTGAGCGGGCCGTGGGCCTCTACGCCGAACTGGTAAATGTCAACGCCTACGACCAGCCCGGAGTGGAGGCCGGCAAGAAGGCTGCAGCTCTGATCCTGGCCCTGCAGGAGCGGCTCGAGACCCTGCTGAGCGATGGCCAGGAGCGCAGCCTGCTGGAGCTGCAGCAGGCCTTGGGTACGGATAGCCCCGAGCCCCTGTTCTGGATCTTGCGCCACCTCTGTGCCAATCCTCGCGGCTATCAGGTGAGTGGCGACTGGGGTCAGCCGGCGGCGATGCGCTTTGCCAAGGTCTGAATTCCCATAACCCAATGCCAGGCCCAGTTGCGGTGAGCCCCGCTTCTCCAGAGCAGGTGCTGCGCGAGGTGTTTGGCTACGGCGCCTTTCGCGGCCCCCAGCAGGAGATCGTTGAGCATGTGGTGGCTGGTGGCTCGGCCCTGGTGCTGATGCCCACCGGCGGTGGCAAGTCGCTTTGCTACCAGATCCCGGCCCTGTGCAGAGCCGGAACGGCAGTGGTGATTTCGCCCCTGATCGCCCTGATGCAAGACCAGGTTGAGGGGCTGCGTCAGGCGGGTGTGCGCGCAGCGGCGCTGCACTCGGGCTGTAGCGCTGAGGAAACCGCCAGTACCTGGCGCAACCTGCGGGCGGGCCAACTGGATTTGGTCTACTTATCTCCCGAGCGCTTGCTTGCGGGCGACACCCTCGAACGGCTGGCGTCCCTGCCCCTGGCCCTATTCGCTATTGATGAGGCCCACTGCGTCTCCCAGTGGGGGCATGACTTCCGCCCGGAATATCTGCAGCTGTCGGTGCTAGCCCAGCGATTTCCCGCTGTGCCGCGGCTGGCCCTCACCGCTACGGCCGATCCCCGCACTCGCGAGGAGATCCGCGCCCGTCTGCAGCTGGAGCAGGGCCGGGTATTTCTGGCCAGCTTTGATCGCCCCAACATCCGCTATTTGCTGCGCGACAAGGACAATGCCCGTCGCCAGTTGCTCGAGCTGCTCGCGGACCATCGCGGCGATTCGGGAATTGTGTACGCCCGCTCGCGCAGCAGGGTGGATGGCTTCTGCCGCGACCTGCAGGCGGCTGGCTACGACGCCGTTGCGTATCACGCCGGATTGGATGGGGCGGTGCGCAGCGCGGCCCTGGAGCGCTTCCGCCGCGAAAGCGGCGTGGTGGTGGTGGCCACAATCGCCTTTGGCATGGGCATCGACAAGCCGGACGTGCGTTTTGTGGCCCACGTGGATCTGCCCAAAAGCCTCGAGGCTTACTACCAGGAGACAGGCCGCGCCGGCCGTGATGGCCTGCCGGCCCTGGCCTGGATGGTGCATGGCGCCGGCGATGTGCCCCAGCTGCGTCGCTTCATCGACGACTCGGACGCGGAGCAGCAGCAAAAACGGGTTGAGCACGGCAAGCTCGATGCCCTGATTGGCTTCACTGAGGCCAGCGGCTGCCGGCGTCAGGTGTTGCTCAGCCACTTCGGCGAGGCCCTGCCCGAGCCCTGTGGCAATTGCGATCTCTGTCTTGAGCCAGATACGGCCGTCGATGCCACCGAGTCGGTGCGCAAGGCGCTGTCAGCCGTGTTTCGCACTGGTAGCCGTTTTGGTGCAGCCCACCTAGTGGATGTGCTGCTGGGGGCGGACACGGCTCGGATTCGCGAGCTTGGCCACCAGCAGCTGGGCGTATACGGCATCGGCAAGGAGCTTGACCGCAGCCAGTGGCGCAGCCTGTTTCGCCAGCTGGTGGCCCAGGGGCTGCTGCTGGCCGACTCCGAGCGCTACGGGGCCCTGGGATTCGGCGAGGACACCCGGCTGAAGCCGTTGCTGCGGGGCGAGGCCCAGCTGCGGCTGCGGCTGCCTCCGCCGCGCCGTGAGCGCCGACGCCAGCCTGGAGCTACTCAGGCCCTTGCACCTACAGAACTGGCCGCTGATGCGGCGCCGGTGTTGCAGGCGCTTAAGGATTGGCGCCGCGAGCAGGCTCGGCTGCAGGGAGTGCCTCCCTACGTGGTGTTTCACGACCGCACCCTGGTGGAGGTGGTGGCCCGCCGGCCCCGCTCGCTGGAGGAGCTGGCCGGGATCGGTGGCGTGGGCCAGGCCAAGCTCGATCGCTATGGCGCGGTGCTGCTGGAGGCTCTCGAAGCAGGTTTCAGGCTCGGGGCAGTCGACAGCCAGGCCGAATGACGCCCTGATGGCTGATGAGCCAGTCCAGCTCGGCGGGCGCAATCAACTTGGCGAAACCACGGTTCAGTTTCCGCAACAGGAACCTGCAGCAGATACCCACCACCGGCACAGGAGCTTTGCATCAAGGAACACAGCCAGCCGCGCAACGGGACGCTATATTAATTTTACGTTTCCTTAAGGATTCTTTCAATGGCTGACTCCACATCCCGCTTTGGCTTTGTCTCTTTCGCCGAAACCTGGAATGGCCGCCTGGCCATGCTGGGTTTTGTGATCGGTCTCGGCACCGAGCTGCTCACCGGCCAAGGTATCCTCGGCCAGATCGGCCTGGGCTGAGCTGCGATCGGGCCTGACCGGCTCGCTTCACAGCCACTGCATACCCGGGGTTTCCAGCATCTCCTGGGTGGGCCAGGCCCCAAGCCCTGAAAAGGCCGCCCCTAGGGCAGCCCATACTCCGCGGCCGCTGGACAATTCCTGTTCAGCGGCCCATTCTGCTTGCCGAACCTCAGAGTCGCTCACACCGAGGGCTTCGACCAGCTGTCTATACAAAGCTTTTTCCTGTGGATTGATCGGCGAGCTGTCCTGGGGGCGTTGGCCAATCCTCGCCATCATGTAGCTGAGCTTCAGTGCCAAGACACGATCTTCTGCATTGGTAATCCTCGGGATCACCTCCTCCAGCACGGAGGATTCAACCGTCCAGGCTGCTAGCTGGCGGGCCGCCTCCTGGTTTGCTTCGGACCCTTCTCCGCAAGGGAAATACTTAGCCACGAGTTTTTCGAGCAGCCCCTTCTCGTCTGCTGACACATCGCCATCGGCCCAAGCCACGCAGCACACGACCCGGAGTAGGTCGAGCTGACGTTCCCGATCCGAAGGGTCGCGGTCAGCGGTGTTGCGGTAACTGTCAAGGGCCATCGGGCTTAGGGCAATTTTGAGCCCATTGTGGGCAACCACGGCGCCAGTACAACCCGAAATCACCCCCAGATGGGGGCATACAGCGGCAGATATTTAGATGATGATGAATTGCACAGACAAACGAGGTGGGTCATGTCACATTCCATCGAATTTCTGTCGATCAACTGCCTGGGACGCACCTGCCTCAAATGGCAGCCCGATGGTGAGCTCACCCCCCTGGATCTGCAACTGGTGCTCGAGCGGCTGGCCCGGGTCGACGAGGATGTCACCACCATCCTGGATCGCACCGTCGACGAGCTCCCATGTCCCTCGATCAGCTGAAGGCTTTCCTGGGCAAGGTTCAGGATGACCCGTCACTCCGGCAGGCCGTGCAAGCCGCTGCCACGGCTGATGACGTGGCACAGATCGGGGCGGCCCATGGCTTTGAATTTTCCGGAAATGAGCTTCTGCGGCTCTCAGGCAAAAAAGTGGGCCGAGTCACGGTGACCAAGCAGGATCTGCCTGGCGAATACAACTGAATAACTCTGCGGAAGGCCCGTGTCGGGGCTAGACAACGATTAGTGATCTAGATAAAGGCACCATGGGCAAGCGAACTGCATTGATCTCAGCGCTTGGTTTGGGGCTCCTCGTCACAGCCGCTGGCAGCTTCCCCACAATGGCCCGCCCCATGGGCGGCGGTGGCTTTGGGGGGCCGGGCTCCGGTGCTGGTGTGCGGCCAGGCGCAGGCTGGGGAGCCCCTGGCGCCGGGATGAGACCGGGGGCCGGAGCGCGGCCCGGCGTGGGCTGGGGTGCACCAGGCGCAGGTCTCACCCGTGCCCCGGGAGCTTCCGCCTGGAATCCGGCCTGGGGTCGCCAAGGGGGTTATTGGGCGTCACGCACGTGGAGCACCGGCTGGTATCGCCCTTACCCAGCGGCCTGGCCTTGGTGGGGCGCCAGTTCGGTGGCCTGGGGAGTCGGCAGCTTGGCCACGGCTGCTGCGATCACCAGCGCTGTTGAAGCTGCCGCTAATCAGCAGTCCACCGTGATCGTGGTGCCCCAAACCACCCTGCAGCTCGACTACGGCTCGGTTCAAGCTCTGCCGCCCAATGGTGTGCAGTTTGCCTACGGCGTGGCGGGCATGCCCCTGATGACAGCAACCAGCGATTGCAAGCAGGGGCTGATCAATGGCATGGCACCGGCCACGGCCGACCAGGCCCAGTTGCTCAACGCCAGCTGCCACATCGCCTATGGCTCCGTCTGAGCCAGATTGCCCCCTCCCTTTTGCGGATTCGGTCCCTGGAGAAGGGCGATCTCGCCGACGTGATCGCCTGGGCCCGCGCTGAACACTTCGCGCCGGGCCAGGGAGACGTAGCCATTTACCGCCACACCGACCGCCAGGGGCTCTGGGTAGGCTGCCTCAGTGAGCGTCCTATTGGCTGTATAGCAGGGGTCCGTTACAACGCGGAATACGGCTTCATAGGCATGTTTTTGGTGCAACCAGAGCACCGGGGTCAGGGGTTTGGCCGTCAGCTTTGGCAGCGTGCCCTGCAGCATCTGGAGGGCCTCAATTGCATCGGCATTGAGGCCGCCCCTGATCGCATCGATGACTACGCCAGCTGGGGGTTTGCACCGGCGTCGCCAACCCAGCGCTGGCAGCGGATTAGTGATGGCAACATTCCGCCCGCCGCTTCTCCAGAGGGCTTGAGGCTGCTTGAGGGAAGTGCCATACCCGATAGGGCCGTGCAGGCCTATGACGCCCAGCGGGAGATCAGCCCGCGGCCCCACTTTCTCGCCGACTGGCTGCACCATCCAGCCGGCACTGTGCTGGCCCTGATCGGCCCGGATGGCTCATGCCACGGTTTTGGCCGGATCCGGCCTTGCCTGCTGCATCGAGGTGAGGGTTGGCGGATCGGGCCCCTGCTCGCCGATACGCCTGCCCTAGCGGCCCAGCTTGTCAACGTCCTGATGGCCCGCCATGCCGGCGTGGTGTTAATCGATGCCCCTGCCGCCAATCCAGCGGCAGGGGGTCTACTGCTGCAGTTGGGCTTTGCGGTTGTCGCTGAGACGCTGAGGATGTACCGGGGCAGCTTGCCGGCGGTACCCCTCGGTGATGTCTACGGGTTGGCCTGTCTGGAGCTGGGCTGAGCACGGCGGGCGGCGTGGCCTGGTTTGCTGCAGCTGGGGCGTTGAACCTGCAGGCTTGGGTGTCGCTGATTCTTTTTGCAGTGCTTGCCGCCTTAGTGATTCTGCTGGTGATGGTGGCGGTGGCGGGAAGTCTGAATCCCAGCCGCCAGGATTTTGCCTGGTTCATCAGGCTGCGACGCCCTCGCTGGCTGGTGTTTGAAAGCCTTATTCCCCTGATCTGGCTATTGATCTACGGCTGCTTCTACATTTCGGCCTGGCTTACCTGGCAGGCCAGCTGGAGCGGCCTGTGGATGGCGGCATACCTGCTGCAACTGGTGTTGGTGCAGAGCTACACACTGCTTATTTGCCGCAGCCGCAGCCTGGGCAGGGGCACTGCAATTGGCTTCGCTGGTTGGGTGTGGGGCATTGCCCTAACGCTGGGCATTAGAGCCGTGAGCCCGCTGGCGGCAGCGCTATTGCTGCCCTATCTGCTGTGGAGCCCGGTGGGCACCTGGGTCACCTGGCAGATGCGTCAACTGAACCGCTGAGCCTCAGCCCACAAAACGCCCATAGAGCCAGCGCACGAAGGGGCCGATCACGGGCACGGGGCTGAAGGTCGGGCCCACGAAATCGAAGTAATCGCGGTGGTCGTCGATGCGGCCATCGGCATCGAAGTGCAGACGGGTGGCGCCGGGGTAAACGAATTCGATCCCCTTGATCTTTAAGCCCATGTTCCATTCCACAAAGCCGGTGTCGCCGCTGATAGCGATAGCGAGGGGCTCGAGAAATACGTCATCGCAACGCTGCAACAGCCCTTCCTGGGCCCGGATGTAGGCGTCGATGCCGTTGTGTTCCTGGGTTGGGTCCTGAAAATGCACGGCCGGGTTGTAGGCATCACGCCATTGCTGATCCCGCGGAGCTGGGGCTCCGTAGGGCTTGGTGAAAAGCTGGCGCAGGGTGGCTTCGCTGGGCATGGTGAAGATCTGGGCGTCTTTGCCCAAGGATGGCCTAATAAGGACTGCTGGCGCTTATCGCGACTCGCGAGCCACGGCTAGGGCGGCCAGCAGGCCACCGCCAAAACCGCTGAGATGGCCGATCCAGCTCACACCAGGCGGCGAAAAAATCGGCAGCAGGCTTGGCAGCACCCCCGCATAGGTGACCAGGGCCAGCACCGATAGGAGCAAGGAGAGGGGCCGTTTCTCCAGCCAGCCGATCAGCAGCAGGTAGCCCAGCAGCCCATACACAACCCCGGAAAGGCCGTGGCTGCCGTTGGGCCAAAGCAGCCACACCGGAATGGCGGTGGCGTAGACACCCAACCAGACAGCCAAATAGTCGCGGCGGCCGCGCAGCAGTACCAGCCAGGAGAGCGGCAGAAAGGTGAGCGAATTTGCCAGCAGGTGGCCAAAGCCGCTGTGGCTGAAGGGTGCGGTCAGCACCCCAAGAAAGGATCCGCCGGGCGTCATCGGTAGGTTCCAGTTGCCACCGAAAACCAGCTGGTCCACCAGCTCCTGCAGCCAGGGGATCAGCAGGATCAACGCTGGGATCAGCAGGTTGAAGCCGGCTCGGGCGAGCCAGCGATCCAGGCGTTGGGGCAGCGATCCGGTCACGGAACAGGCACGAAGCTGCAGCGCAGCATGGCAAGGGCCTCATCCGGAAGGCCGAGGAAGCGATCCAGCCAGGGATCTCCGCTGGGCGGCACGGTGGCGACGCCCACCAGCAGGGCCTGCCCATCCGCACCCAGGGGCCGTCCGGTGGCGCGGTGGCGAAGGC
>Ga0105105_10000925_pt1 | contig 12744 bp, 30 predicted proteins | sample PPLLaktember2015_4_FD_79108 | JGI IMG/M metagenome (GOLD analysis project Ga0105105, IMG submission 79108) | Freshwater sediment microbial communities from Prairie Pothole Lake near Jamestown, North Dakota, USA - PPLs Lake P8 Core (1) Depth... | ecosystem: Environmental > Aquatic > Freshwater >... | reverse complement strand
TGATTCCCGCACGAAATACAGCACTTGCCAGCATCGCGCGCCCTGACATAACCATTAAATGCAGACTGGGCGACCTTTACTAGCTGCGGCAAAGTGCGCATTGCATCCAGTTTTGCCCTGTCCTGTCTGCGCTCGGCCTTTTTCTGCTTAGCCTCTGCTTTTGCTGCGCTGATTTTTGAAAGATCGACGGCGCACGAAACACTGCACGCCTTTTGCATCGGACGCACGCGAGTAAATAACGTGCCGCATGACTTACATTTTACCATTTTGGGCGGCTTTAATGCTTTATTTTCAGCGTTAATCATTAAAACCCCCAGATAATTTGACGTTGTTCTGGGCACACCAAGCCAGCGCGTACTCGATGAGACTTGACCCCCTGGTCTTGCTCATCGCCGCCGTGCTCTCGCGCAACATCACCAGTTCGCCCTCAAGCCCTCGGACCAACTCCGTCTCAAGCCCGGTTGCCACAGCGTGACCCGACACCAGCAGCACTTTCCATTCTTCTGCCGTCCGAGGCATCCCCGCCCACTCAACACACCTTTTGGCCAAGTCCGAGCACAACGCATGGAACTTGGCGTTCTGATCAAGCGAGCGTTTCGGCGGCTCAACCTTGACTCTGTACCCGTCTGGCGATTCTGCGACCGCGTTTAAAGCCCTTTGGCGGGCTTCGGCGTGCGACATGACATAGATCCTCACCTCACCCATTCCGCGCCCCGCTAGGTGGGTTTAAATCGATTCTAGGGGCATTGCCACATAGCGCAGCGACTCGCTCTGTAATTTTCTGGCGCTCAGGGGCCCCTCGATACCGCGCTATTGCGGCCAGCATTGCCCCGGCCCTTGGTTTGCTTGGTCGGGTCGTCATGACCAATCGTGCGCAGCACTCCAGGCACCCGAGGTGGTACATGCCGCCGCCTTGTGTGCATTGCTGGCAGGTCATGGTGCGTCCGTGAATGCGGCAGTTTTGGCGGTCAGTGATTTGCGCAGCAAGTCCATCGCGGCCTTGACCTTGGCGGGATCTGCGGTGCCCTTGCCTGGCTCTGGCAGACAGACCATGCGCTGCGGCACTGGCTCATGCGATGGTTTGGCGATGTGCTCGTCGAGGATGCGAGTCCACCGGGTTTTTGCCGTCTGCCAGGTCGAGCCTCGTAACTCGTGCACGCCAAAGGCCCTAGCTGCCCAGAAAATCGCCGGATTACTCCAAACGTCCGTGCCGTTATCGCGAGCGCTCATCTGCTTACAGGCTTCGATGTAGGCCGACTCTGGATCGACAGGCGGGCGGCACAGCATCAGAAACTCCGGAAGAGTCGGCGGGAACACTCTCGTCCTGCAGAGCTCAAGCCCGCGACGGATCTCGTCAGCGCTGTAGCCGGCAAGCGCATCGGCCCAGGTGTCCTTGACGGTCGACATATCGCAGCCACGCCACAGGTCGGCAAACTTTGACCCGTAGAACCCGGACAGGCGGTCAAAAAGGCGCCCAATCCACGCTTGCGGGATCTGGCCCGATGTCGATGATCTCGCCGGCTGGCTGGCGGTCTCTGCCGGTAAGAGCGCGGATTGTGTCTGCTCGTTCATCATGGATCGATCTCCTAGGCTGTTTTGCGTACTGCGTTTGTGCTGCGGATTGCATCCATTCCGCCTTAAATCCGGCCCATCCCCTCGCGCAGCTGTAGGCCATCGCGTCTTGCAGGCTCATGCCGGCTGTTTTTGCCTCCCTCTCGATGCCAGCCAAGGCCGACTCAGTGACCGGTGCTTTCTTGGCCTTGCGAAGCTGGAGCCAGTCAGCCCAGACCTGCGGATCGACACCAGCAGGGCAGGCGACAGCCTGCGAGCGCGTAGCGCGTTGTTTTGTCTTTTCTTCTTTGTTCTTGGTTATTGGTTCTTGGTTATTGGTTAGTGGTTTATGGTTAGGTGGAGGTTCGTGTACGACTTGTGCACGGTTCGTGCTCTTCTCCCTACGCTTCGCCTCTCTATCTATAGCGATTCGTTTGTTCGTCTCTGCTTTTGCGTGATAGTCAAGCAACTCCGCAAGCAAGCGATCTTGTGTATATCGGCCATCGCTCCCAAGCGTAAAAAACCTGCTTAGCACAAACTTCACGGCCTCAACTTCGGCCTCTGTGCTGGCCCATGTCCACTCAATCGCCTCATCGAGCGTCGGGAATGATTCACGGTCGTAGCACGAGTCGAGCAAGAGCGTGTACGCACCGTGCTGCAACATAGACAGGCGGCCGCATTTCTTGGCGTAATCGCCGATATTTCGTTTGTAATAGTGCATCGCACTTCCTCGCTGCCCCTCCAAGACATAAGACTTACGGCAGGCGGGAGGTTCGCTTTTCGGTTGGCTCATGACTTCCAACCTAGCCGGGTCTGCCTACACTATACGCTAGTCTTGTCTACTTTGCTAGACCGAATTATTCGCCTAGTACCACGCAAATAACCCCAGTTGACATCTGGGCGCAAGTCCTCGCAAGGCACTCCGGTTAGTCGCTCAATGTCCGGACAGTACTCTGCTGGCACTCTGCGACCCGGCTTTGACCAGAGGCACACGGTCATGCGCGAAAGCCCCTCTGGGCCGTAAATCGTCATCATTCTGGCTAGGTTAGACGCGCCGCCTGCAATCCTGACTGCGCGCTTAATTGCCGTCTCTTCTAGTTGCTTATCTTGGTCCATAACTTGCCCCATTTTTTGACAATCGCACTATAACGGCTGGGGCTCAAGTTGTAAAGATAATTTGCGTTGCGGTGTCTAATGTCGTATACTCACAAAACACCACAAACGAGGCGAGTATGACAAAGACCGTTTACCAATTGATTGCATCCGTATCGGCTGAGATTGCCCAAGACGGAATCAGCAAGAGCCGCAAGAATCAGAAGCAGGGCTACTCATTCCGTGGCATTGATGACGTTTACAACGCACTGGCCCCGGTAATGGCTAAGCATGGCTTAGTGATCCTGCCGCGTATCTTGTCGCGCGAACTGACCGAGCGATCTAGCGCTAATGGCGGGGTGCTGTTCGTAGTCGTGGTAGAGGCTGAGTTTGACTTTGTGTCTAGCTATGACGGCAGCAAACACACGGTTAAGACCTACGGCGAGGCGATGGATAGCGCGGACAAGGCCACCAACAAGGCTATGTCAGCGGCTTACAAATATGCGGCCTTTCAAACGTTCTGCATCCCGACCGAGGGCGATAACGATGCCGACGCTGTGGCGCATGTAGTGCAGCGTGCGCCGGTGATCGACATGGAGGCCTACGAATCCGAGCACCTGCCGGGCTTGCGCGAGGCTGCTTTGGCTGGCCAGGAAACACTAGCAGCGGCTTTCGGCAAGATCGCCAAGAGCCCAGAAAAAGCAGCGTTTTGGCAAAAGCACGGTGCCTCGCTGAAAGCTGCTGCACAAAAGGCGGCTGAATAATGGACCAACGCACCGAACAGTGGTACGCGGCCCGGCTTGGCAAAGTGACGGCCAGCCGGTTGTCTGATGTGCTGGCCACGATCAAAACCGGCGAGGCGGCAGCGCGAGCCAATTACCGCATCGAGCTAGTTGCCGAGCGCCTGACAGGCAAAAGCACGCCAAACTTTATGTCTGCTGCTATGCAATGGGGTGTCGACTGCGAGCCGATGGCTAGGTCGGCTTATGAGACGGAAACCGGGCTAATCGTGACCGAGGTCGGCTTTGTCGATCATCCGACTATTGCGATGGCCGGAGCAAGCCCCGATGGCTTGGTAGGGGATGACGGGCTAATCGAGATCAAGTGCCCGGAGACAAAGACGCACATTGAAACTTTGACAAGCAAGCGAGCGCCGGCAAAGTACATGCCGCAGATGCAATGGCAAATGGCCTGCACGGGTCGGCAGTGGGTTGACTTTGTGAGCTTCGATCCGCGTCTGCCCGAGCACTTAATGCTCGACATCATCAGAGTTGAGCGCGATCAGTCATTGATCGATCAATACAGCGAGGCGGTTAGTCTTTTTTTGGCTGACGTGTCTAAAACAGTCGAATTTCTTAACACGAGAGGACTTACATGTTAAATCAAGCGCAAATTATTGGACACGTCGGGCGCGATCCTGACGTTCGCAGCCTGCAAAACGGCGACACCGTAGCGTCGTTTTCGATTGCCACCACTGAAAAGTGGAAAGACAAATCTACCGGGGAACAACGCGAGGCAACCGAATGGCATCGCGTGAGCGTCTTTGGAAAGCTGGCTGAAATTGTCCAAAAATGGGTAACAAAAGGCAGTCTCGTCTATGTAAGCGGCAAGATTGTGACTCGTAAGTATCAAGACAAAGACGGCCTAGAAAAGCAAACTACCGAGATCAGGGCCGACTCTATGAAGCTACTGGGCGGAGATAAGGGCGGCAAACAGGAACCATCGCGCCAGCAGGCGAAGCCGCCGCAACAGCACAGCTCACCGGGCGCAGACTTGGATGATGACGTGCCGTTTTAGTGTGCCTTTGTGTTGACTTGTCGCCTCCGTTTGTATACAATTATTTGCATCGACACGGAGGCAACAATGCACAAAGCTCCATCAAGCATGTGGGATTTTCTGAAAGATTGGTATTACGACCGCGAGTTGATCGAGATGACGGCGTTTTTCCTGGGCGTAAAGGCCGGCGTGTATCACGAGGGCAAGGGGTTGTTCATGGATGCCTCACAACCGTGGCTCAGCACGATGCACCGTCGCCTAAAGCCTAGTCGGTTGTGGAACCCGCTCGAGTGCGACATTGATCAAGACGCAATCCTCGACGAGGCCGATGAGTATTACATCGACTTGTCGTTGCCTCGGTGCCCTGAAGGTGTGAACCCTGACGTTTATCGGCGGCGGATGGTATGCGTTTTGATCTGCGACATCGTTGTCGAAGAGCAGCGAAGGGGCGAGCTGTGTTTTGAGTGGGATGGACCGTTTTGGTATGTCGATAGCAATGGGGTTCCCAAAATGAAGGTGACGGAATGAGTAAGCACACACCGGGGCCGTGGCGGTATTGGAGATGCAAAGACGGTAGCTTTGACGATCGGAACGACTATGCGCAAATCGCGTCAGGGAAAACTCATGTTGCTCAGGTTCGGATCGTGTCCACAACCGAGGCCGATATGCGTCTGATGGTGGCCGCGCCGGAATTGCTTGAGGCGCTGCGTGACCTGCTTGAGTGGTTCGACGACGAAAGCAGATCACCACGCCCAGCGCCGTTGAAAAAAGCCCGCGCCGTTATCGCTGAAGTGGAGGGGAGCGAATGACATCAAAACAAAAACGCGTCCCACGCCAGCACATCCCTACATGGGTAGAGCGCTGCGACATCCACGAAGGCATGGTCAGTAACTCAACAATTCAGGCGCGAATGCAAGATGAGATTGACGATCTGAGATTCGCACTTCAAGTGGCGCGGCAAAAACTTGAGTGCATCAGACAGTGCGTAACTGAAAATTATTTGAAGGAGATCGTATGAGCTGGAATGACTTAGAGCTAAAGGTGATCCGCTGGGCAGAGGCCCGCAAGATCATCCCTAACGCAACGCCTATTAGTCAGCTACTCAAAGCTGTCAGCGAAATTGGCGAACTGTGCGATGCAGAGGGCAAGCGCGACCAAGCGGCTATCAAAGACGCTGTAGGAGACGTGCTGGTGTGCCTAATCAACTACTGCGAATTGCGCGGCATCAGCATCGTCAAGTGCCTGGAAGGCGCTTATGACCAGATTAAGGATCGCAAAGGCACATTGATGCCGGACGGAACCTTTGTAAAAGAGCAACAAAACTTGTGTTAATTCCTATTGACACCGAACACAAAAGCGCACACAATACATCCATCGAAACAACGAGGAAACGATGAAACGAGCTACCGACACGATGACTTTGCGACTGCCTGTTGATCTCAAACAAGCGGTGACGCAGCAGGCAATTAAGACCACTAGGACCACTGCAGGACAGATCCTGTACTACATCAAGCAAGGCTTAACAGCCGATGGAGCACTGAAAAATGAACTGGGAAACATGGGACCACGTAGTTCGGAATAAGAAGGGCGAGATCGTTTTTTCTGGACCGTTTGAGGCTTGCGTATCGTTCTTTTTTGCCGGTCGCGGCTCTAAGTTTGGTTGGGTTATCAAGCGGGAGGAAACCCATGCGTAATCTGCTTTTAATCGCTCTGCTGGCTGCGTCTGTGACTGGGTGCAAGGATGAGCCGGACCCGCAAGAGCAGCAGTATTGTTCGATGGTTTCGCTTTGGCACGAGCAAGCCGTGATGGGCATCCCTGCCGATAGCCGGAATGGCTGGCCACCCTTCAACGGGGATTGCAAATAATGGACATCGTGATTGGTTTATCGGCCTGCTTGATGATCGTCGGCAGTTTGGTTGCCTTGGTTGCGATCTCAAAGCATGACGCGATGGTCTGCCGTGGTGTGTGCGAACAGGGACGCCGGCAGTGTGAGTGCGATTCTGAGCTACGCAAGGTGATCTGATGCTACCCAAGACTATCGCAGTGACTGTTGGGTGCTTGCTGGCCGCAACACTTAGCCAGTGCGCTAAGGCTGATGGATGGACAGGCCAGGACAAAGCGCATCACTTTGCTATGTCTGCCGCAATGTCTAGCCTGACAGCCCGTACGCACGGTGGATTGGCAGGCATGACCCTGGCGATGGTGCCTGGTGTGGCCAAAGAGCTATCAGACCTGTCCGGCGCTGGCACGCCATCGATTAAAGACATGATGGCCAATCTGGCTGGCGTCCTGGTCGGAGCGGTCCTGCCACGGCAATACATGATCGCCCCGATTGCGCCGCGTGGCGTCGTTGAAGGTGTAAGCCTCTCTTACATGATGGAGCTGTGATGAGCTACAAAATCAAACACGACGAGCCGATGTTCGATGCCGCGATGGACGGCCTAACCGAATCGCTGCAGGCCGACCATGAGAACCCGGAATGGGTAACTGACGTACTGAACGCGACTGAACGGCTGTGCGCAGTGATGGATTTGCTGCGTCACAAACTCGACCGCCTGTCGATTCAGTAAAGCGGCCGTGAGCGAGAACCTTAATTTATTGGCGTACAGCGCAAAACCCGGTGCGGTGTACTGGCGTGATCCGGCACAGTACGCGCCACCTGTAGGCCGCAAGTTGCTGCTACTGACAGACGGCGGCGTGGCAGTTATTGGGCTGTGGAATAAAGACGGTGGGTTTCAAGCCTGGAGCCCTTTACCAAAGAGGATCAAATGACAGTCGACGAAATCATCAGCATGGCTCAAGAGTCCTGCGACAAGGACAAGGTTGGAGCCTGGCACAACGGGTTTTGGACGCTTACGCAAGATGAACTTGCCCGCTTCGCAGCCCTTGTCGCCGCTGCCGAACGAAACAAGCTGGCCGCATGGATGATGGCTAATGGCTGCGCCACCGGTCACGGCGACACGACAGATGACTTACTTGGAGAACTCGGCTGGCAGATTGCTGAGAAGTTGAAGATGGAGCGTGAGTCCTGCGCCCAGATTGCAGAGGAATGGATCGGGCCAGTCAGGGATCGTGAGTTGCACATCGCCGCTGCCATCCGCGCAAGGGGACAGGCATGACTAAAGACGACATCATCAACAAACTACAGGCTCAGGGGTTGCGCTGGATTGAGTCCGAGCGTGATGCGCGGTCAGAGCCGGCGCTTGATGCGGTGCAAAGGGTAAAGCATGACCATCCCGAGCCAGTCCTCGATATGGTCAAAGATAGCATGATGATCTTAGACACGGTTAGGCATTGATAACTGTCAAGCAACACTTGAGGGTTCGAACATGATCCACGTCTTCTACCGCTATGCAATGCCAGCAGTGTGCGAGCCCAAACTGCACTGCCAGACGGTGCCGGTCAGGGAGGCCGCGCCGCTGCTCGAGACGCTAAAGCCGATTACGTCCGAAATCTTGGTTGAGCACGTGACGCTCGATAAGCTGCGCAACGTCAGCCGACCGGCGCCGACACCGAACGCGGTGCGGATTAAGTAACTAAGAAAGGAATTGATATGGACGCTAAACACAACGCCCCCACCGTTGGCAGCCTATGGCGGCACAGCAACGGGCAGACATACCAAGTTTTCAGGATCGCCAATATCGGCAGCACCCGACCCGAATACCCGGCGACAGTGGTGTACGTCAACACAGCCCACGACACATGGTGGTCGCGCCCAGTTTCGGAATGGCACCGCAGCTTTACTCGTGTCGATAGCGATGCGGTAATGGGTGAGTAATGGCAAGCACACTCTCAACCCGCGCAGCAATCCTGGCTCTGCTTGCAAGCGAGGGACCGATGACTGCTGCGGAACTTACCCAAGAAATCGGCAAGACGCGCAACGCGATCAACGCCTCTCTTTATCAGATGCGCCTTTACGGCACGAAATACATTCGGATTGCGCACTACCGCCGCCAAAGCGGTAAGTCTGGGGACGCTGCGGCCGTTTTCGCACTAGGTCCTGGGCGCGATGTTCCGTTCCCAAAGTTAAACACACCGGAAGAACGGAAAAAGAAAAACGCGCGATATAGAGACAAGTATCGCGCAGTCTTGCTCCTTCGCATGCAAAAGCGCCGGCAAGGCTCTGTGAACCCGTTTGCTCAGCTTATTCAACAGGTGACTAGATGACCGCACGCGCCCGCACTGACACAACAGAGATCGCTGCCGACATCGTTGCAGCCGTCAACCGACTGCGCCCCGTTGCCTCGCAGACTGACGAGAGCGCCTGGGCCGAGGTTGAGACTTTCATCGCCATCGCGCTCAAAGTTTTCGCAAAGACCAATCCATCGAAGCTGCGCGACGCCGCGCGGACGGTCGAGATTCACGCGCGGATGAACAACATCGAATGCCTGGATGATGAGGGGCAAAAATGACAAGGATCAAGGCCAGCTTTTGTGATGACTGCGTACACTTCTTGGGGTGCCCGCTAGGCAAACCCAGGCCGCCGTGCGCCAAAGGCCACGCACCGAGGTTCTACATGCCACGCGACGACAATCAACGCTGGGGCTGGATGCGGGCCTGCGTAGACTTCACGCAAAAACAGGCGAGCAAATGACCTGCCATCACGAGTCAATCCGCCACTTTCGCTTCGAGGATGGAAAACCCGCGCCGCTTTGGTCTTGTGCACAGTGTGGCCGGAGGTTTGCGCCACTTGCCGAAGATCCGAAGTTTGACTTTGACCGACTGACCGAAACGCAAGCCGCGCTCCGCGACTCATTGGTCTTAATTACCAAATTCCAAGCAGAGATTGATGACCTTAAGTCTAAGCTGATCGAGCTAGGGTCAACTAGACAAGGCTAGACTAATCTAGATACTGCTGACGGCGCGCCCTGCGCAGTATTGCCAGGATCAGCGCCGCCAGCTTTTTCACGGTACTACTTGGCGCGCTTGTCGTACACCGATAAACCGAACCCAAGGATGGTCGCAACTGCACCGGCCACTGCGTCGATAGTGTCTCCGTCGATGCCATACTTGGCAGCGAACACTCCTCCGATCGTGGTCAAAATGTGCCGCGACAAAGCTGCAATGATTTGAGCGTTCATAACTTACCCACTGATGAAGGAAACCGGGACGTAAGACACGCCACGCGTGCCTGCTCGCCTAGCCTCCAGTTGATGGCCACGGTTTTTAGAGTCCCTTGGCGCAAGCGAGACATGAACCCATCGGCCAAACTCGTCGATTAGCTGGTCAAACTGGATCCGGTGCAGCAGAAACTGCTGGCAGACCTTGCGAACTGTCCACTCTGGGACGATGAGATCGGCTGCCAGGCCAAACATATGAGCGCTACCACCAGACCCCCCAACGGCTCGATTGAGCGCTGGGGAACGGTAGCCGCTGGATATCACGATGGGGGCGTTTACAGCCCGTCTGAGGGGCTCTAAAACGTCAGCACACAGCCGCTCGAGGTTGGCAATGACTGCAGGCGGCGGATCGTTGTCGATGCCTGTGCGCGTCGCATACTGCGATGCGGTCATTTCCTCAAGCGTGAAGTGCGGGGATAGTCTCATCGCGTCAGCTTAATCTGATTCTTGCTGTTGAGCCTAGCTTCCAGCAGAGCGATCTGCAACTGCTGCTCGACACGCTTGAGCGTCTCCAGTAGCTCAGAGCGCATGACGGCCTGTTCGCGCACTACTTTAACCTCCTGGCGCAAGTCTTGGATCTGCACCTCGTGGTTTCGAAGGCTTCCAGTGATCTCAGCAACGCTCTTCCAGATTGCCACGGATGTCGCAACAACAGATAGCGTAATAGCCACAAACAGGCCTGGTAGCACCTTTTCCACGAACCACGTCCAAGGCCCGCAAGCCGGTAGTTTATCTGGAGCCTTCGTAACCATATCGACCTTCGGTGAGGGTTAGTAAATCCTCGGGCGAGGCACGGCGGCCAGGCAAGTCACCTGTTATTGCATACCAACACCACTCGTAGCAATAGAGCCATTCAGACACCGATACCCGCCAAGGAACCACAAAAGCAAGCAGGGACAGCCAATCATACTTCGCCCCGCTCACTTTGAGATATCGTTCTAACACCACCTTCGACGGTGCGTCAATCAAAAACAAGTCCCATTCGTCGGGTTTTGATGCGGTGAACGGCTCATGGTGCAACCCACCCGAAAGCGTGGAGTGATACAGCGTGCCATCTACAACAATGCCAGCGTGAGGGTAGCGGGTGATTAGCCGCGCCCTGGTGAGTACAGAAAACAGCTTGGGCAGTAGCCCTGGTGCATCGGTCCTGCGTAACGCCAGCATGGGTTGCGTCATTTGTCGGCCTTTCGCTCTAGCTTTTCAATGATGCGATTGAGCATTTCTTTAAGCTCCCGCACCGCCTCTTTGAAGTCCTCCTTGTGCACACGGTCGGTTGCTATCTCTTCGCGCAAGTGCGAGACATCATCGCGCAGAGTCTTGATTGCCGACCACATCTCACGGCCAAACCAGCCTAGGACAGCGCAGCCGGTGCCAAGGAGAGCGTTAACGATAGATTGAGTATCCATTTACAGGTTTCTTTGGATTTAGTATTTGGGATTTTTGCAAACACTACTAGCCAATCAACTTTATAACAAGTTGCGAATAATTCCCTGTGATCGACTTACCGCTTGCCCCGTTATTATAAATATCTAACGTATCGCCTGCAGCACACAACACTCTATATCTCGCAGACATAAGCGTGCGAGTAAGACCAGTACCTGCAAACTGCCATTCTGTAATTAGTGTTGAGTTTTTGCGAGGCTGAATTTGATAATACTCGGCTGTTGTTGCGCCTACAACCGACAGCTTAAAATCTATGTCGTAATATCCGGCAACTGGACACGTAAACACTCCGGTTGTTGTATTGTACAGCGTGGTTCCAAATATTTGATTATTTAGTGTTTCCTGAGTGCCAAACACAATGATAGCCGCAGCAGGTACGGTTGCTGACGTGGCCTGCCCAATGTATTCAGGTTTTGGGCGCCCCTGCACATAAGACGGGGCCAATCCAAACTCGGTTGCCGAGTAGTCATATCTAAAATTTAAATTGCTTCCGCTAATAAACCCAACGTAACGATTTAGTGTTGCTCCGGCACCGTTAGAGAATACGGTGTTATTGACTTGGATGCCCTGCACGTTTGATGTGTTAGCCATCACAAAGGCATTACATACCCCTGGTGTGTCAATACGCACGTTACAATCGTTGATTGTAAGTGTCTGTACGTTGGATGACGCACCGTCAGGCGCGATAACAACGCCACCAACCGTTGGGGTCAATGACCCAGTGCTATTGCGGTCGTTAAAAATAAACCGGCTTTGCGAGATTGATACGGTTTGGCAGTAGTCAAGTTTGACATGCGCTAAGCGTGCAAAATCGAATTCGCATCCGCGAATGGCGATACGGTTGGTGCCTCCAGACGATGTGCCGATCTGCAAGTGCGAGCCACCAGAACGGACTACACCGCCCGGCGAATACCCATTGCCAACGAACGAACAGTCGATGAACGAGTTACCTGCGCTGCCAATGGTCGCGCCGAGTCCGCAATATCCGATCAATACTTTCTCAAACTTCCATGACCACGCGCCAATTGCACCAGTTTGATTGACACCTTGACCAGCGCAATCCCAAATCCAAGTGTCGGTAATGTTGATGCTTGATGATGAATAATCGGCGTTTGGAAAACCGGCGTCAATCCATTGGCGCACGCCATCGCGGGGAAACGTAGTGATGTAGCAGTCTACGATCTCAGCGTACTGCCAGCCTTGCACAAAGATCGCGTCAGACGTTCCAGTCGCATTGGCCCCGTCAAACCTGATCCCGTAAATGCCGCCGCCGTTGAAGAATCGAGAGCCTGTTCCACCGGACGCAAACGATTTTGTTCCTCGTATGTCCAGCACCGGGCCGTTGGCGATGTAAGACTTGATGATTGTCGAATCCCGACCTTCTCCAACGAATGAAATACCGGGCTTGTCGGCGCTTGCAGTGTTTTGCCAATTTAGAGTCGAGCTGATCTTGTAAGTGCCCGCCGGGAAAAGCAAGGTTCCACCGCTAACAGCTCTTGCATTGATAGCCGCCTGAATCGCCGCCGTGTCATCAGCTACCCCGTCCCCAACCGCCCCAAAGTCCTTGACGCTCACCACCTCGCGCAGTTTGGCCTGCACGTTAGTGGTGACAGCACCAGCGCCTGCGGGCACATACGCAACAGCCGCAGCGCCCAAGCTGGACGGGTTGATCGGTGTCGCGGTCACAAACTGCAACACATCGCCCGCAGTAGCACCAATGGACAGCGTGATCGACGTTGAGGTCGTCTCGGTGTAGTCCTG
>Ga0105105_10000924_pt1 | contig 12779 bp, 13 predicted proteins | sample PPLLaktember2015_4_FD_79108 | JGI IMG/M metagenome (GOLD analysis project Ga0105105, IMG submission 79108) | Freshwater sediment microbial communities from Prairie Pothole Lake near Jamestown, North Dakota, USA - PPLs Lake P8 Core (1) Depth... | ecosystem: Environmental > Aquatic > Freshwater >... | reverse complement strand
GGCCATGAAACCGATCTCACCATAGCCGACATGGTTGCCGATCTCCGGGCGGGAACCCCCTCGATGGCCGCCGAACTGGCCGTCCCCGACAGAATGGATCTCCTGAAAACCATCGACAACCTGCAAGCACGTCAAAACACCCTCATGCAGGCTAAACTGGACGGTGCAGAAATGGAAATCGACTCCCTGCGGCAGAGTTATGCGTTCAACCGCCCCCTGATACAGCTGCAGCAGATTACCGCAAAACTTGAAGAGATGCCCGAACTGCTCGCCCAATCCGTCAGAAGAAAATGGCTGCAGAAAGCCGTAGAGTTCGCCGGGGCCAATCAGCATCTGGCGTTGCTCGACTACCGCAAAACGCTTGAGAGGGGATATGCGCTGGTAAAAAAAGATGGCCGTTTCATTACCGGCTCGAGCGAGCTTGCGTGCTCCGACAGGACGGAAATACTCTTTCACGACGGCAGTGTAACGGCAACGGTCACCGGAAACCCGACTCCCTGAGAATCCGGCGCACCAGTTCGAGATCTTCCAGGGTATTGACGCCGGGGTGATCGACGGTGGTGGTGACGCACCGGACCCTGAAGCCGTTTTCAAGCAGCCTGAGCTGTTCCAGCGATTCGGCCAGTTCGAGCATGGATGGAGGAAGGGCGGCGTAGCGATGCAGAACATCGGCGCTGAAGGCATAGAGCCCTATGTGGCGGTAGAACTGCGTCGAGGCATACACCTCCCGCTGAAAGGGCACCGGGCTCCTTGAAAAATAAAGCGCGTTACCGTTCCGGTCGAGAACAACCTTGACTACATTGGGGTCTTCAATCTGCTGGCAATCGTCCGAAAGCATCGGAAAAACCAGCGTGGAACAATCGGGAGGATCGGTGCCGAGAAAAGGTTCCAGGCAGAGATCGATATTGCGGGGATCCATCAGCGGCTCATCTCCCTGAAGGTTCAGAAACACTTCTGCGTCGATGCTCCGGGCCGCTTCGGCTATCCGCTCGCTGCCGCAACGCGCCAACGGAGAGGTCATCACCACTTCGGCACCATAAGCCTCCAGCGCTCCGGCAATCTCCCGGCTGTCGGTAGCAACAACAACCCTCCCGGCATATTTCGACTGAACGGCCTGCCGCCAGGTACGCACGATCAGCGGCTCGCCCTCAAGGTCGGCAAGCATTTTCTTCGGCAACCGGCTTGAATCAAGCCTTGCAGGAATCAGGATAACGGCGTTCATGGGCGTTCAGGGGTATCGAGAATGAGGGTTACCGGGCCATTGTTGACAAGAGCCACCTGCATGGCTCCGCCGTACCATCCTGCCGTGACCGGCCTGCCCAGCTGCAACCCGGTCAGATGGACAACCGATTCATAGAGCGGCCGGGCGGTTTCGAAGTCTGCGGAACCGGAAAAACCAGGACGGTTCCCCCTGCTCGCGTCTCCGTACAGGGTAAACTGCGATACCAGAAGCATCTCTCCCCCGATATCGTGCACCGAGAGGTTCATCCGGCCTGCATCGTCGTCAAAAATCCTCAGATGCACCAGTTTCCGGCTCATCCATGCAGCTTCGGCAGCAGTGTCATCGGGAGCCACACCGAGCAGCACCAGAAGACCGCGGCCGATTTCCGATCGCCGCCGGCTGCCGGCTGTGACCGAAGCCGAAACCACCCGCTGTACAACCGCCCTCATGTTTCGGAAATCTCCCGCAGGAGAATCCGGGCGGCCTCTTCAGAAGAGATTCCTTCCACGCGGACGGTTTTGTTGCGGGAACTCATGCCGGCAACAATGCTGAGCCGGGAAGGAGCCACATCGAAAAGTCTGGCAAAAAGCGCACAGCACTCCCGGTTTGCGGCATCATCGACCGGGGCCGCCCTCAGGGTGACTTTCAGGCGCCCGTCATGCTCCCCGCAAATCCGGCTTTTCGACGAGCGGGGTTGCGCTTTCACCTGAAAAAGCACCCCGCCGTTCCTCTCCGAAAGTTCCACTTTCCGAAATCCTACCCGAGTACTTTCGGAACCTTGAAGAACCGGTCCTGCCGGTCAGGAGCGTTCTGCAGGGCAAGCTCGGTGGAAATGGAACCTCCTTCGGCATCATCCCTGAGCACACTGGCCTGGTCATGGATGCTGCTGAGCGGTTCGACGCCCTCCGTATCGATTTCGTTGAGTTTTTCCACGTAGTGCAGAATGCTGTTGAGTTCCGTGGTCATCGTCGCCATTTCATCATCACTGAAGCGAAGTCTGGCAAGACCGGCTATATAGGCGACATCGTCTCTGGTAACAGACATGGATCGGTATAGTTAAGTCATTATAAAATTAGAGCCTGCAGATCCCTGCCAACTGCTCGTCAAGCCTGATTTTCGGGCGATCCTCCATAGGAATGAACGCGCGTTCATCTTCTCCGAGATAGATCTGACGCGGACGGGCAATCTTCTGCTCGCCGTCCTTGACGTGCTCGATCCACTGGGCAAGCCATCCAGGGATTCTCCCGATAGCGAACAGTACCGGGAACATATCCATAGGAAATCCCATCGCCTGATAGATAAGGCCCGAATAAAAATCAACATTCGGATAGAGCTTGCGGCTGACGAAATAATCATCCTCAAGAGCGATCCGCTCAAGTTCGAGAGCAATATCAAGCATCGGATTTCGGCCGGTCTCCTCGAACACCTCGAAGGCGATATCCTTGATGATCTTCGCTCTCGGATCGTAATTCTTGTACACCCGGTGACCGAAACCCATCAGACGACCCTCACCCTCTTTTACCGATTTGATGAATTCCGGAATTTTATCGATCGAACCGATTTTCATGAGCATCCGGATAACGGCTTCGTTGGCGCCGCCGTGCAGGGGGCCGTAAAGTGCCGCACAACCTGCGGCAATAGCCGAAAAAGGATCGACGCCCGAACTGGCTACGGCTCTGAGAGAACTGGTCGAACAGTTCTGTTCGTGATCGGCATGCAGGATAAACAGAACATCGAGAGCCCGCTCGAGCACCGGATTCGGCTTGTATCGAAGTTCCGTCATCTTGAACATCATCGAAAGGAAGTTTCCTGCATAACTGAGCTCATTATCGGGCATTACATAGGGAAAACCCATACTGTGCCGGAAACTCATGGCCGCAAGCGTAGGAATCTTGCCGATAAGCCGGCGAACCTGCAGTTTCCTGGAATCCTCGCTCTGGATATCCTTGGCGTCACGGTAGAAGGTCGAAAGCGCACCGACCGTACCGACAAGTATCCCCATGGGATGCGCATCGTAGCGGAAGCCGTCCATGAACTTCACGATATTGTTGTGGGTCATGGTATGATGACGGATGTTGAAGGTCCATACCGCCAGACGGTCTTTATCCGGCAGTTCGCCCTTGATGAGCAGATATGCCGTTTCAAGAAAAGTGCTTTTCTCGGCAAGCTGTTCGATGGGATAGCCGCGATAACGGAGAATACCCCGGTCGCCGTCGATGTAGGTGATCCTGCTTTTACAGGATGCGGTGTTCAGATACCCCGGATCATAGCCAAGCAGCCCGAAATCCTCTTCGGAAACCTTTATGTTACGGAGTTCCATCGTATTGATGGAACCGTGCTCGATTGGAACCTCATAAGATTTTCCTGTCCGGTTATCTACAATTGTCAGAGAATTCCTTGGATCTGTAACCGTCATAACTGTTGTGAGTTAAGAATTGAAGAAAATCCCGGTGGAAACACACTGACAGAGCGGCAACCGGTTATCTGAAAATGCCGTCGGGTCTGTCGATGTGAATTTACAAAACTCAGGACTTATATATGCACACCCCTGATGGACAATCGTGACGGAAAACCGACAGGCGGCAAACGGCATCATGAAGCGAAATGCCGCGGCAACACTTACAGCAGGGCTCTTTAAGGGGTTAAAGTAAAAAGAAAAAAAAGGAAAAAACTTCTTGGATAAAACCCTTGCGTTATCTACTTTTACAACTCGTTCAAGGAGCTGTAGCTCAGTTTGGTTAGAGCGCCTGCCTGTCACGCAGGAGGTCGCGGGTTCGAGCCCCGTCAGCTCCGCAAAAAAGCCCTGTATTCCAGGGCTTTTTTCATTTCCGCTGGCCGGCAATTCCCTGAAAACCGCTCCGGCGATTATCCCGGCACCAGCTCGACACGGCGGTTTTTCGCTCTTCCGGCTTCGGTCGTGTTCGGGGCTACAGGAGCAAGATAGGCAACACCGTTTGCCGTCAGACGCCCGGCGGCAATTCCGTAATCCTTCTGCAGCGCGCCGACCACGGCATCCGCCCTGCGTTTCGAGAGCGCAACGTTGAATGCATATCCGCCTATATTGTCGGTATGACCGACGACATGCAGCTTCAGGGCCGGCTGTTTTTTCAGCAGTTTGGCTATCTCGCCGAGAGCGGATTTCGAGGCGGGCTTGATCTCCGAGCGGTTGGTATCGAAATAGATGCCGTACAGCGACACCCTGCCGGTCGATACTATGGCCTGCGACATCTCGTCGGCGGTTACCGTTACCATCTTCTGCTGCATGGGCCGGGTCTCGATGATGTCGAGCGCAGCATAAGCACCCCGCCTGGCCTTGTAGACCCGGTCGTCCTTCCCCCACTCGACAACCGTCAGATACACATAGACATCCCCTTCGGGACGTTTCTTTTTAGCGCTCGCCACACAGATGCCGTTCTTCTCGGCGGCATAAAACACATAGTTGCTTCTGCTTGTCGCAAGATCGACACCTCCGAACGGGGCGAGATAGTTTGTCCATTTGGCGGCGGCAGGATCTTTTCTGGAATCGTAGAGAATGACGAAGCCCCTTGAACGCAGTTCATTGAGATAATTCCGGTACACTTCCAGCGAACCGGTGTCGCCCGCAGCCTCATACCATATTCTGGTAAGCCGGCCTTCGGGTTTCAGTGGCGGTCTGGCGAACTCCCTTCTTCTCGATTCCAGATTGTAACGGATGAAGGTCGAGGTCTGCAGCTCATACTCGTCGAAACCCTTCACCTGATAGCCGATTATTTCCGATCCGGCAAAACGCTTCAGAAGAGGACTGTCTTTCGAACCCGGAATATCCGCTGCCCGAAGCGGAGCGGTTGCAATGAAAAAGGAGAGAAGGGAAAGGAGCTTCAGGATAGTCATGCTCCTTCCGGAAAGCCGACCGTTCCGGATGTATCTCATGATTCGTTTTTTTTGCGTTTATCCCTTACATAAATAGCTTTCGAGGGTCCTTCTCCGATAAGGCGTTCATTGACTTCGAAAAGCGAAGTCGCCCTGATCAGCTCTCCAAGCTTTCCGTAACCGTAGTTCCGGGGGTCGAATTCGGGAAGCTGTTTGGCGATGGTTGCGCCCAGTGTCGCAAGATGAGCCCAGCCGCTTTCATCGGAAGAGGATTCAACAGCGTTTCTCAGCAGCCTGACCAGCTGACTGTCCATTTTCAGCTCTGTGGCCGTCTTTTTGACGATAACCTCATTTTCGTTGATCTTTGCCCGGAGAAGTTCGGTATAGATGAATTTATCGCAGGCCGAAACGAATGGCGAAGGGGTCTTCTTTTCGCCGAAACCGTACACCGTAAGACCGGACTCCCTCAACCTCGATGCCAGCTTCGTAAAATCGCTGTCGCTGGAAACAATGCAGAACCCGTCGAATTTACCGGTGTAGAGCAGATCCATGGCATCGATGATCATGGCGCTGTCTGTGGCGTTTTTGCCTTTCGTATAACCGAACTGCTGTATCGGCTGTATCGAGTGCTGGAGCAGAAGCGTCTTCCAGCTTTTCAGGGCTGTAGAGGTCCAGTCTCCGTAGATCCTCCGGACACTGGCCGTACCGTACTGGGCAATCTCGGAAAGAATGCCTTCGATGATCGACGGCTGGGTGTTGTCGGCATCGATAAGCACCGCGAGCCGTCCTGATTTTTCACATGCCATGGTAATGTTGGAAACGTGTTATGCCAGCACCTTGAAACCCTGCTCCTCGATAACCGCACGCATGGCGGCCGGGCTGATCATAGAAGGGTCATACTCGACCTCGACGATGCCGTCTGCAAATGACACCCTGACCGCGTCAACTCCATCGAGATCCTGAAGCGCCTCTTTTACAAGTGTTTCACATCCGGTGCAGTGCATTCCGGAAACCCTGAACTCTTTTTTCATGATCGAATCCCGCAATTATTTATATATGAACTGATTGAGTGCCAACTGCCGTTATAGGAGAGATTGGCAGATGACCCCGTCAGTAATTATATTAATTTTCTATGATTCATATGCTAAAACATTTCAGGAGAGCCGTAAAACCTCTTTTCGGCCTGCTCCTGCTGGCAGCTCTCGGTATTGCCTCATCATGCACAGGAAAGGCATCGAAGGAAATAAACGATCTTCAACAGGAGGCCTGGAAAAATTCCGGCGACGCAGGAGCATGGTTCCGTCTCGGCAATGCATACGCCCGCAATGAACAGTATCGGAAGGCGGAAGAAGCATACCGCGAAGCCCTCTCCATCGATCCCGGCCTTGAGGAGGTGCTCCAGGCTCTTGGCGCTGCCAGCTTCAATCAGGGAAACTACCGCAATGCGCTTGTCTACTTCACGAAATATCATGCACTTTCCCCGGACGACTCCCTGAGAAATTATGACCTCGGCAATGTCTTTCTGCAGCTGCAGGAGTACGACAAAGCTATTGCCGCATACCAGCGGGCTATCGCCAACAGCGCCTCTTTCGACCTGGCATATTACAATCTGGGAGTCTGCTTTGCGCGCACGGGGAAAGGGGCTGAAGCCGAAGAAATTTATCAGTTGCTTGTAAAGAAAAACAATTATCTTGCCGTCTCACTGAAAAACCATTTCAACAGGGCCGATTCCTCCGGGCGTTAGGCTTTTGATACGGCGAGCCGCTCTTCAGGCTTTACGTAAATCATGACGGACAGGACTGCCCGGGAACTGTTCCACCCCTGCTTTTCAGGAAGAGGGGCAAGAGCGTCTTACAGAGCGTATCATAATGGCAGAAAATGCTTATGAGTAAACAGCAGAACATTATCATACCCGATCAAGAAACCCTTCCGACAGACAAGGCTGTCGCCACGCTCCGGAAGGCCATATACTCCTGCACCGAGTCCATCGCGAGCCTCTCTTCAGGCCTTTATACGTTCAGTCAGCCGCTTCTGGGTGCCGATCCCCTTCGATGGCTCGTCAGGCAGAACCTGTTTCCCCGGGTGTTCTGGGTGAACCGGGAGAAAAATTTCACCCTTGCAGGCATCGGATGCGCAGACCGTATCGAGCTTGACGCACAGGGTCCGAACAGAGACAGCTTCCAGCGGCTCGTCGGCACTCTTGCAGCCAAGGGCCCGTCGGTACGCTCGGCCCGTTATCTCGGAGGCTTCCGCTTCAACAACCAGGAAAAACAGGACGACACATGGGAGGGCTTCCCGTCGTTCTGCTTCGTACTTCCGCTGGTTCAGCTCACTATGGAAGAGGGCGTATCTGTGCTTACCTGCCATCTCCTGATTGAAAAAGGGGACGACGCTTCCCGAAAACGGGCAGAACTGCTCGATGCACTCGACCTTCTGGATACACAGGAAAACAGCGTGGAGGAACAGATCCCGGAAATGACGGGGGTCACCTGCATCCCCGACAGGGAACTATGGACCGATTGTTGCCGGCAGGCGCTGGAGCTGTTTGAATCGGGGGCGATGGACAAGATCATGCTTGCGCGCAGGACCCTTCTCGAATTCAGTTCCGGCTTTTCTCCGATGCTTTATCTGCTCCACTATCCCTATCCGGAAAACTCGACCTACCGGTTCTATTTCGAACCCGAAAAAAACCGCGCCTTCCTGAGCTTCTCTCCCGAGCGACTCTACCGCCGTGACGGACAGGTGATTCTCACCGAAGCCCTTGCCGGAACCTGCATGAAAGAGAGCATCCGGGGCGGCGATCTGCGTGCATCGGAAATGCTGCTCAATTCTGAAAAGGATATCAGGGAACACGGATTTGTCAAGGATACCATTTACAGTGAACTGCGGCCGGTTTCGAGTTCCATCGAGATGGAAGAGAAGCTCCGGGTACTGCAGTTGAACCGGCTGGCCCATTTATATACCCGCTGCACGGCAACCCTCAAACCTGAATACTGCAGCGACAGTACCGTTCTCTCGCTGCTTCATCCGACACCGGCGGTCGGGGGAGTACCCAGGGAGGAGGCCATGCGGCATATCATGCATATCGAACCCTTCCGCCGGGGCTGGTACGCTGCTCCGGTAGGATGGATCAGCCGCGACAGCGCGGAGTTCTGCGTCGGCATCCGCTCGGCGCTGGTCAATACCGGGAGCACAAACCTCTATTCGGGAGCCGGCCTGGTAAGAGGCTCCGATCCCGACCTTGAATGGGAAGAGGTTGAGCAGAAAATTGGCGATATTATGGCTATAACCAGTCACAGCGCATGAACAACCGGGAAATCACCTCGCTATGGAGCCGGGTCATCATTGAAGAACTTGTCCGGCTCGGCGCCGGATTTTTCTGTATTTCACCCGGTTCCCGTTCAACGCCCCTTACCGTCGCGGCGGCACGGCATCCCGAAGCGGCATGGAAAATATTTCCCGACGAACGCTCCGCAGGATTCTTCGCGCTCGGCCACGCCCGTGCGACCGGCAAGCCCGCCGTGCTGATCTGCACCTCGGGGACTGCTCCTGCGAATTACTATCCTGCTGTGGTAGAGGCCTCGATGGACGGCCAGCCGATGCTGATTCTTTCCGCCGACAGGCCCTTCGAACTGCTTGAAACCGGCGCGAACCAGACCATTCAGCAATTCGGGATGTTCGGCGCCTACAGCCGATGGAACTTCCGGCTTCCTGAACCCTCATCAGACATTCCGCTCCGTTCTGTCATCACCTCGATCGATCATGCAGTGTCGGCGGCAACCGGCCCGAGTCCGGGACCGGTGCATCTGAACGTTCCGTTCAGGGAACCCTTCGAACCGCTCATACCCGAACTTCATGACCCATGGCTCGCTCCGGTTGCCGGATGGATCGACGGTTCCGGGCCGCTCTCTCGTTCCGTGCAGCCGCAACGGGGTCCCGATCCCGGAATCATTCCCCTGCTCCGGAACATTCTTGCCGGTTCGAGGCAGCCGTTTTTCATTGCCGGAAGACTCCGGAACGAAGCCGATGCTCTCGCTATAGGCAATCTGGCCCGTTCGCTCAATATCCCTCTCTATGCCGACCTCTCCTCGGGGCTGCGCTTCGACGCGTCTTTGCTCCCGCTGCAGCTGGCCTTTCAGTCCTCCCTCTTTCCGGAAAAATTCAGACCGGATACCGTCATTCATTTCGGCGGCCCCCTCATCGCGCGCCATCCGGCAGCCGCCATCCGGCAGTGGAATCCGGAAAACTTCATTGTCGTCAAACCACATGCGAACCGTTTCGGCCCTGACCACAACGTCACCCTCAGTATCGAAGCTTCGCCCGCACTGGTTGCCCGTGCCCTGGAGGGGTGCCGAAAACCGCTCCATCCGCAGAGCATACCTCTGCCTGAAATGTTTTTCAGTCAGGCGGAAGAGTGCGTCGAACGGTACTGTCTTGCCGACAACCCTGTCTCGGAAATAGCGGCAGCAAGGATCATTTCGAAGCTCATCACCGGAGAAGAGGGGTTGTTTCTCTCCAACAGCATGCCGGTAAGAGATATGGATATGTATGCCTCGGCGTCTCAACCGGCCTGCTTCATGACAGGCACGAACCGGGGAGCCAGCGGCATCGACGGCATTATCTCGACCGCTGCAGGTTTTGCCTCCGGACTCCGCAAACCGGTAACGCTGCTGATCGGCGACATAGCCTTCCTGCACGACCTCAATGCGCTCTGCCTGCTGCAATCGCTCCGGGTGCCGCTCAGGATTGTCGTGCTGAACAACAACGGCGGCGGAATTTTCTCTTTCCTTCCTGTCGCGTCTGAAAAAGATGTTTTCGAAACGCATTTCGCCACACCGCAGAACTACAGCATCCGTGATGCAGCCGCGGCCTTCGGGATCGCTTACCGCATGCCCGCAACCAACCGTGAATTCGAAACGGCATGCAGGATGGCCAGAGAGAACGCCACCCCCACCATCATCGAGGTAAAGGGAAGCCGCGAGGAAAACGTGCGCCAGCACCGCGCCCTCCAGTCGGAAATCACCGCTCTTGCGGCAAGCACCCTCAGCCGATAATGCCTGAAGGTTCCGCATTCCGCATCCTGACCAGAGGCTCCCGGAACAATCCGGGCCTGATCCTGCTGCACGGCTTTCTCGGTTCTTCGGAAGACTGGCTTCCCGTTGCCGAAAAACTCGAACGGAAGTATTACTGCCTGCTTTTCGATCTTCCCGGGCACGGAGGAACACCTGCAGAGGTAACGCCCTTCGAGGAACAGATGCGAATGCTTGCCGACGAGATCGGACGGATGCAGAAATTCCCGTCCGATCTCGTCGGTTATTCGATGGGCGGACGCATTGCGCTCTATCTCGCCTTGCGCTTTCCCGACCTGTTCAGGAAAACCGTGATCATTTCAGCCTCGCCCGGCCTGAAAACGGAGGAAGAACGGCTGCAGCGAAAGCAGAACGACGAAAGTCTCGCCCTGAGTATGGAGGAAAACTTCGATAAGTTTCTCGGCGGATGGTATGACCTGCCTCTCTTCTCCGGCCTGAAAAACCACGCCTTGTTCCAAACTACCCTGGAAGCAAGAAAAAAAAACCGTCCTGATCAGCTTGCAGCGGCACTGCGCACGCTCGGAACCGGAAGCCAGCCCTCCTTGTGGAACGAACTGGCGGAGTGCCGACACCCCATCAGCTTCTTTGCCGGGGAAAAAGACGGCAAATATGTTGAGATTGGCCGTCAAATGGTTAATTTATGTTCTTGCTCGGATCTTGACATCTTTCCACAGTGCGGTCACACCCTGCACATTGAAAACAGGGAGCTGTTTATCGACCGCCTGCTGTTTTCGTTAACCAGAGAGTAAAACCTTTATGAACGCTGTACAATGGATACCTGCGGGCGAATTTACCGATATCCTCTATCATAAAGCCGAAGGTATTGCAAAAATCACCATCAACCGCCCTGAAGTGCGCAACGCATTCCGGCCCCAGACCGTAGAGGAGATGATTTCGGCTCTGTCGGATGCGCGCAACGATCAGGAGATCGGCGTCGTTATCCTTACCGGGTCGGGAGATATGGCATTCTGTTCGGGAGGCGACCAGAAAATCCGGGGCTATGCCGGCTACGCCGACGCCAAGGGGGTCAACCGTCTGAACGTGCTTGATTTCCAGCGGGACATCCGCACCTGCCCGAAACCGGTCATTGCCATGGTAGCCGGATACGCTATCGGAGGAGGACATGTCCTGCATATGCTCTGCGATCTTACCATTGCCGCCGAAAATGCCGTATTCGGCCAAACAGGACCAAAGGTCGGCTCGTTTGACGGCGGCTGGGGAGCAAGCTATATGGCCAGGCTTGTAGGACAGAAAAAAGCCCGCGAGATCTGGTACCTCTGCCGTCAGTACAATGCCGCCGAGGCTCTTGCGATGGGTCTGGTCAATACGGTCGTTCCTCTCGAGCGCCTCGAGGAGGAAACCGTCGGGTGGTGCCGTGAAATTCTTGCAAACTCGCCGCTCGCCATCCGCTGCCTGAAATCGGCGCTCAATGCCGACTGCGACGGTCAGGCCGGACTCCAGGAACTCGCAGGCAACGCCACCCTGCTCTACTACATGAGCGAGGAGGCACAGGAAGGAAAAAATGCCTTTGTCGAAAAGCGCAAACCGGATTTCTCTAAATTTCCGAAACGACCGTGAACGCGTCATATTCACATCTCTACAGGTACTCGATCCCTTTCAGCGAGCCGGTAACCGTCAAGGGCTGCCGACTGCACCATCGGGAAGGCATCGTGCTCGCCCTGAAAAGCGGAGACGGAAAATCAACCGCCTATGGGGAGATAGCGCCGCTTCCCGGCCTGCACAACGAACCACTTCCGGCAGCCGAACAGCAGCTTATGGAGGTTCTCACAAAACATGATTTCACCGAATCGGGGCCGCTCTCCGGCGAACTGTATCCTTCGGTAAGAACCGGTCTTGAAATGGCGCTCTTCAACCTCGAAGCCCAGAGTTCGCAGCAGCCGCCGCATCTTTCGGAACGCGCTCCGGCCGAAGCCGTAACGCTGAACGCCCTGCTTTTCGGGGATACGGCGACTGTTGAAAAACGTGCGGACGAATATTACCGGCAGGGGTACCGCACCTTCAAATTGAAAGTGAACGCTGCCGGCGCGGAAGAGGCGCTCAGAAGCATCCGGATGCTGAAAAGCACCTATAACGGCTCCATCGCCCTGCGCCTCGATGCCAACCAGTCCATGAGTCTCGACGAGGCGCTCGAATTCAGCCGGGATCTGCCCGAAAAAAGTATCGAGTATATCGAAGAGCCGCTGAAAAACCCCGAACAGATCGAGGAGCTTCATGCCCGAACCTCAATACCCTCGGCGCTCGACGAAACCCTCTGGCAGAATCCCGAACTGGCCGGGAGCATACCTTCCGCATGCCTGAAGGCATACGTCCTCAAGCCGAACCGTCTGGGAGGAATCAAAGCAACGCTTGCACTGGCCGAACAGGCAAGAAACAAAAGTCTGCAGACCGTTTTCAGCTCTACCTTTGAAAGCGGCATCAGCCTGAGCTTCTACGCCTGGATGGCGGCATGCTGCGCATCCCGGCCGGCCGCATGCGGGCTCGATACCTTCCGCTTTCTCAAGCACGACCTGCTCGATACCCCTTTCGGTCCCGTCAATGCCCGGCTTGACACACAGAACCTCTACTGGAGCGGTCAGAAGGTTGCGCTGCGAAGCATC
>Ga0105105_10000923_pt1 | contig 12782 bp, 11 predicted proteins | sample PPLLaktember2015_4_FD_79108 | JGI IMG/M metagenome (GOLD analysis project Ga0105105, IMG submission 79108) | Freshwater sediment microbial communities from Prairie Pothole Lake near Jamestown, North Dakota, USA - PPLs Lake P8 Core (1) Depth... | ecosystem: Environmental > Aquatic > Freshwater >... | reverse complement strand
GGCCAACGTCATCTTCCTGGGCGGGGTAGGCCTTGGAAAGTCCCATCTGGCCGTAGCCCTCGGCTACCAGGCCTGCTTGGAAGGACACTCGGTTCTTTTTGCCACCGCCATCGATGTCATCAACACGCTTGCCGCCGCACAAACCGCCGGACGGCTGAAAACCGAGCTCAAAAAATACACCCGCCCCGCCGTCCTGGTCCTAGATGAGCTCGGCTTCCTGCCCATCGACAAGGCCGGCGCCGATCTGCTCTTCCAGGTCATCAGCCAGCGCTATGAGCAGGGCCCCCTAGTGATCACTTCCAACCGGGCGTTTAAAGACTGGCCGGAAATCTTCAACAACGACTCAACGCTAACCTCCGCCATCCTCGACCGGTTGCTGCACCACGCCGAGACCGTCATCATCGAGGGCAAAAGCTTCCGCATGAAAGACAGCCTCCCTCAATGAAATGCGCCTGCCAAAAACCTCCGGCGGCATCGCCAGCACCCCCGGAGGTTCCCCCATGTCACATCAAAAAAACCATGCATTTTTACCCCGGCGATTTTGATGCATTTTGGCGCCGCCGCTGGCACGGCCTAATTCCTCTTCAAAAAAGAATTAAAATCAATGCTTGCCGTATATAACCGAAGGGGTGCCACCAAACAAATTTCAAGCCATTGGTTTGATTCTCTTAATGGTTTCCGGAACCGGAATATTTGCAAAATGGCTTTTTGAAACTTGAAGATCGTTTTTTACGAGTGCGTTGGCGATAAATTCGTCAAAGCTACGCTAAAAAGAAAAAAGGGGAAGGTCAATAAGCTCCTCCTGTGCTCATCATGGTATCTTTTACTTAAGAACTGCGCTGGTTGACCGGGTGAATTTTACGCAAACCAGCTCTCAGTGCGGCTGGTAGAAAGGTTCGAGGAACACGACAGACGAAGAGCGACTGGTAGAAAGGTTCGGGGAGCTCGACAGATGAAGAGCCGCTTCACCTTTTTCTGATTACCCGCAGGGAACAGCGGAGGAGGAGCTAAGCGTCTGCCTCGCCAAAAAAATATGAAAACATCCAGTTGATCTGGCGGCCTATCGGACAACAAATTGAAATAAAAATATAAACGAGAGAAATAAAGTGACTTTGACAAGCGCGCAGTAAATGCTCAGTGGTACTTGACTTATTATCGGATTCGGGGACAATTAAATTCAGAAGCGTGACTGAATAAGCAAGGCTGTTAGCTGTGGGTACTGTTCGAAAAAAATACGAAATTAAACAAAAAATTGGATATAAGCCGGTTGGTTTAAGAATCGACATCAACATGGCGTTCGGTTCCATCATTTATATATGGAGCAGGCCTGCGGCACTTATCGTTGCGCAATTTGAAATTGATAAATCGACAAGCAGCTTTCATGGGTTCACACATGAAAATTCTCATAAACTATATATAAAGGACGGCGTTACGCATCAGCGAGCTTGACAGCGAGATATGCATAGGTCTTGAAATGATAATGATCAGAAAGTTAATCGACCATTACAAAGCGTTCTTTCCGAAATATGGATTTTTTTGTAACGCTTTTTCGAACAAGGGCTAATGGGGCGAATAGGAAAGGGGGTGCTTGCATGGCTTTAACATGAAACTTGCTGCTTGATCGGACTTGAATAACACCGGTAACACCGTCAAACAGGCACTGTAAAGATACGGGATACATGGAGGCTCCGTTCTATTACAGTCGGGTTATCAATCTTTAGAATTTTGATGCCTTACATCGAAGAAGGGAGCCAAAATATCTTATCTGACAACCGAGGATTTCAGCAAAGCTACGGGTTATAAACATAGCAGCATTTACAACATGAAATGCAAAGGCATGCTTAAGGAGGGTGTGCATTACCACAAACCATCGGCAAATATGATCCTTTTTATTCATGAGACGGTAGATCTCCTTGTGAAGGGTGAAATTCATCGCGCATTTGAGGCCGAAAAAATGCCGGAGCCTAGCGGAAAATTGTCGGATGCGAACCCCAGCGAAAATAGTTCGGGGAAGCCTAATGGGAAAAGCGGCAAAAGCCCCGTTGTGGAGCTCGGGGGTCTCATGTTGCGGCTGGCTCAGAAGGATTAGAGCTGCAAGACTTTGGTGAAGAATTTGGCATTTGCCCTCAATAGCGACATTCCGCTGGGGAGGTGATGCCGGATGCAGCAGAAACAAGAGGGCCCTTTATACTTCGATTAGAAGGTTCTTGAGGATGGTCCGCAATCGTGAAATCTAAAACCCCATTGCGAGAACCGTTCAGTTCGAATAGAATGCTGGACGGGTGAAAATCAACAGAAAGGGGTGATCGCATGAAAGGGACATGAGAATGCAGGACAATAAAGGAAGTGAAGCGGTCGTCAAATACGAACCCGTTATTGAGAGGATTGAGTCCCGCCGTAAAGAGTCGCAGGTCAATAAGGGCAGGGCTGGTTCAGTTCGAAAGATCAATGGCAAGATCTACCCTGGATTTTCGTTACCTGGGAAGCCGGGTGCGGGAACCTTACAAGGGTCTTGATTGGGACGGTGAAATGGGAATTTCCGTTTTGCGGGCACGGACTGACATAGACCGCATCCTAGAAGGTATTAAGCGCGGATGTTTCGTGTTCTCCGAGGTTTTTCCGAACAGCGCCCAGGCGAAAAGTTTTACCCATACCGAGATCGATATGGGCCTTCGCAAAGTCCGCCCTCATGAGGTCCTGGTCAAGGATTATATTCCCGATTGGATCGATGATTTAAGACTTGAAGGCGTCGCTGGCAGAACCCTGCAAGGCTACAACAGCAACAATCATAACTACATTATCCCTTACTGGGGAGAAATGAACTTTGCCCAGCTAAGAAAAATAAAGCTGGGCGAGTTTTATGATTGGGCGCGGGACCAGGAAATTCGTGGTGAGGCTGTATCAAACAACTCTCTCAACGCTTATATCAGCCAACTGATCCGGATTGCCACACACGCTGCTGGAGCATATGAATGGGCTGGTTACGAGCCCTTTCTTGGCTATAAGCCGCTTCCGAATATCGATCCCTACGATGCCATCCATCCGTTCACACGGGATGAGCAGGACCTATTTTCAGAGCGCTTCCACAGTACTGGCGGCCCTATGTGGACTTTGCATTTGCATCAGGTGTGAGTGTGGGGGAGCTGAACGCGATCCGACCAAACGATGCCACGCGTGGTGCTGAACCCAGGGTCGTGATAGACGAGGCCTGGACACAGGATGAAAAAGGGAAGTTCATCATCGGCCCACCCAAGAACAAATACCGGAATCTAACCCTCAAGATGAATCCCCGGATGCGGCAGGCGGTCGAGGCGCAGGTTAAGTATCGCGAGAGGCGGGAAACCCAAAGTGAGTTCTTTTTCTGCAAGGAAGACGGCAGCCCGATTTCCGACAGCAGTTGGTTTATCACGAATGTCTGGCGGCCCACACTTATGCGGCAAAAAATGGAATATCGGTCCTTCCGGGAGGCGCGGCATTCATTTGCAACCGAGCACTTGTCCAAAGGGGAGGACCCGCTCACGATTGCAGCTTTCATGGGGCGCCGGGACGCACAGATGGTCTTGAAGCGGTATGCAAAATACAAGAAGAAGTTTGACGGTGTGGGTGTGGGAATGGGCGATCATCTGTAGCTGGACTATGGGGTGTAGAGGGTCTGGATGGGGGACTGTTTGCTGTCCAATTATGAGGTGGTAAGGGCTGGTAAACGCAGTGAAGTCCAGAATGATTTGGGCAAAAACTGGCCGAAATTTGGGCAAAGCCAAAAAAAGAGGGTTACGGAAAAGCTCCGTAACCCTTTCGAATCGTTTGGTGGGCTGCCCGCGAATCGAACGCGGAACCTACTGATTAAGAGTCAGTTGCTCTGCCTAGTTGAGCTAGCAGCCCCCACAGCGTTTCCATAAAACGACGAACGCGACTTCTACCAGCTTTGCATGCCCTTGTCAATTTTTTTTCCAGGGGGGCTGTTCCCGGCTCCATTTTCCGCGCTTGAGGCGCTTGGGGTCGATCTTGCCTCCACGGCGGGTTCGGCGCTTCAAGGATTCCGGCACCGCTGAGCCGGCAGCCCGTTCCATGTCCATCATGAAGCTGCCGGGGGTTGCTGGGCGCTCCGACCCGTTTTCGCGCGGCCGGGGTTTTCGAGCCTCCTCGGCCGGGTCGGGAACCACGGGAGGGCCGCTGAAGCAGCCGGCCGGAATTTGATCCGCCAGAAACCAGCCGGCGCCGAATCGGGCAAACGCCACGCCTTGGCCTTCGGCGGCGTGAACGTTCACCGTTAGGATCACCGGGTCCGGGTCGATTCTGCGGCCCAGGCGTTCGGCCTGATCGCGCTGCGCGGCCAGCACGACCTGGGGGTGGGCGGACGGGTGGATCCCGTTGACATGGACCCACGGGTAGGCTCTTCGGCGTACATGGGCATAAAGCAGCTTCGGCGGCCGCTCGGGTGCCGGTTCGACCGCCAGCGCCTCGCGCTTCAGAGCGCGAACCCGGCGCGCTTCGATTTCGAACGCCGGAGCCGGGGTCGTCAGCAGCACCTCGCGCAAATGGGATTCGTTCACATACCCCCAGCCTTCTTCCTCGTGCAGGGCCTTAAGCAGGTCCTTGATGCGGACGTAGCCGCCCCCGTTCGGGAAAAGACCGAATTCATCGGGCCGGTGGCCAAGGATGTAGGCCAGCATCTTGGCGAGGTTCTGTGGAGAACGCGATTTATTCATTTCGGCTGCGGCGGTGCAAGGCGGATTCGCTTGCCGGGTTTCTAAACATGAGATCCATCACCGGTCGGCATCACCTTGAATCGGCACGGCGATCGGCTTGACCCACCTTATAGGTTCTGATATTTTGCCGCAGCTTTCAAAAAGTCAACAGGAAATCCGCCTTCCGAAAGGATCATTGCCGTGAAAACACCCAAGAATTCATGCCGTCTCTTCGACCGCGCCGTCAAGTCGATCCCCGGCGGCGTGAACAGCCCCGTGCGGGCCTGCAAGTCCGTGGGTGCCGATCCGCTGTTCATCCGCTGCGCGGACGGCGCCGTAATCGTCGATGCGGACGGCAACCGCTACATCGATTACATCGGCTCCTGGGGCCCCATGATTTTAGGCCATCGCCATCCCGCGGTGGTGGCCGCCATTCAAAAGGCGATGCAGCGCGGAACCAGCTTCGGCGCGCCCACGGACCTCGAAATCACTCTGGCGGAGATGGTGATCGCCGCCGTGCCGTCGGTGGAAATGGTGCGCATGGTCAACTCCGGCACCGAGGCGGCCATGAGCGCCATCCGGTTGGCGCGGGGTTATACCGGACGCGATCTGGTCATCAAATTCGACGGCTGCTACCACGGCCACGCCGATACGCTGCTCGTGGCAGCAGGTTCCGGCGTCGCCACGCTCGGAATCCCCGGCAGCCCTGGCGTCCCCCGGCCGACGGCGCGGGACACGCTTTCACTGCCTTACAACGATATCGACTGCTTCCGCCGGGCCATGGAGAAGCAGGGGGACCGAGTGGCCTGCGTCATCGTCGAGCCGGTGGCCGGCAACATGGGTCTGGTGGCGCCGGTGAAGGGCTTTCTGCAGAGCCTGCGAAAGCTCACGGCGAAGCACGGTGCAGTGCTGATCTTCGACGAGGTCATGACCGGTTTCCGGGTCGCCTACGGCGGGGCGCAGAGCCTTTACCACATCCAACCGGACCTCTCCTGTTTCGGCAAGATTATCGGCGGCGGCCTGCCGGTGGGGGCCTACGGCGGCCGACGCAAGATCATGTCCCAGATGGCTCCGCAGGGGCCGGTCTACCAGGCCGGGACCCTATCCGGTAACCCGCTGGCTATGGCGGCCGGCATCGCCACTCTGAAGCAGCTCCAGAAGAAGGGGTTCTATGAGAAGCTGGAGCAGAAAAGCGAGCGGCTCTGCGCCGGCTTGGCCGCCGCCGCGTCCCGGGCCGGATTTCCGGTGCAGGTCGACCACGTGGGGTCGATGCTCGGCATGTTCTTGTGCGCCGATCCGGTTAGAAACATCGAAGATGCCAAGAAGAGCAATTTATCGCTTTTTTCGAAATTTTACCAGGGGATGCGCCGCGGGGGAGTTTACATCGCCCCCTCGCAGTTCGAAGCGCTCTTTGTCTCTTCGGCGCATACCTCCGTGCACATCGACTTCACCGTTCGGGCGGCCGAAAAAGTCCTCGAACGGCTTCGTCAATAGCCCCATCTCGGCGTGGCGCTTCACCCCGCTGTCGCTGCGGCGGGCCGGCGTAAGCCTCGCTCTGCGGGGCCTGCCCGCTTTGACCGGGCCTCTTTACGAAGCCATTCTTTTCATTTCTAATCTGCACGGATTGTTAGTTTTCCGACGTTATGGACATGAGCAAGAACCATATCCCCGCAGCGGTGCGGCGGATTCACCTGATCGCCGTCTGCGGGACGGCTATGGGCGCTTTAGCTTGCATGCTCCGGGACCTGGGCTACGAAGTCACGGGCTCGGACCAGAAGGTGTATCCGCCCATGAGCCGCTTTCTCGCCGATCGGGGCATTGCGGTGATGGAGGGGTACCGTGCCGAGCACCTGTCGTACCGGCCGGATCTCGTGGTGGTGGGCAACGCCGTGCCGCGCACGAACCCAGAGGCAATCGAGTGCGATCGGCAAGGCCTGCCCTACTGCTCCATGCCGCAGGCCGTCAACCGGTTCGTCGCCACCGGCAAGCAGACCCTGATGGTCACCGGCACCCACGGAAAGACCACGACGGCTGCTCTGCTGGCGTGGGTCCTGCAGGCAGCGGGCCGCGAGCCTTCGTTCGTGATCGGCGGTATCCTGCTGAATTTCGACAGCAACTACCGCCTGGGCCATGGCGGTGACATCGTGATTGAGGGCGATGAATACGACACCGCGTTTTTCGACAAGGGACCCAAGTTTCGGCACTATGTGCCAGCGGCCACGGTGCTGACCAGTATTGAATTCGATCATGCCGACATCTATCGCGATCTCGCACACGTCACGAGCGCTTTCCGGGACCTGGTGGGGGGGCTCGGTCGCGGCAGCCTGCTGGTGGCCTACGACCAGGATGCGGCCATCGATGCGGTGATCGTCGGCGCTGCGGCAGTCGTGCAGCGCTATGGCAGCGAAACCGGTTCCGACTGGCGTCTGGGACCGATCGCGATAGACCCCCCCTGGACGGCCTTTGACGTGCAGCGGGCGGGCGAGCGTTTCGGTTGCTTTCGTACGCGCATGATCGGCCGGCACAACCTCTTGAACGCCTTGGCCGTTATTGCGGTCGCGGACCACCTGGGGGTTTCTGCCGGGGTAGCGGCCGAGGCCCTGGAAAGCTTCCAGGGCGTCAAGCGCCGCCAGGAAATCCGCGGGGAGAAGCGCGGCATCATCGTCATAGACGACTTCGCGCACCACCCCACGGCCGTGCGCGAAACGATCGCGGCGGTTCGATCATCCTACCCGGGCCGGAGGCTGGTCGCCGTCTTCGAACCGCGGACGAACTCGAGCATGCGCAAGGTGTTTCAGCGAATCTATTCGCAAGCCTTCGACGGCGCGGATCGGGTCTGCATCCGCAGGCCCTCCATGCTGGAGAAGGTGCCTGAGGCCGAGCGCTTTTCGGCCGAGACGCTCGTGGCGGATCTTCAGCGGCAGGGCCGTCATGCCGTTTATTTCCCGAATACCGAAAGCATCATCGCGTCCATCGTCGACACCGGCCGGAGCGGCGATGTGGTGCTGATCATGTCCAACGGCGGATTCGACAATATCCATGAAAAGCTGCTGGAAGCATTATAGTTTTTTGATAGCCTTCGTTTTTGGTTGCGCGGGGGTTGCGTCCGGTTGCAGGCCGTCAAGCTCGGCAACTTCGCTTTTGAAGTGGCCCGGCACCCAATGACCATAGACGTCATAGGTCATGGATATGCTGGAATGCCCAAGCTGGTATGACACATCCCCTATGTTGTGCCCCTTTAAAAGCCTGATTGTGGCGTAACTATGCCGTAGGTCATGGATTCTTATTTGTCGCAGCTTGGCGGCTGATAGGCACCTTCTAAGGGCATTGGCGAGCGCTATATGGCACAGCAGCGCCCCTTCCTTGTTGGCGAACACAAAAGCATCATTTAACAGCGCCTCTCCACGCTTGAGCGCCTGTTTTTTCTGCTCGGTCTCCCACTTCTTCAAGGTCTCGGTCAAATGCGGTGTCATGTCCACGCGCCGGCGTCTGCGGTTCTTCGTATCGGTCACGCGCCCCCGGCGGCTGCTGCGCCTGATCTCAAGCTGGCGTTTGCCGAAATCAATGTCTTGCCATTGCAGCGCCGTCAATTCCCCCAAGCGGATTCCGTTCCGGAGCATACATAGGAAATGAGGATAGTAATACCCGGCCATGAACAGCTTCGATTGCAAAAGAAGTGTTTTCGCCTCTTGCTCGGTGAGAGTTCGATCTCCGGTTGTCGTTTTCGTGCGGAAATGCTCAGACCTGCTGCCGGATTAGCCTCGATGTCCTCGGAGTCCACCACATATTTGAACACGCTGTTCACGGGTGCCTTGATTAAGGATTGGGTTGACCGTGAAAGGCCATTCATCGATAGCTTGTCAAATAACTGGCGGATGTCCTTGCGCTTGATAGTGTCGATCGGGCGGTTTCCGATAACCGGATAAACATGCTTTTCAAGATTTGCCTTATATGAATCGAAAGTTGACTCTTTCCACGGATCACCGGCAGGGGTGAAATGGGGCAGAGCAAGCCACAGTTCGGCGTATTTCTGAAACGTCAGGGTCTTAGGTTTGGGCTTTTCAATTTCAAATTCATTTAGCACTAGTTTTGCTTCTATTTTGGCGGCGGCATGCCTCGCAGCTTGTTCCGTGCCGACCTTCTTGGCTTTGCGCTTTCCGTTGTGGTTTATGTAGAGCCACCATTCCCCAGGTCTGCGCTCTTTAACGATCACGCCCATATCGCCCCTCTATGCTATCTTATTCGTTATATTCCTTGCCAGTCATCGCTTACACCTATATATCTGATTGGCCATTTCTTGATGAGCCTCGAAAAACAAGGCTGAGGAGCGCCACTCGGTAAAATAGTCGCCTTTGTCTTCATGGGATAGCAGATAGTCATATAGATATGCCGTAGATCCCTTCATTACGTCCAATACTGGCGGGCGCATAATTTCTGCTGAGTCGAGATGAGCAACAAACTTATCACGATAGTCGCGTACAGCATCTATATAGGCCTTGAAATCAGCTTCAGTCAGGCTCAAATGATGTAGCAACGCGCTGTAGAATAATTCAGGGTCTGAAACCACTTTTTGCCAGGAATGTTTCCCCCTGGAGTCGCCAAATAGCTTGCACCACTCAAGCACACAAATATCCATGAAATTGCCGTTAACGGTAATCCAGAAAAAAGCCCGGAAGATCAATGAACCTTTTCGCCAACCAGCTTTATAGAAAACTATGTTGCGAAGGCAATGACAACAAATTATAAAAACCCGGTGAAGATGTTCCCTGCGTGTCATATACGGATCTCTTCTTTCGCAAATGGCCCGACCAGCCGCGCCAACCGGGCCGGTGGTGATTATACCTAAAACGAAAGCGCCGCAAGGCTGACTTACGGGAATGCACCCGCCGGGGCGTTACCGCTACCCGCAACCTTGAAGGCGCTCTGATATGAAAGGCAATGCTCTGAATCTAAGTGGGCCACTGCGGGGATCCCTCCCGCGTAAGTTTCAGGATACTTTTATCGTAGCATGCTGCTTGAGAGTACCGAGTTCTTGACTTGTTTCAATCCTAAAAATCGGATGTCGTTGGAAGGGCGCCATCATATTTCGCAATCCAGACATCGATTTGGTTTTCAAACCGCTCCATCTGATCTTCAGCAAGCCCTTTCGGGTTCATATTCCATCTGGAGCCAGCCGATGAGGTGACTTAAAATTGCGTGGCTGTCCAAGCCCGAGTTTTTATGAATACGCTCTACACTTTACTCAATACTCAGAGGTTGACCGTCTGGCCAGATGATTTTTCTTTTTGAAGCGTCAACTGTTGCGCCATCCAAGGCGTTAAAGACACAATCAAGGGCCTGCATTGACTCAAGACCTTCTCTGGTCTCCAGCCCTTCTGAAAAACCATCCAGCAAATCACTTGGCGGCAACGATGGTTTTATCATTTGTCGACAATCGCCGTCTTTGCAACCGGCTTCATTCGTGTCTGTGAATGATCAATCGATAGCTCTACGCACTGTTCTATCAATCTCTTGAATCGCTTGTAAATCTCAATCTGTCTTTGGATTTCATCGACCCATTCCGGTCGTACATACTCAGTCCGGCTGCGCATCTTATGCGTGTAGCTGAGCTGATAATAAGGACCTTTCTTTTCGGCGGGCGCCTTATATTTGAAACAGCCTTTAAATTTTTTAACTACAAGATTTAAAAGCAAATATAAAGACTTTGAATTTCTATTGTAACACTGTTGTAACATGCTTTTTAAATAATCACTGATTTCCTTGGCCGGTGGTGCTCTACCAAAGCGTCACATGAATGTCAATTTGAGGGATTGAGGTGAAATAATGCGGGTCTCTGGAATGCACAAACCAGAGAGATTGGAATGCACACTCCAATTCATTGGTTTGTGCATTACACCCTATGGCTATAAATCCAGCCCATCACTTCCTCGGATAGTCTTTCAGTCCCTTGGCAACTGAGACTAATCGGTTCCGGTTGCACCATACCCAACTTGCTCCGTACTTTTCGATCAGTCCCTTCAACGTGTCCCGTTCAAGATCCAAATTGCAGCCTGACGTTTCAAGTTCACTAAGATGGGCACCATATAACTGCAATGGATCTATCCAGCCATCGGGGAACTCATCGAGGTTACCATTTGGACGATCCATGGCAACCTCCCTTTTTACAGTTGAATGTCAGCTGTTAGTCAGGAATAAGCACCAACTCCAGCATGTTCAAGGAGGAAAGGGAGAAGATCCAACCCAGGCACCCCAGAGAGTTAGGCTTTTAGGCTGGAGTGCCCAGGGTGGAAGGAGGAGGAGAAACAGATGAAGTTGGGTTCAATCTGTTTGGTAAACTATTACCCCGGTGGATTCCCAACTGAAAATAGCGTCGAAAATGTATTTTCATGGTAGGGATACCCATCGTCAGGTAAGGGTCTTAAGAATCTATATCGGCATCCGAGAAGTTCTGCTTGAGACGGGTCTGGCTCGACAGACGGCATACGGGCTGCTTTTTCTCGTCTGCACATCATTTTAGTTCAGGCACGGTCTCGTTTTGTCATAGTTTGTATTTATCCACCACCACAATAATAGGTGATGTGTTTCTCTTTTTTCTAAATAGAAATTCTCAAGGTTAACCTCATACTGCTGATTTCATTAGCTTTTTAATAATCTTGGTGAGGGCACATTACTTGCTCTAACCTTTTATGGCTTGTGTCCATTTTTCTGAAACCTGTTCGCACTTTAAGGAGGACATGATAGATGGAGAAAAAGCATCAACTCCTATTGGTTGATGATAGCACTGAGATTTTGGAAGGCTTGAAGAGTTTTTTGAGCCGGAAATATATGGTTCTCACGGCTTCCAACGGTCTGGATGCACTCAAAGTTTTTGAACGAAACAAGAGAGAACTGGACCTGGTCATCACCGATATGGTCATGCCCGATCTCAGTGGTGCTGCTCTGATAACAATGATCAGGGCTAAATCCCCGGATACCCCCATAATTGCAATGACTGGCTGGGGGCAACATCCAACCCAATTGGCAATGGAGGCAAAAGCAAACGTTGTTTTAAAAAAGCCATTTGATCTTGCAGACCTTGACCAGTCGGTCTCAGATTTCCTTGCTGCAAGAAATTGATTAAGGATTCCTAAAACCGTGGTATGAGGGGGACTAACCGATAACCTATTTCAAAAGGAGGGACAAAATGCAAAAAACTTTTTTGACCGTTCTTTTCAGTATTCTCTTCCTAATCAGTTCTTCTTTCTCTTTTGTAATAGCCGGCGTTTAACCGTCTCCATTTCAGCCTGAAATAAATCAACTCGGAGCAGCTGAAAATATCCTTCTTTCGATTGGGCATGTTGTTATTAAGACTATTGATACAGCATCATTTGATGCAGATAACAATTCTCTTAACGGTGCTTTGAACAAGCTTGAAGCCACTAATACACGTCTTGAATCGGTAAGCGGATTTATTACCTCCATCCGAGAAGAAGTTATGGGTGTCGAACCGTCGCCCTTCTTAGGTGACCCTGTCCCAGCTCTTGAGCAAGTTGTAATTGTATCCCAGCAAATCGTAAGCTCATTAGAACCATATTTAGGGACTGGCGCAAACATGAATCTTCCCCAAGAAGTCATCGTAAAGCTTGTGGAAATACAAAACTCTGCAGTTGGAATTGAAAGCTATACTCAGTCGTTTATTAAAGATCTTAACGGAAGCTTACCAATTGATCCAAGCATAACGGAATAATTCACTTGTAAGGAACATGCCAGTTGCACCTGGATTCCTACTGACATGGTTTGAGAAACACCGGGAAGGAGCCGCTAGTTTTTTTGGCGGTTGTAGTAGGCGCTGCTCATCCAACCGGGCCAATCTTTCAGCCAGCAGTCCACGAAATACCTTGCCAAAATTGCCTTGAATCGCCCGGCCGACGTTAAATCATATGGTGCTGACCGGTATGGCCGCGTTTTGGGAGAGGTGTTTGTAGATGGCAATAACGTGAATCTCGAAATGGTGAAAGCTGGCCTTGCTGAGGTTTATCGAGGAACGCCGGCGCCGGGTCAAGAAGTTGGGCCATACTGGAAGGCTGAAGATGAGGCCCGGAAAGCAGGGAAGGG
>Ga0105105_10000921_pt1 | contig 12824 bp, 17 predicted proteins | sample PPLLaktember2015_4_FD_79108 | JGI IMG/M metagenome (GOLD analysis project Ga0105105, IMG submission 79108) | Freshwater sediment microbial communities from Prairie Pothole Lake near Jamestown, North Dakota, USA - PPLs Lake P8 Core (1) Depth... | ecosystem: Environmental > Aquatic > Freshwater >... | reverse complement strand
GGCCCCGTCCCGGTCAAGCTGAACCGGCAGAGCGGGAAGTGACGGTATGGAAAAGCGCGTCTATATCAATATGAACCTCTGCACCTCGTGCCGCTCGTGCGCGGCGGCGTGCGCGGCGGGGCACCAGGGGCAGGGGCATCTCAAGCACGGGAGCGTCCAGGAAAAGGCGACGACGCCGCTCCATTGCCGCCACTGCGACGAGCCGCTCTGTCTCAACGTCTGCCCGCAGGAGGCGATCAAGAAGGACGAGAACGGCACGATCGTCCGCATGCGGAATCTGTGCATCGGGTGCAAGTCGTGCATCGTGTCGTGTCCCTTCGGCGTCATGCTTCCCTATTCGACGTGGCACACGTCCCCGAAATGCGATCTCTGCGTCGACCGGCTCGCCGAGGGGAAGGAGCCGCGCTGCGTCGCGACGTGCACGTCGGGCGCGCTCGTGTTCGAGGAGCTCGCGGCCATCGAGAAGAAATACAAGCGCACGGTCGAGGGCGGGCGGTATTTCGTCCGCTTCATGCTGAACAGGTAGCGAAGAGGTGTCATGGAAGCCGTACTCTATTTCGTGAGGTACCTCGTGTTCCCCGGGTTCCTTTTCTCGGCGGTCGTGGGACTGCTCACGACCTGGGTCGATCGCAAGGTCTCCGCGCGCGTGCAGCTCCGCGTCGGGCCGCCGTGGTACCAGCCCTTCGCCGACACGTTCAAGCTCCTCGGCAAGGAAGTCGTGGTCCCCGCGGGCGCGCGCCACACCGGATTCCTCCTCATGCCGGTCATCGGCCTCGCGGCGGCGACCCTGGCGTCGACGATTCTCTGGCTCGTCAATCTTCGGCCCGAAACATCCTTCGTCGGCGACACGCTCGTCGTGCTCTACGTCATGACGATTCCCGCGCTCGCGCTCATCCTCGGCGGAAGCGCGTCGGGCAACCCCCTCGGGGCGCTCGGCTCGGCCCGCGAGATGAAGCTCCTCTTCGGGTACGAGCTTCCGCTCGTGATCGCGGTCCTCACGTCGATCGTGAAGGTGGGGAGCTTTTCGTTCGAAAAGATATTGATCTACCAGGAATACAACGGCGTCATGCTCGGGAGCGTCTCGGGCGTGCTCGCCTTCATCGTCATGATATTCTGCGCGCAGGCGAAGCTCGGCTTCCTCCCCTTCGACATCGCCGAAGCGGAGACCGAGATCGCGGGCGGCACCCACATCGAGTATTCGGGCGGGCCGCTCGCCATCGTCCGGCTCAACACGGCGATCATGTATCTCGTGCTCCCGCTCTTCATCATCACGCTGTTCTGGGGAGGCGTGAATTTCGTCGGATGGCGGATTCTCACCTCCGTCCTCAAGTACGTCGCTATCGTCGTCATCATGGTTCTCATCAAGAATACGAATCCGAGGGTCAGAATCGACCAGGCGGTCCGCTTTTTCTGGGGACCGATGTTCGCGTTGTCCGCGATCGCGATGATTCTCGCGATCGTCGGATACTAGGAGGCCGGGAGAATGTCGCTCGCGCTCAAAGCCTTGAAGAAATCGCCCTGGGTGTTCCACGTGAACACGGGAGCGTGCAACAACTGCGACATCGAGATTCTCGATTGCCTCACCCCGCGGTTCGACGTCGAGCGCTTCGGCGTTCTTCTGGTCGGAAGCATCCGGCACGCCGACGTGCTTCTCATCAGCGGCCCCGTCACGCAGAACATCCTCCCGCGGCTCAAGCGCCTCTATGAAGCGGCGCCGAGGCCGATCAAGGTGGTCGCGTTCGGCGCGTGCGGCTGCAGGTGCGGCATCTTCCGCGACGGGTACAACATCGTCGGTCCGATCGACAAGTACATTCCGGTGGACGCCTATATTCCGGGCTGCCCCCCGAAGCCGGAGACAATCATCTCGGGAATCGTGAAAGTCCTGAACCAGCTCTAGGAAAGTCGATTATGGAACGCGAAGAAGTAAAGAAACGGATAGCGGCGAAATTCGGCGCGAAGGTCAAAATCGAGGAGCGGAGCCCGAGGCGCGTGTACGTCTACGCGGAGAACGAGATCTGGACCGACCTCGCGCGTTTTCTCTTCGACGACCTTGACGCCCGCTTCGACACCGGGGCCGCGGTCGACGACCGCGACGGCGTCGAAGTGATGTTCTTCTTCCCGTTCGACCGCGAGCATTACTACGTCACGATAAAAACGTTCGCCGCAAAGCCCAATCCGACGCTCAACTCGATCTCGCCGATTATCCCGGGCGCCAAGTGGATCGAGCGGGAGATGTTCGAGATGTACGAGGTCAATTTCCGGAACCATCCGGACCTGCGGCCGGTGCTCCGCGCCGACACGCGCCCCGCGGACTTCTATCCCGCGAAGCGCGAGGTCAAGGACAGCCACGAGACGGTTCGCGAGCGCGACGACGGCGAAACCCGCGCGGACGAGACGGCGGGAAGAGCGCCGAAAGGCAAGAATCCCTGAGGTGAAGCACGATGGTTAAGAAAATCCCGATCGGCCCGTTCCATCCGATACTCGAGGAGCCCGAGTTTTTCGAGCTCCACGTGGACGGAGAGCGCGTGGTCGGCATCGACATAACGATCGGGTGGAGCCACCGCGGAATCGAGCTCCTCTCCGAGCACAAGACGTGGGATCAGGTGCCGTTCCTCGTCGAGCGCATCTGCGGCATCTGCTCGTGCTCCCATCCATACGCCTACGTGAAGGCGGTCGAGGACCTGTGCGGGGTCGAAGTGCCGCTCCGCGCGCAGTTCATCCGCTGCATCGCCGCCGAGCTCGAGCGGCTCCACAGCCATCTCCTGTGGACGGGCCTCGCCGGGCATTTCCTCGGCTACAACACCGTTTTCATGTGGACGTGGCGCTTCCGCGAGCCGGTCCTTGACGTGCTCGAGGCGGTCACGGGAAACCGCAACCACTACGCCGTCATGAAGCCTGGCGGCGTGCGCCGCGACATCCCGCAGGAAGAGATTCCGAACATTCTCAAGATGCTCGGCGATCTCGAGAAGAACAACGACTTGCTCACGAAGGCGATCGTCGACGATCCGGTGATCCACGCGCGCACGAAAGGGGTCGGCGTTTTCAACAAGGCGCAGTGCCGCCTCTACGGGGCGCTCGGACCCACGGCCCGCTCGGCCGGCTACGACATCGACGCCCGGCGGGATCATCCGATGGACGCCTACGACAAGGTGAAATTCGACGTGATTCTCTGCGAGCACGGCGACGTCTTCGACAAGGCGGTCGTCCGGCAGCTCGAGAATTTCGAATCGATCAAGATCATACGTCAGTGCCTCAAGCTGCTCGAGGACACGAAGCCGGGGGACATCTGCGCCGAGATCCACGAGGTGCCGCCGGGCGAGGGACTCGGCGTGTACGAGGCGCCGCGAGGCGAGGTTCTACACTACGTGCGTTCGAACGGCGGGAACATGCCGATGAGGCACAAGGTGCGGGCGCCGAGCTTCAACAACATTCTGACGAACGAGCTGAGCGTTCTCGGGAACACCGTGGCCGACGCCGGCCTCATCACGGCGGCGGTCGATCCGTGCTACTCGTGCACGGAGCGCATGGGAGTCGTCGACCTGCGGGACGGCAGCCGGCGCACGCTCACCGAAGCCGACCTCGTGCGCCTGAGCCACGAGAAGACGGAAGAGATCAGGAAAAGAATTGCCGCGGATCGCGGGAACGGGTAGACTGCCGAACCGGAGTCGCATATGCACGAATTGTTATATCCAATAGTAATCCCGGCGGTTGCGGGGATCATCCCTATCTTCATCCCGCGCAAGGGGAAGATCGTGGCCGGTATCGTGGCGCTCGCCGCGGCGGTGTACGTGCTGCTCCGCGCGATCGCCCTCTTCGGCGCGGGGGACGTCTTCTATTCCGTCACCATGTTCAACCTCGCCGGATCGATGCCCTTCCAGTTCGCCCTGCGGCTCTACAACTTCAGCGCGTTCGTGCTCCTGTTCATCGCGATATTCGCGGTCCTCACGATCGTCTATTCGCTCGGGTATCTCTGGGGCAAGGACAAATCGAGCGTCTACTATTCCTTTATCCTGTGGACGCTGGCCGCCTCCGCCGGCGCGGTGCTCGCCGACAACCTCCTCATTCTTCTCATCTTCTGGGAGGCGCTCACCGCGATCCTCTTCTTCCTGGTGAATATGGGGGACAAGGATCACGAGAAATCGGCCGCAAAGGCGTTTGCGATTCTGGGCCTCAGCGACGCGGCGATGCTGCTCGGCATCGTCATGATCTGGGTGCAGGCGGGGACGCTCACGATCTCCGAGCTCTCGATCCCGACGACCACGCCGCTCGGCGTCATCTCGTTCGTGCTCCTCTTCGTCGGCGCGATCACGAAGGCCGGCGCGATGCCCTTCCATTCGTGGGTGCCCGCGATCGCGATCTCGACTCCGGCGTCGGTCATGGCGTTCCTGCCGGCCGCGCTCGACAAGCTGCTCGGCATCTACCTTCTCGCCCGCGTCTCGATGGACATTTTTTCCATTCAGCCCGGCTCGTCGCTTTCGATGCTCATGATGATCGTCGGCGCCGTGACGATCATGTTTGCGGTTCTCATGGCCCTCGTGCAGCACAATCTCAAGAAGCTCCTCTCGTTCCACGCGGTGAGCCAGGTCGGCTATATGGTGCTCGGCGTCGGGAGCGGCATCCCGATCGCGATCGTGGGGGGGCTCTTTCACATGATCAACAACGCGATCTACAAGAGCGCGCTCTTCTTCGGCGCCGGCGCGATCGAGAAGCGCGCGGGCACGACCGAGCTCGAGGATCTCGGGGGGCTCGCGCGTCTCATGCCGGTGACCTTCGTTTCGATGACCATCGCCGCCCTCTCGATCTCCGGCGTTCCGCCGCTCAACGGATTTGCGTCGAAGTGGCTCATCTACCAGGGAATGCTCGAGAGCCGGCACGTTATATTCCTCATCGTCGCGATATTCGGAAGCGCCCTGACGCTCGCTTCTTTCGTGAAGGTGCTGCATTCCGTGTTCCTCGGGCGGCGCCCCGCTCGCCTCGAACGGGTGAAAGAGGTTGACGTCTCGATGCAGCTTCCGATGGTGTTCCTCGCGATCCTCTGCGTACTCTTCGGTATATTCGCGGCTTATCCGCTGGAGAAGTTCATCATTCCGGTCGTGACGGGGGGCGCGGCGGCGCACGTCGTTTCGGGCAACATCGTGACGATACCGACCGACGGCTTCTGGAGCCCCGGCGCGGCGACCGCCCTCATCGTCGTGGGCGTGATCCTCGGTCTCCTGATCTACGTTTTCAGCGGCAGGCAGGCGTACCGTATCGAGGAGAACGTCTGGATCGGCGGGAACGTCATGGACAACGACGAGATCCGGTATCCCGGCACCCAGTTCTATAAGACGGTCACCGACGATCTCGGCCCCGCGATCAAAACGCTGTTCAAGGACGGAGAGAAGGGCGCCATGGACGGATATAATTTCTTCGGCAAGCTCGGCGACAGTTTCGTCCAGGTGCTCCGGATGCTTCACAACGGGAATCTCTCCACGTATCTGTCGTGGATCGTGATCGGGCTCGGCGTGCTGTCGTTCATATTGATCTTCAAGCTGTAAAGGCGAGGCGCCCGGATGGTTGAGACATTTCTTCTTGCTCTTCTGATTTTCATGATCGTCGGATCGATCATCGCCATCGAGACGAAGAATCTGCTTTCGTCGGTCATCTCGTGCGGCATCGTCGGCGCGGCGGTCAGCATCGCGTTCCTCATGCTCGGCGCGCCGGATATCGCGATCACGCAGGTAGTCGTGGAGATTCTCATTCTGGTGATCCTGATCCGCGCCACCATCATGATCGACAATACGGCCATCGAGGCGCATTGGGACACCTTCGCGGTCGTCTCGAGCCTCGTCTTCTTCGGCCTGTTCCTCGTCTTCGCGTTTCTCGCGGTGCAGGAGCTCCCGCCGTTCGGGCAGCCGCTCATGCGAGTCTCGAAGGAGTACCTGCAGACCGGCCTCCAGAAGACGGGCGCGGCAAACATCGTGGCGGCCATCATCCTCGATTTCCGGGGATACGACACGCTCGGCGAGGCGACGGTGATCTTCGTCTCGATCCTGGGCTCGTTCGTTATACTGCGGCGCCGCGGGCGCAAACGGAGAACGGAAGCCGATACCGAAAAGGTCGGTATCCTTTCCGAGGCGGAAATACGCGAGGATTACGGAGACCTCAGGGAGTAACGAATGGCGACGAAGCCGGAACTCATAAGCAGCGAGAATCCGAAAGGGATGACCCCCATCGTCAAGACGGTGGTCCGGTTCGCCATGGGGATCGTCTTCATGTTCGGATGGTACATCATCATATACGGCCATCTCACGCCGGGCGGCGGGTTCGCCGGGGGCACGATTCTCGCCTGCGGATACGTTCTTCTGACGCTGGCTTTCGGCAAAGAGGTTTCGCTCGCGAAGATGAGCGACAGGTGGGCATCGATCATCGATAACAGCGCCGCGCTTCTCTTTGCCGGGATTGCTATCGCGGGGCTCGCGTTCGGGTATTTCTTCCTGAATTTTCCGCCGCACGGAAAACCGTTCAGTCTCGTGAGCGCAGGCCTGATCCCGCTGTACAACATTCTCATCGGGCTCAAGGTGACCTCGTCGCTCTTCGCGATATTCCTCGCCCTCTCGATCTTCGGGCGGTTCGTCTCGAAGCTCGTGGAAGAGGCGGAAGAGGAAGAATAGGAAAGGGAGCAGCACGCCATGATACTCTATTTTCTCACCCTCGTCCTTTTCGTGATGGGCGTGTACTGCCTGATCGCCAAGAAGAACATCATCAAGAAGATCATCGGGCTCACGATCACCGACTACGCGATCAACCTGTTCATCATCATCATCGGGTATCGCGCGAAGGGCATCGCCCCGATCATGTTCAAGAACATGACGATACAGGAGCTCGCCGAGTACGGGGTCGATCCGCTGCCGCAGGCGCTCGTGCTGACCTCCATCGTGATCGGTCTCGGCGTGCTCTCGCTCATGACGGCGATCTGCCTGCGGCTGTACGAGAAGTACAAAACGTTCGACATGAGCGAAATCAACAGGCTCAAAGGGTAGAGAGGATAGAGACGCAGTGACGATGCAGACGACATATCCGCTATTCACCGCGCTCCCGCTCGCGGCGGCCTTCTTCAACCTTCTTGTGACGAAGATCAACAAGAAGGCGGCCGATTACATCGCCTTCCTCACGGCGGGCACGCTCGCCGTCATGGCGGTGCTGACGCTGTTCGAGCAGCCGTTCGCGTACCGGGTGGGCGGATTCCCCGCGCCATGGGGCATTCTGCTCGTTTCGGACGGGCTGAGCTCGCTCATGCTCGTCATCGTCAACGTCATCGCGTTTCTCTCGATCATCTACTCGATCAAGTACATGACGACGTATACGGCGAAAGCGAAATACTACTCGCTCTTCCTCCTCATGATCACGGGGATGAACGGCGTCGTCATCACGGGGGACCTCTTCAACATCTACGTGTTCCTCGAGATCGCCTCGATCGCGTCCTACGCGCTCGTCGGATTCGGATGCGAGCACGAGGAGCTCGAGGCGTCGTTCAAGTATCTCGTCCTCGGCAGCGTGGCGAGCACGGTGATTCTCTTCGGCATCGCGTTCCTCTACTCGATGACGGGCACGCTCAACATGCCCGATCTCGCGCGGCAGATCGAGATTCTCGGCATCAACAAGGCGGTCGCCTTCGTCATCGCGATGTTCATCATGGGCTTCGGCCTCAAGGCCTCGACGGTGCCGTTCCACGCGTGGCTGCCCGACGCGCACCCGAGCGCTCCGGCGCCGATCTCGGCGATGCTCTCGGGCGTGCTCATCAAGGCGATCGGCGTGTACGCGATCGCCCGGATAATGTTCAACGTGATCGGCCCCAACGAGGCGGTTGCGGGCATTCTCATGTTCCTCGGGGCGCTTTCGATGGTGGTCGGCGTTTTCCTCGCCGTCGGCCAGTCCGATTTCAAGCGCATGCTCGCGTACCATTCGATCAGCCAGATGGGCTACGTCATGCTCGGGCTCGGCCTCGGGCTCAACCCGAACGTGCCGCCGGCCATCGCGGCGATGGGGCTCTTCGGCGGGATCTACCACATGGTGAACCACGCCGTGTTCAAGTCGCTTCTCTTCCTCTGCTCGGGCTCGTTCGAGTACCGCACGGGAACGAGGAACCGCTACGAAATGGGCGGCCTGATCCGGAAAATGCCGGTGACGAGCGTAACCTGCTCGATCGCGTCGCTTTCGATCTCGGGGGTGCCCCCGTTCAACGGCTTCTGGAGCAAGCTGATCATCATCGTCGCGCTCGTCCAGGCGAGCTATTACGTCTACGGCGCGATCGCCGTGCTCGTCGCCTTCATGACGCTCCTTTCGTTCATCAAGCTTCAGCGGTTCGTGCTCTTCGGGCAGCTTCCGTCGCGGTTCGCGAATATCAAGGAAGCGCCCTTCGCTATGACGTTCCCTCTGGTCGTGCTCGCGGTCCTCTGCATCGGCCTCGGCCTCGCGTATCCGTTCATCGACCAGAGCGTTCTCCAGGCCGCGCGCGACGCGCTGCTCGACAAGCTTTCGTACATGGGATATATACTCGGCGGGTGATAGCATAATGAAGCGTTTCATTCACTTTCTCATCATTTACGCGATCTGGCTGCTCCTCACGTGGTCGTTCACGCTGCAGGAGATGCTCGCCGGCGTCGTCGTCGCGCTCCTCGCCGAGCTCCTCCTCGGCGACATATTCCCCTACGAGGGAGTCCGGGTGTTCCATCCGCGGCGCTTCTTCTGGCTGTTCTGCTATTTCTGGGTGTTTCTCTGGGCGCTCATCAAGGCCAATTTCGACGTCGCGTACCGCGTGCTCAATCTCTATCTTCCGATCAATCCCGGTATCGTCAAGGTGCGCACGAAGCTGAAGAGCGACATGGGCCGGACGTTCCTCGCGAACTCGATCACGCTCACGCCGGGCACCATGACCGTCGACATGATCGGCGACCACCTGTACATTCACTGGATCAACGTCCAGTCCGCCGATATTCAGAAGGATACCGAGATTATCGTCGCGAACTTCGAGAAATATCTGGAAAGGATATTCGAGTGAACGTATTCATCGCGCTCCTCATTCTCTGCATGTTCATGTGCCTCTACCGGGTCGGGAAGGGGCCGACGGCGCCCGACCGGACCGTGGCGATCGATATCATGGGCATTCTCATGGTCGGCTTCTGCGCGATCTTCTCCATCATGACGAAGAGGGATTTGTACATGAACATCGGCATCTCGTGGGCGCTCCTCAACTTCATCGGCACGCTCGCGCTTGCCAAGTATCTCGAGGGGAGGGGCTTCGATGAGTAGCGAGTTCATCGGGTACGTGCTCCTCTCCGTCGGCGTCGCGTTCGATCTCTTCGGATGCATCGGGCTCGTGCGGCTCCCGGACGTGTACAACCGTCTCCAGGCGGCGACGAAGTGCGCCACGCTGGGCACGGCCATGATCCTCCTGAGCGTCTTCTTCTTCACGGGATTCGGCGCGATCACGATCAAGGCGCTTCTCTGCATATGGTTCATTCTCATCACCTCGCCGACAGCGGCCCACGCCATTTCGCGCGCCGCCCACCGGGCAGGCATCAAGCTGTGGGACAAGAGCGTGAGCGACAAGTACGCCGAAGACCGCGAGGGCGCGGAAGACAAGATCTGAGAGACGGGAACGGGAGTTTGTGACAGCATGCGTTATCCGAAACTGAGAGAGCTGAAATTCGCGATCGAGGCCCTGATCAAGGGCCCCTACACGTCGAAGTTCCCCAAGACGCCGCCGGTCGTGCCGGAGCACTTCCGCGGCGTGCCGACGTACGTGACGGACGACTGCGTCGGCTGCGGCGCGTGCGGTCAGGTCTGCCCGGCGGGCGCCATCACGGTCGTCGACGAGTACCGCGAGGACAAGAAACGCATGGTCCGCCGCATCGAGCGGAACTGGGGCAACTGCATCATGTGCAGCCAGTGCTTCGTGTACTGCATCACGAAGAAGGGGATCGTTCTCGACAAGGATTTCGACAAATCGACGACCGACACCGCCGATTTCATCGACACGCAGGACAAGGAGCTCCTCTTCTGCGAGCATTGCGGCGGTCCCGTGACGACGGTCGATCACGCGCGCTGGTGCACGGACAAGCTCGGCGAGCTCGCCTACGCGAACCAGACGTTCATGGTCGCCCGGCATAAGGCCCTGAATCTCACGCCGGACACGGCCCCGCGCAGCGCCGGACGCCCGCTCGATCGGGGAGATTTCATGCGGGTGCTCTGCCCGAACTGCCGCGCGTCGTACATCCTGTCCGACGAGTGGGGCGAGAGCTGAGAGCATAGCCGCGGATATTCCGACTATAGGGCCCCCGAGCTGGGGCCCTTTTTGTGGGCAAAGCCATGAAGAGCGCAGAGAATAATCAAGAGAGCGTCGCGGCGCGCCTCAAGGGCAAGCGCTTCGGCGTCGTGGGCGTGGGGAACGTTTTCAAGGGAGACGACGGCGCCGGCCCTTCGCTCGTCGCGATCCTCGGGGAGCGGGGCGCCCGGTTTCCGTACGTCGACGCGTGCGAGGTCCCCGAGAACTACGGCGGCTGGGTCGTGAAGCAGAAGCTCGACGTCGCCGTCTTCGTGGACGCGGTTGATTTCGGCGGCGCCCCGGGCGAATGCCGCGTCATTCCCTTCGAGGATCTCATGCTCTCGGCGAGCAACACGCACCGGCTGTCGCTCCACTTCCTCATTCACTATCTCACCGAAAAGTGGAACGGAGAGCCGATCCTCGTCGGCGTGCAGCCGAAGAGCCTGAAGCTCGACGGCGGCCTTTCGCCGGAAGTCGAGGCTGGGCTCGAGGAGCTCGCCGAGGCTCTGCTCGCGGCGCAGTAGCGAGGGCCGCCGCGTGCGGCCGGGAGCGATCCCCGCGCCGCGTCCGCGACCGTCTACGCCGAACACATACTCCCGCACAGATTGAACGATTTCGACGAGGATCCTCGCCGCCGGACGGCATCCGCGCGCGGCTATTTTGCAGGCGCCGCCCGCGCGCGCGAACGAACTAATTAATTATAATGCAATTAGTTGGGAGCTCGACGCCCGCCGGCTGACACGCCCTTCGCGATCAGATATTCCGCGAGATCGATCCATGGAACCATTCTTGTAATCGGATGAAATCCGGAGGTGAGAAAAATCGATGGGGGTGGCCGTCGTCGTCGGCAGCTCAATCAGGAACGTCGGTAACGTTTCATGGCTGCCGCGGGCGGGCCGGCGCGAGCGTCCGGCCGTCCGCGGGAAAGGGATGAGGAAAATGTCGAGAAAAGGCATACCGGTTCTGTTTATCGTTTCGCTGCTCTGTCTTCTCGCCGCGGCATGCGCCGACAACGACGCCGTCAGGACGAACGCCGGCACGGGTCCGGCGCCGGACGATTCCGAGCAGCTCGATGGCGAGCTCGAAAAGTCGAGCGAGGTGTGGGAGCTCATCGCGATCAGGGACGAGCTCGCCGCGCGGGCGATCGCGAGAAACGTCACGCCGGAGCAGATCCGCGAGGCGGGTTACGACATCGAGCGCTCGAACGAGCTCCTCGGGCTCACGGAAGCCGAGCGGCGCGCGAGATTCGAGCGAATCGACGCGCTTCTCAATTCGCTGTATGCCCGGTATCCGGCGCTGAAGGACGCCGCGGCGCGCGAAGCGGCCGCGTCCAAGACGTGCGGCATCGAATGCGCCGCGTCGCGCTGGGAACGCTATTCGCAGGTTCTCTCGGTCGAGCGCTCCGCGGACGGGTCGCCGGCGCTCAGAGCCCCGGCGAGGCCTCCGCTGAAGTGTAATTGGAAGGTAGTCGTAGCCGGAATTGCGGCGTGCGCCACAGCTTCAGGAGGCTCCGGCATACTCTATCTTATATGCTCCTACGGCGTGGTCTGCGATTCGTGCACCGGCGGCATAACCGAAGTGATCTGCTGACGGAGGGAGGACACATGGCAAGCGCAATCATCGTCGTCGCGCTCGCGCTGGGCGGCTTCGTGCTGAGCCGCACGCGAGTGGCTCGGGAGCTCGGCAGGCAGCGCTTCATGCCGTTCGTCTACACCGCGGCCGCGATCTATTGCGGCGCGCGCGTGTACGGCGCGATCTCGAGCGAGACGCGCGTCTGGCCCCACGCGCTTCTCGGCGCCATCTTCCTGGCCGCGGCCGTCGACAGCGCGCGGGCGTCGGGGATTCTGAGAAAATCCTGACGATGCGACGGGGCGCCTTCGCGGGCTTCTCACATTCGTCCGCGATCGCGCCCCGGATCGTATTTCCCCGCGGCGAGCTCGGCCTGGCGCGCGAGGTCGATCGACTCGGCGAGCACGCGCGCAGCCTCCTGGGGGCTGTGAAATCCCGTGCTGTTCTCCGAGGAAATGAAATCCCAGCGCATCTGCGCCGCGCGGTGCAGCCGCAGCGCCTCGCCGAGATCGTCGTCCCCCGCTCCCGCCGCGCGCGCGGCGGCGATCGCGTCGATCGCCGCGATAAGCGCGAGCTCCGAGCGCCTGAGGAGCGCCGCGGTGCGGTCCTGAATGCTGATGACGCGCTCGTTGAGCTCTTCCTTCGTCAACCGGTGGCACGTCTGGCAGGTCTGTTCGAGATGGTCGAGCGGGCTTCGCACCCAATGATCCGAGATCTTCACGCTTCCCTCGCGGATGTAGGGCATGTGACAGTCCGCGCACGCGACGCCCGACTTCGCGTGGACCCCCGTGCCCCAGAGCTCGAACTCGGGATGCTGGATCTTGATCATGGGCGCGCCGGTCTCCTTGTGCGTGAAATCCTTGAAGGCGTATTCGTCGTAATGGACCTCGATGGAATCGATCGAGCGCCCCCGGCTCCACGGGAGGGTGAGCACCTTGTCCTCTCCCTT
>Ga0105105_10000919_pt1 | contig 12835 bp, 12 predicted proteins | sample PPLLaktember2015_4_FD_79108 | JGI IMG/M metagenome (GOLD analysis project Ga0105105, IMG submission 79108) | Freshwater sediment microbial communities from Prairie Pothole Lake near Jamestown, North Dakota, USA - PPLs Lake P8 Core (1) Depth... | ecosystem: Environmental > Aquatic > Freshwater >... | reverse complement strand
CTGCGGTGAGCGGCGCCCTGCCCATATGGCGGACCGATCACCCCGCCCAAAAGCCCCTGGCCGGCGGCCACCCGCCGGGCTAGGGATTCCCCCTCGGCAGTGAGCCAATGGGCCATCGGTGCCAGAGCGACCAGCTGCAACTCCAGCCGACCCCGCCAGCGCTGGCGGGCCGCCAGCAGGGCCTCCCAACTGGGCTCGGCCCCAGACCCCACGCTGTCGATGTGGCTGCGGATCGCCCGCACACCGTTGCGCCAGGCCCGATCCAAGGCCCGCTCGGCTCGCTCGGCCACCTGCTCGGCGCTGCGCTGGCCGTATTCGCGTTGGTTGGCAGCCAGGGCCGCCGCCATTGTGCCCTCGCGATTAGGGAAGGCAGCGCCGCTGAAGGCCTTGTCCAGGTGCGCATGCGGCTCCACCAAGGGCGTGAAGGCCAGGGGCAGGTTGGCTGCCGCTAAAGCCTGGGCAGGCAGGGGCGAAATCGCCGCGATCTGGCCCGCCTCGAAACCGATGCGCAGGGGCACCAGGCCATCGGCATCGGCGCAAAACCCAGCTCCGCCCAGGTGCGGATCCAGCAGACCCCTCGGCAGGCGTAGCTCAAGGGGGCCGGTCAGGGCAACGGAGCTCACAGCAGCAAGAATCTCACTAGGGGCTATCGAAACGCTCAGTGGCGGCGCTGATCAACACAAATTGACCGGCCACACCCACCACGGTGGAGCGAAAGCGCGGCACCCGCCAGCCCAGCAGCGATTGGCCGCCCAGCTCACTATCGAAAACACTGAACACACCGAAGTTGCGGCGACGGGTGTGGCTGACCACCACGGCAGCCAAGGCCCCTCGCTGGGCCTGTACTAACTCCGCACAATTGTGAATCGCCATCCGCATCAGCACCGGCAAGCCGCCATCGCCGCAGAGATCCTTGCTGATCTCTTCCACCATGCGCTCCCCGGCGAAGCCACGAAAGTCGTCGGTGGATGGATTGATGAGGGCAAGACCGCCGCTAGCCAAGGCGATCACGGTCAGGCCAGGGGCCCAGGGGAAGCGGGTCGGGGCGTCCAAACGGCGGAGCAAGCGGTGCTTTATCGCAAGTAGATCCACGTTGACACCGTTTTCTCAACTCATCTGCGGTAGCAATAGTTGAGAAGGCTGCCGCAACTGTTGAGGGGCCTTGACAGGCGACAACTTGCTACATTGGCCCAGTCACGGCGGGCGTCGCCAAGCGGTTAAGGCAGCGGCTTGTGGTGCCGCCATCCGGGGGTTCGAATCCCCTCGCTCGCCCTTGATTACCAAGCCGTCCCAACCACTTTTGGGGCGGCTTTTTTGTGGCTTACTGCAGCGCCTGCAGCAAGATCCCAGCCCCTTCCCGCACCGGATCGACGCAGGGCAAGCCGATCTCGGCCGCGGTGGCGGCAACAGCGAGCTGAGCTGCAGCGGCATCCAGCCGGGCGGTGTTCAGCGCCACGGCACGAACCCGCGGCCGCAGGCCATCGGGCCGCCCCAAGGCCGCCAGGGTTTCCAGCGCCGTAATCAGCTCCGGCAGGGGCGGGATCGCCACCTGCGCCTCCCCTGGCCGAGTGCGCACGTGGCTCTGGCCGGCGCGGTGTACCAGCAGCAAATCAGTGGGCTGGCTGCCCCGCAGCAGGGGCAAGGTGGCGCTGGAACCCGGATGACAGAGAGAACCCTGGCCCTCCACCAGTAACAACGCCTCCGGTGCTGCCCCCGCCGCCGCCGCCAGCACGGCCGCCTCGACGGCGCCGGCGGCGTAATCGACTCGCACCGCATCGAGGGCCACGCCCTGGCCGCTGATCAGGATTCCCGCCTGGCCCGTGCCCACAAAGCGGGCATCGAGGCCGCAGCGCCTGGCCTCAGCCTGCAACTCCAGGCAGGCACTCATCTTTCCAACTGCCATATCCGAACCCACAGCCAGCAAGCGCCGGCAGGGCAGGGATGCGGCCCGCGCCGCGGCTACCTCCAGCCCCGCAGGCTCCTGGCGCAGGTCCCAGATCCACTGGCCTGGGCGGCTGCAGGCGGCAGCTAGCTCGGGATCATCACCGAGGCGGCTGTGCAGGCCACTGGCCAGGCTCAGCCCCGCCTGCAGCGCTACCAGCAGGTCGGCCCGCATTGGCGTAGGTAGGCGGCCGCCGGAGGGGGCCAGCCCCACCACCGCCACCGCGGGGCCGTAGGCCAGGGCCGCCGCCATGTCGGCCACCACTGGCACAGCCCGGTCGATGCCGCTCACCTGGAGCAGGTCAGAGCCAGCGAAAGCCGGATCGATCACCGCCACGATCGGCCCGGTGCGGTAACGCAACATCGCCAAGCCGGTCTTGCCGCTGAGGTCGTCGAGGCCGCCGTGGAGCAGCAGCACGATCGGAGCTGCATGGCTCAACATCGTGCCGGCCCCAGGGCGATGCCCAAGCCGGGACCCGATGGCGGGAGCAGCACGTCGCCATCCAGGGCCAGTCCGGTGAAGGGGTCGTCCACCAGGTTGAGATGACTATCGAGATCGGGCCAGGTCACCAGGGGCAGCAGCTGGGCGGCGGCGCCATTGAGCAACGCCCCATCGGAATAGCAACCAAGCATCACCCCCAGTCCCAAGCGGCCGGCCGTCTGGGCCAGCAGCAGGGCCTCGCTGAGGCCACCGCTTTTGGGCAGCTTGATGTTGATGCCGTCTACGTGGGGGGCTAGCCGCAGCAGATCGGCCAGCTGCCAACAACTCTCATCGGCCACCAGGGGCAGGGGGCAAAGCCCGTGCAGGGCTGCAAAGCCGGCGGTATCCAGCTCCGGATCCAGCAGCGGCGCCAGGGGCTGCTCCAGCAACACCACATGGGCTCTCTCCAGTGGTTCGAGCATGGTTTGTGCCCTAGCCAAATCCCAGCCGCCGTTGGCATCCACCTGCAGCTCACAGGCGCTGCCGGTCTGCTGGCGCCGCTGCTCAAGGGCGACCGCTACCACCTCCAGCAGGGCTAGGTCATGGGCGATGCCGGCGGGACTGCCCAGCTTGAGCTTGATGCGGCTGGCGGGCAGCTGCAGCCACCAGCGCTCGAGCCGCGCCAGAACAGCCTCAGGAGGGCCTAAGCCGAGGGTCACACTGGTGGCGACACAGGCGCCTGGATCCAGGCCCCAGAGCCGGTGCAGCGGCTGATTCAACCTTTTGCCCCACCAGTCGTGCAGGGCCAGATCCAGACCGCAACGGGCCGGCGGCGAGAGCTGGGCCAGCAGGGGCTCCAAGGCCTGCAGCGGCTCGGGAGACAACCCCGAGAGCTGGGGAGCGAGAGCGTCCAACTCCGCCGCAATGGCCTCGGTGGCGTAGGCGCGATGGCCGGTTTCAAAGCCGCCGGTCTCGCCGATACCGCTAATGCCGTCGTGCTCGATCTGCACCAGTAGGTGCTCCGCCGCCGCCGTGGTGCCGCGACTGATCGCCAGGGGCACGGCCTTGGTTAGGCAGACGCGCTGCAGGCTCAATTCCATGGCCCGCTTCCCGGCGCCGCCTCAATCCACCATGCCATGGCTAGCAGCCTGCGGAGCGGCAACTCGATGCGGGAAACTGGATAGATGACGGCGACACAGGCGCAGCGCGGCAGCTACTGGATCACCACCTTTGGCTGCCAGATGAACAAGGCGGATTCCGAGCGCATGGCCGGGATCCTCGAAGCCATGGGCTACCGGGCCGGCGTAGACGAACACAGCGCCGATCTGGTGCTCTACAACACTTGCACGATTCGCGATAGCGCTGAGCAGAAGGTTTACAGCTACCTGGGCCGCCAGGCCCAACGCAAGCGCACGAACCCCAACCTCACCCTGGTGGTAGCGGGCTGTGTGGCCCAGCAGGAGGGCGAATCTTTGCTGCGGCGGGTGCCCGAGCTGGATCTGGTGATGGGCCCCCAGCACGCCAATCGGCTCGAAACCCTGCTGGCTCAGGTGGAGCAGGGTCAGCAGGTGCTGGCCACCGGCGAGCACCACATCCTCGAAGACATCACCACCGCCCGCCGCGACAGCCAGGTGTGCGGCTGGGTGAATGTGATCTACGGCTGCAATGAGCGCTGCACCTATTGCGTAGTGCCCTCGGTGCGAGGACAAGAGCAGTCGCGGCTGCCCGAAGCAATCAAGCTGGAAATGCAGGGTCTGGCTGCACGCGGCTTCAAGGAGATCACCCTGCTGGGCCAGAACATTGATGCCTACGGCCGCGACCTGCCCGGCATCACACCGGAGGGCCGCCGCGCCCACACCCTCACCGACCTGCTCCACCACGTCCACGGCGTGGCGGGAATTGAGCGGATTCGCTTCGCCACCAGCCACCCGCGCTATTTCACCGAGCGGCTGATCGACGCCTGCGCCGACCTGCCCAAGGTCTGCGAGCACTTCCACGTGCCCTTCCAAAGCGGCGACGACGACGTGCTCAAAGCCATGGCCCGCGGCTACACCGTGGATCGTTATCGCCGCATCGTTGAACGCATCCGCGAGCGCATGCCCGATGCCTCGATCAGTGCCGATGTGATCGTGGCCTTCCCTGGCGAAACCGACGCCCAATACCGCCGCACCCTGGCCCTGATTGAGGAGATCGGTTGTGACCTGGTGAATACCGCCGCCTACTCGCCGCGACCCAACACCCCAGCCGCAGACTGGCCAAACCAGCTCAGCGAGACTGTGAAGGTGGAGCGCCTGCAGGAGCTCAACGCCCTGGTGGAGCGCACCGCGCAGCAGCGCAGCGCCCGCTACGCCGGCCGCTACGAGGAGATCCTGGTGGAAAGCAGCAATCCCAAAGACTCAACCCAGGTGATGGGCCGCACCCGCACCAACCGGCTCACCTTTTTCCCCGGCCAAAACCCCGATGGCACCACGATCAAACCGGGCGACCTAGTGACGGTGCAAATCGAAGAGGTGCGCGCCTTCTCCTTGAGCGGCAAACTGGCCTGAGTTTTGGGACCCCTGGGTCGCTTCCCGGCTGGCATGACTCCCACCCCCATCGCCGTTGGCCTGATCTTTGGGGGAGCCTCCGGCGAACACTCCGTCTCAATCCGCTCCGCCGCCACGGTTGCTGCCGCCGTGCGGGATGCCGAAAACGCGTCGCTATATGAGCTGAATTGCTTCTACATCGATCCCGAGGGGCGCTGGTGGGGAGCTGAGCTGGCCGAGGCAGTGCTGCGTCAGGGCATCCCGGCCCAGCTCGAGCAGCTACCCCAACCGCTGCCGCCACCTGGATTCCGGGGCTTGCCGGCCGGTGCCTTGGAGATCGATGTGTGGCTGCCGGTGCTGCATGGCCCCAACGGCGAAGACGGCACCATCCAGGGGCTGTTCACCTTGATGCAAGTCCCCTATGTGGGTTCGGGCGTGCTGGGCTCGGCGGTAGGCATGGACAAGCAGGCGATGAAGGCCGCCTTCGCCGCCGCCGGCCTGCCCCAGGTGCCCTACGCCTGCGTTTCAGCCAGCTCGGTGGCGCGAGACGACACAGCCCTGCTCGAACAGCTGGAGAGCCAGCTCGGCTATCCCTGCTTCGTGAAACCGGCCAACCTCGGCTCCTCAGTGGGCATCAGCAAGGCCACCGATCGGGCCAGCCTGCGGGCCGGGCTGAAGCTCGCCGCCGCCCTTGATCCCCGCCTGGTGGTGGAGCAGGGGGTGACGGCCCGGGAATTGGAATGCGCGGTGCGAGGCGGCGGCCACCAGCCCCTGCAGGCCTCGGTACTGGGCGAAATCTGCTTCGACGCCGACTGGTACGACTACGACACCAAATACAGCGAGGGCAAAAGCCACACCGTGATCCCGGCGCTGGTGCCCGAGGCAGTGGCAGAGCGGGCCCGAGCCATGGCGATCGAGGCTTGCCAGGCAGTCGGAGCCATGGGGCTTTCGCGGGTTGACTTCTTCTACAGCGAGGCCAGTGGCGAGCTGTGGCTCAACGAGATCAACACCCTGCCGGGCTTCACCAGCCAAAGCATGTACCCGATGCTCTGGGCCGCCACGGGTGTGACCCTGCCCACCTTGGTGCGCGAATTGATCGAAGGGGCCCGAGAATGGCATCAGCAAGTTTCCAACGGAGGCCCTTCGGCATGAGTCACGGGCTGCTGTGGCTGTCATTGCTCCTGGTGTTCGTGCTGCTCACCGCCTTGGGCTGGCTCGAGCGGCGGCGGCAGCGGCTGTTTCGGGAATGGGCCGAGGGCTCGGAGCTGGCCAAGCTCGACAGCTGCGGCGGCGCCCGGCTAGTGGATGGGCTGCTCAGCTGGTGCTCCTTCGAAGCCGGCCAGCTCAAGCAGGACGACTTTTTTGTGATCAAACAGCTCGAGTTGGTTGAGCTGCTATCGCTGGGCTCGGGGGAAGCGCCCCTCACCGAGGAGAGCCAGGGGGCTTGCCGGCTGCGGCTGGTAGGCGGTGGTGAACAAAAAGACCTGCCCTTCGCCGATGCGGAGCGGGCCCGGCGCTGGATCGCTGAGCTGATGTCGCGCTCGCGCTGCGACCTGTGAGCCAGGCTTGGAGCGTGTTGCGTTGAGTGCCACCCCTGCGCCACCTGGATCGGAACGCCGGCGCCAACTTCGCCAGCAGCGGCGCAGGGAGCGCCTGCGCAATCTCTGGCGTTTCCTGGTGCTATTGGCCCTCGCCGGTGGCCTTGGCTACGGCCTGCTGCGTCAGGGCTGGGTGCTCACCGGCCCCGACCAGGTGGAGGTGGTGGGTAGCCAGCAGGTAGGCGCTGACCAGGTGGTGCAGGCCGCCCGGCTGACCTTTCCCCAACCCCTACTAAACCTGCACCCCAAACGCATCGCCGAGGCACTGGCCAGTGCCCTGCCGGTTGAACAGGTGCAGGTGAGTCGGCTGATGGCGCCGCCACGGCTGCGGGTTGAACTGGTCGACCGCCAGGCGGTAGCTAGGGCCCAGCGGCGCACCACCAAGGGAAGCGAGCAGGGCTATGTCGATCGACTCGGCCACTGGATGAGCATTCACCAGGGACAGGGGGCCGCAGCCAAGGCCAGTGCCGGCTTGCTGGTGCTGGGTTGGCAGCCCCGCTACCGGCCTGCCCTCGCCTTAGTGCTTGAGCAGCGCGAGCGGCTTGGGGGCGACATCAGCCAGATCCGCTTTCAGCCAGACAGCAGCCTCTGGCTGCAGAGCAAGCGCCTCGGCAAGGTGCGCCTCGGCCCACCGGACGGACAGCTGGAGCGGCGCCTGGAAGTGCTTGAGCACCTGCAGCAGGAACTACCGGAACGGGTGAAGGGCCGCCAGCTGCAATCCATCGATCTAAGCGACCCGGAACAACCCGAATTGGGGCTGCCACTTACCCCTAAACGGGCGGCCGCGACCAATGCGTCGTGAGGAATCCAGAAGAGACGTGCCAAGAAACCCGCAAAGGTGAGAAACTCGCCTCATACAGGCAAGGAAACGTCTACATAATGCAGCCGCAGATTGATCGCACCGTCTCTCCCGATGCCGCTATGAAAGAAAGCTCCGCCCAATACAACGGTGTCCAGCCTTCAAACGAACCGTCCTTGGACGGTTCGTCAGGCGGGATCGTGCCGAGCCAGTCGGCGCGAATCGAAGTGATCGGGGTCGGCGGTGGCGGCAGTAACGCGGTGAATCGGATGATCTCCTCGGACCTCCAAGGAGTGGGCTATCGAGTTCTCAACACCGATGCCCAGGCGCTGCTGCAGTCGGCCTCCCAGAAGCGCATCCAGCTCGGACAGAAATTGACCCGTGGTCTTGGTGCCGGCGGCAATCCGGTGATCGGCCAAAAGGCGGCAGAAGAGTCTCGGGCCGAACTTCAGGAATCACTTCAAGGTACTGACCTGGTCTTTATCGCAGCTGGCATGGGTGGCGGCACCGGCACCGGCGCGGCGCCGATCCTTGCTGAGGTAGCCAAGGAAGTAGGCGCCCTCACCGTGGGGATCGTCACCAAACCCTTCGGCTTTGAGGGTCGCAAGCGGATGCGCCAGGCCGAAGAGGGCATCGCCCGGCTAGCCGAGAGCGTGGACACCTTGATAGTCATCCCCAACGACCGCCTGCGCGATGCCATCGCCGGTGCCCCCCTACAGGAGGCCTTCCGCGCCGCCGACGACGTGCTGCGTATGGGGGTCAAGGGCATCAGCGACATCATCACCAGGCCGGGCTTGGTGAATGTCGACTTCGCCGACGTGCGTTCGGTGATGGCCGACGCCGGCACTGCCCTGCTGGGTATCGGCGTGGGCTCCGGCCGTTCCCGGGCGATCGAGGCGGCCCAGGCGGCTATGAGCAGCCCACTGCTCGAATCGGCCCGCATCGACGGCGCCAAGGGCTGTGTAATCAATATCAGCGGTGGCAAGGACATGACCCTCGAGGACATGACAACCGCTTCTGAAGTGATCTACGAAGTCGTTGATCCGGACGCAAACATCATTGTGGGCGCCGTGGTGGACGAACGCTTGGAGGGGGAGATCCACGTGACCGTGATAGCCACCGGCTTCGAGAGTGGAGCGCCTTACCGCACTGAGCGCACCGTGGTCAGCTTTGCCGGCAGCCCGCTGTTCAACAGCAACCAGGAAGAGCGCGGCGCCAAGATCCCTCCATTCCTGCTCAACCGCCAAAGCCAAGACGGTTAATCGGCGGATTGTGAGTGTGGTGACCCGGAGTCCACGCCTGCCCTGAGCATCCCGTGTGGCTGCTCCCTTCCGGTCCTGACCAGATTTGGGCGTCGGAGCCGCATGGATCCGAGTCGATTAAATATTAGCAATGGCACCTCCCGCTCCGAAGCCCGTGGCCCTGCGCCCCGCAGATCTGGCGAGCCGCAAGCAGGCTGGCCTGCCGATCACGGTGCTGACGGCCTGGGATGCCCTGTCTGGCGCGCTGGTGGCCGAGGCCGGCGCTGATGCGGTGCTGGTGGGGGATTCCCTGGCGATGACCGTGCTGGGCCACGCCACCACGCTGCCGGTGACCCTCGACGAGATGTTGCACCACACCAGGGCTACGGCCCGGGGCCTGGCCAGCAGCTGCAGCCCGGGGCAGATGCCCCTGCTGATCTGTGATCTGCCCTTTCTCAGCTACCAGTGCAGCCCAGACGACGCGGTAGCCGCCGCCGGCCGGGTGCTCAAGGAAACCCCTGCCGCCGCGGTGAAACTCGAGGGCGCCGAGCCTGAAATCCTGGCCGTAATCGACCGGCTGGTGCGCAGCGGCATCCCCGTGATGGGCCACATCGGCCTGATCCCCCAGTCGGTGCATCGGCTGGGCTACCGCCGTCAGGGCAACGACGAGATCAGCCGCGAGCGGCTGCGGCGCCAGGGGCTGGCCCTGCAGGAAGCCGGCTGCTTCGCCCTGGTGGTGGAACACGTGCCCGCCGACCTGGGCGCACTGCTGCAACAAGAATTGGATCTGCCGGTGATAGGCATCGGCGCCGGCGAGGGCTGTGATGGCCAGGTGCGGGTCACGGCCGACCTGCTGGGGCTCACTAGCCGCCAGCCCCCCTTCAGCCCGCCGCTGCTGCAGGGGCGGGCCCTGGGGGTGGAAGCGCTGCGCCGCTGGATCGCCAGCCAGCGCCACCCTGCCCAGCCAACTGCTGCTGCTCCTGCCACCAAGCCAGCAGCTCCCTCAACACCCCATTGCTGAGCGCCAGGCCAGCCGGATCGCTGAGTCGCCAGCGGGGACCCTCGATCCGCAGCAGCCCCTCGCTGATCCAGGGCTCCAAGCGCCCGCGCAAGGCCACCAGCGACCCTGGCCCCAGCCCCGCTTGCGCCAGTAGCCGGGGTAAGTGCACCCCCTCGCGGCGGCGCAACCCCACCAGCAAGCGCTCATCCATCGGCATTCCTGGCCAAGCCGGGCCAGTCAGGACAGCCGGGGCAAGCGGCGAGCCCGGCTGGGGCTGGGCCAACCAGTCGGCATAGGCCTCGCGAGTGCGCGGCCGGGCCAGTCGCTCGCCCCAGGGGGCGGCGGTGGCACCCATACCGAAGCCCCACCAGCCGGCGCCGCTCCAGTAGACGCGGTTGTGGCGAGAGGCGTGGCCGGGGAGGGCGTAGTTGGAGATCTCGTAGTGGCCGTAGCCAGCGGCGCTGAGCTCGGCCCAGGTGAGCTCCATCAGGTCAGCGCCCAGGTCGGCATCGGGGAGCTGCAGCTGGCCACGATCGTGGCGCTGGGCAAACACGGTGCCGGGCTCCAGGGTGAGGTCATAGACGGAAAGGTGGGGCGGGGCGAGAGCAATGGCTCGCCGCAGTTGCCCGCGCCAGTGGTCCAGATCCTGGCCCGGCAGGCCCTGGATCAGATCCAGGCTCCAGCTGCTGAGCGCCCCGCCACCCATGGATTGGGCCAGCCAGCCGGCGGCCTCCAGCAGGTCCACGCCGCGGTGGCGGCGTCCCAGCCCGGCGAGCACGGCGTCATCAAAGCTCTGGCCGCCCAGACTCACCCGATTTACCCCGGCCTGCAGATAGCCCGCCAGGCGGTCCTGGTCAAAACTGGCCGGATCAAGCTCCAGGCTGATCTCAGCGCCGGGAGCCAGGCCAAAACGGCAGCTCAGAGCCGCCAGCAGGGCCGCCAGCTGGGGGGGCGTGAGTAGCGAGGGCGTGCCGCCACCGAAATACACGGTGGCAAGCGGTGGTCCAGGAGGCGAGGCGGCAATCTCCTGCAGCAGCAGGGCGAGGTAGGCGGCAATCGAAGCCGACCCCGGCGCTGGCGCTTCGCCGCCAGCGCGGTCGCCCAGGGGCACCACCGGAAAGTCGCAATAAAAACAACGACGGTGACAAAAGGGGATGTGCAGGTAGGCACTGCGCGGCGGCCAGGGCTGGGCTGGCGCTGGATGGGGAAATTGGGCAATCACAACAACAAGTGCGGGAACCCCTTCAGGCCAAAGGCTCCGAAATCAGGCATGCTGCAATCCAGATCAGCTGGGTAGCCACGCACGACGGGAATGGTTGACTCCCTCATCCTGATCCTGTTCGCGATCTCTGGCGCCGCCGCCGGCTGGCTGGGGGTAGACCTGCTGCCAGAGCAGCTGCTGCTGCAGGTGGACAACCCAGAAGGCCTGCGCACGGTCCTGGGCGGCTTCGGTGTCTTTTTCGGTGTGATCGCCGGGGTGTTCTTCCAGCAGCTGCGCCGCAAGCTGATGCAGCAGGTGCGCACGATGCCCACCGACCTGCTGGTAAGCCGCGCCGTAGGCCTAATTCTGGGTCTGTTGGTGGCCAATCTGCTGCTTGCACCGATCCTGCTGCTGCCACTTCCCTGGGAGGTGGTCTTCGTCAAACCAGTGGCGGCAGTACTGAGCAACGTCTTCTTCGGCGTCTCGGGCTACAACCTGGCCGAGGTGCATGGACGCACCCTGCTACGCCTGTTTAACCCCAGCAGCACCGAGGCGCTGTTGGTGGCCGATGGGGTGCTGCAACCGGCCAGCGCCAAGATTCTCGACACCAGCGTGATCATCGATGGCCGCATCCGCGGCCTGCTCGCCTCAGGGCTGCTGGAGGGCCAGGTGATCGTGGCCCAGAGCGTGATCGATGAGCTGCAGGCCCTGGCCGACTCGAGCAACGCCGAGAAGCGCGGCCGGGGTCGCCGCGGCCTCAAGTTGCTCAGTGAGCTGCGCGAGCTGTACGGCCGGCGGCTAGTGGTCAACAGCACCCGCTACGAAGGCAACGGCGTCGACGACAAGCTGCTGCTGCTCACCGCCGACACTGGCGGCACCTTGCTCACCGCCGATTACAACCTGGCCAAGGTGGCCGAGGTGAAAGCGCTCAAGGTGCTCAACCTCAGCGAGCTGGTGATCGCCCTGCGTCCCGAGGTGCAGCCCGGCGACGAGCTGCTGCTCAAGATCGCCCGCGATGGTAAGGAAGCTGACCAGGGCGTGGGCTACCTCGACGACGGCACCATGGTGGTGGTGGAAGGAGCCCGAGGCCGCATTGGCGAGCGGCTGCCGGTGGTGGTCACCGGAGCCCTGCAAAACCCCACTGGCCGGATCGTTTTCGCCCGGGGCGACGGAGCCCCAGCCGAGGCCAATGGGGAAGCCACCGCCAAGCGCAAACCTCGGCAGGAGCGCAGCAAGGCCAATCCGCAGGCGGACGGCCCCCGCTAGGCTCCGGGAACCTGCTTCCATCAACCGCGGATGTCGGTTTCAGCCCCCTACTACGGCGATTCCGCGGCCATGCGCACGCCGCCGCCCGATCTGCCCAGCCTGCTGCTGAAAGAGCGGATCGTCTATTTGGGCTTGCCCCTGTTCAGCGACGACGACGCCAAGCGCCAGATGGGCATTGACGTCACCGAATTGATCATTGCCCAGCTGCTTTACCTGGAGTTTGACAATCCAGAGAAGCCGATTTTCTTCTACATCAACTCCACCGGCACCAGCTGGTACACCGGCGACGCCGTTGGCTTTGAAACCGAAGCCTTCGCCATCGCCGACACGCTCCGCTACGTGAAGCCGCCGGTGCACACCATCTGCATCGGCCAGGCGATGGGCACCGCCGCCATGATCCTCAGCGCCGGCACCAAGGGCCATCGGGCCGCCCTACCCCACGCCTCGATCGTGCTGCACCAGCCCCGCAGCGGCGCCCGCGGCCAGGCCACCGACATTCAGATCCGGGCCCAGGAAGTGCTGCACAACAAGCGCACCCTGTTGGAGATGCTTTCCCTGAACACCGGCAAATCGGTTGAGCAGCTGTCGCGAGATTCCGATCGCATGACTTACTTCACCGCCGAGGAAGCCAAGGAGTACGGCCTAATCGACCGGGTGCTCACCAGTCAAAAAGACCTGCCCACTGCCCCTCCAGCCACGGCCGCTCCAGGCTCGGCCCCTGCCCTGGGCTGAAGCACCCCGGCGCCTACCCCGTTCCCCACCCCGTCCTCACCCTCGACCCATGCCCATCGGCACCCCCAGCGTTCCCTACCGCCTCCCCGGCAGCCAGTACGAGCGCTGGGT
>Ga0105105_10000917_pt1 | contig 12842 bp, 11 predicted proteins | sample PPLLaktember2015_4_FD_79108 | JGI IMG/M metagenome (GOLD analysis project Ga0105105, IMG submission 79108) | Freshwater sediment microbial communities from Prairie Pothole Lake near Jamestown, North Dakota, USA - PPLs Lake P8 Core (1) Depth... | ecosystem: Environmental > Aquatic > Freshwater >... | reverse complement strand
CTCCATCAAAGCCACCATTTTAGGCCCCGTCATTATCGGCAGCCTTGTTTTCGGTATCGGGTGGGGCCTTTTGGGATATTGTCCGGGCACTTCCATGGGCGCCTTGGGCGAAGGCCGCTGGGATGCCTTGTGGGGTATTTGCGGGATGATCGTGGGGGCCGGGTTGTTTGCTGAAGCCTACCCCGCGCTGAAGCAAACGGTTTACACCTGGGGGGACCTTGGGCGCATCACCCTGTCCCAGGTCCTCGGCATCAGCCACTGGGTCATCATCCCCCTGTTCATCGCAGGCGCGTTGCTGCTTTTTCGCTGGCTGGAGAAAAAGGGGTTGTAGGCGGCTTTTAAAAGAGGCCAATTCATGCCGCTGCACGAATTGGCCATCACATCCGTGGCGCGCATCAGCTTAGATGGCGAGGAATACACCTCGCGAAATTTCAAAGCGACCCGCTGGCGTCAAAGCGCCACGATCGTGCTAAACGACAACCGATCGGAGGGGTGGTCGTCTTCTATCTTCAAGCACCACCTGAGAACGCCGCATGAGGCCAAGGCACAAGAGCGCCAATACCATTATTTAGTCACGGTCGAGTTGAAATAATTTTTGGTTTCCCGAACGATCACCGGCGACAGCAGCAGCAGGCCGATCAGGTTGGGAATGGCCATCAAGCCGTTGAACGTGTCGGACAGCGCCCACACGAAATCGAGCTTGGACACCGCGCCGACCCCCACCATCAGAATAAAGAGGTAGCGATACGGTTTGATCGCTTTTTCCCCCAAGATGTATTCGATCGACTTTTCACCGTAGTAGCACCATCCTAAAATGGTGGAATAGGCAAACAGGACCAAGCCGATTGCGACGACATAGTGGCCGCCGGGCATACCGCTTTCAAAGGCCATGGCGGACAATGCCGCCCCGGTTTTGCCGCTGGTCCAGGCGCCGGTGATGATCAGCACCAGCCCGGTCATGGTGCATACCACGAGCGTATCGATAAAGGTCTGGGTCATGGAGACCAGTGCCTGGGTGACCGGGTGTTTGGTCTGGGCGGCAGCGGCCGCGATCGGTGCACTGCCCAGGCCCGATTCGTTGGAAAACACCCCGCGCGAAACGCCCATGCGGATGCCCATCATCACGCTGGCGCCCAGGAACCCGCCGGAGGCCGCCGTGGGGGTGAAGGCCTGTTTGACGATCATAGCAAGCGCTGCCGGGACGGCGGCAATATTGAGAACCAGGATGATCAAGGAACCGCCCATGTAAAAGACGATCATGATCGGCACCACCCATTCGGTGACCTTGCCGATGCTCCTGATGCCGCCGAGAATGACCAGGGCGGTGAAGACCATCAACACGACACCCGTGACCCAAAACGGTACGTTGAAGGTGGCGTTTAAGGCATCGGCCACCGAGTTGGACTGGACCATGTTGCCGATCCCGAAGGCGGCCACGGAGGCGAAAAGGGCAAAGAGAAACCCCAGCCACTTCCAGCCCAGCCCCTTCGAGATGTAGTACATGGGGCCGCCGCTCATGTCGCCTTTTTCGTCCTTGATCCGGTACTTCACGGCCAGAACCGCTTCCCCATATTTGGTGGCCATGCCCACCAGGCCGGTGACCCACATCCAGAACAAGGCTCCCGGTCCGCCGGCGGCAATGGCTGTTGCTACGCCGGCAATGTTGCCGGTCCCGACGGTGGCCGACAAGGCGGTCATCAGGGCCTGAAAATGCGTGATGTCGCCCGGCTCGTCTGTATCTTCCTTTCGTTTAACCAGCGCCAGCCAAAGGGAGTACCACAGCTTTCTGAACTGCAGGCCCCGCAAGATGATGGTCAAGTAGAGCCCTGTGCCGACCAGAAATATCAGCATGGGCGGGCCCCAGGCAAATGCGCCTACCTCTCCTACCAAGTTCTCGATCGAGCTAAATATAGCGTTCATGTTTTCCTCCTCGCCCATCTTATTTGAAAAAGAGGCTGTGCTATTCTTTCTCTACATAGTATTCCATTCGGTAGGTCGCGATTTTGCCATCATGAAAACGCCAGATCTCGATGGGCGCGGTCACATCGCCGTTGACATCGAAGTCGACCGAGCCGGAAGCGCCCTCATAGTTGATCGGCTTGCCGGCCTTAAGCAGCTCAAAGGCTTTTTCGAATTCGTCCGGCCCAACGAAAGTGCCGAGTGGATTGGCCACCTCGCGGAGTTGGTCCCTGATATTTGTCGAGGTCGCCTCAAGACCTTTTGCTTGGGCGGCGAAGGCCGCCAGGCCGAGGACGGCCGTCGCGTCGTAGGCGTTGGCGATAAACGGGCTCCTGGGAAGTTCTCCGAAACGGGCCGTGTAGTTGGTGGCGAATTTCAAAGAGGCTTCACCTGCCGGCGCTCCGGGTGCCGTACCCATCATCCCCTCGAGTTTTTCCGGGCCGACCGCAGCGGCCAATTCTTCGGATTTCGTCCCGTCGCTGAAGAGAAAATGCTTCGCCTTGTAAATGTCGATGGCTTCCTTGACATAGACCTTGGCGTGCTCCGGATAGCTGAAGACGCACAGCACATCGGATCTTCCCGAGCGGAAGGGCTTGGTGGAATACATTCTGGCAAAGGCGTTGCGCAGGTCGGCCGCGTAAGATTTGGACACCGCCTCACCGTGGGGGATCATCGCATAGACGGTTCCTCCGTGCTTGATGAAGGATCTTCGGAACTGTTCCGCCAACCCCTGGCCGTAGGCGTTGTTCACGTACATAACCGATGCGGTTTTATACAGGCCGGCCGCCAAGCGGCCCAGGACTGCCCCCTGGAGCGCATCCGACGGACAGGTGCGAAAGAGGAGATCTTTATCCTTGTCCTCCGGCAAATCGGTGATAAACGGAGACGTGGCTCCCGGGGTGATCATGAGGACGTTTTCGGGGCAGGTGACAGATTCGGCCAGGGGCACGATCACCCCGCTGGAAGAAGAACCGATAATCGCCGTCACCTTGTCTTTTCCAAGCAGTTTGCGGGCCGCTTTTTCGGCGGCTTCGGCAGCCGTTTGGCTGTCTTCGTGAAAAAATTCGATGGTAAAGCCGGCAGCCGCCATTTCTTGCGCCGCCAATTCGGCCGCATTCTGATGTCGGGCGCCCCAATCTTTCAATGCACCGCTGTGATCGAAGAGAGAGCCCACCTTCAGGCCCTCGGCCAGAGCAACCGAAGAAAAGAGTGCGGTCAGAACGACAATTGCAAGAAACCTGAATAACCGGTTCATAAGACCTCCTCTTTCAAGGCAAACCTCACCTTGCTGTGTGTGTTTCGCGGTGGAAGACGCTGCAGGCGCTCCCACCGGTCGGGGGTTATGGTGGTGTTGTTTTCAGGACAGGAAGCTAATCAGATGAAGTCATCAACCGGGGTGAATCCGAGATCGAGCGCATCGGCGACGCCTTTGAACGTGACGTTGCCCTTGACCACGTTGGCCCCTCGTTTAATCGCTCTGTTCTCCCGCAGCGCTTTTTTCCAGCCTTTGTTAGCAATCTCGAGAACATAGGGGAGGGTGGAATTGGTCAAGGCCAGCGACGCCGTTCGGGGCAGCGCTCCGGGCATATTGCTGACAGCATAGTGGACGATGCCGTCGAGAATATAGGTCGGCTTGCGGTGCGTGGTCTCGCAGGAGGATTCAAAGCATCCGCCCTGGTCAATGGCCACATCCACCAGCACGCAACCCTTTTTCATGGTTTTAAGCAGGTCGCGGTTCACAAGGACCGGGGTTCTGGCGCCGGGCACCAGCGCCGCACCCACCACCACGTCCGCCTTGACAACCAGATCGCGGATGGCGGCCGGGCTCGACATGACGATAAAACAGTTGGCGGGCTTCACGTCGCTCAAATATCGCAGCCGCTCCAGATCGATGTCGAGAACGTAGACGTTGGCTCCCAGGCCGGAGGCCATTTTGGCGGCGTTGAATCCCACCACCCCGCCGCCTAAAATAACCACCGTCGCCGGGTCGACACCGGGAACCCCGCCGAGCAAAACGCCATTGCCGCCCTGTGCCATCTCCAAGTACTTGGCCCCCTCTTGAATCGCCATCGCCCCGGCGAGCTCGCTCATCGGCATCAGCAGCGGCAGGGACCCGTCGTCCTTTTGGATCGTTTCGTAGGCGATGGTGATCGAACCGGTTTCAATCAGCTTGCGGGTCAGTATTTCCGATGCCGCCAGATGAAGATACGAGAAGTAGATCTGACCCTCTTTGAGATATCCGATTTCGGAAGGCTGTGGCTCCTTGACGCGCAGAATCATTTCGGAGCGACGAAATATGTCGCCGGGCGTTGCCACGATCTCCGCGCCGGCGTGTTTATAATCGTCATCCTCGAACCCGCTTGCCTGGCCGGCCTGTTTTTCAATTAAAACCGTATGCCGGTGGTGTCTCATGACCTCCACCCCGGCCGGTGTCATGGCGACGCGATTCTCATCGGCCTTGATTTCTTTGGGTATGCCTACAATCATGGCTCATATCCTTTTTTGAACAAAGAAGCCGTTTGTCGGTCCCTTGAAAAAGAGATCCCGTTTTGAAATTTTAACCTTGGCCGTGCTGGCGTGCCGGATTGCCTTTTTCAGCATCCATCCGGCACCCTTTTTCGCCTGTCGTTCTACAGCAGATCATCGATGGGGGTGTAATCGAGACCGAACGCGTCAGCCACGGCTCTGTAGGTAACCTTGCCGTCGATGACATTGGCGCCCAGCTTGATGTCGCTGTTCTTCTGCATGGCCGCCTTCCAGCCCTTGTTGGCAATCTCGACTGCATAGGGCAGGGTGGCATTGGTCAAGGCCATGGTCGAAGTCCGCGGCACCGCCCCGGGCATGTTGGCCACGCAGTAATGGACCACGCCGTCGACCGTGTAGATCGGATTACCGTGGGTCGTGGCCTTCGAGGTTTCAAAGCAGCCGCCCTGGTCGATGGCAACATCCACCAATACGGTACCCGGCTTCATCATTTTGAGCATCTCGCGCGTGATCAACTTGGGCGCCTTGGCGCCGGGAATCAGCACGGCGCCGATGATGACATCGGCCTGCTGGATGAGTTCCCGCAACGTTGCTGGGCTGGAAAACAAGCCGAAGCAATTGGCCGGCATCACATCACTCAGATACCGCAAACGGTCGAGGTTCATGTCGAGGATGTACACCTTGGCGCCCAGGCCGCAGGCCATCTTGGCGGCGTTGGTGCCGACGATGCCGCCTCCGATGACCACCACATTGCCCGGATCCACTCCCGGCACGCCCCCCAGCAGCACGCCGTGACCCCCCTGAGCCATTTCCAGATACTTGGCCCCTTGCTGAATCGCCATTCTTCCGGCGACCTCGCTCATGGGGGTCAGCAGCGGCAAGGAGCGGTCTGGCTTCTGAATGGTTTCATAGGCAATGCAGACGGCCTTGCTCTTGATGAGGGCCTTGGTCAGTTCTTCCGCCGCTGCCAGATGCAGGTAGGTAAAGACGATCTGGCCTTGCCGGATCAGATCGTACTCGGCGGGCAGTGGTTCTTTGACATGCATCACCATGTCGGATTTTTCAAATATTTCGCGGCTTGTCGCAATAATCTCCGCGCCGGACTTGAGATAGGCCGAGTCCTCAAAGCCGCTGCCGCTGCCGGCCCCCTTTTCCACCAACACCTTGTGGCCGTTGGTGATCATCACCTCAACACCGGCCGGGGTCATGCAGACACGATTTTCCTCTGTCTTGATTTCTTTTAAAATTCCGATGATCATCGCTTCTTCCTCCTTTTGGTTTAAACTGTCGCGGGTTTTAGCCATGTTTCAAACGACGGTGGGCTTCGAAACCATTGTCATTCGTTTAGAGCAAATAGTTTGCCAGTTGTGTAAAGTTGTGAAAAATATGAAATATGCAAAGATTCTGAACGTCGCTCATCGACGAAAAGAGATAGATCAAAACTAAAATATTAACAATAACAGATTGTTAAAGAATACAAGAGGATTGCTGGTTCCGGGAGAGAAAACATTCTTGAGTGGCGGGCGTTCAGGATCGCTGGAGAGGCGAAGCGGGGCTTCTGGTCAGAAAAGTTTCCAAAAATTCGTATAAGTTTTATATAAGTGATTAAAATATAATTGTATTATTAATATTGGTCTGATTTATTTCCATTGGTTTGTTGTCTTGCCAAATCGATCTTGTACTTTTTCATTTTGTTCAGCAAGGCGGTGTGGGACACTTTCAATTCTTTAGCCGCTTTTCTGATACTGTTCGATTTTTTCAGGCTATCGACGATAATGTCTTTTTCGTAACGCGCCACCAGGTTTTTCAGTGAACCGGCATCCATGAGTTCATGCAGGCATTCGTTTTTTTGGTCTTTTCTATTTTTTCCGATTTCGTGGCTGAAAAGAATGCAGTCGACATCGATTGTTTCGTAATCGCTTAAAATGGCGGCGCGTTCAACGACGTTTTTCAATTCCCTTACATTACCCGGCCAACTGTGCCGGCTTAACTTGTAAAGAGATTCCTTTGTGGCTGTTTTCCCTTTTTGGTTGAGTTTTGATGCTAACTGGAAAAGAAAATGTTCGGTCAGCTGGGGGATGTCTTTTATTCTCTCCCGCAGCGGTGGAAGGTGAATCGGCAACACGTTGATGCGATAAAACAGGTCTTGCCGAAACAATTTTTGTGCAACCATCTGTTCCAGATTTTGATTGGTAGCGGTGATAATGCGGGCGTTGATGGGTATCTCCCGCGTGCCACCGATTCTTCTGACGCAACTTTCTTGGATTGTTCTCAGAATTCGTGCCTGCTGACCCAGCGGCAATTCAGCAATTTCATCCAAAAAGAGGGTGCCGTTTTCGGCAATTTCGAAAAGCCCCTGTTTCCCGCCTTTGAGGGCGCCGGTAAAGGCGCCGCCGACATAACCAAAAAGCTCGCTTTCAAGCAGTGATTCGGGCAGCGCTGCGCAGTTGATCGGAACAAATGAGCCCTCCCGCCCGCTGGCCGTATGAATCGCGTGTGCCAGCAGTTCTTTGCCGGTGCCGCTGTCCCCCCGGATCGATATGATAGAATCGGTACTCGCAATTTTCTGGGCAAAAGCCAATGCGTCTTTGATGGCTTGACTTTCTCCGATAAAATCGTTGAACGTAATTCGGGCTGGCATTGAAATCGACTGTGCCAGCATTTTGATCTCTCGAACGTCCCGACCGATTTCCACTGCGCCGATGATATGCCCGGCCAAATCCTTTATCGGTCTTCCGGTGACGAAATATTGCAAGCGTCCTTTTTCGGTGATCAGATCTTTTTTTATGTTGTTGAATTTCTTGCCTTCGAGGCAATCGAGGATGGTGTCGTCCGGCAAATTGAGATCTTTGATGCCCTTGCCGATTATCTCACGGTTTTCACAATCGAAAACTTTCCGGGCGACCCGGTTGATGGTCGTGATTCGAGCGGCCGTGTCGATGGAGATTACGCCGTCGCTGATATTGTCTAAAACCACGCGAATCTGGTTTTCCCTCTCTTCGTGAGGCAGCATGTCGACAAAGCGTATTTCAAAAAGATCCGGAATACCGCCCAATACGTGGAAAATATCCTTGGTAGCAGGCGTTTTATTGCCACCTTCGGCCTCCAGGTAAACAGCGGCCTTGTCGTCTTTACGGTCCACTTCCATGGATGATATGCTCATCCCGAAATTGGCGACCAGCGCTGAAACATCGGCCACAACGCCGATTCGATCCCTGAAGACCATTTTTAATTTCATAGCTTATGACCTCATATTTTGATAACAAACCAATATGACGGTTTAAAAAAATTTTAGCGGCAAAAAACGTAAATTGTCTGTCTAATGGCAGCCCGCATAAGAGGGTGATCGGGTAAGTGTGGTGCAGTATGGTATCGGCCTGCTACAAGTGATCCGGTTTCGGCTCCAGCTTTCCAACCCTGCTGTCTCGCCAAGGGGAAAACCCTGCGCCACCTTGCTCGAGTGCGATGATCCTGATGGTTAGGACGCTTGAACTTTATGAAAACCTCCGTTGCCTCGGTGAGAGGGTTCGGGTCTCTTGGCCGGCGGCTTTCAGAAACGAGATGTTAGCGTTGACGGCCACCGCCATGTTGCTCTGGAAGTTGGTGGCCACGGCAAACGCCAAGTCCGCCAGGGTACAGTGGGTGCCTCCGTGCACGGCGTTTAGGTGTTCTTCCCAGGTCGCCATCTTGGCCCGGTCGCTTCCCTTGGAGACCTCAGACGATTAAATAGCGAAGCTGCTTGCAAATCGGCCTGTCCTGAAAAAGTCGTGTAGGTCCCCATCGCAGTCTCCTTGCTCCGCAAGAGTTGCCCAAAATGGTTTTGGAGTTTAGATAGCATGTCGAATCAACCAAATCAATATATTTTACAATATAATTAATAACTTAAAAATTTTTGTGCAGCTTAGGTTAATAATATTGCCCCGCAACTGATAGGCGCAGCCATCCGCGGCGGACCGCTCAAGCCGGAACCCGGCTGCCTGCCGCGAACCTGATTCACGAAGAAAGCAGTCGCGTATGCAGCCAAACCCGAAGACCACCAATATCATTCTTTACTGCCGGGAGTGGGACAAAACGGTTCGGTTCTACCGCGACCAGCTGCACCTGACCGCCACTTTCGTCACCGACTGGTTTGTGGAGTTTCGCTTGAATGCCGTTTCTATGCTGAGCATTGCCGACGAAAAACGATCCACCGTCAAGAGCTGCGGGGGCAGGGGGGTCACCTTGGCGCTGGAAGTTGACGACATCCGAGCCCTGCGGGAGTACGTCCTGAAAAACGGGCTGCAGCCGACGGCCATCCGCAAACACCCCTGGGACGCCTGGGTGTTTCATCTTTTCGATCCCGAAGGTCACCGGCTTGAAATCTGGCAGGCGCGCGCTTCCGGTGAGGCGCGGGAACAGGGGGCAATCCAGCCTGGCCCCGCTGGCGCACCCGCGGCCCCGTAAAGGCCGGGCATAAAACGCGGATTGGGGGGCGTTCCTTTTTAATACGACTTCAACTATCGGTGCTGCGCAAAACTGGGCTTGAGGCGGTCAGGTTTTGATCTGAATGATCTCGCGGGTCGGCTTACGCGGAAAGTCCACAAGTGAGGCTGGATCGTCCTTGTCCCGCAGGCGGGTCGGCTCGCTTTGGGTTGCCAATTTCTGGCGGTTGCGGGGGCATTTTCGCGGCGCCCCTCAATGCTGCGCTGCATCTGACCGCCGCGGCGCGCTGCTATAAGCACGCCCCGTCGCACGAAATGCAGCGCAACCCGGAAATTGAACTTTTGCGAAACCGTTACACCTTGAACTTGGCGGCCGCCTCTTCGAGGGCGGTTTTCATGTCATTTAGCGCCGTTTCCATCCCCGCTTTCAGCTCCGCATAAGCATTTTCACCGGCCTTTTTCAGATCGCTCAGTTTGCTCTGAACAAGCGCCTTGCGGTCCTGGAGTTGATCGATGTGGCGCTCGATTTCAATCCGGGCCTTGGCGTCAGCCTGTTTGGCCTGCGCTTTGAACTGTTGGATTTTGGCGGATATTTCCTCAAGTTTGGCCTCTGCCAGTTACTGATATTCATCGCGTGATGTCATGGTACGTCTCCTTTACTTCGTTTTCGGCTGCAAGCCGGTTTAAACAGTTCGGCCTCGACGATTTTCATGATGGCGCTGCCGTTTGAGGCCGATTTTGAAATGAAGTGCCGGGCGCCGCGGGCCAACGCCGCCTCGCGGTATTCCGGCAGATCGTAGCTGGTCAGAACCGCGATAACGCCGTCGGGATGAACCTCGTGGATCCGCTGCAGGAGATCCAGGGCGCGGCAGCCCTGAATATCGATGTCGGTGAAGATTAAACCGGGGCGGTGGCGTTTGACCTTGCGGATGGCATCCTCCCGGTCGAGGGCTTCCACGACGGTGATGCCCGGGTAGCGCCGTGCGATCGTTTCCCTGACCGTGCGTCGGAAGATCCGATGGTTGTCGACCAGCAATATTCCCTGGCAGGCGTTCATGTGTCACGACCTTCCTCGGCGGCAGGGTCTCTGCAGTCGCGAAAGATTTCGGCCGGGAGTGTCATTCGGGCGCCGATCGTCCGGTTTACCGAAAATTTTGCCCCACGGCGCGCCACCCTCCGTGGCTTTCGCCGCACGGCACACCCGTCGCTCAAATGTCCGCCCTGCACCCAGCAACGCGTAGAGCCTAAAACTAACGCATTCGGCTGGCGGCTTAAATATGGTCTTCGACCCATTTGGCCGTTTCACGGGCGGTAATTTGCGCCGCCCCGCTGCCACCGCAGCGTCATCCATGATCACCCGTGGCGGCGCATGCGCCATAGCGCCAGGGGGTCGCCCAGCCGCCTTCCAACCGCCGGCGGAATATGCTATGGCCGGGAAGGCGGATGCCCGACAGGCTGAGGTCCGATGTCGGCGGCGGCCCGGCGGGCACCGCGGCGCAACGACCGCCAATCGGGTGGTGGCCGTGGAGCGCCCCGGCGCCCCCGACAGCCCTTCGCGATACTCCACAGCCAACCGGATCACGCCATGCAAACAGCCCCCCTGATCGCTTTTTGCAACACCCTGTTGGACCCGGTCGTGGTTGTCGACCCCGCCGGGCGCATCGTGGCGGCCAACCCGGCGCTCTGTGGGCTCTTGGGCTATGGCGCTGAGGAAGTCCGGGGCCGCGATATGGGTCATCTGGTGCCCAGCCATCGCCGCCGCGAGCAAACCCGACGGTTGCAGGCCTGCCTGGGGGGGGCGAAGGTCGATGCGGTTTCCTCGGAATTGCAGCCCCGCGAGGGGCACCCGATACCGGTTCTGCAAACCCTCTCCCCTTTTCGAACCCAGGACGGGTCCGGGCCCTTGGTGGTCTGGACCTTCAAAAAATCGACGGCACGGGACCCCTCCCTCGAGCGCCTGAACCTCATTCTGGAGAGTAAGGTCCAATCCAGGGACAGCGCTTTGGATCAGACCGTTACGGCATTGCAAGCCGAAGTCAACGAACGCCGCAGCGTGGAGAAAGCGCTTCGAAGGTCGCGAAGTCAGTTGCGCCTGCTGAGCCAGAAGACCCTGGAACTGCTGGAAAGCGATCGCCAGGTGATTGCCAAGGAACTGCATGACAGCATCGGCGCCAGCCTGGCGGCCATCAAGTTTTCCCTGGAGGGGTGGCTTGAAGTTTACGGCGACCGCCTGCCGTCGCCCGAAATCCCCTTCGAGCGCATCATCACCCACATGGTCGAGACCATCAAGGAAACCAAGCGCATATCCGCCAACCTGCGCCCTTCGACGCTGGACGATCTGGGGCTGCTGGCCACGGCCAAATGGTTTTGCCGGAATCTTTCCGGGCTCTATGGGGGGATCCGCATTACGCCCCGTTTCGAGGTCAGCGAAGCGGAGATCCCGGAGGCGCTCAAAATCGTTCTTTACCGGGTCATGCAGGAGGCCCTCAGCAATGCCGCCAAACACAGTGGGGCTAAAGAAATCCAGGTAGCTTTAGGTCTTCGGGACGGGTTCCTCGAAATGACGATCTGTGACGACGGCAGCGGGTTTGACCTGGATAGGGTCATGGTGGCCGGGGACACTTTGAGCGGATTCGGCATCAACAGCATGCGCGAGCGCATCGAAATCTGCAACGGCCGCTTTGAGATCCGCACCCGCGTGGGGCAAGGAACCCGCGTTGGCGTCTGCCTGCCGGTAGAATCCGGCAATGGTGAAGGCCTCTTGTAATCCGCCGCCGCCCGGCGGGGTCTGCGGTTGGCAATGGGGAGGGTTTCGATAGGCGGGGATGGTTGTTCAGACAGGCTTGGCGATCACCAGGCCTTTTTCGATGGCATACGCCGTCAGCGCCGAGGCATTGTGCAGATCCGTTTTCTTCATGATGTTGGCCCGATGTTTTTCGACGGTTTTGACGCTGATAGTCAGAAACGCGGCGATTTCCTTGTTGGTATGGCCTTCCGCCAGCAGTTTCAGCACTTCACGTTCACGCTGGGTGATCGTGTCCCAGGCGGTTTTTTCCTTGAGGCGTTTGCGGCCTTCGAGGTAGCCCTCCATGACGCTGTCGGCAATGCCCGGGCTGATGTAGGTTTTGCCGTCTAGAACACTGTCGATGGCCATCATCAGCTCCCTGCGGCTGGCATCCTTGATACAGTAGCCGTTTGCCCCGGCATCGAAGGCCTCCAGCACGTACTGGTCGGATTCGTGAATCGTCAGGGCCAGGATGATGACCTCCGGAAACTGGCGTTTGACGTCTTTCATCACGCTGATGCCGCTTAGGCGCGGCATGGAGAGATCCAGCAGCAGCAGCTTCGGTCGCAGACTCTGCACCACGCGAAGCGCCTCCAGGCCGTCGCTGGCCTCCCCCACCAGATCCAGATCGCTGCGGACGGCGAGCATCGCTTTGAGCCCCTCGCGAAACAACTGGTGATCTTCGGCGATGACGACTTTCGTTTTTTTGGCCATGGAATCGGCTTTCCCCTGAATTGGGCGTTTGCCGCAGCTTCCGCAGCGCCAGGAACGGCAGGTTCCTGCGGATAGGGGGGAGTGCCGGAAATGCGCCCGGCACCTCCCCGGGACAGATCACTGCGCCTGCGGCCAAAAGGGTATGTCAAACCCCCGGGCTTGTAAATGGGTAATTTTGCCGGGCACCCATCCAGGTCGCGGCAAAGAATCCTACCCTCATGGCGTTTGTCTTTTGGGTCGCAGGCCTCGTCAGCAGCGCCGGGCCCTGCGCGGAAAGGGGGCGTTTGTGAGCGGGTCCTTGCAGACGTACCTCATCCTCCGGTGCAGCCCCGTGGCCGCGACCCACCGGCCCGGGGGGGGGGGGGGGTTTCCACTGGCCCCCCCTTTCCGAAAAAAGGGAGAATTCCCCGCCCCCAATGGGGGTTTGGGGGCCATTAGGGGCCGACCGCGCAGGGGAGGTTGGGGGCAGAAACATTATT
>Ga0105105_10000916_pt1 | contig 12849 bp, 8 predicted proteins | sample PPLLaktember2015_4_FD_79108 | JGI IMG/M metagenome (GOLD analysis project Ga0105105, IMG submission 79108) | Freshwater sediment microbial communities from Prairie Pothole Lake near Jamestown, North Dakota, USA - PPLs Lake P8 Core (1) Depth... | ecosystem: Environmental > Aquatic > Freshwater >... | reverse complement strand
GTCCTTGAAGACGAAGGAGACGAAGGAGGTGAACAGCTCGTACATGTTCTGGATGTCGCTGGTGACGCGTGTCACCAGGCGGCCCACGGGGTTGCGGGTGAAAAATTCCAGCGCCAGATCCTGAATGTGGCCATAGAGCTGCATGCGCAGGTCGTGCATCATCCGCTGGCCGGCGTATTCCATGACCATCGCCTGGGAAAAATTGAGGAGGAAGTCCAGGATCACCAGCACCAAAAAAATCGCGGCGAGCCCCGTCAGACCCGCCAGGTCGTCTCGGCGCAACTCGGCCAGGTCCGCCGGCGTGAGCCGGGGCAGATCCGCGAAGGCGATGCGGGCGGTGTTCCCGTCGATCCGGGCAACCCCGGCGTATTTGCCGACCACCGCGGCGGCGGCCGGATCGGCGAGATCGATGCTCAGGTACCGCTCGGCCGGCGGCGGCCCCGGGCGGGAGTCCGGGGCGCTTGCGGCCGGCGGGACGATGTAGCGATCGATGGCGAGCTTGGTCACATACGGCAGGGCCAGGTCGAGGAGCGTGATCAGCACCACCAGGCCGACGGACCAGACGATCAGGCGGCGGTGCGGCCGGGTGAAGGGGCGCAGCCGCCGCAGCAGCTTGAGGTCGTAGGCTTTGCCCAGGCGGGTCTCTTCAAAGTAGTCCTGATCAGGTCGCATCGCCGTCCTCTTCGACTTCCTGGAGCCGGTAGGTGCCGGCGTAGTAGCCGTTGGCGGCGAGCAGGTCCGCGTGGCGCCCGGTGTGCACCACCCGGCCGCCGTCGAGCACGAGGATGCGGTCGGCAAACCGCACGGCGGAGAGGCGGTGCGACACGATCAGGATCGTGCGCGCGCCCGCCAGGCGGCGGATGGCCTGGGTGATCAAAGCGCCGGTCTCGAAATCCACCTGGCTGATGGGGTCGTCCAGGATCATGACGGGGGCCGCGGTCAGCAGGCAGCGGGCGAGCGCGACGCGCTGCTTCTGCCCGCCGGAGAGCATGACCCCCCGTTCGCCGACCACCGTGTCGAAGCCCTGCGGGAACAGGCGGATCGTGTCCAGCAGGGCGGCGGCGCGGGCGGCCTCGGTGAGCCGCTCGTCATCGATTCCGGGGTCGCTGAAGGTGATGTTGTCGCGGATCGTCCCGGCGAAGAGGAACGGCTCCTGGGGCATGCAGGCAATGCGGCCGCGCAGGTCCTCGACCAGGACATCGCGGATGTCCTGCCCACCGATGAGTATCCGGCCGGCGGCCGGGTCGTAGAGCCGGGGAATGAGGCTGAGCAGCGTCGTCTTGCCGCTGCCCGGCGGCCCCACGATGCCGAGCACGGCGCCGGGCTCGATCCGCAGGTCGATGCCGGCAAGAGCCGCCCGGGTCTGCGCCCCGGCGCCCCCGGGGTAGGAGAATTCCACGGCTTCGAAGACGATCGCGCCCGCCGGTTCGCGCAGCGAGCGGGCACCCGCGGCGGAGTGGATCTCCGGGCGGGTGGCCAGGATCGTGTCGATTCGATCCAGGGACGCGCGCCCCCGCTGGATGAGGTTGGTGACCCACCCCAGCGCCATCATCGGCCACATGAGCAGGCCGAGGTAGCTGATGAAGGCCACGAAGTCGCCCGGCGTGATCGTAAGCAGGATGGTCTGGCGGCCGCCGAGGAACAGGACGAGTGCCATGCTCAGGTTGGTGAGCAGCACCATCATCGGGAAGAAGACACCCGTGATTCTCACCAGGCTCAGGTTCTCGTCGACATAGGCGCGGGAGGCCGCCCCGATTTTTTCGGCCTCGGCCGTCTTGCGGTTGTGGGCCTTGATCAGGCGGATGCCGGCGACACGCTCACGGACCGCTTCCGTCAAATCCGAGAACGAGGCCTGCACCGACCGGTAGCGGCGGTGCATCCGGCGGCTGAAAAAGCGCGCGGCGACGGCGATGAACGGCATCGGGATGAGAACAAAGCCGGTCAGGGTGGGGTCGATGTAGATCATGAAGCCGATGGCGGCCGCACCCATGACCACGGCGTCGTTCATGGCCACCAAGCCCATGCCGGCGGCCATGCGGATCTGCTGGATGTCGTTTGTGGCGTGGGCCATGAGGTCGCCCGTGCGGGTGCGGTCGAAATAGGCGGCGGAAAGGGTCTGCAGATGGTCAAACAGGCGGTTGCGCAGGCCCTCCTCGACGCGGCGGGATGTGCCCAGCAGGCACAGCCTCCAGACGTAGCGAAACGCGCCGATCAGAACGGCGAGGCCGGCGATGGCGAGCGCATAGTCGAGCAGCCGGCCGGTGTCGACGCGCAGCAGGGTGAGGTCGTCGACCGCCCACTTGATCACAAGGGGGACGATGAGCTGCAGCATGTCCACGAGGATCAGGCAGACCAGGCCGACCAGAATCCGGTTCCGGTTCTCTACGAAATACGGCTTGATTATTGAAATCGAGGACATCGATTTTGGATATCACATGCGGGATATGGGAGCAACGGGAAGAAACGGTGTAACGACTCAGGTGGATAGGCTGAAGGCTGAAGGCTTTTAGGGACAAACCCGACGTGATCACACAAAACGCCGAGCATTTGAGTTGAAAGTCTTGAATGGGTTGATTCGTTCTTTGCGAGATGCTTTCATGACCTTCAGCCTTCAGCCTTCAGCCTAAACACCTGCGCGGTTACCGTTGACTTTGACCACCATGGTTGCTATTTTGTCCAGATGGAACTTGGGAATATTGTTGAATATATTGACCGCGAAAGAATCCTTTGCGCCGTGGTGCTGGAGGTCAAGAACCAGCGGCTGCGGCTCTTGACCGAGAACAACCGCGAGGTGAACCTCTCCGCAAGCCGGCTGTTGCACCGGGACAAGTCCCGCCTGGACATCTCGATGGGCCGGTCGCGGATGGTGGATGCCCTGAAGGAAGTGGCGAACAAACGCCGGGCGCTGGTCGACAAGGTTATCATCCGGGAGGTGTGGGAGGTGTTGACCGCCGAGCAGCAGTGGGTCGACCTCGAAACCATGACGGCCTTCTGCTTCCCCGATGGTCCGAACGGCGATCACCAGTCGGCGGTCGTCCGGGCCCTTTTTGAGGACCGGCTGTATTTCAAGTTCAACCCGGAGCGGTTTTTCCCAAACTCCGAGGAGCAGGTCGAACGGCTTTCGGCCCAGCGAGACGAGGAGGCCCGGCGGCAGCGCATCATTGAAAACGGCGGGGACTGGCTGCGCCGGTTCATCTCCCTGGCGGCGCCGGCCGCCGCCGACGATACACCCCCGCCGGAGGTTCTCGATGTCCTGAAGGCCTACTACCTGTTCGAAAAAGAGAGCCCGGATCAATCCCTCGCCTGGGGCATGCTGGAACGGGCGGGCCTGGGGGAGGCGGCAGCGCTCTTCCCGATCCTCGTCAAGCTGGGTGTTTTCGACGAGAACGAAAACGTCGACCTGCTGCGGCTTACGGCCCCCGTGGAGTTCCCGCCGGCGGTGCAGCAACACGCCCGGGAGCTGATCGCAGCCTCCGCGGCCGAGGTCCGGGATCCCCGGCGTGAGGACCTGACCGGTCTCACGCTGATCACGATCGACGGCCAGTCCACCCTGGATTTCGACGATGCCCTGAGCCTTGAAACCACGTCCGACGGATACCGACTCGGCATTCACATCTCCGATGTCGCTCACTATGTGCGCAAGGACGACCCCATCGACCAGGAAGCCCGCGAACGGGGCAGCTCCATCTACATGGCGGACCACAAACTCAGCATGCTGCCGCCCGCCCTGGCCGAGGGGCTTTGCAGCCTGAAGGCGGGGGAGGTCCGGCCGGCCATCAGCACCCTGGTGGACCTCGGCCCCGACATGGAGATCCGGGGCTGCCGCATTCTGCCCAGCCTCGTGCGGGTCCAAAAACAGCTGAGCTATTATGACGTCAACCTGATGGCGGATCAGGACCCGCAGGTGATCGCCCTGCGCGGCATCGCCAGGAAGTTCCGCGATATGCGCCTCACCGCCGATGCGGTCCACATCTCCGTGCCTGAAATCAACCTCTGGATCGGGGAAAACGGCGAGGTCAACCTCAGCCGGGTCAACCGGGAAAGCCCGGGGCGGATGCTGGTGGCCGAAATCATGATCATGGCCAACTGGCTGATGGCCCGGTTCCTCGCGGAGCACAAGATGCCGGCAATCTTCCGGTCCCAACCCGAGCCGCGGGAGCGGCTTTACCGACGGGAAGAGGGCTCGCTGTTTCAGAACTGGATGCAGCGTCGGCTGCTGAACCGCTTCATGCTGGGGCACGCGGCGGAAAAGCATTCCGGGCTGGGGCTCGACGCGTATGTCACGGCGACCTCGCCCATCCGCAAGTATTTTGACCTGGTGACCCAGCGGCAGGTGCGGGCGGTTTTCGGCCTGGAAAACCCGTATTCGATCGCGGAGATGGACGGTATCATGCGGCTGCTGGAACTGCCCATGAGTCGCGTTTTCAAGCTCCAGACGGGTCGGCAGCGCTACTGGCTGTTGAAATACCTCGAGCAGCGGGTCGGCCAGAAGGAAGAGGCGATGATGCTGGTGCGGCGCCGCAACAACTACCAGGTGCTTCTAACCGGTTACATGCTCGAGTGCGACCTTCCCATCACAAGCCTTCTCGACCTCAAGCCCGAAGACCTCATCCAAGTCACCGTTCAGCGGGTCAGCGCACGCAAGGACGTCATAGCGCTCACGATAGGGTAAGGGGCGTTTTTCGCGTTCATCGCGTTGCTTGCGTTTTTCGCGTTGAAACGAAAAAAGACTGCACGCTTCCACCGCGAAAAACGCGATGAACGCGATTAAACTGATTGACGCGATGAACGCAAGTAACGCGCTTTACTTCACGCCTATCACCCGACCGTTGGTGATCTTTTGCAGCTCCTGGGGGGTCAGCCTGAAAACAGCCTGTGGGGTGCCGGCAGCGGCCCAGATTTCCGAATAGGTGAGCAGGTCTTCGTCGATGAAGACCGCAATCGGCTGCGCGTGGCCCACCGGCGGGACACCACCGATGGCAAACCCCGTCTGCTGGCGGACAAAATCGGCATCCGCCTTGAGGACGGGCTCGCCGATGCGCTCGCTCAGCCTCTTTTCGTCGACCCGGTTGGACCCGCTGGTGATGACCAGCACCGCCTGCCGGGTGGTTGCGCCTTTGAACACCAGCGACTTGGCAATCTGACCCACCTCGCAGCCGACAGCGCGGGCGGCGTCCTGGGCGCTGCGGGTGGTCTTGCCCATTTCACGGACTTCGCAGGCGACACCCAGGATTCTTAAAGCCTCCTGGACCTTGCAGGCGCTCGGGCTCAAGGGACGCGCCGCCTTTTCATTTGACATCGGGGACATGATTGTCATTATACTCTCCTGATCGGTATGATACCCGCCAGACTGACCTTGACTAAATCTAAGACAGTATCTAATATATAGTTTATTTATAAATCGAATTCAGGAGAAATTCATGGGTATCCAGGAGCGCAAGGAAAGAGAAAAAGAACGCCGGCGCCAGCAGATCATGGTCGCCGCCAAACGTGTTTTTTCCGACAGGGGATTCACCAAAGCCACCATGGAAGACATCGCTCAGGAGGCCGAACTCAGCCCCGGAACCCTCTATCTGTATTTCAAGAACAAGGAAGAGCTTTATGCCTCTCTCTCCCTGCGCATCCTACAATATCTGCTGCTTCGCATCGAGCATGTGAATGCCATCAAGGATGGCGGCCCGGACGAAAAACTGACGGCGCTCATGGAGGCCATGTACGATGTGTATGAGTTCGACCCGCTCATCATCATCAACATGTTCCACCTTCAGTCCAGCGAGACCCTGAAGAACCTCTCACCCGAGCTGCTTGCGGAGATCAAGGATCTCTCGCGCAAATCGATGGGCTCCATCGCCCAGATTTTCAAAGACGGTGTCGCCCAGGGCATTTTTATCAATCACCACCCGGTCGCGCTGGCGGACACGTTCTGGTCCGTTTTTTCCGGCGTCATTCTCTGGCTGACCAGCAAGAAACTGATCAACGAAAGCAAGGATTTCCTCAAAGAAACGCTCGCGGTCGCTTTCGAGGTCTTCCACCGGGGATTGAAGGCCAAATAGATCACTCCCCGGCGGAAGCCGGTGGTGGGTCAAGGTGTCGAGGGTTCAAGGGTTCAAGAAAAACAGAACCCCCGCGTCTCCTGGCCCCATCGTGATTCAACTCAAAGAACCCACTCCGGCCCCATCAACGGCCGGCCTTCCGCGCAAAGAGCCGGGCAATCTCATCCACCTGAAAGGACCTCCAGCGGGCGGGGCGGCCGTTTCTGACCGCCTCCACGCCGGTGCCTTTCTCCAGCACCGCGCCGATACACGAAACCTGAACTCCCGCCCGGCGCAAATCCCTCTCGAGACGGTCAGCGTGTTGTGAGCGGCAGCAGATCAGCAGACTGCCGGAGCCGATCAGCCCGAGGGGATGCATACCGAGAAGGCGGCAGATCGTGCGGGTCTCCGGAAAAACCGGAATGCGGCCCAGGTCCACCCGCAGCCGGCAGCCGCCGGCGGTGCTCAGCTCCTCCAAGGCCGTGGCGATGCCGCCTTCCGTAACGTCGTGCATGGCGCTGGTGCCCGGGCAGCGCGCGGCCTGCCGGGCTTCAGGGATGATGCTGATCCGGTCCAGGTAAGCCCGGCAGGCCTCTATCTTCTCCGCGTTCATGCCGAGCTTCCGGAGGCGTGATCCGAGTTCCCGGGCGATGATGGCAGTGCCTTCCACGGCCGCGCCCTTGGTGAGAAGCACCCGGTCGCCCGGCCGCATGCGCCGCTTTTCGATTAGATCGCGCTTGCGGACAGTGCCGGCCATCATCCCGCACACCACCGGCCGGCTCACCGCATCGGTGATCTCGGTGTGCCCGCCGCACAGCGTAATGCCCCACGTGCGGCAGGAATCCCTCAACTCACAAACGATACTCAAAATCAAAGACGGCGTGCTGCCGACCGGGAACAGAAGGGTCGTCAACAGCCAGCGGGGCAGGGCACCGGCTGTCGCGATGTCGTTGGCATTGACCAGCACCGCATAGTGTCCGATCGCATCGGTGGCGAAGGTGATGGGGTCCGACTTCAGGACCAGAACCTCCTCCTGGGCCACGTCCACGGCGGCGATGTCCTCGCCGACGCCCGGGTTGATCAGAAGCGCCGGGTCCTCGAACGTGAATTCATCGAGAAACTCCTGCAAGAGATCATTGGGCAGTTTGCCCGCCGGCAGCGGAACGCCCATGCGGATGAGCCGGTTGAGCTGCGGGAGGTCACCGACCCGATAATCGGTCAGCGGCCCGGCCGAAGCGAGCGTCCCGTTCGCGCACCACTCGACCGCAACGGCCCCGGCGTCTTTTGCCAGCCGGAGTATATCGCGATCGGCGGATACCACCATGAACCGTTGCGGAGCGGTATGCATGCTCCGGGTCGCCGCCAGAAAGGGGTTGCGCCTCCGGCGGCCAGGACGAAGCGCTTCGAGAGTGATGCAGGGGCGGATGTCTGCCGGCCGCATCTGAAACCTGTGTTCCAAATAGCCCAGCACGGCCTTGTGGGTGTGGCGGCTGACGACACCCATGCCAAGGCCCATTGCCTTCAGCATCCCGACCATGCCAATCGCAAGGGCACGCGGCACCCCCCGGCCGCCTGCCGCGGCGGCGAGAGGCCCTTCCAGGTCAAACAAAACGGTGGTGATGTGAAACGGCTTGTGCGTCATCTCAGGGTGCACCTATGTGGAACGAAATCCCCCCGGCCCCCTTTTGCAAAGGGGGAGAAACCCCGGCATCCTCATCTGCCCTTTTCAATGGGGGGAGAGACGCCGGAATCGACAGAATCGCTCAATTGGTTACATTTTATGCCACTACTGCTCAAATCGATCAAGCATTAAACGAGGCGCTTGCATTGCAGATTCCGACATTTCTGTCAATGCCGCTTGCCAGCGCCCGCCGCACTTTGACAAGTTCAAATTTCGCGGCTATGTAGACCGAATCCACTTGACCCCTTTTGCCCTGCTGCTTCATGAAAATAGTTCTCGTCTATCCTTATTTTCTCGACGCCCGACTGAGCGCGGAAGACATCCAGACCCCGCCCATGGGGCTTTACCATGTGGCGGCCGTCCTCAAGGAGCACGGCTGCGAGGTCGATGTCCTGAACTGGCATGACATCCAGCGCACACCGGAGGTCATCGAAGCGACGCTGCGCGCTTTAAAGCCCGACGTCGTCGGGTTTTCCATTCTGCACGCCAACCGCTGGGGCGGGATCGACATCGCGCGGCTGGCCAAGCGGCTGAACCCCGCAACCACGGTGGTCTTCGGCGGCGTCGGGGCCACCCACCTGTGGGAGCATCTTCTCACACACTTCCCCGAGATCGATTACATTGTGCGCGGCGAGGGGGAGCACACGTTCCTGAACCTGGTCCGGGGCCTTGCGGCAGCGGACATCGGCGCCATCGGGGCCCTCCCCGGACTGGCCCTGCGCACAGACGGGCGGCCTGTCAAAACGGCCGACCCCGAGCCCATCTGCGACCTGGATGCGCTGCCCATGCCGGCCCGGCATTTCGACCTTCAGCACCTCTCCTTGACCCGGGGGTGTGTCGCCGACTGCGCGTTCTGCGGTTCGCCGGCCTTTTGGGGCCGCCGGGTGCGGTCCCATTCGGCGTCCTATTTCGTCGAGCAGCTGGCGCTCCTGCGCGGCCGCGGCCAGCGGTTCTTCTACGTGAGCGACGACACCTTCACCCTGGACCGGCAGCGGGTGATCGACATCTGCCGCGGGATCGTCGCGCGCAAGCTCGACATCCGTTGGGCCGCGATCTCCCGGGTGGACGCCGTGCACGAGGAGGTGCTGGCCTGGATGCGCCGGGCGGGCTGCATCCAAATCAGCTACGGGGTGGAGAGCGGCTCGGAGGCGATCCGGCGGCGGTTGAACAAGACAGTGAGCGCCACCCGGATCCGGCGGGCCTTTGCCTTGACCCAGCGCTACGGCATCCTGGCCCGGGCCTATTTCATTTACGGCTGCCCGGGTGAAACCCGGGCGACCATCCAGGAAACGATCGATCTGATGCTCGCGATCAAACCCCTCGGCGCCATTTTCTACATCCTGGATCTCTTCCCCGGGACGGCGCTTTACGCCGACATGCAACGGCGGCTCAGCTGCACGGACGACATCTGGCTCGAGCGGGTCGAGGACATCATGTATTTCGAGACCGACCCGAACCTTTCCTCCGATCTGATCCTGGAATTCGGCCGGGACCTCCGGGCAAGCTTCTACCGGAACCTGCCCGGGTTTGCGGAGGACCTTGACCTGGTCGACGAACGCGACTTCTATCCGCTGCACGCCGACTTCTTTTCGCGGCTGGCCATGACCTTCGATCAGGGGGACTATAGCCGGGTGGAAGAGATCCCGGGCAAGCCGGCGATAGCCGAAAAACTCTACCGCCGGGCGCTCGGCTACCACCCTGATGCACGGGCCTGCCTCGGGCTCGGGATCCTGAATCAGAAAGCCGGCCGTTATGCGGAGTCTGTGGAGATCCTGGCCGAAGGGCTGTCGCACTTCCCTGGGGATGAGCAGTTGCGGGTCTGCCTGGCGGTGAGCCAGATGAACCAGGGCCGATTTCGAGAAGCGCTGGCGCTCCTGACGCCCTGCATGAACCGGCCGGAAGCGCAACGGTTGGCTGCGGCCTGCCGCAACGCAATGGGACGATAGAAGTGGTTTCATCACACCGGCTGACGCCCGATGGTCCGCCGCAGGCGGACTGCGCTTTCGAATCGGCCTGCGCCTTGCCCTCAGGCGTGATCCGAGGTTATGGAACCACTTCTATTGAAAGTGGCGGCCGGCCGTCGGCCGAGACACTGTCGGTAATTGTGAAAATTTCGTAACTTTATTTTTACAGCGTGGCCGGCCAAGGCCAGATCTGTTTCAGATACTCCAGGCTCGGCTCGAGGTCCTGATCGTGATGGGTCTCCAGTGTAACGACCGGCGGGGAGGGGTGGTTGGAAGTGAGGAACGCGAACAGCGTCTTGAAGTCGATCCGGCCGGCGCCCAGAGCGAGGTGGTCGTCCCTTTGCCCGAGGTTGTCGTGCAGGTGGAGTTGGCCGATGAAGCCGCCCAGGGACTCGAGCCACTCCCCGAGCGGTGCAGCGCCGAAGACGGTCAGGTGCCCGCAGTCCAGGCACAGCCCGACGCGGCGGGAGCTCAGCTGCTCGAACAGCACTCGGATCTCCGCCGGGCCTTGTTCGTACACATTCTCCAGCATAAGCCGTGAGCCCTCGCGGTTCAGGGCATCGGACAGCCACGACCAGAACGCAAGACTGTTGGCCAACCATTCGTCCCGGAAATACTCGTAACGTTTCCAGTCGTAGCCGGCGTGGGCGACGACGGTGACGGGCCGGAACAGCGGGACCAGCGCCAGCAACTCCTCGAAGCGCCGCCGGGTCACGTCGCGTACGGCCGGGTCGCTCGACCCGGCGGAGAGATCCACGAACGGCGCATGGAAGGTGACGGTCAGCGCGTTTTTGCGCAGCGCCTCCGCAACGGCGCTGAAGTCGGCCCGCGAAAAACGTTCGAGCGCCCGGGCGTCGAAGACAATCTCGGGGTTGAGGCCGTTGCGGGTGAAATGATCAATGCGGCCGTCCCAGAGCCGGGTGAATGAGACATTGACCTGGATCACGCGTTTGATATCATGCATGGGGATCGACACTCCTGCCGTGGCGGACCTTCAAAGACACTATAGGCAGGTCCGGGGGATAGGTCAACACGGGTGCCCCGGACCGGCACGCCCAGCCCAGACGCGGGTTTATTCATGAACGATTCGGATGGGGTTGACCATGGCCATGCACCTTTTGGATCGAGTTGAAAATACCCTGATGGCGCTGAGCGAGGCCATTTTTGCGCGATGGCCTCGCTCATCTCCGGGTCCCGAACGCTTGAAGCACTGCCGGATCGTCGCCCACCGGGGCGAACACGACAACCGTCTGACGTTCGAAAACACCCTGGCGGCTTTCGACGCGGCGGTTGCCGCCGGGGTCTGGGGGATCGAGTTCGACATCCGCTGGACCAAAGACCTCCAGCCCGTGGTGATCCACGACCCGGGACTGCAGCGGGTTTTCGGGATCCCGCTGACGGTCGCCGGGGCCACGTGGGCTGAACTCCGGCAGCGCTGTCCGCACGTGCCGTCCCTCTCGGAGGTCATCCGGCGCTACGGGGGTAAAGCGCACCTCATGGTTGAGATCAAACAGGGGCCCACTCCGGACCCCGCGCGCCAGAACCGGGTCCTGGGGCAGCTTTTTTCAGGCCTGACACCCGGTCAGGATTTTCACCTGATCTCCCTCACGCCGCAGCTGTTCCGGCCGCTGACGTTTGCTCCGAAATCCGCGCTGGTCCCGATTGCGCGGTTGAATCCCGGCAAGTTCGGCCGCCTGGCCGCCCGTGAAGGCTACGGGGGGGTGGCCGGGCATTACGCGGTCGTGGGCCGGTCCGATATCGAGCAACAGCATGCCGCGGGGCGCAAAGTGGGGACGGGATACGTGCGAGCGCCCAATTGTCTCTTGCGCGAGCTGAACCGGGGGGTCGACTGGATTTTCTCCAACCACGCCGTCGAGGTTCAGGCGCTGCTGCGCCGTCTTCAGTCGGCGGAGAGCCGGGCCGCCTGTTCCCGCCCTTTGCGCTCATCCACGAAATAAAACAGGACGGCTCCTGTTATGAAGAGGACCAGGATGGAGGCGATGCCCCAGCGCGAGGCGAGCTGACCGATCTCCGCCAGTTGCCCGGCGCTGGGCGCTTCCGGCATGAGCACCCGGCGCACGGTCAGGCCGACGACACCCATGAGGGTCGGCCCGACAATCGTCGCGAATTTGCCGAGCATGTTGTAGAACCCGTAGAATTCCGCCGCCTGGTCCCGGGGGATCAGCCGGGAGTAAAAGGAACGGCTCAGGGCCTGGATCCCGCCCTGGACCGTGCCAATGGCCATGGCCATGATGTAGAACTCCAGCCGGCTCGTCATCAGGGTGGCCCAGACCGTGACCCCCATGTAGATCCCGATGGCCAGGAAGATCGACTTGCGCGCGCCCCAGCGCTCGCCCAGTTTCCCGAACACCAGGGCCGCCGGAAACCCGACGAACTGGACGATCAGCAGCGCCTTGATCAGATCGGTCGATTCAAACCCCAGAGACAAGCCGTAGTCGACGGCCATGCGAATGATGGTGTCGACCCCGTCGATGTAGAACCAGTAGGACAGGAGGAAGAGCAGGACGGTCTTGAGGTGGCGGATTTTTTTGAGGGTGCCGGCCAGTTGCCGGAACCCGGCGGCCAGCGCATGGACTGCCTGGCCGCCGGCGGGCGTTACGGCCCGCTCTGGGACCCAGAAGGCGATGAACAGGGTGAATCCGCCCCACCACAGCGCCACCGAGAGGAAGGAGAGCCGCACGGCCTGCGCGGCATCCGCAATGCCGAACGCGTGCGGGGAGAGCGTCATGGCCACGTTGATGAGAAACAGCAGCCCCCCGCCCAGGTAGCCCAGGGCGAACCCCAGGCTCGACACGTAGTCGACGCGCTCCGGTGCGGCGACACTCAGCAGCAGCGCGTCATAGAACACATTGGCGCCGGCAAAGCCGACGATGCTAACGGCGTAGACAAAAATGGCAAACGCCCACTCCCCCTGGCCGACCCAGTAGAGGCCGGCCGTGGACAGGACCCCGAGGCCGGCGAAGGCGAGCAGGAATCTCTTCTTGGCCGAGGCGCGGTCGGCCACCGCGCCGAGCACGGGCGCCAGCAGCGCCATGAGCAGGCCGGCGATGGAGTTGCCGATCCCGAGCTGGGCCGTGCTCAGGTTCACATCCGTCCCCTGGCTCCAGTATTGCTTGAAGAAGATCGGGAAGAAGCCTGCCATCACCGTGGT
>Ga0105105_10000915_pt1 | contig 12856 bp, 19 predicted proteins | sample PPLLaktember2015_4_FD_79108 | JGI IMG/M metagenome (GOLD analysis project Ga0105105, IMG submission 79108) | Freshwater sediment microbial communities from Prairie Pothole Lake near Jamestown, North Dakota, USA - PPLs Lake P8 Core (1) Depth... | ecosystem: Environmental > Aquatic > Freshwater >... | reverse complement strand
TCAATTGGTAGAGCACTACCCTTCCAAGGTGGCTGTTGTCGGTTCAATTCCGTCCATCTGCTCCATTTCTTTTGTTTATGAAAGTATTAATGAATTTACTAAAAATAGGACTTACAGGTGTTCCCGGTGCTGGTAAAACCACTTTGTCAAGGGTGCTTGCTGCCAAATGCAGAGAGATTGCAGAACTTAAGCAAGTGGAATTGGTTAGTGAGTATGCTCGAAGATACCTTTCCAAGCACGGTTCAGTAGATAGCGTTCTTGAGCAGTACAGGATTCTTGAAAAGCAATGTGAGTGGGAAGACTCGGTATGTAATGCTAAGCTTGACATTATGATAACTGACAGCCCAGTATTTTTAGGTTTTATATACTGCGTAGATCTACCCAAAAGCAACTCTAAAGAAATTATGTTTTTTAATGACATATTTAAAAAAATGGTAAAAATTAATTATCCTACTCCACGGTATGATATCATTTTTCACCTTAGTCCTACACTCAAGCCCGTGGATGACGGTATACGGGCAAAAGAGCATTTTAGTGATGAATGGCGAGCTAAAGCAGATAGTATGATAAAAATGACCATGAATATATTTAAGCCAGGAGAGTTCCACGTGATAGAGGTACAGGATATTGATAAAAGGGTGTCATTCTGTCTGGACACTATTAGAGCGTATATGAATAAATGCCCTGTATATTAATAAGTACGATAATATTTTATACACATAACATAAGGAGTAAACGATGTCCGAAAAAGAAACACAAATACCAGAACTCATACACCACTATTCAGAACTAAGTACTGAAGAACTATTGAAAAAAATGGTCTCCCGCGAGATATCGAGTAAAAAACGTAATAAGATGTTTCTACTTTGTTATAAACTGCAGAAACTTGAGCATCGTTTTATAAAAATGGTCAATAAGTGTAACAGTTTTTTGCCAGAAAATCTTTGGATAACTGATCCCCCTCTGCCAAAAGAACTTTTTAAAGATACCGTATCGAGAACCTATGTCCAAAACCGCGGCTATGCGGCTATATTATTGAAAGACCCAGATAACGCGAAGGACGTAGCTAAAACAAAAGAAGTTATTCGTAAGAAACCTGTGAAACGACCCGTTAAGCGTTAAATAAACTAGCAGGACTGTATTTTTTCGAATTTTTAGCTAACCTATGTACTGTACATTTGATGCTATTAGTCCGATATATGTTCATCTTGGTTCATGAAACGGCGCTATCGTCTAACGGTTAGGACAGACGGTTCTCATCCGTCAAACCGGGGTTCGATTCCCCGTAGCGCTACCATTTTTTTAGGAGATTTTTATGGGGATGTATAATGAAGTTTTTAAAGCGTGCCCGGAGTGTCACAGTTCTGCCATAATGCAGATCCCTCAGATTACTCTAGGTTTTGGCGGTTTTAATTTAGACGATCCTGAGTCGATAGCAAAAGAGTTAACCCCCGAAGAAATCGATCAGCTGATCGAATACGTTAAAGACAAGCACAGGTATTTTGAATGCCCATGTCAGCATATATTTCAAATACAAGATACTGCAGAAAAATCTGCGTCAGTTACAAAACTGAGGAACCTTTTAGGCAGTAATTAGTTATGCTAGATATAAAAGGTTTTGCCCTTCAGTCCTGTTTAATGCACGGTCGATGCGCTCAAGAAGAGAGCGCTATCCTCCAGTACTGTGTTTTGAACAGAGTCCCGTATAAAGCGTGCAACCGCCCCGAGGATCGTCCTGAAGGTTATATCCCTTGCGGTAAGGTAGATTGGTGTGAGAACTTTCTTCCATCAGAGAGGACGATCCCAGACTACTATCCAGATTTTCTTAAAGATCAGCTTTTTAGAAAAGTATGGAAAACAGACAAATGGCCCATGGAAAAAGGAATCTTTATAAAACCTGCTGACCGCCATAAGTGCTTTGATGGATGTACGACATTTGGCGGATATCGCAAGAAAAAGAAACCTCCGTATTGGTGCTCAGAAGTAGTGCGATTCGAAAACGAATGGCGCTACTATGACGCAGATGGAAAGGTGCTTACAGGAGATTGACATAGCATTTTAAATGATACTCAAAAGTGTACATTATGGAACAAACGCTCACATTTAATTTAGCACATACCATACGGCTTTACCCAAATAAAGCCCAAGAAACATTCTTCCGTAAGGCTTGTGGCTGTGCTCGTGTTGCCTATAACTACGGTCTAAGTGAGTATCAAAGAATTAGAAAAGAAGGTCATAAACCTAATATTTTAGAAATAAAGAAGAAATTTAATAGTGAGAAAAAAGTTCTTTTTCCTTGGATGTCCGAGACCAATAAGGACGCAAATCAGCAGCCCTTTACTAATCTTCAAAGTGCCTTCAGTAGGTTTTTTAAGAGGCAGAATAAATACCCGGTCTTTAAGAAAAAAGGCAGAAAAGATTCTTTCTACATCTCTAATGACAAGTTCGGAGTAGAAAATAAAAAATTCTGGGTACCTAAACTTGGTTGGGTTAAAGGTGCTGAAACCTTGAGGTTCAAAGGAAAAATAGCTTCGGCTACGATTAAGAGAAAAGCAGACTATTGGTTTGTAGTAATCAGTGTTGAAACCGAGAACACACATGCAGCTTGCGAGAACCAAGCGGTTGTAGGTGTTGATCTTGGGATTAAAACTCTGGCTACTTTGTCAGACGGAAAAGTGGTAGAAGCAGTGAAACCATTAAGAGCACGGTTAGCGAGACTGAAACTATTACAGAGGTGGGCGTCAAGAAAAGTAAAAGGATCTTTTAACAGACATAAAGCTAATAGAAAAGTGGCTAAGATCCACTACGAAATTGCTTGTTTGAGAAAAGATGTCCTGGGTAAATTGACTACATATCTCTGTGAGAATTATCAGACGATTGTGATTGAGGATTTGAATGTTTCTGGGATGCTAAAAAATCACTGCTTAGCTCTTTCTATTTCTGACTGTGGGTTCGGTGAATTTCGCAGACAACTTGAATACAAGTCTGTCTTACACGGGAACACATTTATTGTAACTGACAGGTTTTTCCCGTCAAGCAAGACGTGTTCGGGTTGTGGTGCAGTGAAAGAGGCTTTACTGCTTTCTGAGAGAGAATTTATTTGTGAAAACTGCGGCATGGTTATTGACCGTGACCTAAATGCCGCAATCAATCTTAGAAACTATGGTCTAAAACAACTAAGGGCGGTTAGCCCTGAAGTAACGCCTGTGGACAAGAGAGCTCTGGTTTATTCGTCATCAATTGGAATAAACGAAACTGTCTTGGGTGAAGCAGGAATTTCAGCATGTACAGAAATGTACATGTAGAAAATAGCAGAGTGGTACTGGGGAGACGAAGTGAGCACTCCGGATGCTCCAGGACTTAATATCGATATTCCATCGGATTATTGCGGTGCACTAGATTTTGGAACGCTCTCTACCGGGCAGCTTGCTTTAGTTGAAGCTAACTCTCCGTATGCTTGCGGATGGTATGGAAAAAAGTATCAGATATACGTAGAGTGGGTCGTAAAAGGTTGGAGTTATTTGACAAAGGTTTAAGAATAATAGTACCTTAGTTAATAGAGGAACTCATGGCTAAAAATAAAAAACCGTATGTATTTAAAAAATATGATGCTGTTAGGCTATCTGATCCTATAGCAAATTTTCATGCTGTAGATGATAAACGGATACTGGCAGACATGATCGAAGAGTCGATGGTAGATACTCGGACAGCACCTAAGCATAAACGGTATAGTAAAACGCCATAAATGTATTTTATATATACGCATGTTCGTGCTCTGTACATAAACAAAAGTACTAGCATTTAGAAAGTTTGAAAACTATGGATACAGAAAAAGTTACAGATTATGAGAATGCTCTGCATATGGTCAGTAATATGCCACGTTTTTATCTCGGTCAAGAAGTACAAACAAAAGAAGGTAAAGGTATTATTGTCTGTTTGAGAATGCAGTGGAATGGTTTATATATTGAACCTAATACAAGCGAGGCAGTTGTTTGGTATTCGACCGAATCATCCGTAGCTCGTATAAATGGCGGCAAGTGGCTTCAACTCACTTATAACTTAACGGAACTAACCAGTTTAGTTTAGCTTTTTCCTAAAGGATTTTTATATGGTCTATGTTGAAGCTCCTAATTTAATAGAGTCTAATTTGAAAAGCATTTTTCTTGCTGGATCTATTTCAAAAGCAGCTGACTGGCAAAAGGAACTCGTCGATAAAATTAGCGATATCAACGCCGTAGTATATAACCCAAGACGCGCAGTATTTCCTAAAGATGATCCAGAGCTAGCTTATAAACAGATTGTATGGGAACACGACTATTTAAAGAAAGCTGACGTAATCTCTTTCTGGTTTTCAAAAGAAACTGATGCTCCCATAACTCTTTTTGAGCTCGGTCGGTGGCTAGCATCTTCCAAACCTATTATAGTTGGAATTGATCCAGACTATCCACGTAGGGAAGATGTTGAAATACAGACAATGTTAGAACGTAGTATGATGCCTATTGTGTACACATTAAATGATTTATCTGATGAAATTTTTAAGATAATGGGTCAGGTGCAGTTCGTTTATTAATATCTCTGTAGCTCAACTGGAAAGAGTTTCTGTTTACGAATCAGAAGGTTGTGGGTTCGAGTCCCTCCGGAGATACCATTTATATAATCTATTCATTATGTTTTTTTAGATTATATAATAAAAGGAAATAATATATTGGACCAAGAAATAGCCGTCCTCCCTGTATGCGCTAACTGTGGAAAAGTACGCGTTCATGAAATGTGGTATGAGCGTAAAGAATTAGTAGAACAGTTTAAAAACAACCTCTCTCACGGTATATGCCCTCCCTGTACTAGAGTTCTATACCCAAAAATTGCCGATAAAATCCTTGAGACTACGGATGCTAATAAAGTTGTTTAATCTTTTTTATAATTAACATTCATTTTATAATTCATAAAAGTATATTAGTTAAACGATATTTGAAAGGATGTTGTTTAATGTCTACTGATAGTATTAAAGCAGGTTCTGAAAAAGAGGAGATTCTTCTCAAGTTTATGGCTATGACCATAGAACGGATTAACTCCTGTAATGCTTCTATGCATGCTATGCAGACCCTAATGATAGAAAAAGGGGTCGCTACTGAAAAAGAAATTCTGCAGTACATTAAAGATTCAAAAGATATGCCGAGACGAAAAATTGGTAAAAGAGTTCTAGCAGAAATACTCAAAGAGCCTTTACTAAACAATTTATCACAAATGGTGCATTTACCCGAATAAATTACTTACAAAAATTATTACATAAAAGTATATTTAATCAAAATATCATATATCTAAATAACACAGGAGGAAATCGTGGCAAAGAATATCGGTAAAAGTTTATTGGGCATATTTATTCAGATGGAAGATGATGATAAAAAAGACAGCGCACCAGAACCTACTCCTAACACAGTTCCCGCGGCGGTACCCGCAAGCGGTCCTACAGACACCATTCCAGGCGCTCTAGATGAGTTAGTAGTAAAGATGCTCTCAGAAGCCATTGACAATGCTAACCTTGAAGGGTTCGACTACTACGAGTTTGCGCAGATGTTGGCGGCTCTAAAGCCTTCTCTACCGTCTGAGCAAGCACTATTTCAAACAGCTTTCACTTCAAGTAAAGTTATGGGAGCTACTAAAGAAAAACTTATACAAACTGCGGGAGTTTATCTTGAGCTTCTGAATAAAAAATCTCAAGAGTTTGAGGGGGCTTGTCAGGAAGCCGTTAAGACTTTGGTAACCAGCCGTGAAGATGAACTAAAAAAAATGGATGAGGCTATTCAAGAAAAAGCTAAAGCAATTCAGACGCTCACTGAAGAAATAAATAACATGACTGCGCAGAAAACTCAGATTACTAACACTATCGGAGAGAACCGTTTAAAGATAGATACTAGCAGGAATAACTTCACAGCGACACTGCAGACGTTCACCGGACGGATTCAGGGGGATATCGAGAAGATATCTAAATATATTCAGTAATTCATGGTTCTTAATCACAGACTATTAACATAGGGGGTAAGTATGTCCGACATTCCTGGCATGGGAAAATTAAAATCTTTTTGGGAACGTCCTGAAGGAAAAACCGGTATGTTTTTCGCTGCTGGGGGTATCATTGGCGTATTACTTATTATGATGAAATGGGGCGCGCTTATTGTAGCGGCTGCCGCTAATACAGTAATACTAGGTGTATACGTACTTATTGCCTGTGCGGTAGCATACGTACTCATGGACCCGAGATTTAGGGCCTCTGCTTTTTACCTCTATAAGACTATTATGAGAGCCTTTACTGGGTGGGTTATTCAGCTTGACCCTATTGCCATTCTTAAGACTTATATCGAAGAGATGGAAAGTAACCACGGGCTGATGAATGAGCAGATACAGAAACTCAAAGGAAGTATTCGTACTCTACAGAGGAAAATTTCTGAAAATGAGGCTAATGTTAAAAGTCAGATGTCTATGGCAGAGCAGGCTAAAAAGAAAAATATGCAAGCTCAAATGATTTTACAAACCAGAAAAGCCGGGCGCCTACAAGGCAGCAATCGTACCTACGGGGATCTTTTAAAGAAACTCGAAGTCCTTTACCGAGTACTTAGTAAAATGCATGAAAATACGGGCATACTCATTGAAGATACCCGAGATCAAGTTGAGCAGAAATCTGTCGAATGGAAAACTATAAATCAAGCAAGCTCAGCTATGCGTTCTGCTATGAAATTGATTAACGGTGATAAGGATAAACGTGCTGTGTTTGAAGAAGCTATGCAGTTTATGGCAGATGATGTTGGAGCTAAGATCGGCGAAATGGAACGCTTTATGGAGATGTCGGAAAGTTTTATGCAGGGTGTAGATCTTCAAAACGGTGTTTTTGAAGAGAAGGGTATGCAAATGCTTGAACAGTGGGAAAAGAGCGCTGATTCATGGCTTTTGGGTACAGATAAAGCACAAATAGTCTCTGATGCTAATAATTCTAGTAAGGTGCTTGACGTAGATGCCGTTTTGTCCGTGCCAGAGGCGTCTAGCTCAAACCAGTTCAGCGCCCTTTTTAATAAATAGTAAACAAAGTTTCTTTAAATATTTTTAACTCAAAAGAAAGTAGGGAATATGCCTAAAGCAAAAGTGACCCCGGTAGCTAAGATTCTTGGTCTAGTTATTGTAGCAGTTGTTGTTATTTTCGGATTCAAAGCTCTTCAAAAGACTGATTTCATGCAGAAGATAATGCCTACAGCCACTAATGGGAGTAAGTCTGAGCAGGTACTAGTCGATGGTAAAAAAGTAAAGCCACTACGTGTATGCGTGAATACTTGGATAGGGTTCGCACCTGGCGTGTATTTTAATAAGGGATTGATAGCTTCTGCTGAGTCAAGGTTTGTGACCGAATATGGCGTACCTATTGAGATATCTGTTATTGAGGATTTTGAAAGCTCACTAGCCGCTTGGAAAGCAGATAAAGTAGATATCGTATGTAATACAGCCGACGTACTTTCAGTCGTATTTCCAAACATTATGCCACTAGAGCCCCGCGTTATTATGCAAATAGACTGGTCACGCGGCGGGGATGTTGTTGTAGCTAATTCTTCAATCAAGACCGTAGCGGATCTTAAGGGAAAACGAGTAGCAGTAGCTTTCGGAACGCCTTCACAGACGCTGCTTTTGTGGGTCTTATCAGCCGGGGGTCTACGCTATAGCGATATATCTGTAGTTAAAGCTCCTACAGCCATTGATGCAGCTACTTATTTCAAAGAGGGAAAAGTCGATGCCGCAGTTATTTGGAGCCCAGATGACCAAGATATAATTCAAAATGTAGCTGGGTCACACATTCTTAAAAGCACAAAAGAGGCCTCCAATACTATCGCCGATATTTTTTATGCAAAAGCATCATTTATACAGTCGCATCAAAAAGAAGTCAAGGCTTTTGTAGAAGGATGGCTTAAAGCAGCTGCCGAAATAAATGAAAACCCATCTGCTAAGACCGAAGCGACAGCACTCATGTCAAAACATTTTAATCAGCCAGAAGCTGTCATGAACCTTAATAATGTTCGGCTCGCTACTTATGGGGATAACTCTGATTTCTTTAACATTTCAGGAACCTATACAGGTATCAAGGGAGAAGACCTTTATGAGAAAACTACTACTGAGATACCTCAGATAGCACTAGTATTCGGCGAGGCTTTACCTGATCAGTCTACAGTTCCTTCCTGGCGCACTGTAGTAGATCTGTCCATTTTAAAGTCCCTCAGTGCGTTAGCTAATGCTCCAGGACAATCTTCAGAGACTGTAGCCAAGTTCACTCCAGTTACTAAAGAAGTAGCGGCTGCTCCAGCATTCTCAACAAAGAGTGTCAGTATTAACTTTGCCACCGGCGTATTCGAGTTATGCGACGAGTGCCGGTATAAAATTGACAAAGAGTTTTCTGGGATAGCTAAGAGTTTTGCCCAGAACCGTATACGTATCGAAGGAAACACCGACAATGTAGGACCTATGGCAGCTAATATCGCTTTATCGAAAAAGAGAGCGCAAGCAGTTGCTGACTATTTGATTACCAGATATAGTTTTGATTCTAACCGGTTTATAATAGTCGGTAACGGGCCTAGCAAACCCGTAGCTGACAACGAATCTGATTATGGAAGATCTCAGAATAGACGCACTGACTTCCAGCTGCTTTCTGAATAACTTTAAAAAGTTTCATGTTAATAGTCGTCTACTGTTAAATAGTAGACGACTAAATAGAGTAGCTAAGCATTTAAATTTATTTAAGATTGGGGCAAGTAATGTCTTTACAACAGCTTTTTGAGCTGCGTGGAAAACTAGATAAAAAGACGGTAGCAATAATCGAGATCGTTGGATTTTTTTCTATCCTGACGGTATGGTCCCTGATAACGGCTTTTAAACTCTTACCAGAGACTATTTTTCCGTCGCCATGGAAAGTTATAGCATCGTTTAAAGAGCTGCATTTTAAGGATTATCTGATATCAAACACTTTATTCTCAATTAAGCTGAATTTTTTAGGCTACATTGAAGCGGTCATTATAGGCGTCACTGTTGGGTTTATCATTGGAGTATTTCCTTTTTTTCGCAGCCTTTTCAGTCGCTACGTCAATGCTTCTCGGTTTATCCCAATAACCGCTTGTACAGGTATTTTCATAGCCTGGTTCGGTATTGACACTAATATGAAAGTTCAGTTTTTGGCTGCGGGTATTTTGGTATACTTAATACCCGTAGTAGTTCAGCGTGTTGATGAGCTCGAAGAGGTATATTTACACACGGCAAATACGCTTGGGGCTTCAAAATGGCAGACAATACGTGATGTTTTTCTGCCAGGAGTCTTATCTAAGCTCTCCGACGACATTCGAGTACTCGTTGCGATATCTTGGACGTACATAATAGTAGCAGAACTTGTTAATCGATCTGGAGGCGTAGGAGCCCTAGCTTATACGGCAGCGCGTCAGAGCCGCATCGATAAGGTCTTTGCCGTATTGTTAGTGATCGTGGTAATAGGGTTTATTCAAGATAGGCTATTTCTGTTTCTAGATAAAAAATTATTTCCACATAAGCACTCTTGACACTTGGAGCTATAATGTACAATGCAAATGTCTCTTTTATTAATGATGTAAATATTCCAGACATCATTGAGCTCCGTAATATTTCTCAGAGCTATGATGGAGGAAAGACCCACATAATTAAAGGGTTAAATCTTCTCATAGAAGATAACACACAGAACGGTAAATTTATAGTGGTGCTTGGAACAAGTGGTTGTGGCAAGAGTTCAGTCTTGCGTTATATCTCTGGAATACAGAAACCGACCTCTGGAGAGATCCTGATCAATGGTAAACCCAGAGATGAAAAAGTAAAAATTGGTATGGTATTTCAACAGTACTCTTCTTTCCCTTGGCTCAGTGTGTTGGACAACGTGTCGCTAGGACTCAAGTTTAAAGGAGTAGGGCGGAAAGAGCGCACTGATCGCGCCAGAGAGATGATTAGCTTAGTAGGGTTAGAGGGTCATGAGAGTAAGTATGCTAAATACCCCACACTCTCTGGAGGACAATTACAGCGTGTAGCTATAGCGCGTAGCCTTGTATCAGCCCCAGAAATCCTTTTAATGGATGAGCCTTTTGGCGCTTTGGACATTAGGACTAGACTTAAGATGCAGGAGCTCATATGTCAGATATGGTCTAAGCTAAAGACTACAGTAATTTTTGTGACACACGATATTCCTGAGGCTGTTTATCTTGGAGATGAAATTTTTATCATGCGCTCAAATCCTGGTATGATATCTGAGAAGATTACAGTAGACTTGCCTTATGAGCGTGCGTCTTATATGAAACGTGAAAAAAAGTTTACAGATCAGGTATACAGCATTGAAGATAAGATAAATACGATCCAGAATTTCGTAGATGAAGAAGGAGCTAAAAAGAGTGCGCAGTAGATATGAGTTTTTTAAACCTATTCCTGTCACGGAAGATACTATAAGAGTTCTTAGAGACGCTGGAGTAGAGTTTACTAAAGATCCTCCTCCGCCTCTATTTAATATTAAACAAGTTTCTGTAGAGCCGTTTAAAAAACATGTTAGCAGCCTGATTGGTTTAAAGTTTGAGTACGGTACCGATAAATAAAACATTATATAAGGGGATTTTTCATGCATTATATAAAATTACAGGTTCCGATCAACTTGCCCGAAGTAGAAAGTTTTTTCGAGGGTAAAAAGAACTACATTCGTTCAGGGAATGATAACAGTAGTTTCACACTTATAGAAGTTGAGCCATTTTGCGAGACAGTAACGACAACTGTGTATAATTTTATAGGAACACTCGATATTATCGGCACACATAAAAATTTGTACTCGGTATCGTATACCGTGAAGACTAACCTATTTACAAACTCTGGGAGTGTAGGATGTGCAGGTATTTCTCATCCTGAAAAAACAGAGGAATGGATTCAGGAAAGGCTAGCAAGTGCAACAACGTTAACTAGTATTTTGAGTGCTTTTGTCAAAAATAGATTGTACTATATACATGTCGATGCTCCACAGTGCCGGTTTCCTAAAAAAATTATTGAGGAAGACATCCTTGACCTTGTTCAACAATTTTATGCAGATAAGTAATTTTTATTTATATTAGACATGGCAGCGGCGCTCATGTGAGGGTCGCATTTTTTTAATTTATTTCAGGAGGCCGCAGTGGCTAAGAAGCTTTATGTAGGTAATCTCCCCTTTAGCGCAACTGAAGAGGAAATTAACAGTGTCTTTTCTTCGTATACCCCAACATCGGTAGCTATCGTCAATGATCGAGATACGGGCAGGTCCCGAGGTTTCGCTTTTGTTGAAGTTGAAGATGCAGACCGCGCAGTCCAAGAAATGAATGGTTCGGACATGGGAGGACGTAAATTAGTCGTCAATGAGGCTCGTGAACGCGCTCCGCGTTCTGGTGGTTATCAAGGCGGCGGAAATAGCGGTGGCGGATACGATCGAGGCGGTGACCGTGGAGGATATTCAAAGAATCGCTGGTGATCCCAGCGAAAGAGTGCCGGGATGCTATGGTGGGCGGTGGAAACATAACCGCATCGATGTAGAGATTTAGGGGTCAGGAATGATCTCTTTATGCGAAAGTTTAGAGATACTGCTTTTTCCAACGAAGTTAGAGTAAGTCTCTTTACGTACTAGCCTATGTTGGTGCCTATGTGGAATCGTCAAAATAAAATTGGAAGAACCCTCCGCAGACCTTTTTTAAATAAACTTCGTCAAGGTCGAAAGGTTCGGTCCCGGCACACCCACCTCTTTTTTTATTTTAGAAAGTGTTTTGACTATGTTTGAAAATACCAGTACAGTTTTAGATACAGATGTTGTGAATATCTTAGGGACTCCTCATAAAGTAGTTCTTTTTAATGATGATCATAATAACATGTTAGCAGTCGCTCTTCAAATTATTAAAGCAGTAAAGTGCTCTTCAGACCAGGCTATGGCATTTATGTTAGAGGCGCATGAGACTGGAGCTACTGTAGTTTTTACAGGAAATAAAGAGCGCTGTGAGCTCGTCGACAGTATTCTGGCAGGACCTCCTACGACACTCTCCACAGCTATAGAACCTGCTTAATTTTCTACTAATATAAATACCTCTATACTTTCTACCTATAAAAGTCTTGAGGCTATTTTGAGTACTGTACAGCAGCTTACTAAAGACACGGATAATTTACGCAGAAATAACAATGCTTGTGTAGTCGTGAGTCCTGCTGGGCAACAGTTTGTATTTTATTCTAAATACCTCACAACAGGTAAACTCTCCTACTCGAGCATAACATTTACTCCTCCATCATTTACAATCAATATTCAAGCGGGTAATGGAACATTAAACGGCTCAGCAGTCACGTGGAGCGCTGGGGTTCTTACTGCTAGTCAAAATAGTTATGAGTTAGTATATGTTACTCCTTCAGGAGTTTTAGCAAAAACTGTTAATATTACTATGACAGGAATGCAGACTGTTATCCCTTTAGCATATGTTAGTTCTGGAAATAGTTCAATAACACGTATCGAAGAGATAGCTCCTTATGGTTACTATATTTATGTACGCAAACAGATTCTTTCTTCAGGGAGTTGGGTTTGGGATGATATAGAGTACCGTTTAAATACGGGGGATCAACCAAAAGCTTTTTATGATTCAGACGCCCAAAAGATTTATTTGTCATATAAAAAGGACAGTATCTCTTATGTGCGTAAAGTAGATCCCGCAGATGAATTATCTTTAGAGTATCTCCCTAATATTAGTATTGATTCAGGGAATATCATAACGCTCAATCGAGACCCTCAAGCTTCTGTTTTTATGAGTATGTCTTCTGGGTATAATTCTAC
>Ga0105105_10000914_pt1 | contig 12858 bp, 12 predicted proteins | sample PPLLaktember2015_4_FD_79108 | JGI IMG/M metagenome (GOLD analysis project Ga0105105, IMG submission 79108) | Freshwater sediment microbial communities from Prairie Pothole Lake near Jamestown, North Dakota, USA - PPLs Lake P8 Core (1) Depth... | ecosystem: Environmental > Aquatic > Freshwater >... | reverse complement strand
GTCTCCCGGGCTCGGGAGAAGGGGGCGGGGGGGGGCGCGGGGCGCGCCCCCCGGCGCCCGGGGGGGGGGGGCGGGGGGGGGGGGGGGGGGTGGGGGGGGGGGGGGGCGCGGGAGGGGCCGATTCGGGCGATCCGGCCGGCGTGGCCGGCGGGGGCGGTCCCGCTCCCGGTCTCGGCACGGTCGTCCCCGCTGTCTTCGTCGTGCTGTGGGCCACCGGATTCGTGGCGGCCCGACTCGCGATGCCGCACGTCCCGCCGCTCGGATTCCTCGCCCTGCGCTTCGCCGCGACGCTGGCCGTCCTCGCGCCGCTGATCCTGATCGCCCGGGCCGCGTGGCCGGACCGACGGGTCGCAGGCCATCTCGCGGTCGCAGGACTGCTGATCCAGGCGGGCTACCTGGCCGGCGTATGGGTCGCGGTGGCGCTCGGCATGAGTGCGGGACTGGTGGCGCTGATCGTGAACCTGCAGCCCGTGCTGACCGCGCTGTGGCTGGCGGTCGGCCACGAACGGGTCGGCGCGCGGCAGTGGGCGGGGCTGGCGCTCGGCTTCGGGGGCGTGGCGCTGGTGGTCGCACACCGCGTCGACACCGACCGCCTGGGCGTGGCGAGCATCGCGTTCGCCGCGGCCGGGCTGCTCGCGATCACCGCCGGCACGCTCTATCAGCGCCGACACGTCCCGGTCTTCGACCTCCGGACGGGCGCGTTCGTGCAGAACGCCGCCTCGCTCGCCGTGATCGGGCCGCTCGCCGTCTGGGTCGAGCACGGGCCGTGGACACCGACGGCAGGTGTCTGGATCGCGCTCGCCTGGTCCGTCCTCGGACTCTCGATCGGAGCGACCTTCCTGATGAACCTCCTGATCCGGCGCGGGTCGGCGACACGCGTCGCGAGCCTGTTCTACCTCGTGCCGCCGGTCACCGCGCTGCAGGCCTGGGCGCTCTTCGGCGAGCCCTTCGGCGGGCTGGCCGCGCTCGGCATGCTCCTGACGGCGGCGGGCGTGGCCCTCGTCGTACGATCCTGAGCGGGGCGCCCGCCATCCCTGTTTTGGACGCTGCTCCGCCTGTCGCCGTCCTGCCCCCCGATTCCTCCCTCTGCCTCTACGTTCCTGCCGTGCCCACCTCCCGACCCCTGCCCGAGCGCCGCGCCGCCTATCCGCACTTCCTGACGATCACCACCCGCTGGGCCGACAACGATCAGTACGGACACGTGAACAACGTCGTCTACTACCAGTTCTTCGACACGGTGGTGAACCAGTACCTCATCGAGGCGGGCGTCCTCGACGTCGCCCGTGGCGAGTCGATCGGCCTGGTGGTCGAGACCGCCTGCCGCTACTTCGCGCCGGTCAGCTTCCCGGATACGGTCCATGCGGGGCTGCGGGTCGTGCACCTGGGCACGAGCAGCGTGCGCTACGAGATCGGGCTGTTCGCCAACGACGACGACGCGGCGGTCGCGCAGGGGCACTTCGTCCACGTCTACGTCGATCGCGTCGGCCGCCGGCCGGCGCCGCTGTCGGCCGCGCTCCGCGCGGCGCTCGGGCCGCTGGTGCCCCGCTGACTCAGTGGCGCAGGCAGACCTTGCCGAAGTGCGCGCCCGACTTCAGGTAGGCCATCGCCTCCTTGAGTTCGGCGAACTCGAAGACGCGGTCGACCACCGGCTCGAGCCGATGCTGGCCGATCGCGCGCAGCATCGCCTCGAAGCCGTCGCGCGAGCCCACGGTGATGCCCTGGAGTCGGACCTGCCGGGTGACGATCAGCCCGAGCGAGGCGCTCATCGTCCCGCCCGACAGCACCCCGATCATCGACACGGTGCCGCCCGGCCGGATGCAGCGCAGCGACTGAGGCAGCGTCTTCTCGCCGCCGAGCTCCAGGATGTGGTCGAAGCCCGCGCCGCCGGTGATCCGGCGGGAGGCCTTCGCCCACTCCGGCTCTCGCAGGTAGTTGATGCCCTCGTCGGCGCCGAGCGCGCGGGCCCGGTCGAGCTTGGCATCGCTCGAGGAGATGACCGTCACGTGCGCCCCCGCCATCCGGGCGAACTGCAGCGCGAACAGGGCCACACCGCCGGTGCCCTGGACCAGCAGCCGGTCGCCGGCCCGGATCCGGCCTTCGGTCACCAGCGCGCTCCATGCGGTCAGCGCCGCGCAGGGGAGGGTGGCCGCCTGCTCGTCGGTCAGGTGCGCGGGTACGCGGCACACGCCACCCTCGGGCAGCACCATGAGATCGGCCATCACCCCGTCGATCGGCCCGCCGAGTGATCCGGAGATGCGCTCCAGGTCGAGTTCGCCCCCCACCCATCGCTGAAGAAAGGTCGGACAGACCCGATCGCCGACGGCCACCCGGGTCACGCCCGCGCCCACCTCGACCACCTCGCCCACGCCGTCCGAGATCGGTATCAGCGGCAGCGTGCCGGTGTACTGCCCATAGCCTCGGTCGGGCACCACCAGATCGCGGTAGTTGAGCGAGGCCGCCTTCATCCGCAGCAGCACCTCGCCCGGCCCGGGCCGCGGATCCGGTCGGGACGACAGCACCAGGTGGTCGAGACCCCACCCGCCTTCGATCTGGAAGACACGCATGCCGCATTCTCGCAGCCGCCAGGCGCCGTCCGTCGGGCACTTGATGCAGCGTGTTGGCTTTTCGTTCCAAGTACTTCTCCGGAGAGGCTTTTTCTCTCCGACAAGGGGTTGCATTTGTTAAACTTCGCCCCCGTTCCGTGGGAGATCGAGTCGATGAGTCCGGTGTTTTCAGGCGTCCGTGTGCGACGCCTCCTGGCCCTCGTGGCCGGTCTCCTCGCGCTCCATGTCCCGCTGCAGTCGTATGCCGCCGACCGCCCCGGTCCGTCTGCCAAGGCGCGCAAGGCCGCCGAGGCGGCCGCCCCGCGCAAGGTGGTGGCCCAGCCGGCGAGCAAGTCGCGCATCAAGTCGCGCATGCCCGCCCGCGTGTCCGCGGTCCCGCTGCGCAAGCAGGTCGGCCCGCGTGCGGTCAAGGATCAGACCAAGGTGCAACGGGCCGGCACGGCCCGGACCCGCAACGGCCGCATCGTCAAGACGACGTTCGCACCCCGCATGGTCGTGCCGCAGCGCCCGTCGATCGGCAATGCGATCGGCCTGCACCTGACGGACGATCCGCTCGACCTGCGCTCGTCGGTGGCGCTGGCGATCGACCAGACGACCGGCGAGGTCCTGTTCGAGAAGAATTCCGAAGCGGTGCTGCCCATCGCGTCGATCACCAAGGTGATGACCTCGATGGTGGTGCTCGACGCCGGGCTGCCGCTCGACGAGATGCTCGACGTCAGCGATGCCGATCGCGACACCGAGCGCCACAGCGGCTCGCGCCTGGCGGTGGGCTCCAAGCTGTCGCGCGGCGAGATGCTCCAGCTCGCGCTGATGGCGTCGGAGAACCGCGCCGCGCATGCGCTCGGCCGCCATTTTCCGGGCGGCATGTCGGCGTTCGTCGAGGCGATGAACGCCAAGGCGCGCGCCATCGGGATGACCGACAGCCGGTTCGCCGATCCGACCGGCCTCTCGGGCGACAACGTGTCGAACGCGCGCGACCTCGCACGGATGGTCCGCGCCGCCCACGGATACCCGCTGATCCGCGAGTACTCCACGGCCGCGTCGCTCAAGGTCGATACCGGCTACCGCCAGGTCGGCTTCCGGACCACGAACCGCCTGATCGACAACCCGGACTGGGACATCGGCATGCAGAAGACCGGCTACATCTCCGAGGCCGGCAAGTGCCTGGTGATGCAGGCCCGGATCGAAGGCCGCTCGGTCATTCTCGTGCTGCTCGACGCAGTCAATGCGCAGTCTCGCTTCGCGGACGCTCAACGCCTGCGCAAGTGGGTCGAGCAGCGGCCTGCGAGCGACGTCCGGGCCGTGCGGGTCGACTCGCGCTCCTGACGGTTCGGCGGAGCGGGCGCCCGTGGGGCGCCCCGGACCCGGGCCGGCTCAGAGCTCCGGGTCGAAGCCGATCGCCGCCGAGATCTGGCCGGCGGTGCGGCAGAGCAGGTCGATCCAGTCGTCCTGCAGGAAATCCGACGGGGCCGAGATCGACAATCCGGCCACCAGCTTGCCCGCGTCGTCGCGGATCCCGGCGGCGATGCAGCGCACCCCGAGCTCGAGTTCCTCGTTGTCACGCGCGTAGCCGCGTGCCCGCACCAGCGCGAGCTCGCGCTCGAGCTTCACCGGCTCGGTGATGCTGTTGCGGGTGTGCCCGGCCAGGCCGGTGCGCGTCGCATAGGCCCGGACGTTGCGCGGATCGTCGGCCGCCAGGAACAGCTTGCCGACCGAGGTCAGGTGCAGCGGCGCACGGCCGCCGACCGCCCGCACCACCTGCATGCCGCTGCGCTCCGAGACCGCGCGCTCGATGTAGACGATCTCGTCGCCCTGCCGGATCGACAGGTTGACCGGCTGATGGGTCATCCTGTGCAGTTCGCGCATCGGGCCGAGCGCCGCGTCGCGGACGTTGAGGCGGGCCTTCACCAGGTTGCCCAGTTCGAGCAGCCGGATGCCGAGCTGATAGGTGCCGGGCTCCGAACGGTCGACCAAACGGGCCGAGACGAGGTCGTTGAGGATCCGGTGGGCGGTGGAGGGATGCAGGCCGGTCCGCTGGGACAGCAGCTTCAGGCTCACCGCCTCGGGCTGCTCGGCGAGGGCGTCGAGCAGGGACACCAGCCGGTCGATCACCTGGATCGCGGTGCGGCCGGCAACATCGGGGGGCGTTCCCGCGTCGATGCCGGTGCCGTCGTCTTGCCGTCGGACCATGGGAGGGCGGTCGGAACCGGGCCGTTGTCGGCCGGTGGTATCGTGGATGGTGGTACGTTATATCAAGCAGTGAAATCGCTGTCGAGGTCAACAGGCGCCGCTGCCACGCCGACGGTGCGATCATCGGGGCCTCGAGGGAGGGGACGTGAGAGTCGGATTGTTCATCACCTGCCTGGTCGACGTGATGCGACCGGAGATCGCCGAGGCCACGGTCAGGCTGCTCGAATCGGCCGGCTGCACGGTCGAGGTGCCGATGGCCCAGACCTGCTGCGGCCAGCCCGGCTACAACTCGGGCGACACCGCGAGCGCGCGCGACCTCGCCCGCAAGTTCCTGGCCGAGTTCGAGCGCTTCGAACACATCGTGCTGCCTTCGGGTTCGTGCGGCGGGATGATCCGTCAGCACTATCCGGCGATGTTCGCGGACGATCCGGACCTGCGGGTCAGGATCGAGGCGCTGGCCGCGCGCACCTGGGAGCTGACCGCGTTCCTGCACGACGTCGTCGGCCTGAAGTCGCTGCCCGGGCGCTTCGAGGGCGAAGTGACCTACCACGACTCGTGCAGCGGCCTGCGCGAGCTCGGCGTGCAGGCCCAGCCCCGCGCGCTGCTCGCGCTGCAGACGGGGGTGAAGCTGGTCGAGATGAAGGACGCGCGGGCCTGCTGCGGATTCGGCGGCACCTTCGCGGTGAAGTACGGCGACATCTCCACCGCGATCGTCGACGAGAAGATCGAGCGCATCCATGCCAGCGGCGCGCCCTGCGTGGTGCTCGGCGACCTCGGCTGCATGCTCAACATCGAGGGCCGGCTGCGGCGTACCGGCGACACCACCACGCGCGTGCTGCATGTCGCGCAGGTCCTCGCCGGTGACGCGGTGCCGATTCCGGCCGCGCCGGTGGCTGCGCCCGCTGCAGTCCCTGCGGCAGTCCCTGCGGCAGTCCCTGCGGCCACGGCCGCGAAGGAGGCGTGATGCAGGTCCAGTCGATGCACTTCAAGGCGCGCGCCGGGCAGAAGCTCGCCGACGTCCGCCTTCAGCAGAACCTGAAGATCCTGTCGCAGCGCTGGACGGTCGGCCGCACCAACGCGATCGCGGAGCTCGACGATTTCGAGGGCACCCGTGACGAGGCGGTCGAGCGGCGCAACCGCGCGCTCGCCAACCTCGACGCCTACCTCGAGCGCTTCGAGGCCGAAGCCACGCGCCGGGGCGCGACCGTGCTGTGGGCGGAGACGCCGGAGGAGGCGTCCCGGCTGGTCGTCGCGATCGCGAAGAAGCACGAGGTCGCCAAGGTCACCAAGTCGAAGTCGATGGTGTCCGAGGAGATGGCGCTGAACCGCCATCTGGAGGCGGCCGGCGTCAAGGTCGTCGAGACCGACCTCGGCGAGTACATCCTCCAGATCAACGACAACGAGCCGCCGTCGCACATCGTGGCGCCGGTCGTCCACAAGTCGAAGGACGAGGTCTCGGACCTGTTCGCGAAGGTCCACAACCGGCCGCGGCTGACCGAGATCCCGGCGATGACGCGCGAGGCGCGCGAGTTCCTGCGGCCGCACTTCCTGTCGAGCGACATGGGGGTGTCGGGCGGCAACTTCCTGGTCGCCGAGACCGGCTCGGTCGCGGTGTTCACCAACGAGGGCAACGAGGGCATGTGCACCGTGCTGCCCCCGAAGGTCCACGTCGTCGTCACCGGCATCGAGAAGGTGCTGCCCACGCTCGAGGACCTCGCCACCGTCGCCCGGCTGCTGCCGCGTTCGGCGACCGGCCAGTCGATCTCGAACTACTTCTCCATCCTGACCGGACCGCGTGCCCCGGGCGAGCAGGACGGTCCCGAGCACATGTACTTCGTGCTGGTCGACGGTGGCCGGACGGGCCTGCTGGGCGGCGAGTTCCAGGACATGCTGCGCTGCATCCGCTGCGGCGCCTGCATGAACCACTGCCCGGTCTACCAGAAGATCGGCGGGCACACCTACGGCTGGGTGTACCCGGGTCCGATGGGCTCGGTGCTGACGCCCGCCTACGTCGGGATCGAGAAGACGCTCGACCTGCCGCAGGCCGCCACGCTCTGCGGCGAGTGCCACGTCGTCTGCCCGATGAAGATCCCGCTCCCCGACCTGCTGCGCTCGCTGCGCGAGAAGCAGGTGCAGCGCGGGCTGCGCCCGTGGCGCGAGCGTGCGGGCCTGGCCGCCTGGGCGTTCGCGGCGAAGCGGCCCGGACTGTACCGGCCGATGGCGCGGATGGCCGGGTGGGTGCTGGGCCGTCTCGGCGGCGACGACCGGCGCATCGGCAGCCTGCCGCTGGCGGGCGGCTGGACGGGTACGCGCGACCTGCCGGCTCCGAGCGGCCCGACCTTCAAGGAACGCTGGGCGAAGCAGCGTCACTGAGCGCCGACGCGCCGGCTGTGGCGTGCCGGTCCTGCCGGCTCGCCGCGGCCCGGCGCCCGCCCGGCAATCCGTGCGCGAGGAAGGCGGGCCGCCCGCGCGCGCCGCTTGCCTCGTAGTCCTGCGCGAGCCCCTCGAGCACCGTGTCCGGGTCGCCGCCGTCGATGCCGACCAGCCAGTCGTGGAGCGCCTCGGCCTGCGCTTCGGCCGAGATCCGGTGGGTCGCCCCCAGCCTCGCCCACAGCCAGTCCGAGAACGCCATGAAGCGCGCGAAGGGTGCATCGCCGAGCAGCACGGGCAGCGTGCGGACGAAGCGGCCGGAGTTGCCGTAGAGGTCCCAGTAGCGGGCGAACCGCGCGATGCGCGCGACCTCGGCGGCGGGGAGGGCCGCGGTCTCGAGCACCTCGTAGGGCGCGCGCTCGGCGAAACGCAGTCCGAACGGCACCGTGTGCCGCGCGATCGGTGCGCCGCGCAGCCGCTTGAGGAGGCCGACCTGGATCTCGTGCGGCCGCAGCGCCGCGAGCCGGTCGAAGCCCGCGCCGAAGCTCGCGAGGTCCTCGCCCGGCAGCCCGGCGATCAGGTCGACGTGCAGGTGGGCCTGCGTGTGGGTGCGCAGCCAGCGAAGGTTCTCCTCGGCGCGCGCATCGTCCTGGCGGCGCGAGATGCGCGCCTGGACCTCGGGATTCCAGGTCTGGATGCCGATCTCGAACTGGAGCGCCCCGGGCGGGAACCGCACGATCAGGTCCTTCAGCCCGTCGGGCAGCCGGTCGGGCACGAGCTCGAAGTGCGCGAAGACCGGGTCGTCGGGCGCCGCCTCGAGGCGCTCGAGGAAGAAGGCGAGGATCGCGCGGCCGGTGTCGACCTTGAGGTTGAAGGTGCGATCGACGAACCGGAAGCGCCGGGCGCCGCGGGCATGCAGCGACGCCAGGGCCTCGAGCAGGCGCGGCAGCTCGAACGGCCAGGCGGTCCGGTCGAGCGCCGACAGGCAGAACTCGCACTTGAACGGGCAGCCGCGGGACGCCTCGACGTACAGGTGCCGGTGGGCGAGGTCGGCCTCGGTGTAGAGGGCGTAGGGCAGGGCGAGCGACTCGGGCTCGGGCTCGCCGCCGTGCACGACTTTCTGCAGCGGTCGCGGTCCGTCGAGCAGCTGCCGCGCAAGCGTCGCGAACGCGAGCTCGCCCGGACCGGTCACCACATGGTCGGCGAGTCGCACGATCTCCTGCGCGTCGAGCTCGTGGCTGACCTCCGGGCCGCCGACGACGATCTTCAGCGCCGGCGCCTCGGTGCGCAGCCGGCGCACGAGTTCGGTCGTGCGCTCGACGTTCCAGATGTAGACGCCGAGCCCGAGCACCCGCGGGCCACCGCGCAGCAGGCGGGCGATCACCTCGTCGAGCGGCGTCGCGACGGTCGCCTCCTCGATGCGCGCACGCTCGCGCAGCGCGCCGAGATTGGCGTGCAGGAAGCGCAGCCCCAGCGACGCATGGGTCCAGCGGGCGTTCAGCGTCGCGAGCACGATCTCGGTCATCGCCGGATTCTATGTGCGAAGATCGCCGCAGGAGGATTCCACCCGTGTCCGGCAACCACCCCCATGGCAGCGCCCTGTCCGAGACGGACCTGCGCGTGCGCGCCCTCGAGACCCTGCTGGTCGACAAGGGCTATGTCGATCCCGCCGCGCTCGATGCGCTGATCGAGACCTACGAGCACAAGATCGGCCCGCACAACGGCGCGCGCGTCGTGGCGCGCGCCTGGAGCGATGCCGCCTTCCGCGAGCGGCTGCGCACCGACGCGACGGCCGCGATCGGCGAGTTCGGCTACAGCGGCCGGCAGGGCGAGCACATGATCGCGCTGTTCGACGAGCCGGGGGTCCACCACATGGTGGTCTGCACGCTGTGCTCGTGCTATCCGTGGCCGGTGCTCGGCCTGCCGCCGAGCTGGTACAAGTCGGCGCCGTACCGGTCGCGGGCCGTCATCGATCCGAAGGGCGTGCTCGCCGACTTCGGCGTGACCCTGCCCGAGGGGTGCGAGGTGCGCGTCTACGACTCCACCGCCGAGCTGCGCTACCTGGTCGTCCCGATGCGGCCCCCGGGCACCGAGGGCTGGAGCGAGGAGCGGCTCGCCACCCTGGTGACCCGCGATGCCATGATCGGCACCGGTCTCGCCCTGGACCCGGCCGCTGTGGAGGGGGCGCGATGAACGGCGGACAGGACCTCGGCGGCATGCAGGGCTTCGGCCCGATCCGGCCCGACCCGCAGGAGCCGCTCTGGCACGACGACTGGGAGCCGCGCGTGCTGGCGCTGACGCTCGCGATGGGCGCGACCGGCGCCTGGAACATCGACCAGTCGCGCCATGCGCGCGAGTCGCTGCCGCCGGGCCAGTACCTGACGAGCACCTACTACCGCATCTGGCTCGAAGGCATGGAGCGCCTGCTGCTCGAGCGCGGCCTGGTCACCCGCGAGGAGCTCGCCGACGGCGTGGTGCGGGCGCCCGCGCTCCCGCTTCCGCGGCGGCTCACCGCCGAGGCGGTGCCGCGCGTCGTGGCGGCCGGTACGCCGGCCGACCGACCCGAACCCGGCCCCGCCCGGTTCGCACCCGGCGACCGGGTCCGCGCCAAGACCATGCATCCGAGCGGCCATACCCGGCTGCCGCGCTACGTCCGCGGCCGTTTCGGCACGGTGGTCGCCGTTCATGGCGCCCATGTCTACCCCGAGACCCATGCGACGCGCTCCGGTGATCCCAGCCCCCGCTGGCTGTACACCGTGCGCTTCGAGGCGCGCGAGCTGTGGGGCGAGGACACCACCGCGGCGGTGGTGCACGTCGATGCCTGGGAGCCCTATCTGGAGCCGGTCGTCGCCGAGTCCGGCCGATGAAGGTGCCGCCGCTGCCGGGCCTGCCGTGCGACGTTCAGGGGCCCGTGTTCACCGAGCCCTGGCAGGCGCAGGTGTTCGGGTTGACGCTGGCCCTGCACGAGCGCGGCACCTTCTCGTGGACCGAGTGGGCGGGCTACCTGTCGAACGCGATCCGCGACGCGCAGGCCGCGGGCGACCCGGACCTCGGCGACACCTACTACCTGCACTGGCTGGCCGCGCTCGAGCGGCTGCTGCTCGACCGAGGGATCGCCGCGCCGCTCGCGCTCGCCGGTCTGCGCGCCGCCTGGCGCACCGCGGCCGAGGCGACGCCGCACGGTCAGCCTGTCCGGCTCAATCCGGCTGCGCGGCGGCTCGGTCGCCTCGACGAGGCCGGCTGACCGACGATCAGTTCCGGACGAACCCTCGGGTGGCCCGGGCACATTCGCCCACCAGCGCCGGTCCGCGGTAGATCAGGCCGGTGTAGAGCTGGACGAGGTCCGCGCCGGCCTCGAGCTTGGTTCGCGCGTCCGCCCCCGACATCACGCCGCCGACGCCGATGATCGGATAGCCCGGCGGCAGCAGCTGGCGCAGCGCGCGGATCACGCGATTGCTCGACTCGAGCACCGGCGCGCCGGACAGGCCACCGGCCTCTTCGCCGTGCCGCAGGCCCTTCACCGCGTCGCGCGCGACCGTCGTGTTGGTCGCGATCACGCCGTCGACCGCCTGCTCGACCAGCACCCGGGCGATCGCCTCGACCTGCGCCTCGTCGAGGTCCGGCGCGATCTTGACGAGCATCGGCACCTCGCGCTTCGTCGCGCGGCCGAGCTTCGCGCGTTCGGCGCCGAGTGCGGCGAGCATCGCGGTCAGCTCGTCGCCGCCCTGCAGCTGCCGCAGGTTCTTGGTGTTCGGCGACGAGATGTTCACCGTCACGTAGTCGGCATGCGGCCAGGTGCGACGCAGGCCTTCGAGATAGTCGTCGGTGGCGCGCTCGATCGGCGTGGCGGCGTTCTTGCCGATGTTCAGGCCGAGGGTCACGTCGGAGCGGCGCCGCTGCACGTTGGCCACGTACGCATCGAGCCCGAGGTTGTTGAAGCCCATCCGGTTGATCAGCGCGTTCGCTTCCGGCAGCCGGAACATGCGCGGCTTCGGGTTGCCCGGCTGCGGCTTCGGGGTGACCGTGCCGACCTCGATGAAGCCGAAGCCCATCTGCGCGAGCGCGTCGACGTGCGCCGCGTTCTTGTCCAGCCCGGCGGCCAGTCCGATCCGGTTGGCGAAGCGCAGCCCGAGCAGCTCGACCGGATCGTCGACGCGACAGCCCGCCGCGACGCGCAGCGCGCCGCTGGCGGCGAGCGCGTCGATCGACCCCAGGGTGAGGTCGTGCGCACGCTCGGGATCGATCGCGAACAGCAGCGGGCGCGCCAGGACGTACGGGCTCATCGGGGGACCAGGGAAGCGGAGAGGGGAGGGGGCGAAGGAGCGAGGGACGGCGCGAGGGACGGCGTCAACCCGCCGCCGTCGGCGGCAGCGGCTGCCACTGCCCGCCGACGAGCTGCTCGATCGGCCTGAAGCGCGCCTTGTAGGCCATCTTCGGGCTCTGCTCGATCCAGTAGCCGAGGTACAGGTAGTCGAGCCCCAGATGCTTGCACTGCTCGATCTGCCACAGCACGTTGAACGTGCCGTAGCTGGCATTCGGCACGTCCGGGTCGAAGAACGTGTAGACCGACGACAGGCCGTCGTCGAGCAGGTCGATGATGGACACCATGCGCAGCGTGCCGTCGGCGTCCCGGAACTCCACGAGCCGCGTGTTCACCTTGCTCTGGAGCAGGAACTGGGCGTACTGCTCGCGACTGTCGTGGTCCATGCCGCCGCCGGCGTGCCGCGTCGACTGGTAGCGCAGGTAGAGCGCGTAGTGCTCGGGCGCGAAGCCCAGCCGCGCGACCAGGGTGCGCAGGTCCGAGTGACGCTTGAGCGCGCGGCGCTGGCTGCGGTCAGCCTCGAAGGCCGCGACCGGCACGCGCACCGGCACGCAGGCGCGGCAGCCGTCGCAGTGCGGGCGGTAGGTGAAGATGCCGCTGCGCCGGAACCCCGAGCGGACCAGCTCGGAATAGACGTCGGCGTTGATGAGGTGGTTCGGGGTGGCGACCTGGGAGCGGGCCTGATGACCCGTGAGGTAGCTGCACGGGTAGGGCGCCGTCGCGTAGAACTGGAGAGCCGAGAACGGCAGTTCCTTCAGATGCGTCATGCGTGCCCGATGCGCTCAAACGTCCGGGAACTCCAGCCTCATCGCGGACCAGTCCGGAGGCGGCTGCGCGGTGAGGGTGGCGACCTGGTCCAGGAATGCGTCGCGGGGAATCTCCCGACCCCCGAGAGAGGCGAGATGCGACGTGGCCTGCTGGCAGTCTATCACGCTGAAACCGTGCTCGCGCAGCATCCAGACGAGCGCGGCCAGGGCGCATTTCGAGGCATCCGGGCGCCTCGTGAACATCGACTCGCCGAAGAACATCCGGCCGATCGACACGCCGTACAGGCCGCCCACCCGCTCGCCGTTCTCGAGCACCTCGACCGAGTGCGCGTGCCCCATCCGATGCAGACCCACGTAGGCCTTGCGGATGAGCGGCGTGATCCAGGTGCCGTCCTGGTCGGGCCGCGGCTCCGCGCAGGCGAGCATCGTCGCCTCGAAGTCGCGGTCGAGCTCGATCGTCCAGTCATGCTCGCGGCGCACGCGCCGCAGCGTCTTCGCCAGCGAACGCGACAGCTTGAATTCATCGAGGAACAGCACCATCCGCGGATCGGGCGACCACCACAGCACCGGCTGGCCGGCCGAGTACCACGGGAAGATGCCGCGCCCGTACGCCTCGAGCAGCCGCTCCGGCGAGAGGTCGCGGCCG
>Ga0105105_10000913_pt1 | contig 12862 bp, 11 predicted proteins | sample PPLLaktember2015_4_FD_79108 | JGI IMG/M metagenome (GOLD analysis project Ga0105105, IMG submission 79108) | Freshwater sediment microbial communities from Prairie Pothole Lake near Jamestown, North Dakota, USA - PPLs Lake P8 Core (1) Depth... | ecosystem: Environmental > Aquatic > Freshwater >... | reverse complement strand
CGTCCCGGCGCCAACGGCAACATCGGCACCGAGGCGGCCGCCCGCTCGCCGGCCGACGGCTACACCCTGCTGACCGCGACGCCGGCCACCGTCACCCAGCCGCTGCTGTCGCAGAACGCCCGCTTCAAGACCGCCGACTTCGTCGGCGTCGGCCTGGTCGGCGCGCCGCCCAACCTGTTCGTCGTGTCGCCGTCGGTGCCGGCCAAGACGCTGCGCGAGTTCGTCGAGTACGCGCGCACCCGGCCTGGCAAGCTGTCGGTCTCGAACCCGGGCGTGGGCACCTCGAACCACCTCGGCCAGGAGCTGTTCTTCTCGCTGACCGGCCTGCAGCTCGTGGATGTCCGGTACCCCGGGCAGCCGCAGATGATCGCGGACATCGCCAGCGGCCAGGTGCATTTCGGCCTGATGACTGCCGCGCTCGCGCTGCCCCACGTCAAGGAGGGCCGGCTGCGGGCGCTGGCCATCGGCGCGCCGAAGCGCTGGGGCGAGCTCCCCGAGCTGCCCACGGTGGCCGAGGCCGGTTTCCCGGATGCGATGTTCCTGCCCTGGTACGGCATCGTGGCGCCGGCGGGCACGCCTCGGCCGATCGTCAAGCGGCTGTCGGACGAGATCCTCGCGGCGCTGGCCAACCCCGAGGTCGCCGCCCGGCTCGACAAGATGGGCACGCAGGTCACGCCGGCGTCGGCGGAGGACTTCGATGCGCTGCTGCGCAGCGAGACGGAGCGCTGGACCCGGGTCATCCGGGAACGGAACATCCGCAGCGAAGGTTGAGGGGCCGCGGGATCCCGCGACCGGGGCGGCGCCGATCGGCGCCGCTCATTCTTGACGGACGTATTGACTACGGGTCAAGATGCTTCGATACCGGCCAGTATGAACGACTGCCCGAGGTCTCGATCGCCGGCATCCGCCGGCCGGACCCGGGACGATGCCGGGGGGAGACGTCGGGAACATGTCCGGAACGGGGATCCGCGCGGCCTCCGGTCGCGGCGCCGCGGGTTCAGAGCCCGCCGCCCACGGTGACGACCGTCGCCGTCAGGTAGGACGCCTCCTCGGACGCGACCCACACGATCGCCCGCGCCACCTCGTCGGGATCGGCGGCACGGCGCATCGGCACCATGGCGGCCATCCGGAGCGCCCGGTCGGGCATCCCGTTGGCCGCGTGCAGACCCGTGTCGGTGAGGCCGGGGGCGACGCACACCACGCGCACGCCATCGGCCGCGAGTTCGCGGCCCAGCCCGATGCTGAGCGTGTCGACCGCCCCCTTCGACGCCGCGTAGTGCCCCCATTCGCCGGCGCTGCCGACGCGCCCGGCGGTCGAGCCGACGTTGACGATCGCGCCGCCCTCGCCGCCGCGCGAGCGGGCCATCCGCAGCGCAGCGCCCCGGCAGGCCATCGCCAGACCGAACACGTTGACCGCGAAGGTCGCCTCGAAGCGCTCTCGGCTCCAGTCGAACACCGATGCGACGCCGCCGGTGGTGCCGGCGCAGTTCACCAGCACGCGCAGCGCGCCCGGCACCCGGTCGACCGCCTCGAACAGTGCGTCGATGCCGGCGTCCGTGCCGACGTCGGCGCGGATCGCCGCGCCCTGCCCGCCGGCGCGTCCGATGTCCGCGACGACCTCGAGCGCGGCCGCCTCGTCGTGCGCCCAGGTCACGCCGACCCAGCGGTCGGACCGCGCGAACCGTCGCGCCGCTGCGGCACCGATGCCGCGACCGCCGCCGGTCACCACGATCTTGTCGAGCGTCTGCATCCCTCGTCTCCGTGCGCGCACGTCGCGCGCGCTGCCGGGCGGATCGGACGTCCGCCGCCCCTGCCCCTGTCCGATCGACGTTAGCACGCCGACCGGACCCGGACGCCCCACCCGCCAGACACCAAGACCCACCCCAGGAGGAGACACCATGAACCCGAGACGACGCGTCCTGTCCGGCCTTGCCGCCACCGGCCTCGCAGGGCTTCCCGCGATCGGCCGCGCGCAGTCGCAGGACACCCTGAAGATCGGCCTGAACGTCGAGCGCACCGGCGTCGCCGCGAGCTACGGCGGCCACATGCTGATCGCCGCCCAGATCGCCCTCGAGGAGCTCAATGCCGCCGGCGGCGTCGGCGGCTCGAAGCTCGAGTTCGTGATCGAGGACAACCGCTCGAGCCCCGAGCAGGCGGTGATCGCGACGCGCAACCTCGAGAAGGCCGGCGTGCTGTCGATGCTCGGCCCGATCCAGAGCTCGCAGTGCCGCACCGCGTTCCCGGCCGCCAACCGCGCGAGCCTCGTCGCCATCTCGCCCGGCTCGGGCGCGCCCGGCCTGACCGCGCAGAACCGCCCCTGGACGTTCCGCAACGCGGCCATCGACCAGTTCATCATCGACGAGCTGGTGGCCACGCTTCGCAAGCGCTACCCGAACGCGAAGAACGTGGTCGCCCTGCTGGAGGCCAAGGACGCCTACACCACCTTCCTCGTGAAGACCGTCGCGCCGCCGCCGCTCGAGAAGAACGGGTTCACGATCGTGAACAAGGACGCGCTGATCGAGATCCCGGCCGAGACGACCGACTACAGCGTGTTCGTCACCCGGATCAAGGCGCTGAACCCCGACCTGGTGCTGCTCGGCATCCAGTTCGAGTCGGCCGCGCGCCTGCTGCGCGAGGCGCAGCGCCAGAAGCTGACCGTGCCGATGTTCGCCGGCCTGGGCTACGTGACCGACTCGGTCGCCGACGCGGCCAAGGACATGGAGGTCTGGGCGGGCCAGCCCTTCGACCCGAACGCCGCCGATGCCGCGACCCAGGCCTTCGTGAAGACCTTCAAGGCGCACGTCGAGAAGGAACTGCCCGGGCAGTACACCACGCCGACCTACATCGACGCCGGTGCCTACGAGACGGTGCGGATCCTGGCCGATGCGTTCAAGGCCGCGGGCGCCACGCCGAAGTCGAATCCGGCCGAGGTGCGCACGAAGGTGCGCGACTACCTCGCGGGCCTGAAGTCGTACCAGGGCCTGGGCAACTCGCTGTCGATCAATGCCGACGGCGACGCGGTCAAGCCGACCCTGCTGTACCGCACGGGCGGCGGCAAGTGGACCAAGGTCTGACGGCCCGCTGAACCGACGCGGCCCCGGCGCACGCCGGGGCCGTCCCACCCCCGCAGGAGCCGTCCTTGATCGCGCAGCAACTGGTCAACGGGCTGATGCTCGGCAGCGTCTATGCGCTGATCGGCATCGGCTACACCCTCGTCTTCGGCGTGCTGAGGATGCTCAACCTCGCGCACGCCTACCTGTTCATGGCCGCGCCCTTCGTCGCGCTCAGCCTCGGCGCCGCGGGCGTGCATCCGGCCTTCGCGCTGGCCGGCGGCCTGGGCGCCGCGGCGCTGCTCGGCATGGTCCTGTACTACATGGCGTTCCGGCCGATCTCGAGCCAGCACGCGCTCGGCGGCTTCGTCACCAGCCTGTCCTTCGGCATCGTGCTTCAGGTGATCGTGGTGAACCGCTTCGGCACGCTCGCCAAGCCGTTCTCGTTCGGCCTGGCGCTGCCCGACATCGAGATCGGGCCGGTGCTGCTGTCGGGCCTGCAGGCCGCGAGCCTCGTGGTCTCCGCGGCGCTGATGGTCGGCCTGCTGCTGCTCCTCAAGCGCACCCGCTTCGGCCGCAACGTCCGCGCGATCGCCGAGAACGACACCGCCGCGCTGCTGCTCGGCGTGCCGGTCCCGCGCAACATCCTCGCGGTCTTCGCGCTGTCGTCGGGCCTCGCCGGACTCGCCGGTCTGATGGTGGCGCTGCGCTTCGAGCAGATCGGTGCCTACATGGGCGACCACTACGCGACCAAGGCGCTCGCGGTGATCGTCATCGGCGGGCTGGGCGACGTGCGCGGCGCGATGGCCGCCGGCCTGCTGCTCGGCGTGTTCGAGGTGCTGTTCCAGGCCTATGCCCCGACCGGCTGGTCGGAGGCCTTCGTGTGGCTGCTGCTGATCGGCGTGTTCCTGCTCAAGCCCGAAGGCATCTTCGGGACCGGCGTGCAGCGCAGGGAGGTCTGATGGAAACGCTGATGTCCGAGCCGGTGCAGGCGATCGTCGCGATCAACGTGCTGCTGTGCCTGAGCCTGCTGTTCCCCTTCGTCACCGGCGTATGGTCGCTCGGTCTGCCGGGCTTCATGGCGGTCGGCGCCTATGCCGGCGGCTGGCTGACGCAGTCCGCGGGCTGGCCCGTCTGGGCGGCGCTGATCGCCTCCGCCGCGGGCGGTGCGCTGTCGACGCTGCCTTTCGGCCTGCTCGCGCTGCGCATCCGGGGCATCTACCTCGCCATCGCGACGCTGGCGGCGGCCGAGCTGATCCTGCTGTTCTTCTCCCACTTCAAGCCGACCGGCGCGGTGATGGGCCTGACCGGCATGCCCTTCCTCGATCCGCGCTGGATCGTCGCGATGGCCGCCGCCGCGTTCGCGTTCAGCGGCTGGCTGTACTGCACGCGCCTGGGCAAGGCGATGCAGGCGGCGGGCTCGGACCCGGTGGTCGCGGCCTGCCACGGCCTGAACGTGCCGGTGCTGCAGCTCTCGGCGCTCGCGCTCGGCGGCGCGTTCGCGGGCCTGGCCGGCGGCTGCTTCGCCCACTACTACTCGTTCATCGCGCCGAACAACTTCGGCTTCCACCGCACGGTCGACATCCTGATGTTCCTCGTCATCGGCGGCTTCACGCCCGTGGGCGCCGCGCTCGGCTCGGTGATGCTGACGCTGGTGCCGCAGTTCGTCAGCGAGCTCGAGAAGTGGGCGCCGGCGCTCTACGGCGCGATCGCGCTGGCGATGGCGGCCTTCATGCCGGCCGGCCTCGTGCCGAAGAACCGCTTCGCCCCGATCTTCCGGCGACTGCGGCCGCCGCCCCCACCGCGCCCCGCCATCGCCGGGCAGGCCGGACGACCGGGAGGCGCGGATGCTTGAAGTCGCCCGCGTCAGCCGGTCGTTCGCCGGCATCCACGCGCTGCAGGACGTGGACTTCAAGGTCGAGCCCGGCTCGATCACCGCGCTGATCGGCCCGAACGGCGCCGGCAAGACGACGCTGATCAACCTCATCACCGGCGTCATGCCGCCCTCGTCCGGGGAGCTGCGCTTCGACGGCCGCTCGCTCGCCGGACTCAAGCCCCACCGCGTCGAGGCCCTCGGCATCCGCCGCACCTTCCAGACGGTGCACCTGTTCCCCGGCCTCACCGTGCGCGAGAACCTGGTGATCGGCGGCTTCCGTCCGGCGCTGCGCGCGAGCCCGTGGTCGATGTTCGCGCTGCCCGCCCGCGACCGCGGCCCGCAGCGGCGCCGGGCCGACGCGCTGCTCGAGCTGCTCGGGCTCGAGGGCCTGGGCGACGAGATCGCGACCGACCTGCCGTACGGCACCCAGCGGCGCGTCGAGATCGCCCGGGCGATGATGGGCGAGCCGCGCTTCGTGCTGCTCGACGAACCGGCCGCCGGCATGAACGAGACCGAGACGCACGAGCTCACCGACGACATCCGCGCGATCCGCGGCCAGGGCATCACGGTGTTCCTGGTCGAGCACGACATGTCGCTGGTGATGAGCGTGTCCGACAAGATCGTGGTGCTGAACTTCGGCAAGCTGATCGCCCAGGGCACGCCCGAGGCGATCCAGCGCGACCCCGAGGTGATCGCCTCGTACCTGGGAGCCTGACCATGGCGAACGACACGACGCACGACACCGCGTTCGCCGGGCTCGCCGTCGACGGCCTCACCGTCGGCTACGGCAAGGCGCCGGTGCTCGAGGGCCTGTCCCTGAAGGTGCCCCGCGGCAAGGTGGTCGCGGTGGTCGGGCCGAACGGCGCCGGCAAGAGCACGCTGGTGCGCACGATCTCCGGTCTGCTGCGTCCGACCGCGGGCCGCATCGACTACGACGGCGAGTCGCTGCTGCGCCGTCGCCCCGACCTGGTCGCCCGCCATGGCGTGCTGATGGTGCCCGAGACGCGGGACATCTTCGGCGGCATGAGCGTCTGGGAGAACCTGAAGGTCGCGTTCGACAACCTCGACCCCGGCGGCGACGAGGCGGCCGCGTTCGATCGCGTCTACACGCTGTTCCCGATCCTGCGCGAGCGGCGCGAGCAGGTCGCCGGCAATCTCTCGGGCGGCCAGCAGCAGATGCTCGCGATCGCGCGCGCCCTGCTCGGCCGACCGAAGCTGCTGATGCTCGACGAGCCTTCGCTGGGGCTGGCGCGGATCGTGATCCGCGACATCTACGCGGCGCTGCAGCTGCTGCGCGAGCAGGGCCTGACGGTGCTGCTGGTCGAGCAGAATGCGACGATGGCGGTGGCCTTCGCCGACCACTCGCTGGTACTGGTCAACGGCCGCATCGTGCTGCAGGGGCCGCGCGAGACGATGGCCGGCAACGAGGACGTGGTGCGGCACTACCTGGGTGCCCCGCCCGCCGCGCACTGAGATGAACGAGGAGACCATGCAGCACGACTGGAGCACCCTGACCATCGGCGAGGCGCTGCGCGGCACCGCGCGCCGCTTTCCGGACCGCACCGCGCTGATCGGCCTGGGCGCGACCCTGAGCTTCGCCGAGCTCGACCGCGCCGCCGACGAGGTCGCGCACGGCCTACGCGCGCTCGGCGTGGCGCGCGGCGACCAGGTCGCGCTGTGGCTGACCAACTGCCCCGAGTGGGTGGTCTGCTGGATGGCCTGCACGCGGCTGGGCGCGGTGCTGGTGCCGATCAACACCCGCTTCAAGCCCGACGAGGTCGAGTACATCCTCGCCCAGTCCGATGCGCGCGTACTGATCGCGATGGACCGGTACTGGGACATCGACTACCTCGGCATGATCCGCACGATGGTTCCCGAGCTCGATGCGGCCACGCCCGGGGCGCTGGCCGCGGCGCGCTTTCCCGAACTGCGCGCCGTGGTCGCCTGGGGCGAGGTCGAGTCCCCCGGCACCACGCACCTGGCCGCGCTGCGCCGCGCCGGCGCCGCGCGCATCGCGGCCGGCGACACCCTGGGTCCGGTCGACGCCGACGATCCGGTGATCATCGTCTACACCTCCGGCACCACCGGCCACCCGAAAGGCGCGGTCCACGGCCACGTCGTGCTGCGCAACGCGGCGAACATCGCGCGGGTGATGCACATCGAACCCGGCGACGTGATCCTCGGCCACATGCCGCTGTACCACGTCGCGGGCGCGTTCACCGCCTGCATCCCGACCGTGCTGCTCGGCTGCACGCTCGTCACCATGCCGCAGTGGTCGCCCGACGAGGCGCTCGACATCATCGAGCGCGAGCGCGTCACGATCTTCGGCGGCATCCCGACGCACTTCATCGACTGCCTCGACGCGATCCGTCGCCGGCCTCGCGACGTCGCCTGCCTGAAGTCCGCCTGGATCGGCGGTGCGCCGGTCACCCCCGACGTGGCGATGGCCTCGAAGAACGAGCTCGGGCTGCGCGCGCTGCAGGCCGTCTACGGCATGACCGAGACGACCGCGGCCACCGTCTTCAGCGAGTTCGACGCCCCGCTCGAGGTCCTGTGCGACAACAAGGGCCGCCCGATCGGCGACTTCGAGGTGATCGTCGCCGACCCGATCCAGGGCCACCCGCTGCCGGTCGGCGCGGTCGGCGAGGTCCGGGTGCGCGGCCATCTGGTGATGAAGGGCTACTACCGCAATCCGAAGGCGACCGCGGAGGTCATCACGTCCGACGGCTGGTTCCGCACCGGCGACCTCGGCGTCTTCGACGAGGCGGGCTACCTGAAGATCACCGGGCGCCTGAAGGAGATGTTCATCGTCGGCGGCTCGAACGCCTACCCCGCCGAGATCGAGCGGCTGCTGCAGGGCATCGCGCAGGTCAAGCAGGCGGTGGTGGTCGGCGTGCCGCACCGCCGGCTGGGCGAGGTGGGCTATGCGTTCGTCCAGCTGCACGAGGGTGCGGCGCTGTCGGCGGAGGCGCTCGTGGCGCTCGCGCGACCGATGATGGCGGACTACAAGGTCCCGAGACACGTAAGCTTCGTCGACGAGTTCCCCCGAACCACCACCGGCAAGATCCAGCGCTTCGTGCTGCAGAAGCAGGCGCGCGACCGGATCGCCGACTGACCGACCCCTTGCATGGAGCCTGTGTGGCCCTCCGCGACGAACTGAAGCACTTCAAGAAGGAGCGCATCCTCGAGGAGGCCGAACGGCTCTTCTACGAGCGGGGCTTCCGGGGCACCAGCCTCGATGCGATCGCCGAGTCGCTCGACATGACCAAGCCGTTCATCTACGGCGCCTACGAGCGCAAGCTCGACATCCTGGTCGACATCTACGAACGCGCGATGAACCGCGCGCTCGACGCGATCCGCGGCGCGCGCGAGGCGGGCGGCACGCCGGCCGAGCAGCTGCGCCGCTTCGCGAGCACCTACACGGGCGTCGTCATCGCGAACCAGGCAGGCACCGCGGTGTTCTTCCGCGAGGAGCCGTCGATCCCCGAGGAGGCCGTGCGTCGCATCAATGACCTCAAGGGGCGCTTCGACGCCGAGCTCGCCGCCCTCATCGTCTCCGGCGTCGAGGCCGGCGCGTTCCGCGTCGAGGACCCGCGAGCCGCCACCCTCGCCATCGGCGGGATGATCAGCTGGGCCTACGTCTGGCACCGTCCGGGCGGGCGGCTGACGCCCGAGGAGATCGGCGCGCAGATGGCGACCTACGCGCTGCGCATCGTCGGCGCGCCCGACGCGGGAGCCTGAGGTGCCGATCCGCGTCGAGGCGCCGGAGCGATACGTCGCGATGGTGGTCATCGACCATCCCGCACGTCGCAACGCGCTCGGCGAGCGCGAGTTCCGCGAGCTGGCGGCGACCTGGCCGCGGCTGGCGGCCGACCCCGGGGTGCGCGTGGTGGTGGTGCGCGGCGAGGGCGACGCGGCCTTCTGCTCCGGGGCCGACCTGGCCGCGGTCGGCCTGTCCGCGCTGCCCGACATCGACGACCTGATCGACGCCGCGCTGCTCAAGACCCGCTTCTTCCCGAAGCCGATGGTGGCCGCGATCCACGGCGCCTGCGTGGCCGGCGGGCTGGAGCTCGCGCTGTCCTGCGACCTGAGGGTCGTGTCGGCGGGCGCCCGGCTCGGGCTGCCCGAGACGCGCTGGGGCATCCTGCCCTCGGGCGGCGCCGCGATGAAGCTCGTCGAGCAGATCGGCCAGGCCGACGCGATGCGGATGATGCTCGCCGGCGAGCTGATCGACGGCACCGAGGCGGCCCGCATCGGCCTGGCGACGCTGGCCGCCGACCCGGCCGCCACCGTGACCGAGGCGCTGCGCCTGGCGCGGCGCATCGCCGAGGCGAGCCCGGTGGCCACGCAGGCCACCAAGCGCGCCGTGCTGGAGGCGCGCCAGCGTGGCTACGGCGCGCGCGACCCCTTCGAGCGCGCGCTGGTGGCCGAGGTCCGCGCCAGCGGCCACGCCGCGGTCGGCGCCGCCGCCTTCCTGAACCGCAGCACCCCGTGCTATCCCGATTGAAGGACCTGCCAAGGCCGCGCTTCGACACGGCCCGGCTTGGCGAACGGCGCATCGGTTCGATATCATACTGACCAGTATCAGACCGCGGTGACAGCCCCGCCACCCGGTCCGCGAGCCCACTACGAGAGACGAGGAGCACATGGACGACGCCCGACGCGAGACGGCCCTGAGGGAAGCCTCGGTGCCCACCCTGGTGATGTGCCTGGCGCAGATCACGCGCGACCGGCGTTGGCTCGAGGACCCGTTCCGTCCGAAGCGCGACATCTCGATCTTCGCCGAGCCCAGCGGCGGCCTCTCGGAGCAGGCGCAGCAGGCCGTCCGCGAGGCGATGGCGCAGGTGCTCGACGAGCTGGCCGACGGCCGCCGCACGCTGCCGCCCCTGCCCGACGGCGATGCGCTGTACGAGATGATGTCGGTGTGCGTCGGCGAGCACGTGCCGCGCGAGTACACCGTGATGGCGATGGAGGAGATGGGCTTCGTCGACCGCGGCATCGCGTGGCGCACGCCGCCCGCGCCCGAGCGCCTCGAGGCCTTCGAGACGCTGGTGGTCGGCGCCGGCTTCTCGGGCATCAGCACGGCCTACCGCCTCAAGGAACTCGGCATCCCGTTCCGTATCGTCGAGAAGCTCCCCGACGTCGGCGGCGTCTGGCTCGAGAACGACTACCCCGAGGCCGGGGTCGACACGCCGAACCACTTCTACTCGTTCTCGTTCGCACCCAACCTCGACTGGACGAGCAACTACTCCAAGCGCGACGAGGTCTGGGCCTACCAGCGCAAGGTGTTCGACGAGGTCGGGCTGCGCCCGTACGCCGAGTTCGACACCGAGGTGCTGTCGATGCACTGGAACGAGGGCGCCCATGCCTGGGACGTCGTCACCCGCGGCCCCGACGGCAGCGAGCGCGCGCGGCGCTACCGTGCGGTCGTGACCGCGGTCGGCAACCTGAACCGCCCCAAGCTGGCCGCGATCCCCGGTCTCGAGACCTTCACCGGCGATGCCTGGCACTCCGGGCAGTGGCGTCACGACGTGCCGCTGGAGGACAAGGAGGTGGCCGTCGTCGGCACCGGCGCGAGCGCGATGCAGTTCCTGCGCACGGTCGCGCAGCAGGCCAGGAAGGTCACGATCTTCCAGCGCTCGCCGCAGTGGGCGCGTCCGCCGCAGGACTACCACGGCACGGTGAGCACCGAGTCGCGCTGGCTGCTCGAGAACGTGCCGTACTACTACCCGTGGTACCGCTTCGGCCTGATGTGGCGCATGGGTGACGGACTGCTGCCGACGGTGCGTCGCGACCCGAACTGGCCGCACCCCGAGCGCTCGATGAACTACCGCAACGACCGGCAGCGCGAGCAGCTCACCGAGTACATGCTCAACGAGCTCGAGGGCCGCCCCGACCTGATCGAGAAGTGCCTGCCCGCCTACCCGCCCTACGGCAAGCGGATCCTGATCGACAACCACTGGTTCGCGACCCTGCGCCGCGACAACGTCGAGCTGGTCACCGAGGGCGTCGACCGCATCGAGGGCGACACCCTGGTCACCTCGGGCGGGGGGCGCCACCGCGCCGACGTGCTGGTGCTGGCCACCGGCTTCGAGGTCGGCAAGCTGCTGTGGCCGATGGACATCCGCGGCCGCTCGGGCGTGGCCCTCAAGGAGGTGTGGGGCGACGACGATCCGCGCGCCTACCTCGGCCTGACCGTGCCCGACTTCCCGAACCTGTTCGTGATGTCGGGTCCGAACACCGGCCTCGCTCACGGCGGCAGCGTGATCTTCGTCGCCGAGTGCCAGGCGCGCTACATCACCTCGATGCTGCGCGAGATGATCGAGGGCGGCCTCGCCGACGTCGAGGTCGAGCGCACGGTGCACGACGCCTTCAACGAGCGCGTCGATGCCGAGCACGCCGAGCTCGTCTGGTCGCACCCGGGCATGAACAACTGGTACCGCAACCGGGCCGGCCGGGTGTTCATCCCGATGCCGTTCCGCCTGGTCGACTACTGGGGCATGACCACCGAACCCCGCCTCGACGAGTACCGCACCGGCACCGACGGCTGAGGCACCGGGCGCGGGGCGGAACGCGCCGACGTCCCGCCCCGCGGTTCGCGATAGAGTCCGGGTTCTTGACACGAGGAGCCGGACCGATGGGAGCGATCGAGGAACTGGGCCGTTATCTGCCGCAGATGACGGAATGGCGGCGGCACATCCACCAGAACCCCGAGACCGCCTTCGAGGAGGTCGGCACCGCGGCCTTCGTCGCCGAACGGCTGCGCGCCTTCGGCGTCGACGAGGTCCACGAGGGCATCGCGAAGACCGGCGTGGTCGGTGTCATCCGCGGCCGCACCGGCACGCGCGCGATCGGCCTGCGCGCCGACCTCGACGCGCTCGACATGCAGGAAGGCACGGGCGTGGCCTGGGCCTCGAAGACGCCGGGCAAGCACCATGCGTGCGGCCACGACGGCCACACCACGATGCTGCTGGGCGCCGCGCGCCACCTCGCCGCCACGCGCGACTTCGACGGCACCGTGTACGTGATCTTCCAGCCGGCCGAGGAGAACGAGGGCGGCGGTCGGGTGATGGTCGAGGAAGGTCTCTTCGAGCGCTTCCCCATGGAGTCGGTCTTCGGGATGCACAACATCCCGGGCATGGAGGCGGGCACCTTCGCGATCCGTCCGGGTCCGATGATGGCGTCCTACGACATCTTCGAGATCACGATCACCGGGCGCGGCTCGCACGGCGCGATGCCGCACCACGGCATCGACCCGATCACCACCGGCTCGGAGCTCGTGCAGAAGCTGCAGACCATCGTCAGCCGCAACGTCGACCCGCTCGAGCCGGCGGTGCTGTCGGTCACCAAGTTCCACTCGGGAACGGCCTGGAACATCATCCCCAACGAGGCGGTGATCGGTGGCACGGTGCGCGCGTTCAGCGAGGCGGTGCAGACGCAGGTCGAGCAGCGCATCCGCGAGCTGTGCGCGGGCACGGCGCTGTCCCACGGCGCGACGATCTCGGTACGCTACGAGCGCCGCTACCCGCCGACCGTGAACACGTCGGCCGAGGCGGAGCTGTGCGCGTCGGTCGCGGCGTCGCTGGTCGGCCCGGAGCGCGTCAAGCGGGAACTCAAGCCGGCGATGGGCTCGGAGGACTTCGCCTGGATGCTGCAGGCGCGGCCGGGTGCGTACATGTGGCTGGGCAACGGCACGGGCTCGGTGGGCGGCTGCATGGTGCACAACCCGGGCTACGACTTCAACGACGCGGTGCTGCCGATCGGGGCGGCGTACTGGGTGCGGCTGGCGGAGACGGCGCTGGCTGAGCGCTAGGCCTGGCTCTCGTTCGACGGGTGGCGCGCGGCGTCGCTGCCCTTCAGGCCGTTGCTTCCTCCGAGGCCCGCACCCCGGGCTGCGCCCGGGGTCCCCGTCTCGCGCAGGCGCCCGACGGGCCGG
>Ga0105105_10000910_pt1 | contig 12968 bp, 10 predicted proteins | sample PPLLaktember2015_4_FD_79108 | JGI IMG/M metagenome (GOLD analysis project Ga0105105, IMG submission 79108) | Freshwater sediment microbial communities from Prairie Pothole Lake near Jamestown, North Dakota, USA - PPLs Lake P8 Core (1) Depth... | ecosystem: Environmental > Aquatic > Freshwater >... | reverse complement strand
TTAGAACCGGACGTGTGCCGACTGGTTGAAGGTAGTCCTGGCGTGACGATAACTGTCGATCATGTTGTCGTCGAACGTCAGGCCGGTTTCTTCGAAAAAGCGCTTCCAGCCGATACGGTTGATCCACTCGCCCACTCGTTCCCACGGGCGCCCTCCGGCCTTGTATGCCGAGAGAATCTTGCCGATCACCTCGGTGACTTCCGGCCAGCGGGGAGGATTGTTGGGCAGGTTGTGCGCCACGATGCTCATGGTGGAGGGTTTGGTGCGGGCATTGCTGTTCTTGCCGCCGACCCAGATGGCGAACTTCGAGTGCTCCGGATGGTTGATCTCCATGGCGGGACAGGCTCCGAAACAGGCGCCGCAGCAGATGCATTTGGCTTCGTCGACCATCAGCGAGCGCTTGCCGTTCACGACGGTGGGACGGATTGCCGCAACCGGACAGCGGGCGACCGCTTTCGGCAGCTCGCAGATGGTCGCCAGATGGTCGTGGTTGATGCGGGGCGGACGGGTATGCTTGACCACGATGGCGATATCGGCCTGGCCGCCGCAGTTGATGGAACAGCAGGAGGTGGACAGACGCACCTTGTTGGGCATCTGCATATCCTTGAACTCCTGATAGACATAGTCCATCATGGACTTCACGACGCCTGAAGCATCGGTGGCGGGAATATCGCAGTGCAGCCATCCCTGGGTGTGCGCTACCGAGGAGACGCACATGCCGGTTCCGCCCACCGGAAACCCGCGCGACTCGAGCTCCTGGATCATCGGTTCGACATGCTCGCTGTTCGGAGTCAGAAACTCCACATTGTTTCGCACCGTGAAGCGAAGGTATCCGTCTGCATACTTGTCGGCGATATCGCAGAGTACGCGCACCATATCCACCGTATCCTGGCGGGGAGTGCCGGCCCTGACGGTCCAGATTGCATCGCCGCTTTCGGCTACGTGCATGAGCACGCCCGGCCTGGGAATTTCGTGGTACTTCCACTTACCGTAATTCTTTCTCACTACCGGGTGAAGAGCCTCTTCATAGGTGTGAGGACCCGACTCTATGGTCTTCCATTTTTTTTCAGGACTGCTCATGATGTTCTTTTCCGATTGGGTGTAGTGCCGCCCTCCGGGCAGCGGGTTCATGCTTGTTGTTCAGGCTTCCCAGGGCAGGCCGTACTCAGTACGGCGCCTTGAAATACGGGTTGTCACGCGGCCTCGTCACCATATTGATGTCCGCCTCGATTCCGACTCCGTCGAGGAACTGCTTGAGACCGACACGCTCTATGGTTTCGCCGATACGCTCGTGGTCGAGTCCGGCATCTTCCCACCAGTCGATGATCTCCTCGATCTGCTCGATGAAAGCCTCGATATCCTCGTCGTCCTCCATCTTCATGAACGGAATAATGAGCGAACCCATATTGACGCCGACCTTGAGCGTGTTCTTTCCGCCCATAAGCAGGGAAATACCGCGTTCCTTGCCGGGAGAGAGCGCTTTGGGCATGGCGTTCAGGCAGTGCATGCAACGCACGCAGTCCCGTGTTTCGATGTGCATTTCGCCGTCCTTCAGCGAAATGGCCTTCGTGGGACAGAGATTGATCACCTGGTTGACCAGCACGTCCATCCCTTTCTTTTCAACCCAGGCATTCACCTCGTCGCGATCGACCTGTATGGCATCGCGCCAGGTGCCGATGACGGCAAGATCGGAACGCATGATGGCGTTGGTACAGTCGTTCGGGCAACCCGAAAACTTGAATTTCAGCTTGTAGTTCCATTCAGGACGGTGCAGCACGCCGACAAAATGCTTCAGCACCTTGAGATGCAGCTTGAGGTTGTCGTAGCACGCATTTTCGCAACGGCCCTGGCCGATACACGACACGGCCGTACGCATGCCGGCTCCCGCACCGCCAAGATCCCATCCGCTCTGGTTCAGTTCGTCGAAACACTGCTGAACCTTATCCTGCTCGATACCCTGCAGCATGATGTCGCCCGTCTGGCCGTGCAGGGTGATGATGCCGCTGCCGTATTTCTCCCAGATGTCGCAAAGCTCGCGCATCATGGCCGTATTGTAGTGCAGACCCGGCGCCGGCTGAATTCTCATGGTGTGGAATTCCGCCGCCTCGGGAAACTTGTCCTTGATCATGGAGTACCGGGTTATGATGCCCGCTCCGTAACCGTCCACCGTCACGAGACCGCCTTTCCAGTACCCCATCTTCGTGTTGTAGGAGTATTCAAGCTGATCGAGCACTCCGCGAAGCATGGGCTTTTTTGTCCGCTCCGCAAGTTCCTTGAAGCCGGAAACAAAGCTTGGCCACGGGCCGCTCTCCAGCTCATTAAGCATAGGGGTCGGATTCAGAAACTTCCCGTTCTCCTCCGAATGGCATCCCCCGCAGTGATGTCCTTCGCGTGAAGAAGCATCTTTCGCACCTTCCATAGTTCCTCCTTTAGTTCACCGTTAAATTGGGTTGGAAAAAGCGGTCAATCGCATTACACGCAGCCTGTCGGCTTCGGCAGCCCGGCAATCTTGCAGGCCTGAAGCGCGGGACCTTTCGGGAACATCCCGTAGAGGAACTCGGAAGCCTCTTTCTTGTCCATGCCCTTCTCCGATGCGATAGCCTTGGTCAGCACCTTCACTGCAGGAGCGATCTGGTACTCTTCATAATAATTCCTGAGGAACTTCACCAGATCCCAGTGAGCTTCGCCCATTTCGATCTCCTCGCCCTCGGCAAGCTTTACGGCAACATCCTCGTTCCAGTCTTCGAGATTGACGAGATAGCCGTTTTCGTCGACTTCGTAGTTGACCCCATTAACTTCAATACCCATGATTCGCTCCTGTTGTGGTGTTAGAGAGTTATGTTACCCGTCCCCGCTTTCGTCCGGTGACGGCACCGGTCGATCGAGAGGGGGATATGCAATAAAAATCGGTTATATATTTATATAACGATATAGTAATAAAAGAGGCGCTGTTTTTCAAATCCTGACGATAAAATTTTCATTTTTTTATGTTTTGCCGGCAGGCAACCGCGAGCTGCTCCAGGAAGCGGGAGGAGATCCGGAACGAATTGCCTGAACAAAAAAGGGGTGCACCGGTCAGATTGAAAACGGGGAAAAAACAGCGCCCAGAAACAATGAAACGGCTATATAACTATATAGTAATAAAAGGGGCGACTTTTTTCAAATCCCCGGTGCATTTTTTTGTTTTTTCCCGCAAAATCACCGGCCTTTTTTCCAGGCCGCACACAGATCGGTAAACCGCCTTGCCCAATGGGGATTTCCGACAGCATGCAGATGGGCGTAGGATGCGAACAGGTTACGGTAAAGCACGCCGTCATGTCTTCCGGTCACCCCCTGGCCACGCATCAGGTCGAACTGCCAGCGGCAACCGCCTGTACCATTGAGCGGGGTTGAATAGTGGAACTCATGGGCTCTTGCTTCGACCCCTTTTTCAAACCAGGGGCTTTCGCTGCAGCTTTTCATCTGCAGATACCCGTGCCCGGCCGGACGGGGCTGAAATCCGATATCGAAGGGAAGAATTCCGGCCAGAGAAAAGGTTTTGCCACCATAGGTGCCGCTGCGGGAGAGCCAGATCAGTCCTCCGCATTCGGCATAGAGCGGCATATCCCCATCGACCCGCTCTTTCACCTCCCGCATCAGGCTGCGGTTGGCCGAAAGCCCGAAAAAAAAGGATTCCGGAAAACCGCCTCCGAGATAGAGACCGTCGACATCGGGAAGCGAACGCTCCTGCATCGAATCGATAAAGAGCAGTTCCGCGCCCTGCTCCTCGAGTGCACGGAGGTTTTCCGGGTAGTAGAAACAGAAAGCCGCATCCCTGAAAACCCCTATGCGAACCCGTTTTTCGGGAAGCGCCACGGGAAACGCGGGCGAATGCCCCTCAAAGGCAAGGGGTGGCGCCGAATCGAAAAGCGAACGGATTGCCTGCATGTCGCAGTAGAGCGCGACCTGTTCGGCCGCGTCCCGTATAAAGGCGGCGGCTCCTGCGGTTTCGCCGACTGTCGTAAGGCCGAGATGCCGTTCGGCAATAACGAGCCTGCTCTCCTCCGGTATAGCGCCGACGACAGGCACCCCGGAGAAGGTTTCGATGGCAAGCTTTTGTTTTTCCGCGTGACGCGGGGAACGCACCTGATTGAGAATGACGCCGGCAATCGCCACCTGCGGCGGCATGACCTGCATGCCCATGACGATCGCCGCCGCGCTCCGGTTCATTTTCCGGCTGTCGATAACCAGAAGTACCGGTGTCTGCAGCATGAGAGCAAGCCCTGCGCTGCTGTCGGAGCCGTCGAGCGACATGCCGTCGTGCAGGCCGTGGTTGCCCTCTATCAGGGCAAGCGTCCCCTCCCGGCCGGCCCGGACAAACGAATCCATGCAGCCGTCTGTACCCATGAGCCAGGGATCGAGATTGCGGCTCTCCCTTCCCGAGGCAAGCCGGTGCCACATGGGATCGATATAGTCGGGGCCTTTCTTGAAACAGGAGACGCGCTCCCCATTGGCGGCAAAATGCGCGGCAATACCGAGGGTCACGGTCGTCTTGCCGGAACTCTTGTGCGGGGCCGAAACCATCAGCCGGGGAAGACGAAGCCTGTCCATTATCTTTTCAGGGCTGTTTCTGTCGATCCTCAAGCCCGGGCCTTCTCTGCCCGGGGCTGATCCTGGAAGTAAAAAAAAGGTCAGCGGCATCTGCATCGACGACATCACCCTTCAGGTCGCAGAGCGGCTCCTCATAATCATTCCATCCCCTGAGCCCTGTCCTGAGTGAAACCGTATTTTCATAACCGAGCTGCTGCATCACGGCGACGGCAAGCACGCTGCGGCGCCCTGAGCGGCATACCACGACAATCTCCCGCTGCCGTGCGGAAGCAAGTTCCGGCAGCGTTTCGTCATAATCCCATTCGCATGCGGATTCAAGAATACCCCTGGGAACATTGACGGAACCGCGGATATGCATGGACTCGAACTCATAAGGCTCGCGAACATCGAGAACGAGCAGTCCAGGATTCCTTTCCATGCGTTCGGCAAGATCCCAGGGCATGATCTCTCTTACCTCCGTAAGACAGGCCTGTATCAGGTCGTTAAATGTCAGCATCACAAAAATCCGATCGGTTAGGTTGGGTCTGCATTGGCCTTATATGAGTATAACACTAAATCGACATATTTCCGAAGAGGCAGAAGAAAGAAAACAGTGAACATCAGTGCCCTGGAATACCGCACAACCTTTTTATTGCGTACATTACCAGCAGGATGTAAGTCCATGTCCTGCAGCATGCCCCGGCATGCCAACCCCAAACACACTGCAGCCATGACGACGCTTGCCGGTTTCATCGCAGGAATGCCGAAAGCGGAACTGCACCTGCACATTGAAGGAACGCTCGAGCCTGAGCTGATGATCGACATAGGCCGTCGCAACGGCGTGGAACTGCCCTGGCCCGATGCTGAAAGCGTCCGCCGGGCCTATGATTTCAGGGATCTGCAGTCGTTTCTCGATATTTACTACCGCGCAACCTCCGTGCTGGTGCGCGAAGAGGACTTTTACGATCTGACCGCAGCATACCTGCGGAAAGCCGCTTCACAGAATGTACGCCATGCGGAAATTTTTTTCGATCCGCAGAGCCATCTGGCAAGGGGGATTGCCTTCGAAACCGTCATCAGGGGCATCGAGGGTGCGCTGCAGGACGCCCGGCGCAGCCTGAACCTTTCGACGAAACTTATCATGTGCATTCTCCGGCATCTGAGCGAACGCGAGGGACTGGAGATTTTCCGGCAGGCACTCCCCTGGAGGCGCTGGATAACGGGCATCGGGCTCGACTCCGCAGAGCGTGACAATCCTCCGTCGAAGTTTCGGAACCTCTTCGAACTCGCTCACCGGGAGGGTTTTCTGAGGGTTGCGCATGCCGGAGAGGAGGGCGGTGCAGCCTCAGTCAGGGAGGCCCTCGACACCCTGCAGATCAGCCGCATCGATCACGGGGTGCACTGCATGGAAGATGAGATGCTGGTTGATGAACTGATCCGGCGACAGATACCGCTGACCGTATGCCCGCTCTCGAATGTCCGGCTCAGGGTGTTTCCCTCCATGCGGGAGCATAACCTGAAGCGCATGCTGCAGAGGGGCTTGTGCGTTACCCTGAACTCGGATGACCCGGCCTACTTCGGGGGGTATGTCAACGAGAACTATACCGAAGCCGCCGAAGCGCTCGGGCTCGGGCGGAGCGACCTTGTGCAGCTCGCGCGGAACTCCTTTACCGCCTCATCTCTCGGCACGCTTCAGAAGCAGCTTTATCTGAACGAACTCCGGCGCTACGATAGTGAAACGCCGTTACAACCCTCTATCAGCAGAACCCGATGATCGCCATTGAAGCCGATGCGCTCCTCACCCCGCTCTTTTCCGAAGAAACCATACGGAACCGTGTGGAGGAACTGGGCGCCGCCATTTCCGGAGATTTCAGTAACGTCAGCGAAGCCGAACCGCTTTACCTCATCGCGGTACTCAAAGGCGCTTTCATTTTTGCCGCCGACCTCGTACGGGCCATAACGGTGCCCTGTACCGTCGATTTTCTCTTTGCATCGAGCTATGGAACCGCAACAATCTCCTCGGGCACCGTTGCCCTGCACCACAGTCTTTCGGTCGCAAACCGCCATGTCCTCCTCATCGAAGACATTATCGATACCGGACTTACCCTGCGGCGCATCACCGAAGAGCTGAGTGCGCAGCATCCGGCTTCGCTTGGTATCTGTACACTGCTCGACAAGCCTGCAAGGCGCAAACACCCGGTACGGGTAGCCTATTCCGGTTTTTCCATACCCGACCGGTTCGTTGTCGGCTACGGCATCGACTACGGCGAACAGTACCGCCAGCTGCCGTTTATTGGATTTTTCAGCTCCTGACACCCGCCCCTGACCACTCCGCCCCCTTTTGCATCCCTGTCATCCGGCACCCCGTTATCTTTTCATTATAATAGCACCAAAATGTCTGAAATTTTATTATTTTATCAATATTACCCCTAACTTATTAAGGAAAATTTTACTATATCCCTTAATAAAACGACCAACAAAACACATGCCGGTACCGCCCAGCTGAACCGTAAAACGACAGTCGCTATGAAAAAGGAAGGAACCCGACGAAATGGAACCGGAAGCAGGCCCTGGATCATCGATACCACCCTGCGTGACGGGGAACAGGCGCCCGGAGTGGCATTCAGCGCCGTGGAAAAAACACGGATCGCCTGCCTGCTTGCCGAGACCGGGGTCAATGAACTGGAAATCGGTTATCCTGCCATCGGTCAAGAGGAGCGAGCGGCAATCAAGGCCATCGCAGCCCTCAACCTCCCCCTCCGCCTGACCGGATGGGCACGTGCGGTCTGGCAGGATATCGAACACGCCGCCGCCAGCGGAACGGAAGCCGTGCACATCAGTTTCCCGGTTTCGGATCTTTATATGCAGCTGATGGAAAAAGATTACCAGTGGGTACAAGGGCAGCTGCAGGAGCTGGTGCCGAGAGCGAAAAAGTATTTCAGTTTCGTCAGTGTCGGCGCACAGGATGCGACAAGAGCCAATCCGGAAGTCCTGCTGGAGTTTGCTGCGGATGCAGCGGCCTGCGGCGCCGACCGGCTCAGGCTTGCCGACACCGTCGGCATAGCGACTCCGGTTTCGGTCATCGGGCTTGTCCGGCGGCTGAAAGCCGCATGCCCGCTGCCTCTTGAATTTCATGCCCATAACGATCTCGGCATGGCTACGGCAAATGCCTTTACCGCCATCGAAGCCGGATGCGCAGCCGTCAGCGTTTCCGTAACCGGCCTGGGCGAACGCGCGGGCAATGCGGCACTTGAAGAGCTTGCCATAGCGCTGGAGCTCTCGGAAAAATATGCGACGACACTCGACACCAGCCGGCTTGCCGTGCTGTGCGAAACCGTCAGCCGGGCGGCCGGCCGTCCCATACAGGATCAGAAACCGGTTGTCGGCAAATCGGCGTTTCAGCATGAATCGGGCATTCACTGCGCCGCGCTCCTCAAGGATCCGCTCTCCTACCAGCCCTATCTTCCCGAACAGGTAGGAAGAAAAGAGTATGAACTGGTTATCGGAAAACATTCGGGCAGTGCGGCCATTCACCACTTTTACCGGTCGCAGGGCATCACGATTTCAAAAGAAGAGAGCGGAAAACTGCTGCCGGCTGTCCGGAGAGCCGCCGGCGAAAAAAAACGTGCCCTGACGGAAAAAGAGCTGCAGGGCATCTATCGATCACATTGTCAGACAAGGATCACCTTACCCTAACAGACATGCTCATTCCCCAGAAAAAAGAAGACAGCAGCATCAGCCTTCTGGCTGAAGTCAGCAGAACCGTCACCATTGAGCACGATATCAGCAAGGTACTCCGTCTTGTCCTGTTCATCATGTCGGAGCATATGGACATGCTGCGCGGCATGATCACCATTCTCAACCGCGACAGCGGCGAAATATTCATCAACGAATCATTCGGACTGAGCGAAGAGGAGAAAGAGCGGGGACGGTACCGGATCGGAGAGGGCATCATCGGACAGGTGGTTAAAACCGGAAAACCCGTACTTGTGCCGAACATCAACGAGGAACCGCTCTTTCTCGACCGAACCCGATCCCGTCAGAAAACAAAAATAGATGATCTCTGTTTTATCTGCATCCCCATCAAATCGGGTACGGAAATCATAGGAACGCTCAGTGCCGACCGCCAGATCGAACCGGCCCTGCCCGCCGACCCTGCAAAACGGGCAAAGGCGGAAAGCGACAGGATGGATATGATGCAGCATTATGTGGATCTGCTCTCCATCATCGCCTCCATGATCTCCCAGGCGGTAAGACTCCGGCAGCTCGCCCATGAAGAGAGTATGAACGGAAAAAGCCCGGCGCCCCTGCGTACGGGACATAACCTGATCACCCTGTATCGGGAGGATGAGAAACCTGATGAGGAGAGCGATGAAACCGACCGGCCGGCAAACATCATCGGCAACTCGAAACCCATGCTCTCCCTCTTCAGGATGATCGAGAAAATCGCCAAAACCAGCGCCACTACGCTGATACTGGGAGAAAGCGGGGTAGGAAAAGAGCTGGTTGCCAGTGCCATCCACTTCAAAAGCCGCCGCGCCGAGAAACCGTTCATCAAATTCAACTGTGCGGCTCTTCCCGAAAGCATTGTCGAGAGCGAGCTGTTCGGCCATGAAAAAGGCGCGTTTACCGGAGCATCCGGCATGCGTCAGGGACGGTTCGAGCTTGCCCATACCGGCACCATTTTTCTCGACGAGGTCGGCGAACTCAGTCTTACCGTCCAGGCAAAGCTGCTGCGCATTCTGCAGGAAAAGGAGTTCGAGAGGGTCGGAGGATCGAAAACCATCAAGGTCGATGTCAGGGTCATAGCCGCAACGAACCGGAACCTTGAAGAGCTGATCAGGGATGGACGGTTCAGGGAGGATCTCTTCTACCGTCTGAATATTTTCCCGATAACCGTTCCTCCCCTGAGGGAGAGAAAAACCGATATCCTCCTGCTTGCCGACTACTTTGTCGAAAAATACAACCGGGTCAACCAGAAAGGGATACGGCGCATTTCAACCACATCGATAGACATGCTGATGCGCTATCACTGGCCGGGAAACGTCCGTGAGCTGGAAAACTGCATCGAACGGGCGGTCATTCTGAGTGAAGACAACGTCATTCACGGTTACCACCTGCCGCCCAGCCTCCAGACCGCCGAGTCGAGCGGCACGCCCTATACCGGCTCGCTGCAGCAGAAACTCGATTCGATTGAGAACGAAATGATCATCGAGGCGCTGAAACGCACAAAAGGCAACATGTCGAGAGCTGCGGCACAGCTCGGCCTCTCCGACAGAATCATGGGACTCCGGGTGAAAAAATTCAGCATTGACTATCGGAAATTCAGGCCGTAAACCCTCCCATAAAGACACGACTTGCATAACCGCATCAAAAGCGCCTGACTTGCATGGTATGGGATTCGTTGCCTATATTACAGTCAAAACTCATCAGTATCAGCTTAAAGCTTTTCCTGCCAAGGACTTAACCGATGCAGGCACAACGTAGAGGGCACGTACCCCCATGAAACCACTTCCGGACAACAGAAAAACCGGCGCCCCGCTGCAGATGGCGATGGTTCGATTCAATCCGGAATGGGCATACGAAAACACCAACGCCTACTACAGAATAGGCATCATTCCCGGCCGGCATCTGATGTTTACCTCCGTCGGCGGCGATCTGCAGCCGGAGTGTGCGTCAAAAGCCATAGAGGTACTTGAACGGCTCCTCGATACCGAGCATTTCACCAACAGCACATATACCCGGATCGCCGACTTTTCAGGAGTCGTCAAACTGCCCATCAACACCCGCCTTCTGTATGCAAACGCCCTGAACAAGCTGCACAGCAAATACAATTGCCAAGCCGAAATCACCTATATCTGCGGAGCGTCGCTGCTCCTGAGAACAATGCTCCGCTCCATCGCCTCCTATGTAAAGCAGCATCTCGTTTTTGTTACGACCGTTGATGAAGCGTTCGATCTGATCAATAAAAAGTCGGTCATTTCAGCCGAACAGCAAAAGCTGGAGATGATTACCATCACCCGGCAGGAGATGAATGATTTTGCGGAAATCTGCGGCCAGATTCTTCTGGACGACACCTACTCGGTGGATGAAAACCGGAATTTTCTTTGTTCCGATCACCCGCTGCACGAGCTTTACAAAATCATATCGGTGCTGAACAGCGATCTGAGGGAGCTGCAGCGCTCGGAAAGAGAACAGAAATGCCAGATTGAGGCCGCACTGGAAAACGCCCGCAGCCTGAATCTCTCCCTCGAGGAAGAAAAAAAGAACGCGCAGAAAAACGAGGAGATACAGCGCATTCTGATCGAAAGCCTGAAAAAGGCCCGAAAAGAGGCGGAAATTGCAAGCAAGGCCAAAAGCGAATTTCTGGCCAACATGTCGCATGAAATCCGCACCCCGCTGCACGGCGTCATCGGCATGACGGAACTGCTGCTTGAAACCAGGCTCGACAGCCAGCAGAGAAGCTATTCCAACACCGCTTATGTGAGTGCCCGACAACTCCATCAGCTGATCAATCACATTCTCGATTTCAGCAAAATCGAATCGGGACGGCTCGACAAGGAAACTTCGGTGCTCGACATCAAGGCCATCTGCAGCGAAATTTTTTCTCTCCTGAACGACAACGCCCTGAAAAAAGGCCTTCTCCTGACCGTCAACATTGCGGAGGGGATACCCGGAGCGCTTTTCGGCTATCCGGTTTATCTGCAGCAGGCGCTGATCAATCTGGTTCAGAATGCCATCAAATTCACCTACAAGGGCGAGGTCATGGTCGGCATCGAACCGGTATCCGACACTCCCGAAAAGATCATCCTCCGCATAGCGGTCCGGGATACCGGCATAGGCATTCCGGAAGAGCAAAAAGAGCTGGTTTTTCAGCGCTTTACACAGCTCGACTCCTCCGCCACACGCAAAGAGGGCGGTGCCGGGCTCGGCCTGGCCATAACGACGAAACTGGTGGAGTTCATGGGCGGCCAGCTCAATCTCAAGAGTACGGAAAACAAAGGTTCCGAATTCTGGTTCACCCTCCCGTTCGTCAAGGCGGCTGATGAAACGAAAAAACCGTCCGCTGGCATCGGCCAGGCTGTAAAAAATCCCGAACTGCCTGCAGACATCCCTGAAAAACCTCAACCATCCGAGGAGAGCGACCAGCAGAGAAAAACAAGGCTGCTTCTGGTTGAAGACAACATCATCAACCAGAAGGTAGCCGCGGCCATGCTCTCGAAACTGAACTTCCGGGTCGATACCGCTACCAACGGCATCGAGGCGCTCGATGCCCTGAAAACAAACGACTACGCGCTGGTGATCATGGATCTGCAGATGCCGGTCATGGGAGGACTCGAAGCGGTTAAAGCGATAAGAAACCGGGAAACGGGAATTGCAGATCCCGATATTCCGGTCGTTGCCATGACGGCCAACGCGACGCAGGAAGACAAGGATGAGTGCCTGAATGCCGGCATGAATGCCTTCATTACCAAACCGGTCATGATGCAGGATCTTCAGGATGTGCTGAAAAAATGGATTCCCCGGTGCAGCTGCTGAAACGCTTCCTCCTTTTTCGGAACCGCTGCCATCCGGGTTTACTGCGCCATGCCGGCGATATGACGTTCGATAAGATCGGCCTCCTCCGCGCCGAGTCTGAACTCCCCTGCCCCGATAATACCCTCAACCTGAGCGGCGCTGCGTCCTCCGACAATAGCCCCGGTAACGGCCGGATGGCGCAGGGTCCATGCAATGGCCACCTCGCCGGGCGAACGCCGGTGAGGAGAACCGATACGGCGAAGCAGTTCGACCAGTTCGAGATTTGCTGACAGACGGGGCTCCTGAAACTCCTTGTTTTCACGTCGCCAGTCATCCTGCGAAAAGTTTTCAACCCGTTCACGCGTCATGGCCCCGGTCAGCATGCCGGAAAGCATGGGCGAGTAGACGATCACGCCGATTTCCCGCTCCAGGCAAAAAGGAAGAATTTCGGTTTCCGCTGCGGGGCGAAGCATCGAATAGGGCGGCTGGAGCGAAGCGACAGGCGCTATCTGCATGACACGGAGCATCTGTTCGACATTGAAATTCGAGACCCCTATATGCCGGACAAGCCCTTCTTCCCTGAGAGCGGCCATCGTCTGCCACCCCTCCTCAAGATCGGGCTCCGGATTTGGCCAGTGTATCTGGTAAAGATCGATGGCGTCAACCTGCAAACGCTTCAGGCTCTCTTCGCATTCGCGCCGGATAGAATCGGCCTTGAGGCTGCTGCTCATACGGCGGCGTTCATTCCAGACCAGCGAGCATTTGGTGAACACGTAAGGTTTGCTGCCGATCCCCTCGAGAGCCCTGGCGACCAGTTCTTCCGAATGACCGAGCCCGTAAACCGCCGCGGTATCGATCCAGTTGATGCCGAGTTCGACAGC
>Ga0105105_10000909_pt1 | contig 12974 bp, 13 predicted proteins | sample PPLLaktember2015_4_FD_79108 | JGI IMG/M metagenome (GOLD analysis project Ga0105105, IMG submission 79108) | Freshwater sediment microbial communities from Prairie Pothole Lake near Jamestown, North Dakota, USA - PPLs Lake P8 Core (1) Depth... | ecosystem: Environmental > Aquatic > Freshwater >... | reverse complement strand
TTTTTAATTATCCTGACTGTCTTCCTGATACCTTCAACTGGCATACCAGAAACTTTTGCGGACTCCGAGGAGGATCTTCAGAGGGTTATAGAAGAGAAGCGTCAGGAAATGGAGGTCTTGAATAAGCAGATCAACCAAACCCAATCCACAATTACTACCCTACAGGGGCAGGGAAGGACTCTTGGGCAGACTATCAACCAGCTGGACACGGGTATCCGGCAGGCTGATCTGAACATCCAGGCTACCGAGGTTAATATTGAGAAATTAAGTCTGGAAATAGAATCATTAACTGACGAAGTTCAGGAGGTAGGGACCAAACTCTCTTCCCGGCAGCTAGCAGTCAGCGAACTCTTGAGACAGCTGCAACGAAAGGATGAGTGGACTTTTCTGGAGTCTTTGCTGACCAGCCAAACTATCTCCGAGGGGGTTGCCGAAATCAATGCCCTCACAGCGCTCCAGGGGAATATTGCAAATGAGGTGGCGGAGCTCACCCAGCTTCACAATCACCTCAGTACCACCATCGTGACCAGCGATAATAAACGAGACCAGCTGGCAGTGGAAACCATTAATCTCGAAAATAGAAAAGACATCTTGGATGAACAGAAATCCCAGAAACAGGATCTTCTGGTCGCGACCAAGAACCAAGAAGGGGAGTACCAGAAGCTTCTGACCACTCTTGAGGAGCAGCAGCAGGCTTTGCTTAGTGAAATATCAGATATCGAAGCCCAGTTGAGTAAAGGTTTTGACCGCTCCACCGTTCCCAGCCGGCAGAAAGGTCTTTTGGCCTGGCCGGTTACCTCAAGTGGGGGAGTACCAACTGGGGTTATAACCCAGAACTATGGAGAGACCGCTTATTCAACTAGATATTATCGCGGACGGCCGCATAACGGTTTGGATATCGGTGCCCCAACCGGTACGGAAGCAAGAGCGGCAATGGACGGAGTAGTTATACGCTCTGACTACAACGGACTTTATTACCAATATGGACGCTATGTGCTAATCGACCATCCTAACGGTCTCTCCACTCTTTACGCGCATTTATCGAAGAGCACCGTTTCCTCAGGGCAGAAGGTTAAAAGAGGGGACTTGATAGGATATGTCGGCAATACTGGATTCTCGACCGGCTCTCATCTACACTTCGGACTCTACGCCACTCCGGCCGGAGGATGGAGCGTCGGCGGCAGCAGAGAGGCAGGTGGTTTAGTATCCGTTCCACCGGCCAGCGGACTGGTGCCCATCGGAGTAACTCTTAATCCTACGCAATACCTGTAGTATAATCAGATCCGTGAAGGGGTCTGCCCATCTTGAAGGGGAGAGGGGTGTTTAACCCTTGAAGTACTGTCGTATAACCATCGTTTTGCGTCAGAACATACTGCCGGAGGGCTCCCAAGCCACTCCCCAATGAAAAGGCAGTAGATTTGGCTTAGAATTGACTTGTAAGGCGTTTTTAGAACAAATATGTGGGATAACCTTAGTCCGCCAAAATTCAAGGAGAAACACGGTTATGAGATAAAGGGTATTTGGTATCCCCGGGTGACCAGCATTTTGAGTATTAAGTCTAAACCGGCCCTTTACCGATACTACGCGGAATTAGAAAACTATCAGGAGGCTGAGCGGATTATGAGCCTCTCGGCAGATGAGGGTACCAGAGTGCATGAAGCAATTGAGGCTATCCTGACAGGCAAGTCCCCTACTGTTGATGAAGATATCAAACCCTCGGTCAATGCTTTTAAAAAATTTCTGGATACTCACGATATTACTGTTGACCCCGAGTGGGTTGAGCACCGGGTAGTTAACTTTAATGACCGTTACGCCGGTACCTTGGATGCGCTCGCTTTGATAGACGGAAAATTCGGCATTATGGATATTAAAACTTCTCAGGGGATATACCGCGACTATAATCTCCAAACCGCTGCCTACTACCCTCCCCTGCTCGAAGAGTTCCGCAATCTTCAGACTCGCTGGATCCTGCGCGTAGACCAGGACCAAAAATGTATGCTCTGCGGAGCCAACCGCCGGCTAAAGGGCGGACGTGAAAAGATACGGGTCCCCTACCCCGGCAACGGCATCAACTCTAAAACCTGCAATCACGAGTGGGGTGACTTGGAGGGTGTAGTTCAGCTTAAAGAGTTCCCCTACTGGCAGGATGACTTCCAGGCTTTTCTCGGAGCTAAAAAGCTCTGGGAGTGGGAACACTCTCCCCTGCTTAAGAAAATCGGTTATCTCTAGTTTTTTTGGTCCAAAAAGATACAATTAACCAGTCAAATCATGCCGAATAAGATCAAAAAGTACGGGCATCGTTTTATAGCCTTTGTTAAAACTCCTAAGGGGGCAATTCTTACCGGTGCCGGCATAATAGTGCTGTTTATCCTATTCTCAACGACGCGAGACAACCCTCTAGCTGCTTATGATATCGGCGAGGTAGTCAGAAAAGATGTTGTTAGCATTGTGGATGTTACCGGCAGGGTTAAGCCGAGTGAAAGAGTTGATGTAGCCCTGGAACGCAGCGGAAAAATCACCCGTATCGATGTGGCGGTCGGAGAGAATGTCCAGAAGGGTGAACTCCTTTTAAGTGCTGCCGGGGCAGACCTTTATGCCAGCTTGGCCAGCGCCCAAGCCAGTTTAGAAATTGAACGATTGGAATTAGCAGAGATAAACCGTTCTAGTACAGTCGATTGGGATAATGCCCGGGATCAATTAATCGATAGTCTGGAGGACAGTTTTGTTAAAGCCCATGACGCAATCACAGATAAAGCTGACCGCCTCTTTCATAAGGATGGCGATTTCTTCAGATTCGGCGTGGAGGTGGGTACCGATGGGACTATTGAAGACTTTGATGCCGAATTGGGAGATAAACTAGACCTCAATTATGCCAGGAAGGGGTTGGGCAACACGCTTGAGGATTGGCGAACAAGCAATGATAGCTTAAGCGGTGCCGATGTGGTTGTAGCAGCCGCCCAGGCCGAGCAAGACTTGGCTGCTATCCAAACTTTTCTCAATGATCTGGCTAACATAGTAAACAATTTTGACAGCACCGCTTCGGATTACACCACGACTATCGACATCTATAAGGCGGGCTTATCTTCTGCCAGAACAAGTATCAGTGCTGCACTGACCAGTCTGCGCAGCGCCAAGCAAAGCTATCTCACCACCCAAGCGACAATTATCACCGAGGGTAGTGATCTGCAGGATGTTCTTCTTCAAGAGCAAAGAGTTGAAAGTGCGGAGGCCCAAGTCAATGCAGTTTATGCTGAAATAGAGAAGTCTGTTATCCGTGCTCCGTTCGACGGAGTGGTGACTGGGATAAATACTGAGGTTGGCGAGATCGTCGCGGCTAACAGTCCGGTTCTGTCTATGATGTCCAATACGCAGTTCGAGATAGAGACTTTCGTCCCCGAAGCCGATATAGCTGAAGTCGCACTCGACAATGTGGCTGAAGCAACCCTTGATGCTTACGATTCCGATGTGGTTTTCGAAGCCTACGTGGGCTTTATAGATCCGGCGGAAACCATGGTAGAGGGGGTAGCTACTTACAAGGTCCTGCTTAACTTTAAGGAAGAGGACGAGCGGATCCGTTCCGGAATGACCGCCAATGTGGATATTATAACTAATACCAGCCTGGATACGCTGACGGTTCCGCAGAGGGCAGTCATTGAAAAGGATGGGCAAAAATTTGTCAGAGTAGTGCGCGGAGAAGAAACAGAAGAGGTAGGGGTGAAAATCGGCTTAAAGGGTTTTGACGGAGACATAGAAATACTTGAGGGGCTTGATGAGGGAGAAAAAATCGTCGTGTTCACAAGGGGTTAGTCCCCTACTCTGACCGTGAGTAAGCTTATTGAAACGAAGCACCTGGGAAGGGTTTATGGAGATGACGGTGTCCGAACCGTTGCTCTGGATGATGTTTCTATCGAAATAGACAAAGGCGAATTCGTGGCCGTTATGGGCCCCTCCGGCTCTGGTAAGTCCACCCTTCTTCATATACTGGCTTTGTTAGACAAACAGACCAGCGGCTCATACAAATTTGACGGTAAGACGATTAGCTCATACTCCGAAGACGAAATGGCCAGGGTTAGGAATGAGAAGGTCGGCTTTGTTTTTCAGGCCTTCAATCTTCTGCCCCGTACGACTGTCCTCGATAATGTTGAATTGCCCCTCCTCTACTCCGACATTCCTGAACACAAGTGGAAGGACATGGCCCTAAGAGCTATTAAAATAGTTGACTTGGAACATCGTTTAGACCACGAGTCCAACCAGCTTTCCGGCGGAGAGAAACAAAGAGTAGCTATAGCCCGAGCCCTAGTTAACAACCCGGAGATTATCTTTGCCGATGAGCCGACGGGAAACTTGGATACTAAAGCCAGCCACGACTTAATGAAAATAATCAACGCCCTCAACAAGGAAGGGCACACAGTCATTGTTATTACCCACGAGGAAGAAATCGCAGATTATGCAAGGCGCATTATCCGTCTTCGGGACGGAAAACTGGAGGAGGATCGGAGAACAAAGTAAATGCACATCAAGCACATCCTCAAAATCTCTTATAGGGCTCTAAAAATAAACAAGTCCCGCTCCTTTCTGACCATCTTAGGCATTCTCATCGGTATCACTTCTATCATGATGATGGTTTCCCTGGGCAGCGGTGCTGAAAACTTGATCTTAGGAGAGATCAGTGGATTCGGTGGAGAGCTTATCACTATCAACGCCGGTCAGGAACCGTCAGGACCGACAGATGTAGCCAGTGCTCTTTTCGCTGACTCTCTCAAAGAAAAAGAGGTTGAACTCTTGAGACGTAAAAGCAATGTTCCCTACGCCAAGGAAGTAGTACCTTTTGTGGTTGTCCCTGAGAGCATTTCTTATGAGGGCGAAACATATACACCAGTAATTATGGGAGGGTCAGCTCAATTCATGACTGATACTTTCGATACTCCTATCGGAGAAGGCAACACCTATACCGAAAGCGATATCAAGCAGCGGGCGAGCGTTGCCATTCTTGGCTATAAGGTCAAACAGGAATTATTTGGTGAATCTGATGCTCTTGGCAAGTATGTAAAGATCCGGGACCAGAAATTCAAGGTAGTGGGGGTATTAGCTAAAAAGGGGGTGGTTGCGTTCTTTGATATGGATGAGTTGGTGATGATCCCCGATACCACTGCTCAGACTTACCTTCTGGGGATAGATTACTACCACGAGATCGATGTGGTGGCTGAAAGCGTAAGTGTGGTAGACCAGACAGCCGCAGATATTAAGAGAACCTTAAGGGAAGCCCACGATATTGATGACCCTGAAAAAGATGATTTTTATGTAACGACCATGCAGGGCACAGCCGAGCAAGTCCAGACAGTAATGTCCACTCTGACGGCCTTCCTTTCGTCCGTGGTGGCTATTGCCTTGGTTGTAGGAGGAGTGGGCGTGATGAACATTATGCTCGTCTCTGTTACCGAGAGGACACGTGAAATCGGGCTGCGCAAGGCGGTTGGCGCAACGGAAAAAGAAATTCTTCGGCAATTCTTGCTGGAAGCGGTCCTTCTTACTTTTATCGGAGGTCTCGCGGGTATCATACTAGGCGGCGTCCTCTCTTTCTTGATAGCCCTGGGTATGGCTCAGTTCGTGGCTCCGAACTGGAGTTTTGCATTCCCCTTCTCTGCTATTCTGCTGGGGATGGGCGTCACCACCCTGGTCGGCTTAATTTTCGGGATTTATCCTGCCCGTAAGGCGGCGCGCAGCAGTCCTATCGAGGCATTAAGATACGAGTAATATGCACATCAGATACAGCCTCAAAATTGCCTACAGAGCCCTGAAAATCAATAAATCCCGCTCCCTGCTAACTATTCTGGGCATTCTCATCGGTATCACTTCTATTATGATGATGGTTTCCCTGGGCAGCGGTGCTGAAAACTTGATCTTAGGAGAGATCAGTGGATTCGGTGGAGAGACTATTATAGTCAGGCCAGGGAAGAAACCCACCGGCTTGACCAGCATAACCGGGACACTATTCAGCAATGCTCTCAAGAAAAGAGACGTCGAGCTCCTGCAGCGTAAAAGCAATGTCCCTTACGCTAAGAAGGTGATACCGTTCGTCGTTGTGCCCGGCAGCATTGCCTATGAGGGAGATACTTATAAATCGCTGACACTGGGAGGTGATGTCAATTTCTTTGTCGATTTTTATGATGCTCCCCTCTTGGAGGGAGATACGTTCACGGAGAGCGATACTAAGCAGCTGGAAAGAGTAGCTGTTATCGGGCACAAGGTAAAGAATGAACTTTTCGGAGAATCGGATGCCATCGGCGAATATATCCAGATAAAGGACCAAAAACTAAAAATCATCGGAGTTCTAGCAGAGAGGGGGCAGGTGGCAGTTTTTAATATTGACGACTTGGTGGTCGTACCGCCTACCGTGGCCCAGAAATATATTTTAGGTATTGACCATTATCACGAGTTCATCGTGATGGCCAGTGATGTCAGTATGGTTGAGAGGACGATCGCTGATATTGAAAAAACTATACGGGAGTCCCACAACATCGACGACCCCGATAAGGATGACTTCTACGTTGTCTCTCTGCAGGGGGCGGCTGAACAGATCCAGACGATTATCTCCACCCTGACGGCCTTTCTTTCATCTGTGGTGGCCATTGCTTTGGTGGTGGGGGGAATAGGTGTGATGAATATTATGCTTGTGTCTATCACGGAAAGAACCCGCGAAATCGGATTAAGAAAAGCATTGGGGGCTACTGAGAAAGAGATCCGTCAGCAGTTCCTGCTGGAGGCGATCCTGCTTACTTTTATGGGTGGGCTGATAGGCATTATTCTCGGCGGGGTGCTTTCGTTTTTGATATCTATTGCTTTGGCACGGTTCGTGGATCCGGATTGGAGTTTCGCATTCCCCTTCTCTGCTATTCTGCTGGGCATGGGCGTAACTACTTTCGTGGGTTTGGTTTTCGGTCTTTATCCTGCCCGTAAGGCGGCGCGCAAAAATCCGGTTGAAGCTTTAGGATACGAATAGTCTTTCTCTTAAAAACGCGAAGAGCCGAGGCTCTCGGAATACACGCTGGCTGCGTAAATTCTGAGAACCCCGGCCCGGGATTGAATGGGTCTAAGGAACATCCCCCAGCATCTCCGCCAAAGAACGAGCGGGCTTGGGGGCCTTCTCCGGATTGCGGCGCCTTTCGGCGTCTTCTCGATTGCGCGCTTCGATGCCTTCTCGTCTACGCCTGTCGATGATCCTGACAGCCGTTCGATGTGCTGTCTCGATCTCCTTGTGGGCTCCCTCGAGCCGAATGCGGCAGTTCAAGCCACCGTTGGGATTGTCCTCCTTATCCACAACGATGATGCTCCTGGGAGACAACCGCGCTTGCCACCCATTTCGGTGCCGCTGATTACACGGAACCTGAAGAGCTTCCATGATCTCCCTGCAGGTCGGTTCGTCAACGACGAGCCGTTGGTAAAATGGCTCCTTCGCCATTTCTTTCCTCCTCCTGCCCCCACTCTGAGGGCAAGTCTTTGAACACTAACCTAACGTTCAAAAACTTACCCCCAGGCAATATTAAGGTACAAGAATCCTATTTATAAGAATTAATTCTTCTTAAATCAAGCCCGACAGATAATAGAACCCCATAGCGAAAAGAAATACACTCTCAATGAATGTCGCCCAGATGGTGAAACTTGGAGATGTTAACACCACTTTCATTCGCCAGGCAGCAACTCCAAATATCAACAGTTCGTCCAGTAAATAGAAGATAAGGTAAAGAGATAAAAGCAAGAATTGTTCCATACCAGAAACCCCAGCATCCGCCATAATGCCGGCAAAGGCTACCGGCACCGCTGCCGAACACGGGAACTCCACTACGACTACTACGGCCGCAAAAAGCACTATTGCTAAGATCAGGTACAATATTCTGTCGGGTTTAGAAAACGCCGTCTCCGTCATCTTCATTACCCTGTCCACGAAAGATGCACCGGTGGCCTTGCACACCAGCCCCACCTTGCGCATCCGCAGAAATTCTCTGAAAAAGAAGACACCACCGACAATACCTAGAACTCCTATCATCAATCCTAAAATCCCTAAGTAGTGCTGCAAGACAACAAAAAGCTGATGCCAAAGATTTATCAGTACCCCGTAAACTATTACTGTCGTCAGCAGAAACAAGCCGCCGTAGAATAAAATCCTCTTTCTGGATTTAAGTTCAAGGGTTAACCCCAGCACCAGAACAAGTGCCCCGAGAGAACAAACATTAACTCCGTCTAGTGCCCCCAGGAAAATTGCCAAAGCCGGTAAGGAATAGTCAGACGGGTTCACGGTTCCTAAAAAGGGCACTTGGATAATGCCTGGTTCCTCCGGCACAATTGGTTCCGGTTCTGGTTCCGAACCTGGTTCCGGCTCTGGTATGGGCTCCGGTTGTAGCTGAGCCAGAACAGCTTGCTCTATCTTCCGGCCTATACCCTCGGCTGAATCGAAACCTGTATAATACTCATCTCCGACAAAGGTGACGGGAACACGTCCGAATACATCTGTGGCTCCATATTCTTCGGCTAAGTTTTTTAAAATGCTCGTTGTCCCGATCTTATTAATGGAATACCGGTTGACCTTCAGCTGGTCCCCGTAGGATTTTTCCAAACCATCTAAGAAGAGGCTCTCTCTATAGCAGTGGGGGCAAGTATCGCTGTAGAAAAAGTTAATAGTGGCCTGCGGTTCCGCAGCCTGGGCTAAATCCAAATTTAAAAAACCGCCTAGCAGAAAAGCCGGGAGAACAAAGGCTAACAACGGGCGTAACTTATGCATACTTTGCCTATTCTACCCAAAATCAGGCTATGGGGAAACCTTTTCAATAATAATAGGAGCGTGATTAAAATCTAAGCCGGCTAAATAGCCCAAGCCGAAGGCCAGCAGTGTCACTAAAAAAACGAAAATCGCCAGCATTAAAGACTTCTTCTTGGTTAATTCTTTAATTGACATGCTATCTGTTTATGGATATTCTACCTGAGTAATCGGAACTGAGAAAGTAGATAAATATGGCACATACAAAGGCGGGGGGGTCAACAAAGAACTTAAGAGAATCTCATTCAAAACGCCTGGGCGTTAAGAAACACGATGGTCAGCCCATTCAAGCCGGCCAGATTGTCATCCGGCAGCGGGGCACTAAATTCATACCCGGTAAGGGAATAAAACGCGGTTCCGACGACACTCTCTACGCCGCCATCCCGGGAGTGGTTAAATTCCTTTCTAAAAGTAAGATTAATTACGACGGCAACAAGCGCAAGGTGAAAGTTGTTGAGGTTCACCCCGCCTAACTCCCTACTCTTTAGCCTTCACTTCTATCTTAAAAGTGTTTTTAATTCCCCTGCCCGCGTTTATCCCGGCTTCGTGAATTCCTACTTCCTTGATGTGTTTTTCAAGTTCTATTTCAAACTTCAAAACGCCCAATTGAGGCTTGGCGGTCAATAACGCCTTCCGGATATCGACTTCTTTTACAGAGCTAAAGATCTCCCCCTTTTTGCCCATCTTGATCGGCACACTTATGGGGGCAGACTCGGTCTCGCGGTGAAGTTCCCCCAGCATCTCCCCTATTTGAATATCTGTCTTTGCCAAACTTTCTTTCTGGGTATTTATCTTTTCTAATTCCCTGCTGGTCGCTGGTTTGGCAACGCCTTGCGGTATCAGAAAATTTCTCGCATAACCGTCAGATACGTTCCTAATATCATCTTTCCGTCCTAATCCTCTTAAATCCTTTAGTAGAATTATCTTCATGTTTAAAGCTGGGCTTCTAGTAATTCTATGGCTTTATCAAGCTGGGGATCCTTGCCCGCCAGCACATCCTCATCCGTGATCTCAACAACATAGTTGGGCACCAGCCCATTGCCCTCAATCAAAGTACCGTCCGGTAACAGCCAGTTGGCTACTGTCACTTTTAGAGAAGAGTCATCGCTTAAGCCCGCTAATTGCTGAACGGTCCATTTGCCAAAAGTCGTTTCCCCCACTAACTGTATTCCTCGGTTAACCCTTAGGGCTCCCGCCACAATTTCAGAAGCCGAAGCAGACCCGCCATTGACCAGAATGACCATCGGTACATTTTTCAGGGCGCCGTTTCCTTCAGAATAAAAGGTTTCGTCTTGTTCGGAGGCAAATTTTTCTATTACAACAACCTTGCCCTTTTCCAAGAACCACTCGGCCAGATCCACTGCCTCATTCAAAAATCCGCCTGGGTTGTTGCGTAAATCCAGGATAATCCCATCGCGGCTGCTTAATTTAAACCCAAGAATGGTCTTACGGAAAAGAGATGAAAGGTTGCTGTTAAAATTATATATCTGGATATGCAGAATATTCTCATCTTTCCCAATTGTACTTGTATCAATGGTGGGGATCTGTATATTATCCCTGACAATTGAGATATCCAATCCGTCCGGAAGACCCTCCCGACTGATTCTTAGCACTACGGTTGTACCTGCCTCTCCCCTCATTTTCTTAGCTGCCTCCTCCACCGAAACACCAACGGTTAATTCGCCATTAATGGCCAGCACCTCATCCCCCGCTTGTAAACCGGCTTTTTCCGCCGGGCTGTCCTTGAGGGGAGCAATAATCAATAATTGTCCGTCACGAGTGCCAATTTCCGCTCCGATACCGCTAAAACTCCCATTTATATCATCATTGAATTTCTGTGCGTCTTCAGGTGTGAAGAAAACGGTGTTCGCATCCCCGATAGCATCCGTCATGCCCTTAATGGCTCCGTAGATAAGGTTCTGCTCCCCTACTTCCCCGGCATCAGGATGTTTGGCTTGCAGCATATCCCAGACTTCCCAAAACACAGAGAAATCCACACCTTCCGCCTCCGAGTCCTCGGGCGCTTCCATGTTCGCAACATTCTGAATGACAATGTTTCTGGTCTGCCTTAATCCCTCATCAAAACCAAGAGAGAAGCCAGCCGAATATGACCAGTAGGAAATGAGGGCCATGCTCACCAGGATGGCCATAACAAATGCAAATCCTTTGGGTATCTGTAGCGACTTAAAGCCGTCTTTCTTTTTCTGAATAGGCATATATTCTGCTAATGGCAATTTTACTAGAATAGCCGGGAAAAATCGATGCGATACCCTCGGAGATGTTAATATATTATTAAAAGATGCCTGACACAGACGACAACCGTGCCTACTTTGATGAGTTAAAGAGGCGCGCCCGCGAATCACGGGTTTATTCGGAGCACCAGCTGGTGGGGCTAATGCTGGCTGAAATTCTGGAAGATGAGGAACACAAATCGCTTTATATAAAGTTAGCGAAAGAATATGATTCTGATATGCTCTTGCGGTTAGCCAAAGATATCGCTGACCGGCCGAAAGTAGAAAAACGCGGCGCTTATTTTATGAAATTACTCCACGATGGCAAAAATTTGGACCATAAATAATAAGAAAGAAAGAAGGCTTTTAGACAAGAAGCTCAAACCGTTTGATTTCACTCGCTACAGCGACGTGCAGATCAACGAGCTTATCAAAGAGATGGATCTATCTATGCAGGAGGCCGATGGCGTCGGCCTCTCGGCCAATCAAGTCGGTTTGAATATGAGGGTTTTTGTAGCAAGGTGGAACAATAAACTCTACGCCGTTTTTAATCCGGAGATACAAAGAGTATCCGGAGAGAAAGAGCTGCTGGAGGAGGGATGTTTAAGTATTCCCAAATTCTATGGTGAAGTTAAGCGGGCTGAAAGAATAGTGCTTGTCGGACAGAATAAACAGGGAAAGAAGGTAAAAATTAATGCCTACGGCATGCTCGCCCGTATTTTCCAGCACGAAGTAGACCATCTAAATGGCAAATTGTTCGTAGATAGAATGGCAAGGGGCGCAAAACTGCGGCCAGTCTCGGCCAGCCCGAGCCTGGACGGACCGGTTAAATGATACGTTACGTTTTTTTAGGAACTCCGGCCTTTGCCGCTGTTATTCTGGGAAAACTAATTGATGCCGGTTTACCGCCGGTAGCATTAGTCTGCAACCCAGACAGGCCCGTCGGGAGAAAGCAAGTCCTCACTCCTCCGGAAACGAAGAAGCTGGTAGTCAATAAAAAACTGCCCATAAAGATTTATCAACCGGCAAATAAAGAAGAGCTTTTAGCTCTTTCCCCCACTCTCTCGGGAATGGCTGACTTCGGGGTGTTAGCGGCTTATGCTCTTATAATTCCGGATTCTTTTATCCAATCCTTTAAATCAGGCATTCTCGGAATCCACCCATCTCTTCTGCCGAAATACCGCGGTGCCTCCCCTGTTCAGTCAGCTATGCTGGCGGGCGAGAAGACAACGGGTACAACCCTGTTTATGCTGGACAACGAAGTGGATCATGGCCCTATCGTTGCCGGTAGAGAATTAGAGATCGGAAACAGCTATTATCAAGAGCTTGCCGAGGAATTAGCTGGTACTTCCGCAGAACTCTTAGTGGAAATACTGCCAGATTTTTCAGAGGGGAAATTGATCCCCCAAAAGCAAAATCACTCTCTTGCCACAATGAGCAAGAAATTCAGGACAGAGGACGCCTATATTGAGCCGGACGATCTGGAGCAGGCCCGGGGTGGAGATCTGCTGAAGGCTAAGGAAATACTCCAAAAAATAAGGGCATTCAATCAGGAACCGGGCGCGTTTACATTCATTGAAGGTAAGCGCACCAAATTGCTCCGAGCTAGGATTGATGACGGTAAGCTGTTTCTTGAGAAAATTCAAAAAGAAGGTAAGGACCCATGTGATATTCGCGGTGGTAACGCCGCTTGGAATGTCGATTTATAATTCCCCTTGGGTATAATTAAAACTATGAAAAAATATATAGACAATATTGAGAAAATAACTTTAGAAAACACGAACTTCAGGCAGGTTCTTTTTACGGGCGAACACTGCCAGCTGGTCGTAATGAGCCTGCGCCCGGGCGAAGAAATCGGGACGGAGATTCACCCCAATGTGGATCAGTTCTTCCGGTTTGAGGCCGGAGAAGGCAAGGTTGTCATCAACGGC
>Ga0105105_10000908_pt1 | contig 12980 bp, 8 predicted proteins | sample PPLLaktember2015_4_FD_79108 | JGI IMG/M metagenome (GOLD analysis project Ga0105105, IMG submission 79108) | Freshwater sediment microbial communities from Prairie Pothole Lake near Jamestown, North Dakota, USA - PPLs Lake P8 Core (1) Depth... | ecosystem: Environmental > Aquatic > Freshwater >... | reverse complement strand
AAAGCTGGTTCAATCAATAAATTAAAACTGGTCACGGAAAATCTTTCCGATCCATCAAAGAATGAACTTACAGTTCAGGTAAAAGCGATAGGATTAAATTTTGCAGATGTTTTCGCAATACAAGGCTTGTATTCTGCAACTCCAAAAGAAAGTTTTGTTCCCGGTTTGGAATATTCCGGAATCATACTCAAAAAAGGAAGTGAAGTAAATGAGTTTGAAATTGGTGACAAAATTATGGGTGCTATTAGATTTGGAGCGTATGCTAACTATTTAAATATTAATAAAAATTATATTCAACAATTACCAGAAGGCTGGAGTTTTGAAGAAGGCGCTGCTTTCATTGTTCAATCATTAACATCGTATTATTCTTTAGTTGAACTTGGAAACATTAAAGATCAATCAACCATACTAATTCATTCAGCTGCTGGTGGAGTCGGGATTTATGCAAATCGAATCGCTAAAAGATTTAATGCTTACACAATTGGCTCAGTAGGCAATGAAACAAAGATCGATATTCTTAAAAAGGAAGGATATGATGATGTAATTGTGCGCGGCAATGATTTTTCAGAAAAACTAAAAAAGAGTTTAGGAAACAGAGGTCTTAATATTGTTTTGGAATGCATAGGTGGAAAAATATTTTCAGAAAGCTTCAAACAAATGAGTGCGGGCGGAAGAATAATAGTTTATGGTGCGGCGCAATTTTCAACAGGCGGCTCTTCTCCTAATTATTTAGAAGTTCTTATAAAATATTTAATCAGACCAAAGATTGATCCGCTTTCACTTACTGATAAAAATAAAAGCGTAATGGGATTTAATCTTATTTATTTGTGGGATAAAGTTGAGCTTATGAAAAAATATCTTACCAATATTTTGGAGATGAATCTTCCCAAACCTATGATCGGTGAGGTGTTTGAATTCAAAGATTTATTAAGTGCTGTAAAGAAATTTCAAACAGGGCAAACTGTCGGGAAGATTATAGTTGTTATCGATTAATTTAATATTCTGACTTCTGCCCATACTTCCGTAAATTAGCACCTCAAATTTTAATCACTTGGAGAACGATGAAAAAAATAAGAAACATCGCAATTATTGCGCATGTTGATCATGGTAAAACTACTCTGGTTGATCAGATACTTACACAATGTTCTGTTTTCAGAAAAAATCAGGTTGTGCGTGAAAGATTTCTCGATTCAAATGATCTAGAACGTGAACGCGGCATAACTATTCTTGCTAAAAATATCAGCATTCCATTCAAAGATTATAAAATTAACGTAATTGATACTCCTGGACACGCAGATTTTGGTGGTGAAGTGGAACGTGTATTAAAAATGGCAGATGGGGTTTTACTTCTGGTTGATTCTTTTGAAGGACCAATGCCGCAAACAAGATTTGTTTTAGAAAAAGCACTTGCATTGCACTTGTTACCAATTGTTGTAATAAATAAAGTAGATCGGCCTGACAACCGACCGGTTGAGGTTCTTGATGAGATTTATGATTTATTTATTGAATTGGATGCACATGAAGATCAATTGGATTTTCCTGTAATTTATGCAAGTGGCAGAGATGGATGGGCAGTAAAAGATTTAAAGGATGAACGCATAGATTTAACTCCATTACTCGATGCAATTATAAAAGATATTCCCGCTCCACCTACAAAAAAAGGAACAGTACAACTTCAGGTAATGACGTTAGACTATAACGATTATGTTGGAAGAATCGGCATTGGTAGAGTGTTTAGAGGTAAACTTAAGAAATCCGAAAAGTTGTCTATTATAAAAAGAAACGGAACCATCCACGAAACATCTATTAAGCAGCTGTTTGTATTTGAAGGATTGGTAAGAATAGAGGTCGAAGAAGTTTCGTGTGGTGACATCTGTGCAATTGTTGGTATAGAAGATGTTGATATTGGTGATACAATTGCTTCATCAGAAAATCCAGAACCATTACCAATTATCTCGATAGATGAGCCAACTATCAGTATGACATTTACCGTTAACAATTCTCCTTTTTATGGAAGAGATGGAAAGTTTGTTACTTCACGTCAACTGCGCGATAGATTATTCAAAGAACTTGAACACAATGTTGCGCTGCGTGTACAGGAAACCGCATCTCCAGATGCATATAGAGTTTCGGGCAGAGGTATTTTACATTTATCAATTCTAATTGAAAATATGCGTCGTGAGGGCTATGAACTTCAAATACGCGAACCAAAAGTTATTTATAAAACTATAGATGGTAGAAAAGCAGAACCAATCGAAGTTCTTATGGTCGATGTTCCAACTGAGTTTGCGGGAAAGGTAATTGAGCTTGTTGGACAGCGCAGAGGTGAGCTAATGAAGATGGAAAATAAAGGCACTATGAACAAAATTGAGTTTCATATCCCGTCACGTGGAATTATGGGATTGCGCACAAAAGTACTAACTGCAACTCAAGGTGAAGCCGTGATGCATCATAGATTTTACCAATATGAATTTTTTAAAGGTTCGATTGGTAATGTAAAAAGCGGCGTTATAATCTCAATGGAAGAAGGTCCATCAACTGCTTATGCAATTGATGGTTTACAGGACAGAGGTAAGTTTTTTATAAATCCAGGCGATATTGTTTATAAAGGACAAATTATCGGTGAACATACAAAAGAAAATGATATAGAGGTAAATGTTCAGCGTGGTAAAAAATTATCTAACATGCGCGCTTCAGGATCTGACAAAGCAGTTAAGATAACTCCGGCAATAATATTTTCTTTAGAAGAAGCTTTGGAGTACATCGAAGATGATGAAATGGTAGAAGTTACTCCAAAATCAATAAGACTTAGAAAACTTTATTTAGATACGAACGATAGAAAAAGATTTAACCTGGGTAAACTGGCTCAACAATAATTTTATAGATTAAATATTTCTTGCGGTTGATAAATTTTAATTTTATCGGATATGTTTTGATTAGCGGACTTTATCATTGCTTCAGCAACACAGGAAACCTTTATTGGACGGTACTGTTTTAAAGCCGGAATAATTTTAGTAACTATTCCGGCTAATTTTATTCCTATTGATTCTCCAATTCTTATTTCACTTCTATCTCCAGCAAGAATTGATGGTCTGAAAATACAAATCTGATTAAAGCTCAATTGCTGAACCTTTTCATCCAGACTTCCTTTTAGTCTCAAATAGAAATTACTTGATTTATAATTAGCACCAGCAGAAGAAACAAGTAAGTATTTCTTAACTCCGTTTTGTACCGCAGCTTTTGCAACATCAAATTGATAAGTATAATCAACTTTATGCTGAGCTTCTTTACTGCCTGCTTTTTTGATCGTAGTTCCAAGTGCAGAAAAAAGTTCATCACCTGTTAAGTATTCTTTCCAGACATCAATATTATCAAAATTAATTACATGCTCTTCAAGCTTTGGATTATTAATCTTAAGTGATCTTCTTACAAAAACTTTTACTTTTACATATCGGTTATCATCAAGAAGTTTTCGAGTGATAAAATTTCCGACTAATCCAGTTGCACCAATAACTATTGCAGTTTTCATAATTATATGTTTTACTCAACAATTATTTCATCAACCATCAGCCAGGGTTTCCCACCGGCTTCAGGATGCCATTTGGGAAGTTCATCATAATTCTTAGCAAGTATTTTAACAAATCTTGCATCTATGTTTTGCAAATCAATACTAAAGTCATTTTGTTTCCAATCAGGGTTTCTCAATGTTGAGGGGATTTCAACCTTACCAGCATTCACAAAATCAATTCCATTAATTGAAGTATAAAATTCTACAAATTGTGGAAATACTACCCATGAAGATGTTGCTTGAAAAAATCCAACAGCAATTTTATTAATTTTAGTTAAGTCTCCTAAATCAACTACAGCTTCAAAATCAACTCCCTGGTATCCTTGCCACGATTTATCTCCACCTCGAAAAGTGTCTGAACCACGCATTCCATCTGTTAATGCCTCGACTCCACCAGCGGAATATTTTTCACTATAAGGATAAGTTAGCTTAACTCCCTTTCTAGTTGCTTTGTTAAATGTAAACGAATGAATATAAGTTTTACCAACTGTTGCAGTATTGTGTTTAAAGAATAGCAAAACTGAATTTGAAGTTGGAACTTCAAAAGTAAATTGATCCTCTTTCTGTTCAATTAACAATTCTTGTCCATAGCTCCCAATCTTTAATTCCATATTTTTTTGAAGTTGATTTACACTCACATCAAAAACATTTTTATTTGGATTAAACACCTTTGTAAGTTCAAAAGGTTTTGTTTCCAAACCATAATTAACGCCGAGTAATTTCAATCTATCATAATGTATTTGTACTCTCTGACGAAACTCTTCAAAATTTCTTTCTGCTGGATAAGTCCATACCACTTCCGAGAGTGCTAGCATGCGTGGAAATAATCTATCATCGATTAATTCCTGCGGTGCATATTCACTCCACATATTTCCTTCGCTGCCGAGTACATGCTTTTTTTCATCAAATGTTAACTCAGTCGGCACAGGATCAAAAGAATAAACTTTGGCGAGATCTGTAACATCAACAGGATAATCAAAATAACAGTGGCTTGTTGGAGAGACTATTACATCATGACCCTGTTTAGCAGCATCAATTGCACCTTTAACTCCACGCCAGGATTGAACTGTTGCCTCTGGTGCAAGTCCGCCTTCAAGAATTTCATCCCAGCCAATAATTTGTTTCCCCTTTGAGTTAATGAACTTCTCCATTCGCTTAACAAAGTAACTTTGCAGCTCGTGTTCGTCCTTTAAATTCTCATCTTTAATTCTTTGTTGGCACTTTGAACATTCTTTCCATCTGTTTTTTGGTGCTTCATCTCCGCCGATATGAATATATTTTGATGGAAAAAGTTCAACAACTTCTGTAATAACATCTTCCAAAAACTGGAATGTTTTTTCATTACCCGCACAATAAATATCGTAATAAATTCCCCAAAGTGTTCCAACTTCAAATGGACCGCCAGTGCAGGAAATTTCCGGATAGCAAGAAATGGCAGCTGTCGAGTGACCGGGCATTTCAATTTCCGGAACAACAGTTATAAACCTACTTTGTGCATATTCTACAACTTCTTTAATATCTTCCTGAGTATAAAATCCACCGTAAACAGATCCATCATCATAAGTTCTGAATGCCCCTTTTTTTGTAAGCTCAGGGTATTTTTTTATTTCAATTCTCCAGGCTTGATCTTCGGTTAAATGCCAGTGAAGTGTATTGAACTTATGGTATGCAAGAAGATCAATATATCTTTTTACAAATTCTTTAGAAATAAAATGCCTGCAGCAATCCAGGTTTAGACCACGCCATACAAATTCGGGTTTATCAAGAACTACAACATTAGGTATTTCCCAATCAACACCTTCAACTCTGGCAACCGAATTAATGTATGGATTAAAGAGCTGTCTAAGAGTTTGAATACCATAAAACAAACCGTTCAATTCATTAGCTTCAATCAATACATTAAATGGAGTGATAACAAGCGCGTAACCTTCTTTACCATGCTCATTACTTTTGGGTTTAAGAGAAAGTATTATTGAATTTGTTTCCAACATCCCATTCCAAATTGCAGGTTTCAGTTCAAATCCTGTTGCTGGATTAATTACTTCGACTAAGTAATCTGCTACTTTTTTGGAGTATTGATCATAACGGATTTTAGTATTGCTGGTAAGTTTGAATGAACCCTCACTGATAACAATACTTTTAGGTTTCGGTATGATGTTAACATTAGAATTCATTTCTTGTGCGGATAATTGTTGTATTGTTAGAAATGAAATTGATAAAAGCAGAATAGAATATAGGTTTTTCATTTTTCATCTTTCAATAATTCAATAAAAGATTATTCGGCAAATAAATTTTTAATAAAATTAAACTCTTCTTCAGTTAGAGGGTTATCCATACCGCTTAAATTTGATTTAACTTGATCAAGATTTCTAAATCCGGGTATAACTGAACCAACTTGCTTGTAATACAAAAGATATTGTAATGATGCTCTGGATAATTCCTGATTTGATGGACCAAATTTGTTTTTAAGCTTCTCAATTTTGGGTTCGAGTTTAGCAAGATTTTCAGGTTTAAATCTTTCCTGGTTAGCTCGATGATCACCGGGTTCAAATTGTGGCGGATTACCCTGATGATACTTACCGAGTAAAAGTCCTTGTGCCACAGGGCCAAACGCGATAAAGGAAACACTATATTCATCAAGCATTTTTCTGGTTGGCGATCCATCATTTATAAACCTATCATCAATAGCGCTGGCAAAACTCTGGATTACATCAGGCTTAATCTTCGGAATAAGCTTTACAAAATCATCATGTTTATAAGCAGATTGTCCGATCAATCTGACTTTACCTTCATCACGAAGTTTGTACATAACCTCAATTGCATCTTCAAGATATTTATCATTTTCACCAAAATCACCGTGATGATAATAGTACAAATCAATATAATCTCTTTTTAGATTTATTAATGATTGCTCACATTGATGACGGATATGTTTTGGCTCATAAGCATGTTCTGCTGTTCCGGGAAACCAGCCAATTTTTGTTGCGATTACAAAATTATTTGTGCGCTTGTCAAGTACTCGCGCAAGCATTCTTTCAGCTCTGCCATTTCCGTATACATCAGCATTATCAAAGTGGTTAACTCCGTGATCAATTGCATAATTAATTGCTACAGAGATTTCCTTTTCATCAACATTAGACCAGCCATTTGGCGTACCGTTCACCCAATTTAGTCCGCCCATCGTCCAGCATCCAAGACTTATCTCGGAAACGCTTATATCTGATTTACCAAGTTTTCTGTAATTCATACTTTTACTCTCTTAAGTGTATAGCAAAAATATAAAAGAATCAGAGCATATTGTATTACAGCTACTAATTATTATTGGAATAAATTTTTAATAAAAGTTTTGTCATTGTAAAGAGGCATAGAGATAAGTAAGAAAAATTAATAAGAAACATCACTCATTTACAATAAAAAAACTTTTAAAAACAAAAACCCCAACTCGAAATATCAGGTTGGGGTTCTTAAATTGGTAGAAAATAAACCGACTTTTAACGAGGTCTTTTACCAGCTCTTATGTCTACGCAAGCTTTACAAAGTTTTTTGTTCCCTTTGCCAGCTACTTTATTTCCTTTTGTAATAACACTTCCAGAAGCACATACTCCATAAATATGATAAACTTCTCCAGCTTTGGAATGATAAGGTGAAATTTGCTTAGGCATAACCACTACTCCTTGATTTGTGAATATTATTGATAGACACTGCTATTTAAGATACAACATCTTTTTTATTTCTACAAATGAACCTGCTTGCAATCGGTAAAAATATACTCCGCTCGTAAGCCCTCCTCCACCGGCAGGCAGTTTAAAGTCAACTTCATAACTTCCAGTAGGTTTGTATTCATCCACTAACGTTGCGACTTCTCCTCCAAGCAAATCATACACTTTTAATGTTTGCCAACTGCTTGCCAGCAACTACAAACTGATTTTAGTTCTTCGGAATCCTTGTCCAGGAATCAGTTGCAAAAAATTCTCCTTCTTGTTCAAGTAGAACCAATTCGTCGTTTGAATTAATGCTTATTACAAGATTTCCACTTTGCATAATCTCTCCTTTGGGTACATCAGCCCATTTTACTTTAATTATATTTCCTTTGATAACACCGTGAGCAACGTTTGACCAGGTTGGTGAGACTGCATCCTCTTCACCATACCAGAGTATTTCATCGCCTAATTGTCTTAAATAGTATTTACCACCAGCTCCGCTAAAAACCCCATTGAGATTATATTCAAGTTTGTTTTCTAACTTGTCGCTGACTTTTTCATCCTGTGAAAAAATAGTAAATGGTATTAATACAAATACCATAATGAAAAGCGCAACTAAATCTTTTAAGTTCATTTTGGACTCCGAATTTTGTTAATATTTTTTTCGAACATTATTTATTTTCATACGGCTGCAAAAATAACTTCATTATTTTAACAGCAACATTTTTTTTGCCTGAACAAAATCTCCAACTTTTAATTGATAGAAATAAACTCCCGATGATGGTTGATGGTTAATGGTTGATGTATTGAATTTAACTTCATAATTTCCGGCAGGTTTGTACTCATCAACAAGAGTTGTTACTTCCCTACCTAAGAAATCATATACCTTTAATGTCACTTTACTACTTACTGGTAGCTGATAACTAATTACTGTAGAAGGATTAAATGGGTTTGGATAGTTTTGGTATAAGTTGAACGTCTCTGCCACAATTTTATTTTCCGGATATACATCAGTTAACTGGTTAACTGTAATTTCTCGAGAATAAACCGGATTTCCTCCAACTGTTACCCTGCATTTGTAAATACCATTGTTTGATAACTGGAGAGATGGGAATATAAGATACTGACCTTGTTCGCCATTTATATCAGTTCCATTTTTCATCCACTGGTACGCAGTACCAGAGATATTTGCATAAAATCTTACTTCAGAATTTATTGGTGCAGAAATATTTATTGACTGAAGTGTATCACCAATTACATCAATTAAAGAATTATTACTTAGACTTCCATGGTTAGTTAAGTTTCCATAAAGATCCATATAAAGGTTATAGTACTTGCCAAGGTTTATCAGGTCGCCATACACTTTAAAAGTATTTCCGCTCTGCGGATATGGTGCACTTATAGTATCATAATTTGTTACCGATCCATAAAGACTTGAGTACATCATATTATTAATTCCGTAGAAATTAACATCGTCTTCAAATTTTATGGATTCATAATACCCGTGCTGTATTATATCATTGGTGTTAATGATTTTGCCATTATAAAAAACCGTGTTAGTTTTTAGATTAAAGTTATTACAATCAAATTTTCCATTGCTTAAAAAGAAATGCTCAGCATCAATTTCAATATTAGATCCACATTTTACTGTTATAGCTGAATCCTCGATGCGCATCTGAACACCATCAAAAGGATGTCCGGGAGTATTTATAATTATCTTTTCATTTGCACCAACAAATCGTGTCATTTGATTATACCATGTTCCGGAATTTGTTGCGTTCTTTTTTAAATGAACTTCAGAGTGCTGAAGAGAGCCGTAGTTAATAATATCGCCTTCTATTGTTAAGATGGTACTATAACCGGGCAAGTTGATAATACTTCCTAAGTTTGTAACAGTACCCTTCAATACATTATCTGCAAAAGCAAATGTAATTCCATCTAAATAATAATTACCATTAATAACTACTGAAGAAAGAATGGTATTATTAAATGTTATGGTGTCATTGGTAGTTACTCTTGCATTAGTAAATTGACCTTCATCAATTGTGAATTGATAACCTTGAGTGAATAATTCCGAATTTCCAAAGTCACAATTATTGTCACCATTTACAATTAGATGAAAATTAGATCCTAAAAAAACATTACAGGTACTATCCATTACCATTAATTGTGCAGATATTGGTGAATTATCTAAACAGGTAATAGTTTGGTTTGTTCCCCATAGCCTTATCCTAAATTGACCTTCACCCCAAATTCCATTATTTGTAATATTTCCGTATATGTCAAAGCTGGCTCCACCGCCGATATAACCATTATTTATAATGTTACCAAATACAGTTAGCTGACCATAATAACCAAATGTTCCACCTAGAGATTTTCCTTGATTTACGGTTAGGTTAAGACATTTACTATCGTAATTCAAAACTATAACTGGACCATTTATTACCACATCATTGCTGCTGGTAGGAACATTTCCACCAACCCAAGTAGCCGGGTTTTCCCACTGTCCACCAGTTTCCAGAGAATATATTGTTGTTTGTGCAAGGGCATAACCTGTAAAAACAAAAAGTATTATTGCCAGGTATTTTATGTTGAACATTTTAGTCTCCATTTTAATAATTAATTTTTATTTGATTAAAATCATTTTTTTTGTTTGAACGAATGAACCTGCTCTTAATTGATAGAAATAAACCCCAGATGATGTTTGATGGTTAATGGTTGAGGTGTTAAACTCAACTTCATAACTTCCTGCAGGTTTGTATTCATCCACTAATGTTGCAACTTCATTTCCTAAAACATCAAAAACTTTAAGTTGCACTCGAGACCCTTCGACTCCGCTCAGAGTGACATTCGGGGTTGTATATCTAATAGTAGTACTTGGATTAAATGGGTTTGGGTAGTTTTGATTAAGTGTTAATTGGTTGACAGAGATTGGTCTTGGTTCTACAGATGTAATAGAATTAATGCTTCTGTATGCTCCTGATATAAGAGCACCTAAAAAAATATATCCATCCTGATCTATAATCATCGAATTCAAATGACGATTAAACAATCCTTCATTCATTGATATCCAATTCTCCCCATTATCAATTGAACTGAAAATTCCATCATAAGTAGCGACAAAAACCTGTCCATATTGACTTATTGTAAGTGATCGCACAAAAAGATTTGTTAACCCACTATTTAATTGAATCCAATTTTCCCCATTATCAGTTGAGCGAAACACACCGCCACCTTGTGTTGCGGTAAAAATTATTCCCTGATTGTTTACTCCTATTGAATTAATTTTCAGATTAGTTAACCCGTTATTCTTCAAAACCCAGGTATTAGCTGTATCTAGTGAACGAAAAATTCCATCTTCTGCAGTTCCGACAAAAATATCTCCGCCTTGGTTTTCTACTAATGTAGAAATGTTAGTAAATAATGGAATTCCATTGTTCTTTTCAATCCAACTATTACCATAATCAGTGGAATAAAAAATACCATGAGATTCTGTACCCAGTAAAATATATTCGTTTTGAGAAAGTAAAATCGATTTTACTATTTTCTGTGGTAAGCCTTTATCTTGCCAGGTAATCCCATTATCGGAAGAGAGTTTTACGCCCCAATCGGTACCTAACCAAATATCATTGTTTTGATTAACAGCCATTGATTTTGCACTTCTATAAGGTGGTAGTGAAATTTCATTCCAATTATTTCCCTTATCCGCAGTACTAAAAAAACGAGAGGTTATAGCATATATTTTACTGCTCTGATCCTTAGCAAAAGAACTTACTGTGGACATAATTAGTCCTACCGGTGACCAGTTTGAACCATAATCTATAGAACGATACATAATATCTCCAGCAGCAAAAACAACTCCAGACTGATTTACAGTAAGTGACCAGGGTTGGATCGAATTTAATCCGGAGTATGACCAATTCTCTCCATTATCTGAGGAACGATAAATACCGTTATTATGATGCAGACCAGCATAGAGATCTCCATTTGGTGCAATTGCAATAGATATCACGATATATCCAACTAAACCATTATTTACATCGATCCAATTATCACCATTGTTTGTTGAACGAAATACACCGCCATTAGTTGCTGCAAAAATATCACCATCTTGATTAGTGGCAATTTCCCAGAGCTCAATATTAGTTAACCCGTTATTAATTGGCATCCACGTATCCCCATTATCTGTTGTTCGATATGCTCCATTGGGCTGCGTACCTGCGAATATATCTCCATCTCCATTTAATGCAAGTGTGGTAATTCCATAAATAGTTAAAGATATATGTGTCCAATTATTCCCGTTATCTGTAGAACGATATATGCCATTACTTGCAGTACCAGCAAAGATATCTCCGTTTTGATTTATTAATATTTTACGGAGATTTTTATTATTCAGATCATTAATTAAGAGTACCCAAGTATTCCCGTTATCCATTGATCGATATACGCCTGCACTGGTTGCTACAAAGACATCTCCCATTTGGTTAGTAGCAATAGATTGAACGCCGTAAGGTCCCTGACTTAATTTCATCCAGGAATTTCCCTGATCAATTGACTTATGCATTCCATGAGCAGCAGCATACATATTTCCATTTGGAGCAAAGCAAATACTTAAAATTGTGTTTCCACCAAAAGGTCCATTTGTCTTTTGCCAAAGATCTTGAGCTTGCATAAAATGACAATTACAAAGCACAAAAAGAAGTACAAATAATCTTTTCATTTTTTCCTCATTTGATTAAAATCATTTTTTTTGTTTGAATAAAATCACCCGCTGTTAGTTGATAGAAATAAATTCCACTTGACAATTGATGACTGCCGACTGAGGACTGGAATTCAATCTCATAACTTCCTGCGGGTTTGTATTCATCAACAAGAGTTGCAACTTCATTTCCCAATACATCATATACTTTTAAAGTTTGCCAACTGCCTACTGGTAACTGCCAACTTATTTTTGTAATTGGGTTAAATGGGTTTGGATAGTTCTGGGAAAGTAAAAATTTATTAGGGACACAAATTTCAACTTCAATAACATTTGAATATTCAGATGATCCATCAAAATCTATTTGTTTTAATCTGTATTTATATTTTCCTGCTTGCAGATTTTCATCAATAAAAGAGTAGTGTTGTGGTTCTGTCGTTGTACCATTGCCACTTACAAAATCCAAAACTTCCCATTCCTTACTCCTTTTGTCTTGCGTTTTTCCTCTTTCAATTTCAAAACCATGATTATTAATTTCAGTTGCAGTTCGCCAAGATAATTCAATATTGTTATCGGTTACCCTAGCGGTGAACGAAGTAAGTTCCACCGGAATATTGCCGTTAATATTGTTGAGAATACTTCCATAATATCCCACCGTCCAGCCCATCTGTGGACTTGCAAAGAAAACTGAATTAAGACTAAGCATTGTTGGGTTTGCCTGTACGATCCAACTATTACCTCCGTCTGTGGTTTTTAAAATAGTACCATTAAGTGTCGCATTGTCTCCAACTATCCATCCGGTTTGAAGATCTGTGAAATGAATACACCGAATATAAGTTGATGAGCCAATGGACTGAGAAATCCAATCTGTTCCTCCGTTTGTAGTTTTTAGAATTACTCCGGCACTTCCTGCGGTCCATCCCGTTTGTGAATTTATAAAGTGAACAGATCGCAAGCCATACAATCCACCGCTTGTTTGCAGGAACCAGTTTGTTCCACCGTTTGTGGTTTT
>Ga0105105_10000907_pt1 | contig 13001 bp, 3 predicted proteins | sample PPLLaktember2015_4_FD_79108 | JGI IMG/M metagenome (GOLD analysis project Ga0105105, IMG submission 79108) | Freshwater sediment microbial communities from Prairie Pothole Lake near Jamestown, North Dakota, USA - PPLs Lake P8 Core (1) Depth... | ecosystem: Environmental > Aquatic > Freshwater >... | reverse complement strand
GCTGCCAACGGCGGCAACGGCTATGTGGCAGGCGGCGCCGGCGGAGGCGGCCGGGTGGCCGTTTATTATGCGAACATGAGCGGGTTCAGCCTGGCCAATGTCCAGTCGCACGGCGGCAAGGGATCCAACGGCAACGCAGGAGGAGCTGGGTCGGTGTACCTGAAGCCCTCGGGCGGGATGGGGACGCTCCGCATTGACACCCACCTCACGGCCTCTGACACCACGCCCAGGGCGCTGACGCCCCTGGGAATCCCCGGGGAAACCACGTTCCAGGTGGAGCGTCTGGTCATTGCAGGAAAAAACTCTGTGGCCGTTCCCGAGCATGGGGGCCTATGGATTCAGGCCGATGAAATCTCACTTCAAAGCGGAGGCGTTTTGTCCCATCGGGCAGCCACCGCAACTCAGGTTTTTTCCCTCGCCGTGGAGACGACGAACCTGTTCATCGACGCCTCTTCCTTCATCGATGTGAGCGGGAAAGGGTACCTCGTGGGCCGAACAGAAGGGAACACCACAGCCGGAGGTACCACGGGGACCTCGGGGGGCGGGTATGGCGGTCGGGGGTTTGGTTCTCAAAGCAACGCAACCTACGGAGATCCCTTGTACCCGTACAAACCGGGATCCGGCGGAGGGACCAACTGGTCTGCTGCCGGCGCAGGGGGCGGCGTCGCTCACCTCTTCGCACAAGAGATCACGGTGCAGGGCGGAATCAAAGCCAATGGCGCGGACGGCGCTGTTTACGCGGACCCGGCAGGGAGCGGCGGCAGCATCCTGATCAATGCCGCCACCCTATCCGGATCAGGCACGGTTTCCGCAAACGGCGGAAAAGGGTATGTCCAAGGAGGGAGCGGAGGCGGCGGAAGGGTTGCCGTTTATCCGCTGGGGGACATGACCCTCCCGCGTGCAAACATAACCGCATCGGGCGGAACAGGCGGAGGTGGAGCAGGACAGGAGGGCACTGTGCGGATCCCTGAAGAGCCGGTCTTCCTCTGGGTGGAGCAGGACAACGGGCTGTTCCACAACGTGGAAACCCTCGAATGGATCGCCCTCGGACTGGACCCCGCGGAAGGTCTCCTCGTGGATGTGATCGCTCTGAGCCAGGATCGGGTGTTCTCTCTGGCTTCGGCTGTTCCGGGAAGCGGCGCCGTGCAGTGGGACACGACCAAAGTTCCTGACGGGTCCTATCAGATCAACGCGGTGTTCAAGAACGCCCTGTCCGAGGTGCTCGCGGAAGTCAGCCGGACCGTCATCGTTAATAATTCCGTGACCTGGCACAGCGGAGAGATCGTGTCCAACGAAACGTGGACGGCCAACAAGGTTCACGTCGTGGAAGATCATCTGAGCATCGGCTCCGGAAAAACCGTCACCCTGGACCCCGGAGCGATCGTCAAGCTAGCCGCAGGCGTGCGGCTCATTGTCCAGCCCGGTGCGGCACTTTCCGGCACGGGAACCATACAGTCTCCTGTCACCCTCACCTCCCTGGGCGATGACGAGGCAGGCGGGGACACGAACCTGGACGGCACGGCTTCAAAGCCTCAACCCGGCGACTGGTCGGGGTTCAGCGTTCAAGGGAACGGGCAACTCAATCTGAGCGGGGTCGTGGACATCCGTTACAGCATGCAGGAGCACGCCGGCACCCTGTCCTCTGGTGAAACGTGGTCCGGGAAATTCCTGCACCACCTGACCGGCTCTTTGACTGTCCCGAGCGGGGTCACCCTCACCATTGAACCTGGCGCTGTGATCAAATTCGATCGCTTCCTCGGGATCACCGTGCAGCCGGGGGGCCGGCTGGTGGCCGAAGGAACCGTGGCCAGGCCGATTGTCTTCACTTCCATCCTGGACGACTCTGTGGGGGGCGACACGAATCGGGACGGCAATGCCAGCTCGGCCGGGCCGGGCGACTGGCGATGGATTTACATTGACGGTGCGGAGGCGACCTTCCGGCATGGGCAAGTCCTCTATGGCGGGGGAACGAGCAGCGGCTCCTGGGACCAGACAGGCGTGATTCGGACCTCGGGAAGTGCGAACGTGACGATTTCCAACTGCCTGGTGCGCGATGCATTCTATGACGGGCTTCTGGCCTGGGGCGGGCCGGTGACCGTCACCAACAGCGTGTTTACCGGCATGGATCGCGCGATCTGCGCCCATCCCGGTTCGGTGGTCAACGTGCTGAATTCCACCCTCGATGACAACCGCATCGGTCTCCTGATTCACGGCGGCGAATTGAACGTGACCAACTCGATCGTGACCAACAGCATCACGGCCGGGGTCTTGCACGATTATGGGTCGGATGCCTTTACCATCCGATATTCCGACGTGTGGAATCCTGATGCGGTGAGCGGCAATTATGTGGGCACCGCGGATCGCACCGGCACCAACGGCAACCTGTCCGTTGACCCGTCTTACAAGAACGCTCTGGCCGGCAACTACCGGCTTCGCTATCTCAGCCCCGTGATCGATGCGGCCGAAGGGGCCGCAGCCCCGGAATTCGATTTCATGGGGGCCCCGCGCTACGACGATCCCCGGAGCGCCAACACCGGCGTTGCCGCCCCCTCCGGCGCCTTTGCCGACATGGGCGCCTACGAGTTCGTGGAGACGGCTCAATCGGACCTGGACCTGGTGGTCACAGCGATCACCCTGCCCGCAGAGCCAGGAAACACAATCTTCGTGAGCTGGCAGGTACAGAATCAGGGGACAGGAAAAGCGAGAGGATCATGGGTTGATGCTCTCTACCTCTCTTCAGACAAGGTTTGGACTCCGGAGGACATCCTTCTGACCACGCAGCTCCACTCCGGTGACGTAGGGCCGGGGCAAAGCTATGTCAACTCCTGCGAGACGGTGCTCCCCCAGGCCAGGCCGGGGAATTACTACGTGATCGTTCGCACCAACTATCAGCAGGATCTTTTCGAAGGGGTGAATCAGTACAACAACGCGCGAGCGTCCTCCGGGACGATTCTTCTCGATCTGCCGTCGTTCATCCCGGGCGGCGCATTCACAGGAAGCTTTCAGCAGGCCGGCGATGCGAGATACTTCGAACTCCTCGTTACGGCCAAGCAGGATGTGTCCATCGAGCTTTCCGGCCCTCAAGGGGCGGTGACCGAGCTTTATGTGAGAAGAGCGGAACTGCCTACCGAGCAGGACTTTCAGTGGCGAAGCGTGATCGCAGGGTCGACGAACCAGTACCTTTCCCTGAACGACGCGGTTCCGGGCAGTTACTTCGTGATGGTTACCGTGTCGAGCCTTGCGACGCCGGGGGAATTCAACCTGTCGGCCCGCACGAGCGAGTTCTCCATTCGCGGGGTCAGACCTCAGAAGGGCGGCAACGGCGGAAAAGTGACCGTCACGATTGACGGCGCCTTGTTCGACGGTTCCAGCAGGGCCCGGATCATCGATTCCGGCGGCAAAGCGGTGGAGGCTTCTCAGGTGTACTTTGCCAACTCGGGCGCCATGGCTGCAACCTTTGACCTCGCCGGGTGCGCCATCGGGATGGCCGACCTGCAGGTGGTGACGGGGACGGGAGTGACCACCACCCTTAGCCGGGGGTTCGAGATCGTAGGCTCGGTTCCGGGAACCCTCAGCGTCGCCATCGAGGCCCCGAGTGCGGTTCGCGTGGGCCGCGACTTCAAGCTCTATGTGGATTACCGCAACACCGGGCTCCAGGACCTGGTGGCTCCCATCCTGAGGCTCCGGGTACCGGCATCGGTGGCTTCTGTGGGCCTGGGCGCAGCCATGGCGGATGCCTCTTCGGACCTGTGGATGGTGGCTGTGAACCCGGACATGCCTGCTGGCATCCTGCCACCCGGTGCAAGCGGCCGAATCACTGTTTTCGGCCTCTCTTCGGCCGGCGGAAGCATCCTCTACTCTCTGGACCTTTCAGTGATTGACCCCCAGCAGATCGACTGGCCGGCCCTGAAGAGTAGCCTGCGGCCTCCGGACCTGTCCGAAACAGAGTGGAACCTTGTTTTTGCGGAGATTCAGGGAATCGTGGGAGAGAATTGGGAAGACTACGGGAACGTCATCTCGGAGGCGGCAAACCTCTTGACTCCTCTTCGGGGCGCTCCATCCTCGTTGTACGAAATCTTTCAGTTGATTGTTGATCAAGCCCAAGCGGCCCTGAACCCCTCGGTTTCCGGATCGGCCTTTCTCGTCGATGGGAATCATCCCCTTCCGAACGCGCGACTCAGGCTTTGGGATGCCGCAACGGATACGCTGGTGAGCACGGTCACGCTCAGCGACGGCCGTTATCTTTTCCCGGATGTCTCCCCGGGCACGTACACCCTTGCCGTGGAAGGCTATTCACTGCCACAGCCGGTCACAATCACCGTGGGCACAGGGGATGTGGTGGTCCCGAACGTCACTGCCTTGGAACAGGCATATGCGATTACGGGAAGGGTTTTCACCGTGCCTGACGGCATGCCTGCGGCGGAGCAGCTTGTGGGTGCGGTGGAGTCCGCAGGCGCTGCGTACACCGCTGTGACAGGGGAAGACGGTGCCTATCGCATCGAAGGGCTGCCTGCCGGCACCTTCACGATCATGAGCTCTGACGAGTTCCTGGGCCGCGCGCAAGTCGAGGGCATCCGGCTCGAGCCGGGCAAAGAGATTCAAACGGTCAACCTGGCGCTGTCGGCCGGGTCGTCCATCTCAGGAACCCTCACGGGCTACGCGGGAGACTTCCCGGCAGGAAGCAGTGTCTATGCCGTGGATCGAACCGGACGGGTCAAGGGGTTGAGCGACGTGACCCCTGCCGGAGCCTATGCCATCACGGGATTGGCGGAAGGAGTCTACGACGTTTTCACGAATGTGCCCGGAACAGTCAGGCAAGAGACGCGAGGCGTAGTTGTCGGAACCCAGTCCTTTGTCACCGGCATTGACCTGGATCTGACAGGAGCCGGGTCTGTGGAGGGAACCTTGTCGGTCGCAGGCGGAGCCGCGCGGCCCTATCAGTTCGTGACCGTAATGGCCGGGGACACCTTCTCCATGGCCGGCATGAGCGACGGCGAAGGGCATTTCCTTATTTCGGGTCTCGCTCCCGGAACCTACACGGTACGCGCCAGCGTGATCGGTTATCTCCCGGCTGAAGCCGCCGTTATGTTTGCGGCGGGCGGGACGGCTACCGCGGATCTGGTGGTCTCGCCGGCGGCGGTGATCCAAGGGAGCGTTGTGGACGCAGAGGGCAGCCCCCTGATCGGAGCCGTGGTGACCATCAGAGCTTCGGACGGGAAGGAGAACTGGACCGTGACCAAGGACACGGGGTCTTACGAAATCGGGGATCTCCTTCCCGGCACGTACGGCGTGTATGTGGGGAACCCGGACAGCGGGGCAATGACCGGTGAAATATCTGTGGTTGCGGAGAGTGGCACACCGGCGCAGGCGGATTTTACAGTCCAGATCGCAGGAAGGATCACAGGAAAGGTGTTCGAGGCTGACGGCACAGCACCGATTGCCGGGGCCACCGTCCAGCTTTTCAAAGACGGCCTGCCGGTCGGGAGCACGGCAACGGATGAAAACGGGGATTATGAAATGCAGCTGCTGACGCAGGGAACCTTTGCAGTCGCCGCATTTGCGCCGGGGAAGAGCTTCGCTCTTGCCGCGGATCTCCTTGTGGGAGAAGGGTCGCAGACGGTGGTTGCGGATTTCACGGCAGGGACCTGGTCCAAGACCGGGCAAGTCCTGCTTGAACAGACCGGCACGCCCGTTTCGGCTGCGAGCGTCTCTGTATACCAGCAGATCTTCCCGGGGGCGTATGAACTCATTTTTGAGACGGTCAGTGATACCCAGGGGAACTTCTTGGTCACCGGTCTCGCCCCAGGTCATTACCTGGTTGCGGCGGAAAAAGCCGGATGGGCTTTTGCCGAGGGGGAACTGATTGTGGAGCAGCCGGGTCTCCGTGGCCCTCTAAAAAATGGTCTTGACAGCTCGGTCACCCTCAGCGTCGGTCCCAGCTCCTCGGTGTCAGGACAAATTCTCAACGAGTCCGGCCAACCCCTTGCAGGGGCAGAAGTGAAGATCAGCTATGCAGACGGCGATCGGGTCATTGCTTCAGGCAGTGCGGATGAGAATGGCAACTACACCATCAACGGCCTCCCTGGTGGAAACTACGATGTCTTCACCAGCGCGCCCGGACATGCGTACGGCAAGACGCCTGTGATCACGGCGCCCGGAGGAGCAGCCACCCTGGACAGTCAACTGCTTCTTTCCAAAGCAGGGGTGGCGGGGCATGTCATGGTCAACGGCCGACCGGTTTCCTATGCCGCCATCGTGGCCAGGGACAGCAGGAACCGGCCTATGGAGACCCGCGTGACAGGAAAGGACGGGACCTTTGAACTGAACCAGCTGATTCCGGGAAACTACGGTATGGTCATCACCAGCGAGGGAAACAGTCCAACCACCAACACCGTCGACATTCCTCCGGATGTCATCATCAGCCATCAGGAGGAGGCGATAAAGGCGGCCAATGACCCGAACAGCCCGGTGAACCGGTTTTTGCGGGAATTCGACAAGAACATTGAGTGGCTCAGAAACCTCGGGCCCAGGGGCATCGAATGGGTCTACGCAACCGCGTACAAGGTGGAGAAGGACAAACGTCATCCGGCCATCGTGCCCGATGCTGCCTTGGACTACTGCAAACCGCACCGCCAGTATGCATTGCGAATGACCAAGTGGGCTGACGAGCAGTTCAAGCTCTGGCAGGAAGCCCAGATGAACAGCATGTCCACTTTGGCCAATGCCGAACGGGTTGCCCAGTGGCTCATTCTCGGGAAAGAAGTAGCCCTGCTCTTCATTCCGGTCGCGGAAAAACTGGTCAAAATGGACAAGACCTTGAAGACCGCGAAGCGGCTTCAAAATGTTCAGCGCTGGTACAACTTCAGGAATAGGTACGAAACCATTAGCAACACGGCTCAGTATCTGAACAATCTCAACAATTTCGTGAAAGGGCTCTCGACAATTTATGACAAAATGGCTAGGCCTGCTCCGACGGACCCCGAGGAGAGAAGAGACCAGGCGGACGAATTCGTCGCCGATATGAACGATCTTGCCGGTGTGGGTGTCAGTCATGCGACGCAGTGGGCAGAAGCCTCGAAGAAATTGAGGGAATTTGAGCAGGAACTCAAAATGGCAGGGCAGGCCACGAGCGAAGTGCTATTCGTCCTTGGCGAGCTTTCAGGCATTGTCTCCGTGGCCATGCAGGCGGAGACCGCCTATAAAGAGTGGTTCGCGATCGGGAAAAACATAACGGAATCCAATAAGAGTTATGAGGATCGGCGCAAGGAATACCTGGGTGCCGTCAACAACGCTCACAACGCCATCATCATGCTTCAGTTGTGCAACAAGGGGATGAGGGTTCCTCCGCCCCGGCCGCCCCGGTCCTCGTCCATTGCCACGAGCTCCTCGAACAGCCTTCAGGCACAGGACCCTAACGAGAAAACCGGGCCTTCAGGCTGGGGTCCCCAAGGTTTCATTCAGGCAGGGACCGTGACCTATCACATCGATTTTGAAAACGATCCGAAGTTTGCCACAGCGCCTGCCCAGGAGGTCTTTGTCACAGATGTGCTGGATGAAGGCCTGGACCTCAACACTCTTACGTTCCTGAGCTTTGGGTTCTCGAACCGGGTTTTTCAAGTCCCTTCCGGCCTGGCCCGCTATCGGACCACCGTGGACCTTCGTCCGACGAACAACCTGATCGTCGATGTGTCTCTGACCCTGGACCCGCAGGCTCGTCAGGTTTCCGCGACCTTCCGTTCTCTTGATCCGCAGACCGGGAGGCTGACGGAAGATCCTTACGCAGGTTTTCTGCCGGTGAACCACGAGCAGCACGAGGGCGAGGGCTTTGTCGAGTTCTCGATTCGGACCCGCAAGGATCTCGTGAACGGCGCCGAGATCAGAAACCAGGCGGAAATCGTCTTCGACGTGAACCAGCCTATTCTCACAAACGAAGTCATGCACACCCTCGACAGCAGCGGCCCCAGCAGTCAGATCGGAGTTCTGCCCCCCACCGTCCTCTCAAGAGCGATCGCGCTCAATCTCTCGGGCAGTGACGAAGGCGGCTCAAGCGTACAGTACTATGACATCTACGTGTCGGACAATGATGGGCCCTTCACTTACTGGATAACCACCAGCGAGCCTTCCGTGGTCTTTGCCGGTGAATGCGGGCACCGCTATTCCTTTTACAGCGTGGCGGTGGACTTTGTAGGAAATGCGGAAGCACACCCGCCAGTTCCAGATGTCACCACAGAGGTGCTCGCCATCAAGGGGGACACGGATGGGAGCGGCGATGTGGAGCTGGCGGACATGATCCTGACCCTTCAGAGCATGAACAAAACAGACCAGGCAGAGTTGAGCGTCAATAGTTGCGCAGATGTGAACGGCGACGGCAAGATCGGCGTGGAGGAAGTGATCTACATCCTTCAGAAGCTGGGCGGCATGAGATGAGAGAAATTGCGCCCTGAGGTTTACCCGCCTTCGGCGGCGCCGGAGGCGACCAGGGTATCAAGGGTGAACGCGACTTTTTACGAGGACATCAACTGTGAGGAATTAACATAAGTATGCGCAAGAGGAGGTTGTGTAATGTCTAAGATTCATAAGGTTCTTCTGATTGGTGTTTGCTTATTGGTTTTTATTTCAGTCCCGGGAACGACGTTTTCTCAGACCGTTCCCTTCAAGACCATCGAGAAGGGAGAGGTGTCCCATTATCGGTATGGTGATTCTGATTTTGCAGGGGCCGTGATGGACATCAGGGATTGGGGCACATGGGCGTGGTTCTGGAGGGCGCACAAGAACGGCAATCGACCCGTACCTCCTGTGCCGCCCGTGGATTTCACGACGGAAATGGTTCTTGTGGCTATCCAAGGGTATCAAACGTCAGGAGGAGGCTCCGGCATTGAGATCGTTTCTGTTGAGGACCTCTTTGCGTTCACGACAAGGCAGGGGAGGACCTTTCGCGTGCTAATAGAGGAGAACAGAGACCCTGGCCCACGGTGTATTATCACGAATCCATTTCACATTGTCAGAGTCCAGAAAAGCCGCACGGTCCTCTTTGAACGCGAAACGATCACGAACAGGTGCAAGAGCAATCTGGATTGTGACAAGAGTTCCTTCTGCCTGTTTGAGGAAGGGATGTGTGACGGCTTCGGGGTCTGCACTCAGAGACCGCAGGCCTGCATTGATCTTTACAAGCCCGTGTGCGGCTGTGACGGCAAAACATACGGGAATGACTGTGTAGCCCATTCGTGGGGGGTTTGCGTTGCCTACGACGGTGAATGCAAGACGCCGTCAAACGGGGATGCCGATGTTCTGCGCTGAGGGAGGAAGCCTGAGTGCTTGGGCAATGAACCTGTCAGTTTATCGGCCGGGATGAGTCGACAGCGCTTTGGCATGAACGAAAAATGGGGCTAAGTGAGAGCACTCCGAAGAGCCCGGCGCTGGTGCAGAGGGGAAAGGTGTCGGCCGGTGAAGCGGGTTCCACTCTCCGGGGAGCCAAGGACAAAAAGGCCTCCATGATCGAGGACTTCCTGGTGAACGGAAACGATCACAGCCCCTTTGACCCAACGGACAAAATCAAGATCTCCATCCCGGGCAATAACGGCGGAGGAAACAAGAAAAAAATGCATTAACAGAATGCCACTGCAGTTTGCCAAGAGCGTATAGGTCTACACTGAGAAGTTCGAGTGTGGGCAAAAACCTGCGACAAAGTGGAAGAAAACTACCCATAAAGTTAAACGGATTGCTTTACAGTGCACCGGTTGAAACGGCAGTTATTGTACAACCTATTGAAAAGCATGTCTATTTCGGGACTGTAGAGCCTAAAACAAATGGTGCAGTTCTTGCACTATTGCATAAAGTTACAACATATACCCACTGCACTCCACGGCACCACCCGACAAGAGTTTGGGTTGTTCAAGAATTCAAGAACCCAATGGGTGCTGGTCCGTCAGTTAAGAACCGAAGGGATAAGTTATTATGGGTCTTATAAGAAGGTTTCAGCGGCCGAGAAAAAGAAACGGAGTCGTTACCGCGAAAAAGCGAAGGCGCAGAGCTTTCATGGAGACCCTGGAGCCGCGACTGCTCCTCGATGCCGCTCCTGTGGCGGTGGATGACACTTATATTCTACAAGAGGATGCGGGGCTGAGTGTCGATGCGCAGGAGGTGTGGAAGCGGGTGAGCCCCAGTAACGCTGAGGGGTTGTGTGCGGTCGGGTCGGATCTATATGCGGATCTTGGGGCATCTGGGTTGTGGAAGTATGATGGGGTATCCTTTAAGCGGATCAGCGCTTGGGACGCGCAGGGGTTGATGGGGGCGGGGAGCGTGCTGTATGCGGATTTTGGCGGGGTCAGCACCGGAGGACGAGGCTTATACAAGTATGAAGCCGGCTCTTGGGCTCGGATCAACAATAACGATGCCGTGGAAATGGCGGGTGTAGGGGCGAATCTTTACGTGGAGTTTGAAGATCTCGGATTGTATCAGTATGATAGTACGAGCTTTAAGCGGATCAGCAGGCTGAACCCTGAAGGGATGACCGTGGCCGGGGCGGATCTGTACGTGGACTTTGGTGATACCGGGGTGTCGCAATACGCTGGAGGGGTGCTGAAGAAGGTAAGCACCCTTAATGCTGAAGGGTTGTATGGGGTCGGGCTGAATCTGTATGGAGATTTTGGAGTTGCGGGAGGGTTGCAGCGATACGATGGGGTGAGGTGGACGAAGAAGATCTCGCTGGATGCAGAGGGACTGGTGCCGGTGGGTTCGGCGCTTTATGTGGACTTTGGGGCGAGAGGTCTTTACCGGTATAGGGGCAGTGTGCGGGCGAATGACATTGATTTAGACGGGGATGCGCTGACCGTGAGTGTAGTGAGCAACCCAGTCTACGGGACGCTGAGTTTGAATGCTGATGGGTCTTTCACATACACTCCTTTTTCGAACTTCTATGGTTCAGACAGTTTTACATATCGGGCGAGTGATGGAGCGCTTTACAGCAATGAGGCTACGGTAAAGATTACTGTGAAGGGCGTCAATGACGCGCCGACGACTAGCGGCATTCCTGACTTGATAGGGGATGAAGATGGCCCTGACACGGTGATTGACCTGTCGCAGGTTTTCGCTGATGTGGATCTGCCCTATGGAGACGAGCTTACCTACACCGTGACTGCGTCAGGCTCGATTCCAATTCTGGCGCTTCTAGACCAAATCACTGAGGCAAGTTATACCGATATTCATCAAGACCTCCTGTACACCCACCTGGGGAACAACCGCGGCCTGACAGGGGCTCAACACGACCTCGCACGCAACAACATTTTCGACTATTTTGAAGATCAGGGCCTGGAAACGAGTCTCGACCCCTTCACCTACAACAGCGGGACCTATTACAACGTTGTGGGTGTCCAACCCGGTGCGACTCGGCCGGATGATATATACATCTTTGGGGCCCACTATGATTCTGTGAACAATCCGGGCGCCGACGACAACGCCAGCGGTGTCGCCGCCGTCATGGAAGCAGCCCGCATCCTCTCGATGTTTGAGTTCGAGGCGACGCGGGTGTACATTGCATTCGACAGGGAGGAACAAGGCCTTGTCGGATCCACGGCTTATGCCAACAAACACTCTGCAGACAACATTCTGGGCGTGATAAACTTCGATATGATCGCTTACAATCCGGCCGGGACGAACCACAACAAGGTGCGGATTTACGACGGTGACAACACGGATGATCCGATCAAGCAGGAGGTCCTGGACGCCTTCAACGTGTCCGGTTATGGCCGGGGAGTCACCGCTGTCAACAGCGGCTCGATCGATCGAAGCGACCATGCACCCTTCGATAAGAAGGGTTTCGAGGCCGTCCTCTTGATAGAGTACAGTTGGGGCAGCAACTCACACTATCACAAGTCCACCGACGCCGTGGAGACGGCCAATTACCTCGACTACACCTTCGCGACCAGCATCACGGCCGGGAGCGCCGGCTACATCGTTTCCCAAGCAGGTTTGACTGAAGAGAATCTGCCGCTTACAGTGAGCATGAATGGAGACCAGCTTATCCTGGACTATCTTGATAACCTGTTCGGTGATGCTGAAATCACGATCCGGGCCACGGACAAAGCTAACCTTTACGTGGAAGATACTTTCAAGGTCACGGTAAATCCCGTTCAAAACCTTATAGCATCAAAGGCAGCCTCTGAAGACGGGGATTCGGGAAAGGGTTTGACTGAGGCCGAGCTGCAAGGAATCGTCGCCGAAGCGATCTTAAGGTGGAGCGAGACGGTCATCCTTGATAGCAGCGCCGAAGAGCAACTCACCAAGGTGAGATTCCAGATCGCAGACCTGTCGGGCCTTGTTCTAGGCCAAGCTACTCCGGATTTGGTGCTGATCGACCTGGATGCGGCCGGGTGGGGCTGGTTTGTTGACGCCACGCCGGTCAATGACGTGGAGTTCGGCCTCAGCCTGAGCGATGTGGAAAAGACGGCTCTGGCAACCAGCCCCGCCTTCGGTCGCATGGACTTGCTCACCGTAGTCATGCACGAACTGGGTCATGTGTTCGGGTTTGAGGATCTGGACCCGAACGCAGGTGTCTTGATGAGCGGAACCCTGGATGGGAGGACACGGCGCCTGAACGACAGCACGCCTGATAGTCCGAAACTGGTTCAAGTGGACGACTTGGCCGGCGGGGATATGTCCATCTCGCTCTGGGGTGCTAAGGACAACAAAGCCTCCTGGCTCGAAGACCTGCTGGTCGACCTGGCCGGAAAAAAGGACAACCCGTTTGACCCGACCGGCAAGACCAAAATCTCGATTCCCGGCTTTGGCGGAGGAGACAAGAAAAAATCGAGCTAGGGAACCTTCGCTAAGTCATTAACAACGGGATTATTGCGAGGCCGGCTGGGTCTGGTCTCGCAATAGTTTTCTTGGGGCTGGAATTGCCTGAAATCAGTGGACCTTCTACCCCTCGATATCGTTGACAGAGACAAAAGGTATGGTGTAATATACTGTTTCTCCAATGAGGATAGGAAGCAGGATGGCGC
>Ga0105105_10000906_pt1 | contig 13008 bp, 11 predicted proteins | sample PPLLaktember2015_4_FD_79108 | JGI IMG/M metagenome (GOLD analysis project Ga0105105, IMG submission 79108) | Freshwater sediment microbial communities from Prairie Pothole Lake near Jamestown, North Dakota, USA - PPLs Lake P8 Core (1) Depth... | ecosystem: Environmental > Aquatic > Freshwater >... | reverse complement strand
CGGGCCCGAACTCGACGATCCGCGTGACGCCCATCGCCTCGAGCCTGCGCACGACCTCGACCCAGCGGACGGGGGAATAGCTCTGCCGGACCAGCGCGTCGACGATGGCCGCCGGGTCCGTCTGCACCGCGACGTCGACGTTGTTGACCAGCGCCATGCGGGGCGCGACCGGCGCCGTCTCGCGCAGGGCGAGCGCGAGACGCTCCCCGGCCGGACGCAGCAGCGACGAATGGAACGGTGCGGAGACCGGAAGCGGCATCGCGCGCTTGGCGCCCAGGGACTTCGCGACCTCGCAGGCGCGCTCGACCGCGGCCTTGCTGCCGGCGATCACGACCTGGGAAGGCGCGTTGAAGTTGGCGGGCTCGACGACGTCCGGAACCCCCTCCACCGCCGGAGGCAGGCCGGCGAACGACGCCGTTGCCTGCCGGCAGGCGGCGAGAACCTGCTCGTCGTCCAGGCCGAGGATCGCCGCCATTCCGCCGCTGCCCACCGGCACCGCCTCCTGCATCGCCTGCGCACGCAGTCGCACGAGGCGCAGCGCCGCACCCGGCTCGAAACTGCCGGCGGCGGTGAGGGCGGTGTACTCGCCGAGGCTGTGTCCGGCGACCGCCTCGGCATCCGGGCCGCCCGCCGCACGCCAGGCGCGGTAGCAGGCCAGGCCGGCGAGCAGCATCGCGGGCTGCGTGTTGACGGTCAGCGCGAGCGATTCGGCCGGCCCGGCCGCGATCAGCCCAGACAGCGATTCTCCGAGCGCGGCATCGGCTTCGGCGATCAGTGCCGCGACCTCCGGACGATCCGAGATCGAGTCGAGCATCCCGACGGCCTGGGAGCCCTGCCCCGGAAAGACGAACGCGAGCTTCATCGTGGCGTGCATGGGGTCGGATCGATCAGATCTGGACGAGGACCGCGCCCCAGGTGAAGCCGCCGCCGACGCCCTGGAGCATCACGCGGTGGCCTTCCCGGATCCGGCCGTCGCGCACCGCGACGTCGAGCGCGAGCGGCACCGACGCCGCCGACGTGTTGGCATGACGGTCGACCGTGACGATGACCTTCTCGGCGGGCAGCCCGAGCCTGCGCCCGGTGGCCTGGAGGATCCGCACGTTCGCCTGATGCGGGACGAGCCAGTCGATGTCGGCGACCGCGAGGCCCGCGGCGGCGACGGTCTCGCGCGCCACCTCGTCGAGCACGCCGACCGCGAGCTTGAAGACCGCCTGGCCGTCCATGGTGAGGAACGGATGACCGGTGATGTTGCCGTGGGCCACGTTGCCCGCCGTCCGCAGGATCGATTCGTGACGGCCGTCCGCATGGAGCTTGGCGGCCAGGATCCCGGGCCGGTCCGACGCGGACAGCACCACGGCGCCCGCTCCGTCGCCGAACAGCACGCAGGTGCCTCGGTCGTTCCAGTCCAGGATCCGCGAGAAGGTCTCGGCGCCGATCACGAGGGCGTGACGCGCGCTCCCGATGCGGATCATCGCGTCCGCCACCGTCAGTCCGTACACGAAGCCGGAGCAGACCGCCTGGACGTCGAATGCGGCACCGCCCACGATGCCGAGGGCACGCTGCACCAGACAGGCCGTGCTCGGGAACACGTAGTCGGGCGTCGAGGTGGCCACGATCACCAGATCGATGTCGGCCGGGCCGAGGCCCGCCGCATCGATCGCCGCACGCGCCGCGCGGGTGCCCAGGACCGAACTGCTCTCCTCGGGCGACGCGATGTAGCGCTGGCGGATGCCGGTCCGGGCGACGATCCACTCGTCGGACGTCTCGATCCCCCGCGCGCCGAGCTCGGCGGCGAGCGTCGCGTTGTCGACGAGGCGTTCCGGCAGCGCGCTGCCGGTGCCGACGATGCGGGAGTAGACGCGCTGCGGTGTCGTCATTGGGGCTGATGGACCTCGGGGATCGCGTCGGTGATCCGACGCAACAGGCCGTTGCGGGCCGCATCATACCCGCGCTTGATCGCCTGCTCGAAACCGTAGGCGTCGCTCGAGCCGTGGCTCTTGATGACGATGCCGCGCAGGCCGACGAGGCTCGCGCCGTTGTAGCGGCGGTGATCGACCCGCCGCTTGAAGCGTGCGAGGACCGGATAGGCGACCAGCGCAGCGGCCTTCGCGAGCACGCCGCGGGTGAATTCCTCGCGGATGAACCCGGCGAGCATCTGCGCGAGCCCTTCCGAGGTCTTGAGCGCGACGTTGCCGACGAACCCGTCGCAGACGATCACGTCGACGGTGCCGCGGTAGATGTCGTCGCCCTCGACGTTGCCGTGGAAGTTCAGGCCGCTGGCCCGCAGCAGCTCGGCGGCCTGCTTGACGACGTCGTTGCCCTTGATGGCCTCCTCGCCGACATTGAGGAGGCCGATGGAAGGCCGCTCCTTGCCACCGAGCGCCGAGACCAGCGCCGCCCCCATCACCGCGAACTGCAGCAGGTGAGTCGCCTCGCAGTCCACGTTCGCACCGAGGTCGAGCATCATCGTCTGGCCACCCGACGCGGTCGGCATCGGCGCGGCGATCGCGGGCCGCTCGATCCCCTCGACCATGTTCAGCACGAACCGGGAGAGCGCCATCAGGGCGCCGGTATTGCCCGCGCTCACGCAGGCGTCGGCATGGCCGTCGCGGACGAGCTCGATGGCGATCCGCATCGACGAATCGCGTTTCCGGCGAAGCGCGGTCGACACGGGATCGTCCATGGCGACGACCTCGGAGGCATGCTTGAGCGACACGCGGTCGCCCGTCTCGGCGCCCGCCTTTCGCCCAGCCTTGCGCAGGGCCGCCTCGATCTCGTCGCGCTGGCCGACCAGGATCACCTCGGCGTCGGACGCGTGGTCGACGAACGCAAGGGCTGCGGGGATGGTCACGGACAGGCCGTGGTCACCCCCCATGCAGTCGATCGCGATCCGAACGCTCATCGTTTCGGCAGGCCATCCGGCACACCATCCGGCACATCGCCGCGGCCCACCAGCCCCCCGGCCCTGCTCGAGGGCCGGCGGCACGTGTCCCCGGCTGGCGCCACGGGCTCGAAGCCCGCGGCTGCGCGTTGGTCTGCGCGTTGGTCTGCGCGCGGGCCGGTTACTCGTCGGCCTTGGTCTTGACGACCTTGCGACCGCGATAGAACCCGTTCGGGCTGATGTGGTGACGCAGATGCACTTCACCCGTCTGCGGCTCGACGGCGGTAGCCGGAGCGTTGAGGAAGTCGTGCGAGCGGTGCATGCCGCGCTTCGAGGGCGATTTCTTGTTCTGCTGGACGGCCATGACAGGGCCTCCTTCCAAAAAGGTCAATCTGCAATCATATCAAACCTTTGCGACGACTTGCCACTCCTGCGTCGCAACTGCACCGGCGCGCGGTGTCGGCGCGTGCTCGCCTCAGCCCTGTCGAGGCCGTTTCGGCGCGACGGACGGCGGTTCCGCAGAGGGGTCGGCAGGCGGGTCGGCAGGCAGGGCCGATGAGGCGGACTCGTCGCCCACGCGCAGCGCGGCGAGCGCGGCGAAGGGGTTGCGGGCCGGCGGCGGCGGCTCCGTCGGCTCGACGGTCTCGGCCGCATCGGGCACCGGGGCCGGAGCGCGGCAGTCGGCGTGGCGGGGCGCAGGCGGCAGCGCCATGATCGCCTCGTCCTCGATGAGACCGGCCAGGTCGAAGCGACGTGCGCCGACGAGCAGATCGACCTCGTCCTCGTCGACGTCCTCCTGCTCCGCCTGCGCCTCGGTCGCGACCAGGCGGTAGTCGCGCTCGACGTCGAGCGGCACGTCGATGCGCTCTAGGCAACGGACACAGCGCATCGCCGTGGTCGCGGACAGGCCCAGGTGCAGGTGGGCGCGGCGGCTGCCGTCGGCGCCGACTTCGCTGTGCCCCGACAGCGCCCAGGCGAGCATGCCGTCGTGGGCGATCAGCAGGGAGCCGAGGCGCTCGAGCTCGGAGAGCGGCACCCGGCCCTCGACGACGTCGCCGCGACGGGTGAATTCATGGGTATCGATCGTGGGGACGGTCATCGCGCGGTCCGGCAAGGGCGCGTCCGCATGGGGCGTGCCCGGGAGGCGTCGTATCATAACCGTCGTCCGAGCATCCCCCGCCCCATGTCGCACCCTCCCCTCGTCCTCGCCTCCACCTCCGCCTATCGGCGCGAGCTCCTCCAGCGCCTGCGTGTCCAGTTCGAGGTGCTGTCGCCGGGCGTCGACGAGGCCCCGCACCCGGGCGAGACGCCCGAGCAGGTCGCCCGCCGCCTCTCGCTCGAGAAGGCCCGCGCGGTCGCGCTCCGGCGACCCGAGGCGCTGGTGATCGGGTCGGACCAGACCGCCACGCTCGACGGTGTCGGCATCATCGGCAAGCCCGGCACGCACGAGCGCGCGGTCGCGCAGCTGCGTGCCGCCTCGGGGCGCACGCTGGTGTTCCACACCGGACTGTGCCTGTGGCGCCCCGACGCCGAGCCCCTGGTCGACTGCATCGACACCCGGGTGAGGTTCCGCGTGCTCGCCGACGACGAGATCGAGCGGTACCTCTGGGCGGAAACGCCCTACGACTGCGCCGGCTCGGCGAAGTCCGAAGGACTGGGCGCGGCCCTGCTCGAGGCGCAGGACGGCCCGGACCCGAGCGCACTGGTCGGGCTGCCGCTGATCCGGCTCGCCGCGATGCTGCGCGCGGCGGGGCTGCGGCTGCCGTGAGCGACGCGCCCGCCTCGGGCGGGCCCGGCACGCTGTACTGCGTGCCCACCCCGATCGCGTCCGATCGCGCGCCCGACGCCGATCTGGCGCCGGCGGCGATCGCGCTCGTGGCCCGCCTGGACTACGTGATCGCCGAGAGCGCCAAGACCGCCCGCGCGGTGCTCAAGCGGTTTCCGCTCGAACGACCGATCCAGGCGATCGAGATCGTCGAGCTGAGCGAGCACACCCGCGACGACGCCATCGGCCCGATGCTCGCGCCGCTGCGGGCGGGGCGCTCGGCCGCGCTGATGTCGGAAGCCGGGTGCCCCGGGGTTGCCGACCCGGGGGCGCGCCTCGTGCTCGCCGCCCATGCCGCCGGCGTTCCGGTCGTGCCGATCGTCGGACCGAGCGCGCTGCTGCTCGCGCTGATGGGATCGGGCCTGAACGGGCAGCGCTTCGCCTTCGCCGGATACCTGCCCACGGCGGCGGACGAGCGTCGCCAGCGGCTGCGCGAGCTCGAGCAGCGCTCGAGGCGGGACGACGAGACGATCCTGTTCATCGAGACGCCGTATCGGAACCAGCCGATGTTCGATGCGCTGCTGGCCAGCCTGGCTCCGTCGACCTGGCTGTGCGTGGCGGCCGATCTGACCGGCGCGCAGCAGTCGCTGCAGACGCGACGGGTGGCCGACTGGCGCCGGGCCCCGCAGGTCCTCGCGAAGGTCCCGACGGTGTTCCTGCTGCTCGGCCGCTGAAGCTCGGCAGGACCGAGCGCCGGGAGCGGGGCGACGGGGACGGCCGACCTGCGCCGCGCCCGACCGGGCCTGCGGCGACCGGTCAGCGCAGCCTGGGCCCCTCTTCCGACACACCGAGCTGGCGCGACAGGACCTGCCCCGCCGCCATGCCGACCCGCTTGGCGAGCCGCTCGGCCAGATTCGCCCGCCGCGTGTAGTCGACGAGCTCCTCGGCCTTGATCACGTCGCGGGCGACCGAGCGGAGCGATCCGACCTCGTCGGCCAGGCCGAGCTCGACGCTGGTGGCGCCGGTCCAGACGAGCCCCGAGAACATCTCGGGGGTCTCCTTGAGGCGGTCGCCACGGCCCTTCCGGACCGTCTCGATGAACTGGTCGTGGATCGTGCGGAGCATCTTTCGCGCATGGTCGCGCTGCACGTCCGACAGCGGCGAGAACGGGTCGAGAAAGCCCTTGTTCTCGCCGGCGGTCAGCAGGCGCCGCTCGACGCCGACCTTGCCCATGGCCTCCGTGAATCCGAAGCCGTCCATCAGGACGCCGATCGACCCGACCAGGCTGGCCTTGTCCACATAGATCCGGTCGGCCGCCGCGGCGACGTAGTAGCCGCCGGAGGCGCAGATCTCCTCGACCACCGCGTACAGAGGGATCGCCGGATACTGCGCGCGCAGGCGCCGCATCTCGTCGCTGATCAGCCCCGCCTGGACGGGGCTGCCGCCGGGGCTGTTGATCCGCAGGACGACGCCGGCGGTCGCGGAATCCTTGAACGCGAGGCGCAGCGCATCGATCACGCCATCCGCGTCGACCTCGCCGCCCGCCTCGAGCACCCCCTGGATCTCGACGACGGCGGTGTGGCGGCCTGCCGTCACCACGGCGTCGGGAGACTGGATCCAGCCGAACGAACTCGCCAGGAGCAGAAGCACGATCCCGAGTCCGACGAAGCGGAAGAAGATCTTCCAGCGGCGCGCCCGGCGCTGCTCGTCGACGGTCGCCATGACCAGGCGCTCGAGCACCGATCGCTCCCAGCCGGGCGCCTGCGAACCCGCCGCGGCAGCAGCGGGGACGGAGGGCGCGGCAGCGCTCCGGGGCTCGGTCTGACCGGGCTGCCAGGAGGGTTCGACCCTCGAACGCGTCGGATCCTGATCGCTCATCGCTCGCTCTTCACCACGGTCGCCTGCACCTCGATCCACCCGGCCGCTTCGCGGCAGGGGACGGCCTGCAGCGACTTGCCTCGGCACGGCCCGCCCACGCAGACGCCGTCCGAGGCATCGTACACGGCGCCGTGGGTGGCGCAGACGATGACCGTGCCGGTGTCGTCGAGGAATCGACCCGGCGTCCAGTCGAGCTCCACGGGCACGTGGGCGCACTGGTTGAGCCAGGCGAGCGGCTGCCCGTCGATGCGCAGGACGAAGGCGGGAACGGATCCGCCACGGGTGGCGATCTCGAAGCGCACGCCATCGCCGCGCTCCGCGAGCGACTCGGCGGCGCACAGACGCGCCCAGCCGTCGCCGCCAGCGGCGCCCACCGCACCCGGACCCTCGACGGCCGTCATCGCCCGAACGGCACCGGGCCGAGCAGCGAGCGCTCGACGCCGCAGGCCGCCGCCAGCCAGTCGGCCAGCTCGCCGACCGAGCCGAGCAGCGCATCGGGCCCGATCGAGCGCAGCGCATCGGGCTCGTGGGCGCCGTACAGCACGGCGACGCTGGCCGCGCCCGCCGATTGCGCCATGCCCACGTCATGGGTGGTGTCGCCGATCATGACCATCCGGTCGGTGGGCGTCATCAGCACCTCGCCCAGGTCGCGCAGCATCCAGGGATCGGGCTTCGGCGCGCCTTCGTCCGCGCAGCGGGTCGCCGCGAACCGCGGACCCAGACCGGTCTGCACCAGCGCCCGGTTCAGCCCGACCCGCGACTTGCCCGTGGCGACGGCCAGCGGCACGCCGGCGGCATCGAGCCCCCTGAGGAGTTCGGGTATGCCTTCGAACACCTTCAGCATCGCATCGCGCCGCAGGTAGTGCACCCGATAGCGCTCGACGAACGCCGGCACCTGATCGCGGCGGATCGCCGGCACCGCATGGTGGATCGCCTCCAGCAGCCCCATCCCGATCACCCAGCGGGCGTCGTGCTCGGACGGCACCGGCAGGCCGAGGTCGGCGGCGGCGCCGATGATGGCGTCGGCGATCGCGCCGGTCGAGTCGACGATCGTGCCGTCCCAGTCCCAGACCACCAGATCAAACCGGCGCATCGCAGGCCCTCTGGAATGCAGCGAACGCCTTCGGCAGCGCAGCCTCGATGCGGACCTCGCGCTTCGGATCGGCGGGATGTCGGAAAGAGACCTGGAAAGCGTGCAAAAACATACGCTTATGCCCCTCTTTCTCAAGTGACTTGTTAAGATCGAAGTCGCCGTACTTGGCGTCGCCCAGGATCGGGTGCCCGACATGAGCGAGGTGGACACGGATCTGATGGGTGCGGCCGGTCTCGAGATCGCATTCGAGCAGCGACACCGGGCCGTACCGCGGGTGCATCAGGCGCGCACGCGCCTTGACCTTGGTGCCGGACTCCTGTCCCCCGTCGCGGACGACCACCCGCTTCTCGCCTTCGGCAGTGACGAACTTGTGCAGCGGATAGCGCAAGGCCCGCTGGGGTCCCGACCAGTCGCCCAGTGCCCAGGCGAGGTAACGCTTGCGGACGCGCCCGCCGCGCATCGCATCGTGCATCGCGGTCAGCGCCGAGCGCTTCTTCGCGACGAGGAGCAGGCCGGAGGTCTCGCGGTCGATGCGGTGGATCAGCTCGAGCAGCCGGGCATCCGGCCGCGCCGCCCGCAGCTGCTCGATCACGCCGAAGCTCACCCCGCTGCCGCCGTGCACCGCGACGCCGGCCGGCTTGTCGATCGCCAGCAGCGCGTCGTCCTCGAACAGGATCGGGAACTCCTGCCCGGGGACGGGGCGAGGATCCTCGGGGGCGGCGGTGCGCACCGGCGGGATCCGGACGACCTGCCCGAGCGCCAGCCGGTGCTCCGGGGCGACCCGGCCCTTGTCGACCCTGACCTCGCCGCTGCGGACGATGCGGTAGACGTGGCTCTTGGGGACGCCCTTGAGCTGCCCGAGCAGGAAGTTGTCGAGCCGCTGCCCGGCATGCGCGTCGTCGATCGTCACGTACCGCACGTCGGGCGCCGGTCGCGGGTCCGTCGAAGACGGCGCCTCAGGTTTTGCCGCTAAGGCATTCATCTTGCTATACTTTGCGCCGTTGCGAAGCCGACGGATCCGAATGATCGTCCCGCCGCATTGTAGCGGTGACGGACGACGGAACCCCGGACCAGGCAACATATCGAACAAGCGCGGCGCCGAATGGTTCGGCGCGCGGAACCGACGCAAGAATCAACAAAACGAGTCCCGAGGCCAGCCCGGCCCGGGCGGCCGGCCACTGGCGCCGGCGTCCGCGCCCCAGGCCCCTCGCCCATCCAACCACCCATGCAGCGCCCGACGTGAACACACGAAGCCGCCGATCCCCTCCGGGACGCGGGCTGCGCGCACGCTGCCCGGGTCCGAGGCGTTTTGGCCGGACACGCTCCAGGCGTTAGACCGGCATTCGTGCGTTGATCCGCTGGCCACGCGCACCACGCCGGTTGCGCGAGTCGGAGATATTGGATGAAACGCATGCTGTTCAACGCGACGCACTCGGAAGAGTTGCGCGTCGCGATCGTTGACGGCCAGAAGCTGATCGACCTCGACATCGAGTCGGCCGGCCACGAATCCCGCAAGAGCAACATCTACAAGGGTGTCGTCACCCGCGTCGAGCCCAGCCTCGAGGCATGCTTCGTCAGCTACGGCGAGGAGCGCCACGGCTTCCTGCCGTTCAAGGAGATCTCGAAGGCCTACTTCAAGCCGGGCGTCGAGGCCTCGAAGGCGCGCATCCAGGATGCGATCGCCGAGGGCCAGGAGCTCCTCGTGCAGGTCGACAAGGAGGAGCGCGGCAACAAGGGCGCGGCGCTGACGACCTACGTGTCGCTCGCCGGACGCTACCTGGTGCTGATGCCGAACAATCCGCGTGGCGGCGGCGTCTCGCGTCGGGTCGAGGGCGAGGACCGCCAGGAACTGCGCGAGATCATGGACCGGCTCGAGCTGCCCTCGGGCATGAGCCTGATCGCACGGACCGCCGGCATCGGTCGCACGCAGGAAGAGCTGCAGTGGGACCTGAACTACCTGATGCAGCTCTGGCGCGCGATCGACGGCGCGGCGGGCTCCTCCGCCGGCGCGTTCCTGATCTACCAGGAGTCGAGCCTGGTGATCCGCGCGATCCGCGACTACTTCACGCCGGACATCGGCGAGATCCTGATCGATACCGACGACATCTACGAGCAGGCCCGGCAGTTCATGGGCCACGTGATGCCGGACACCGTCGGCCGGGTCAAGCGCTACAAGGATCCGACGCCGCTGTTCTCGCGCTTCCAGATCGAGCACCAGATCGAGACCGCGTACTCGCGGCTCGTGCCGCTGCCGTCGGGCGGCGCGATCGTCATCGACCACACCGAGGCGCTGGTCGCGATCGACGTCAACTCGGCACGCGCCACGCGCGGCTCGGACATCGAGGAGACGGCGTTCCGCACGAACCTCGAGGCGGCCGAGGAGGCCGCGCGCCAGATGCGGCTGCGCGACCTCGGCGGGCTGATCGTCATCGACTTCATCGACATGGAGAACGCCAAGAACCAGCGCGAGGTCGAGCAGCGCGTCAAGGACGCCCTGCACTACGACCGCGCACGGGTCCAGGCGGGCAAGATCTCCCGGTTCGGCCTGATGGAGCTGTCGCGCCAGCGGCTGCGCCCGGCGCTCAACGAGGGCACGCACATCACCTGCCCGCGCTGCAACGGCACCGGCGTGATCCGCGACATCGAGTCCTCCGCGCTGCACATGCTGCGGGTGATCCAGGAAGAGGCGATGAAGGAGAGCACCGCCTCCGTCCACGCCCAGGTGCCGGTCGAGGTGGCGACCTACCTGCTGAACGAGAAGCGCGCCGAGATCGCCAAGCTCGAGGCCCGCGTGAAGGTCGAGATCGTCCTGATCCCGAACAAGTACCTCGAGACCCCGCACTACAAGCTCGAGCGACTGCGCCATGACGACGAACGGCTGGCCACGTACCGGTCGAGCTACAGCCTCGCCGACGGTCCGTCCGACGAGGGCGAATACCTCGAGAAGAAGTTCGAGGCCGTGAAGCCGCGTCAGGAAGCGATGGTCAAGGGCATCACCCCCGACCAGCCCGCGCCGGTCGTCGCGCCGAAGCCCGAGCCGGTCGTGGCAGCGGCCCCGGCGCCCGCGCCGGTCGCCGCTCCGGTGCCGGCCCCGGTCCCGGCACGTGCCGCAGCGCCCGAGTCGGTCGGTTTCTTCGGCAAGATCCTCGGCCTGTTCCGCAGCAAGGCGGCCAACGAGGCGGTGGTCGCCGAACCGGTCCGGCCGGCGGCTGCCGCTGCGACCGGGAGCGCACCGGGCAGCGCCGCTCCGGCGGCTCCGGGGACGCGTGCGGAAGGTGAAGGCGGCCGCCGCAACCGCGACGACATGCGCCGCGGCGGAGGCCGGGGACGCAACGCAGGCGAAGGCCGCAACGGCGGCGGCGAAGGCCGCGAAGGACGTGAGGGCCGTGAAGGCCGCAATGGCGGCGAAGGCCGTGAAGGTCGCGAAGGCCGTCCGCCCCGTGAGGGAGGCGAACCGCGCGGTGAAGGCCGTGGGCGGGACCGAGGCGAGCGTACGGAGCGCCCGGGCGATGCGGCCGGCGGCGGGGCCGAGGCGCGGGAACCGCGTCGTGGTCGCGGCGATCGGGGCGAGCGCGGCGAGCGCGGCGAACGTCGGCCCGCCGGCGAGCGCCAGCAGCGTGACGAGAACCGCGCACCGGTGTCCGAGGCGGTGACCGAGGCCGCCGGCATCGCCGGCGTGACGGCCGCCGTGGGAGCCGCTGCGCTGTCGACGGAGGCTCGCAGCGAGGAGCCGCGTCGCCGTCGCGAGCCGCGCCGGCCGGTCGAAGCCGACGCGCCCGTCGACGCACAGTCCGCCGTGGAGCCGGCCGCCGCCGGCGAGCTGCCGCCCGGTGCCGATGCATCGGGCGATGCGGCCGACGGCGACGAGCCGCGCCGCCGCAATCGCCGCCGCCGTGGCGGCCGCGGGCGCAGCCGTGCACCGGGCGAAGGTGGCTCGGCGGACGGCATGGACGCCGAGGGTCAGGTCGACGCGGCCGACGCCACGGACGCCACCGACGACGGCCCGGCCGATGCCCGTGACGTCACGCCGGCCGCCGCCGAGTCGGCGCCGGCGCAGCGCGTCGCCGCCGAACCGGCGGCTGCCGAGGTGGTCGCCCCCGAGCCCATGGACGCCCGCGTCGAGACAGCCGCTGCGCCCGTGGCGGCGATCGTCGAGCGCGTCGAGGCGCCTGCCGCGGCCGAGCCCCCTCGGGCGGCGGAGGTCGTCGAGGCCATCGCTGCGGTCGAGCCGGTGCAGGCCGCCCTGGCGCCGAGCCGGGTCGAACCGGTGAGCGTGGCGCCGGTCGTGCCGGACGCGGTGTCTGCGGCCGCGCCGCGTGCCGAGCCGATCGCCCCGCAGGCCGAAGCGCCGGTTGCGGCGCCGGAGCCGGTGGCAGCGAAGGTCGACGAGCGCCCGGTGCCCGCACCGGCGGCTCAGCCGATCGACGCGAGCGCGCTGCAGTCCGTCATCGAGAGCGCCGGTCTGCAGTGGGTGCAGACCGCACCGTCGGCGATGGCGGCCGAGCCGGAGCCGATCGCCCCGGTGGCGCGTGCACCGCGGGTGCGCAAGCCCCGTGCGGTGGCGGCGAGCGAGCCGCTGGTCCAGGTCGAGACCCAGAACCCGCCCGGCGACGCCTGACGGCGCTGCTTCGATCCCCGGGCATCGCTGCCCGGCGGCCGATCCGGCCGCGACGACGCCCCTGCGAGAGCCGGGGCGTCGTCGCTTGGAGCGGGCCTTCCGCGCGCGACGGCACCAGCCTGGTGGGGGGGCCGGGCGGCAGCCGGGCAGATCCCCTGGGATAGAATCGGACGGCAACCGCCCGCCCATGACCGAACGCGTCGTCATTCCCATCGCCGAGCATCGCTACGATGCGGCGCTCCCGCACGTGCCCGATTCGCCGGCTCCGCCGGTCGGTCGACTGCTCGATGCCCGCGGGCGCCGGCTGCACGACCTGCGCATCTCGGTCACGGACCGCTGCAACTTCCGCTGCACCTACTGCATGCCGAAGTCGGTGTTCGACAAGGACTACGCCTTCCTGCCGCAGTCGTCGCTGCTGAGCTTCGAGGAGATCGAGCGTCTGGTGCGCGCCTTCGTCGCCCACGGGGTCGAGAAGGTGCGGCTCACCGGCGGCGAGCCGCTTCTGCGCCGCAACGTCGAGCGCCTGATCGAGATGCTGGCCGCGGTGCCCACCGCGTCGGGCGCGCCGCTCGACCTGACGCTGACCACCAACGGCTCGCTGCTCGCCCGCAAGGCGCGCGCACTGCGCGACGCCGGGCTCAGGCGGCTGACGGTGAGTCTGGACGCGCTCGACGATGCGACCTTCCGCGCGATGAACGACGTCGACTTCCCGGTCGCCGACGTCCTCGAAGGCATCGACGCCGCCGCCGCGGTCGGCTTCGCGTCGGTCAAGG
>Ga0105105_10000905_pt1 | contig 13012 bp, 14 predicted proteins | sample PPLLaktember2015_4_FD_79108 | JGI IMG/M metagenome (GOLD analysis project Ga0105105, IMG submission 79108) | Freshwater sediment microbial communities from Prairie Pothole Lake near Jamestown, North Dakota, USA - PPLs Lake P8 Core (1) Depth... | ecosystem: Environmental > Aquatic > Freshwater >... | reverse complement strand
GATCGCGAACGACCCGTCGCTCGAGGTGTCGGTCGGCCTGGGGATGATCTCGGCCGACGGGCTCAAGCACGCGCGGTTCGAGTCGCTGACGCTCACGGGCTGCACCGGCACCGCGCTGTATGCCGCCAACGCCGACGGCCTGCACGTCGTCGGCTGCGAGGTCGCCGCGGCGAACGGGCGTGGCGTGACCCTCAACGGCGTGAACAGCAGCGTGCGCGCCTCGCACATCCGCTCGACGGGCGAGCACGGCATCTACAGCTACGGCGGCGACCGGGCGCAGCTCATCAGCAGCGGCAACCGCTTCGAGGGCAACTACATCGAGGACACCGGCCGCCGGATCCGCGCATACGGGCCGGCCGTCTGCACGGAGGGCGTCGGCAGCACGGTGCGCGGCAACGTCATCCGGAACCTGCCGCACGTCGCGATCATGTTCTCGGGCAACAACCATCGGATCGAATTCAACGACATCACCGACGTGGTCCGCGAGGCCGGCGACATGGGCGCCATCTACTCCGGCCGGACGTGGACGAGCCGGGGCAACGTCATCCGCGGCAACATGATCTACGACGTGACCGCGCCGATGACGGGCGACCCGCGTGGCGTCTACCTCGACGACCAGTTCAGCGGCGCGACGATCGAGGCGAACCTGTTCTCGAACGGGAAGTACGCCGTCTTCGTGGGCGGCGGGCGCGACAACATCGTCCGGCGCAATGCAATGTTCGGCTGCTCCCCGGCGATCTTCTTCGATGCGCGTGGGCTCGACTACGGCAACCTCATCGCCGGCAACAAGCCAACTCTCGAGAAAGACCTGGCGTCGTTCCGCGTCACGTCGCCGGTGTGGGCGGCCGCGTACCCGGCGCTTGCCGCCATGACCCCGGCGAACCGCATGGCCCCCGAGGGCAACGTCATCACCGACAACGTGCTGGTCGACTGCCAGCAGAAGATCCAGCTCCAAGGCCCGAGCGCGCCGGTCTACATGAAGGACGCGATCGGCACGCAGGTGACGACCGGCCGGAAGTGGAGCGGCCGCCCGCAGCGCGATTGGTTCAACGCGGCGGGCTGGTCGTCTGGTGTGTTCCCGTGGACCGATTTCGAGTCCGCGATCGCCGAGGCCGCGCGCGCGCAGGCGCTGACCGCGTAGCACGCCCAGCGCCCGGAGGCGGCCGCCATCGTGCGGCCGTTTTCGTTTCTGCGCTTACCCCTCGGCAACACATGCGCTCAGAGACTCGCGGCATCCCACGCCGCGGGGACACGCGGCATTCGGACCTATCCGAGAACTAGGAGCGTGTGGTGAGTGCAAACATCGAAGCCGTCCTGAACAACCCCTTGGGGATTTCGGAAGCCGATCTCGAACGGATGCTCGCGGAGCAGTCGGGCGAGGAGGTGCCGGAGTCGGAAGGGGGCGAGCTGGACGCGGCTGCAGTCGACGCAGATCAAGATGACGAAACGGGCGGGGCGTCAGCCGCCAGCGGGGACAGTGCAGGCCGCACCCAGGCGCAGGACAGCGAGGGCGACGCGATCGACCCGAGCAAGGCGGAGGTGAGGACGAAGGACGGGAAGCATTCGATCCCCTACTCGGTCCTGCAGCGAGCCCGTGACGAAGCGGCGGCAGCACAGCAACTGGCCCAGCAGGAGCGGCAATCCCGCGAAGCGCTGGAAGCTCAGATCGCGGAGCTGAAGCAGCGAGGCACGGAGACGGCAGAGCAAGCCGCGGCGCGCAATGCGCCTGCGGTCGCGGAGATCATCGACGCGGAGCGCCTGGAGGCGTTGCGCGAAGAGGCTCCCGAGCTCGCCGGCATGCTCGAGGCTCTGGCCAAGACCGCTCAGGCGGCCGAGGCCCGGGCAGCAGCGGCCGAACGGACGGCGCAGGAAGCGCAGGAGCGGGAACAAGCCCGCGCTGCCGCCGGCGCCCGTTCGCAGGTGGAAGAGGCGATCGCGAACAGCCCGAAGCTGCTGTGGACCCGGAGCGAGAAGCCCGAGGTCTACAACCGCATCGTGGACTACGACAACTTCCTCCGCGCGTCGGACGAAGGTCGTTCGCTGGATCTGCCGTCGAGGCTGGCCAAGGCCGTGTCCATGTACGAGGCCGTCAACGGCGCGATCGAGGTTCCGGGAAGTGCCAGGCCGGAGCCCAAGGTCGTGCCCAAGACTGCCGAGCCCGAGTTTCGGGTTCCCAGCACGCTGTCAGACATGCCCGGTGGCTCGCCGCCTGCGCGATCCGACTCCGAACAGATCGGTGATCTGAGCGGCACGGATCTCGTGCAGATGATGAGCAAGATGACCGAGGCGGAACAATCCGCATTCCTGGCGCGCGTGGCTCTCTAAGGAAACTCAGCCATGGCCGGTACCCAAGTCAACTCGGGCGATGCGATCGCCATCAAGCTGTATTCGGCGGCGGTCTTCGCCGGCATGCAGCGCAAGAACACCTTCACCAACCGCATGACCGGCCCGGCCCCGAGCCAGTCGAATGCCGAGGCGAAGATCCGTCAGCAGACCTCGCCCGACTACCCCGTCGTGCGCGTGACCGACCTGTCCGACGCCGCCGGCGATCGGGTGTCGGTCGACCTGTTCCACACCGTCGGCGGCAAGCCGATCATGGGCGACCGTCAGGCCGAGGGCCGCGGCGAGCGCCTGTCGACCAGCACGCAGGAGATCAAGATCGATCTCACGACCAAGGTGGTCGACGCGGGCGGCAAGATGACGCAGAAGCGCACGAAGCACAACCTGCGCTCGATCGCGCGGGCCCAGCTCGTGAACTACTACGCCAAGCTGAACGACCAGCAGACGCTGATCGCGATGGCCGGCTCGCGCGGCGTGGACGTGGGTCCGGACTGGCTGGTGCCGCTGTCGACCGATCCGGACTTCGCCGACATCATGGTCAACCCGGTGCAGGCGCCGACCTACAACCGGCACTTCGTCGCGTCCGGTACCGGTCTGGTGCAGGGCGGCGCGCAGCTCGCCTCGATCGCATCGACCGACAGCCTCGCGCTCGAGCACATCGACGCGCTGTCGGTGCTGATGGCCGAGGCGCAGTTCAAGCTGCAGCCGATCAAGATCGAGGACGATCCGGCGGCCGAGGACGAGCCGATGTACGTCATGTTCGTCTCGCACCGGGCGTGGCACGCGGTCAACACCAAGTCGACCGGCCAGAACTGGCGGACCTTCCTGCAGAACGCCTGGAACCGGGCGAGCTACGGCTCGAAGCACCCGCTGTTCAAGGGCGAGTGCGGCATGTGGGGCAACATCCTCGTCAAGAAGATGGAGCGCAACGTCCGCTTCAACGCCGGGTCGGTGCTGAAGCACGTCACCGCCGCCAACCGCATGACGGCCACCGAGACGGATGTCACCGTGAACGCCGGCCTGACCGCCGGCTGGAACGTGGACCGCTGCCTGCTGCTGGGTGGGCAGGCGCTCGCGCACGTCTACGGCAAGAACGGCGACTCGGGCACCTTCAGCAACTGGAAGGAGCGGCCGTACAACTTCGACCGCGCGCTCGAAGTCATGGGCGACATGATGACCGGCAAGGCGAAGATGCGCTTCGAGTACCTCGACGCCAACGGCAGCCGCGAGCCCACGGACCACGGCGTCGCCGTGCTGGACGTGGCCGTGCCGCCGGTCGCCGCCTGAGCCCCGCAACGAACTGAAGGAGCAAGAACATGGCAGACGTGTATTCGGACACCTACGCGGCGGGGAACTCGTTCGCGGCCGAGATGGGCAACGCCTGGACCGAGGATCTCTCGATCGCCAAGGCGGCCTCGAACGCGGACAAGCTGTACCTCGGCATCATCCCGGCCGGCGTGCGCGTGAGTTCGGTGCGGCTCATCAACGCCGCGGCGGGCGCCTCGACGACCCTGTCGGTGGGCTACGAGCCGATCGACGGCGGCGTTCCGGTGGCCGCGCCGACCGCGTGGTTCAACGCGCAGGCGATCTCGAGCGCCGGCGCGCCGTTCTCGACGGTGGCGCCGATCACCTTCGAGCGGCCGGTGAAGATCGTCGCGACGGTCGGTGGCGCCAACCTCAGCGGCTCCCCGCTGCTGACGGTGGTGTTCAACGGCGAGATGGTGGGCGCGAAGTAACTCTCCGCAGGGAGAGCGACGGCGAGGCGACGTAGTGCCGTTTCCGCAGGGGGTGCCTCGGCCCCCTGCGACCAACACGGAGCGACCCATGGTCCCCATCAAGTACGTCGGCCTCAAGGCGGAAGTGACCGACACGGTCGCGGAAACCGGGCTGAAGTGGAAGGCCGGCGAGATCCAGTACGTCCCGAACTGGGCGGTGGGCAAGCTGACCTATCACACCGACACCTGGGCGATCGCGACCGAGGAAGACCTGGCCGCGGCCGGGATGCTCGAGCCGGATCCGTCCGAGCCCGAGATGCCCAAGCGCGAGCCGGAGATCGACGAGCCGGACTCGATCAAGGTCGGCATGCCGAACCTGACCTCGCTGAACAAGGCGGCGCTGTCGACGATGGCGATGCAGCGGTACGGGCAGGTGCTCGCGCCGACGATGAAGATCGCCGAGATGCGCGCGCAGATCGTCTCGTGGGAGAACGGCGGCTACCAGCGGGGTCACTGAGGTGGCGACCTTCCGGCAGTGGGAGCAGATGATCGGCCCGTACATGACGGGCATGTCGGTGCCGGCGCTCGAGGATGCGGTGCGCGATGCGTGCATCGAGTTCTGCCAGCGCACGCGCGTCGACACCCGGATCAAGGGCAGCGTGCCGTACCTGCCGGAAGAACCGGACACCGAACTGCCGCTCGTCAGCAACGAGACGACGCCGTGGCAGGTCATCAACCTGTGGACGCCGACTGGTCTGCTGCTGCCCAAGACGCGGCGCGAGATCGACGAGAAGTTCCCGGACGGGTTCGTCGGCGTGACGGTCAGCGACACCCGCGACTTGTTCGGCTGGATCAGCCTGCGGCCGCAGCTCGTGCGCCTGGTGCCGGCCCTGTCGATCGAGGTCATGCTGCGGCTCGAGCTCTGCTACCAGCCCAAGCGCACGGCGCGTCAGGTCGACGACTACCTGTTCGACCTGTTCGGCGAGCAGATTTCGTGGGGCGCCATGGCGCGGCTGGCCGAGCACGCCGACGTGCCCTACGCCCAGCCTGACCGGGCGATGGGCTACCGGATGCGGTTCGAGGACGCGATCTCGCGGATCGGGCAGCGCAGCGTCGGCGGCCACAACAAGATGCGCCTGACCAGCGGCGGGGACCGAATCACATGATCCGCACCGTGAAGGAGATCGTCGACCTCGCGCGCGTCGAGCTGCAGGATTCGACCAAGAAATACTGGACCGACGCCGAGCTCACCGAGTACATGAACGGCGGCCGGCAGGCGCTGTACTTGGGCGTACCGCGGCTCTACGAGGTCACGGAGACGATGACGCTGGTGGAGGGCACGCGGCAGACGCTGCCGAACTCGAGCCGGCGGCTGCTGGGCTTGCTCGACAACGTGACGGCGGAGTCGAAGCGCGCCATCACGCCGATCAAGCGCGAGCTGCTGTCGCGGATCCGGCCGTCGTGGCGCGCGGAAGACCCGAGCGACGAGATCCTGCACTACGACTACACGGAGACGGAGCCGACCGTCTTCGACACCTACCCGCCGGCGATGGCCGGCACGCAGATCCGGATCAGCTACGCGAAGCCGCCGGTGAAGCTGGTGAGCGGCGACTACGCGGCCGAGACGCCGCTGACCGCCGAGGCCGACATGGGCGAGTCGCTGATCCACTGGGTCGTGCACCGCGCGTTCGCCAAGCAGTCCGATACCAGCCCCGACGCCGGCCAGCGGTCGGCAACGGCGCTGCAGACCTTCACCGGGATGATCCAGGCCGAGCAGACCGGCAAGACGGACTCGTCTCCGAACACGCTGGCCATCGCTGGCAAGCCGACCGAAGCGACGAACCGATGAGCCTGCCGATGGGTGACGAACCGAGTTTCGAGCGCTGGCGAGGGCAGGTGGATGCCTTCATGGCGCAATCCCTTTCCGACCGAGTCCTGCTGCATCAGTTGATCGACCGAGCCAACGAGAACGCCTCGTCACGTCACCGCGAGCTGCTGGACGCGATCGAGAAGGGCAACCTGGCCAACGCTGCGGCCATCAAGACGCTGACCGAAGCGATCGCCGTCGAGCGCGGCCGCATCGACCGCTGGGAGGCCCGTGCCGAGGGCGCCGGCTGGGTGTCGAAGTGGGTGCCGCACTCGCTGACCGCGGCGGCCTCTGCGCTCGCCACCTTCGTCCTGAGCGGCCACTGGCCGACCAAGCCATGATCGACTTCGACCTGGCCTTCGACCGACTCATCGACCATGAGGGCGGGTTCACCGCGAAGCCCGAGGACGACGGCAACTGGACCGGCGGCAAGCAGGGTCGCGGCGAGCTGCGCGGCACGAAGTTCGGGATCAGCGCGGCGGCCTATCCGCACCTGAACATCCGGAGCCTGACGCTCGACGAGGCGCGGGCGATCTACCGGCGCGACTACTGGGGCGCGGTGCACGGGCTGTCGAACGCGATGCGCTTCCAGTTCTTCGACGCCGCGGTCAACCACGGGCACGGGAACGCGATCCGGTTCCTGCAGCGCGCGGTGGGCGCGGCCGACGACGGCGCGTGGGGGCCGGTGTCGGAGTCCATGCTCGCGCGCGTGGAGCCGGCCGACGTGCTGCTGCGGTTCCTGGGACACCGGCTGCGCTTCTTCACCAAGCTGCAGCGGTTCAACGAGTTCGGGCGGGGGTGGTCGGAGCGGATCGCCGGCAACCTGCTGCTCGCAGCGGAGGACAACTGAATGGTCGATCCCGTCACCATCCTGCTGGGCCTCGCCCAGTTCGCGCCGGTGCTGATGCGCTACCTCGGCGTCGGCGAGGCGCCCGTGGCCGTGGCCGAGCGCGTCATCGACATCGCCGGCCAGGTGACCGGTGCGAAGACGCCGGAGGACATCACCGCGGCGCTCACGGCGTCGGCCGAGAAGCGCGAGCAGTTCAAGATCGCGGTGATGCAGAACTCGACCGAGCTCGACCGGCTGTACATGGCCGACCGGGCGGACGCGCGCGCGCGGGACGTGGAGTTCGTGCGCGCCGGGCGCTGGAACTACCGGGCGGACTTCCTCGCGCTGCTGTCGGTCGGCGGGCTGGTGATGTGCGTGTGGTTCGTGGCGCGCGACAGCGGCATGACCGAGCGCGCGGTCAACGCGATCATGTTCGTGGCCGGCGTGCTGGCGTCTGCGGTGCGCGACGTGTTCTCGTTCGAGTTCGGCACGAGCCGCGGCTCCGAGCAGAAGCAGGCCACCCTCGACGAGCTGCTGAAGAAGAGGCCCGGGTGAAGCTGTCGATCGAACTGTTCGACGGGATCCAGCCGCGCCTGCGGCCGCACCTGCTGAAAGAGTCGATCGCCCAGCGCGCGCTGAACACGAAGCTGTGGAGCGGCGGCGCCGAGCCGTTCAAGCAGCCGTCGCTGGTGACGACGCTGCCGGCCGGCACCAAGAAGACGATCTTCCGGCACGGGCAGGCGCGCACGGACGAGAACTACTGGATGTCGTGGACGACCGACGTGGATGTCGCGCGCGGCCCGGTGGCCGGCGACACCACGGAGCGGATCTACTTCACGGGCGACGGCGTCCCGAAGGTCACGGACTCCACGATTGCATGGGCGTCGTCGCCCTACCCGTCGGCGTCGTACATCCTCGGCCTGCCGTCGCCGAGCGCGGCCACGCTGTCGTCGCCCGGGTCGACCGGCACGCCGACGCGCATCGCGCTGGTCTACGTCTACGTCACGGCTTGGGGCGAGACGGGGCCGCCGGCGACGGTGTCGAACCTCATCGACTACTACGCCGGGCAGACGTTGACGGTGACGGGGCTCGATACGGCGCCGGCGGGCGCCTACAACGTCACGTCGAAGTACCTGTACATCGCGAGCACCGACGCGAACGGGACGACGGCCTACCGGTTCTGGAAAAGCGTGCCGGTGGCCACGACGAGCACGACGGGCGTGATCGACTTCACGCTGCTCGCCGAGTCGGTGGGCACGCCGTCGCTGGTGGCGCCGCCGGACGGTCTGTACGGGATCATGTCGCACCCGGGCGGCTTCATGGTCGGGTTCACCGAGCGCGACTTCCGCCGCTCCGAGGTGTTCAAGCCCTACGGGTGGCCGACTGCCTACCGCGACCCGGTGCCGGACGCGATCGTGGGCGGCGAGATCCTGGGCACGTCGGTGGTGGTGTGCACGAAGGGGCCGACGTACCTGTTCACCGGCAACGACCCGCTGAACCAGACCAAGACGACGCTCGAGGGGTGGCAACCCTGCGTCTCGAAGCGTTCGATCGACCGGGTGACGGCGGGCGTGGTGTACGCGAGCGCCGACGGCCTGGTGCTGGTGAACGGCTCGCAGGCGCTGCGGGTGGTCACGGCCGATCACTTCGACCGCGCGCAGTGGCAGGTGTTCAAGCCCGAGAGCAGCCACGCCGCGGTGCACGACGACCGCTACTTCTGGTGGTGGGACAACGGTGTCGCCAAGGGGCTGCTGATCTTCCAGTTGAGCGCCGCCGGCGTGGCGCAGGTGGTGGAGAGCGACATCTACGCGACGGCGGCGTTCGCGGACCACCGCAAGGACGAGCTCTACGTCGCGCTGGAGAACGGCAACCTGTACAAGTGGGACGCCGGCACCGCCTCGACGATGGTGTGGCGCTCGAAGCTGTGGCACCTCGACCGGCCGCAGAACGTGGGGGCGGTGAAGATCGACGCCGCGGCCTACCCGGTCACGTTCCGGCTCTACAGCGAGGGCGTGCTGCAGGACACGGTGACGGTGGCCGACGGCCGCCCGACGACGCTGCGCGGCGACCGCCGGTACGAGGACATGGAGTTCGAGATCGAGGCGACGGCGATGGTCAACACGGTGACCGTGGCATCCTCGATACTGGACATGCGGAATGGCTGACGACAGCGAGATCCGCGACACGCTGGAACGCTCGCCCGGGTTCACCGGGCTGGACCGCGTCACGTTCGCGGACAACCCGGCGGCCACGCGCGCCTTCGACCAGTTGAACCAGATCCTGTCGACGCGCTTCGGCAAGCGCGCGCCGTTCGTCGAGCGCGCGGTGACATGGGCGGATCTGCAGCGGTACGGCTTCGCGAAGCTCAAGACGCCGTCGGGCGCGCTGCTCGAGCCGGGCGACGGCACGCGGTTCCCGGACCCGATCCCGGTGCCGGGCGATCCGACGCTCGACCCGTCGATCCCGCCGGCGCCGACGGGGCTCGCGGTGACGGGCGCCGTGGTGACGATGATCCTCGAGTGGGACGACCCGGCGTTCAGCTACTTCGGGTTCACGGAGGTGTGGCGCTCGTCGGTCGACAACCTGTCGCTCGCCGTGAAGGTCGGGCAGACGAACGCGAGCCTGTACGCGGACGCGATCGGTCAGGAGGCGACGACCTACTTCTACTGGATCCGGCACGTCAGCAAGGCCGGCAACCCGGGGCCGTACAACGACAGCTCGGGCACCGACGCGGAGACGGGCTCCGTGGGCGCCGGGTCACTCGCTGACGGGTCGGTCACGACGGCCAAGCTCGCGAACCTCGCCGTCGCGAGCGCCAAGATCGCGGACCTTGCCGTGGTCGAGGCGAAGATCGCCAACCTCGCGATCACGAACGCCAAGATCGCCAACCTGGCCGTCACCGACGCCAAGATCCAGAGCCTGTCCGTCGGCAAGATGACGGCCGGCGCGCTCGCGATCGACCAGTACATCCAGTCGTTCAGCTACAACCCCGGTGTCTTCGGCTGGCGGATCCACGCCAACGGCACGGCCGAGTTCAGCAGCGTGACGGTGCGCGGGCTGTTCGAGGCGCAGGTGGCCGGCTACGCGACGGTCCAGTTCGGGAACAACGTCGGCCCGATCGGCGGGCACTTCGGGCTGTCGCTCGCCGCGACCGACTTCAACAACATCTTCCTGCGCCGGAACGACGGCGTGGTGTTCTTCCGGGTGAACTCCGGCGGGGCAAGCTCGCTCGAGTTCGACAGCGCGAGCGGCGTGCTGACGATGAAGGGCACGCTGACGGCGTCCGACATCAACGCCTCGATCGTGCGGAACGCCGACACCAGCTCGTTCCTCGATCTGCGGCCCGGCTCGCCGTCCGGCTGGCTGCTGTTCCGGTCGGCGCCCGGGGCGAACCCATCGAACGGCGTGGGCATCCTGCCGGACGGCAGGACCCGGTTCGCGAACGTGGTGGCCGAGGGCACCTACGTCATCCCGGCGTTCGAGCAGGCGTTCCTCAATGGCGAGACGCGCGAGTACCTGATCCCGGTCAGCCTGCCCTACACGCACGGCTCGGACGTGTCGTTCGGCGCCTGGACGGCGGCTGTCGAGGTGGCGTGCACGGTCGACTTGGCGCTGTCGGTCCCGCCGTCGTCGGTGATCGTGTACTTCGACTCGGACGCGACGATCGCCTTTCGCAGCTTGGTCTACTCCAACGGGAGCGGCACCGGCATGCTGCCGTCGACCGGCGCCCAGGTGTTCGTGCGCGTTCGGACGACGTGCCGGGTCAACCCGCCGAACAACCCGGTGAACATCCTGTCGATGAAGGCCCAGGTCATCTACTGGCGGGTGTTCAAGGTCACCTGACCCGGATTGCGCCGCCTCAACGGGCGCGGCGGTACGGTCGGGCGCATCGCTGCCCCCGGGGATGCTGTGCTCGTCGATCTTGGTCAGCCGCATGAGGTGCTGGTTCGCGCCCTGCGGGGCAACGCGGAGGCGATCCGGTTCGTCCAGGCGCTGACGGCCGTCTACAACGTATGGGACGACCTCATCGACGGGGATCCGGCCACGCCGGCGCAGATCGACCAGGCGTTCTACCTCGCGCTCGTCGACCTCCCGTCCAACCCGTTCTTCCAGGCCAACCGCACCGTCCTGCAGCCGCTCATCGTGACCGGGATGCTGGGCTGGTGGGCGGCCAACGAACTCGAAACGCTGCCGAGTGAGCGCGCCCGCCGGGTCGCCTACGTCTCGCGGTGCGACCCGGCGGACGTGATCGCCATGTGCGCGGCGCTGGTAGGCGGCATGGACTGGGCGCGGGCGTGCATGCCCGAGGTGAAGCTGTTCATCAACAGCGAGGCGCCGGGCGAATACATGGACGAGATGGAGAAGAAGCATGGGATGGCTATCTAGCCCTAAGCCGGATCCGGCGATCGGCGCCGCGGCGCAGCGCACGGCGGCACTCGCCGAGCGGCAGCAGCAGGTGTCGGAGCAGGAGCTCGAACGGGCCCGGGCGCGCGACGAGCGGTTCGACCCGGTCTACGAGCGGCTGCTGGTCCAGCAGGAGGCGCAGGGGGCGCAGAACGCCGCCTTCTCTGGCGAGGAGTTGAACCGGTACCGGACGATCACGCGGCCGCTGCAGGACCGGGTGGTGGCGGATGCGAACAACTGGGACTCGGCCGACGAGATCGCGCGCGCGACGGGCGCCGCGTCGGCGACGGTGCAGGGCCAGTTCGACGCGGCGCGCGACTCGAACTCTCGGATGATGGCCGCCAACGGGGTGTCGCCGGACTCCGGGCGCGCGGTGCAGGGCGGCATCGACGACGCCAACAACCTCGCGCTGATGAAGGCCGGTGCGGTCAACACGACGACCGACGCCCGCAAGCAGCAGGGCATCGCGCTGCGCGGGCAGGCCGTCGGGATGATGACGGGCACGGCCGGCACGGGCCTGCAGGCGTCGCAGCTCGCCGTCGGCGCCAACAACGCGGCCAGCGCGGTGCCGGGCACGCAGACCTCCGCCTACAACGCCTCGATGCAGCCGGCGCTGTCGTACGCCGGGTCGGCCATGACCGGCAACACGGCGGCCGGGAACATGCTTAACCAGCAGTACCAGAACCAGGTCGCGGCCAACGGCTCGAGGCTGGGTGCGATCGGCTCGATCGCCGGCATCGGTGCGCGCCTCGCCATCTCCGACGTGAACATGAAGGAGAACATCACGCCCGTCGGCGGTGACGAGGCGATGGATGCGCTCCGGAAGGTGCCCGTCGCCGAGTGGGACTACAAGGACGGGCAGGGCGACGGCGGCCGGCACGTCGGCCCGATGGCGCAGGACGTGAACGCTGCCATGGGCGAGAAGGCCGCGCCCGGCGGCAAGGCGATCGACCTCGTGTCGCTGAACGGCGTGAACATGGCCGCGATCAAGGCGCTGGACGCCCGGCTCGCGAAGCTCGAGAAGGCCACCGGCAAGAAGGGGATGGTCATGAGCAACCACGGCATCGAGGACGCCCGGCTGGCGGGCCTCGAGCCTCTGAGGATCTGACCATGGCGGGCGCAGCGAGCTTCATCGACGGGGCCATGAAGGGCTACGGCTTCGTCGACAACATCTACCGGCAGAACGAGTACGACAAGCAGCGCGCGGAGACGCACGGCGAGCTGCTGAAGTCCCGCAAGCTGCAGAACCAGCAGGCGGAGTGGATGACCGACGACGAGGCCGCGCGCCGTCGTGCGAGCGAGTTCGCCACCGGCAGGATGAACGTGCCGCCCGGGCAGATGGATCCGGACGCCGTGCCGCCGCCGTCGATCATGCCGCAGGAGTCGGTGCCGGGCGTCGAGGTGACGCCGCTGCCGCGCGCCGGCGTCGTGCCGCCGATCGTGGGCGATGCGACGGCGCCGATGCCCGGGCTGGAGAAGGTCAACCCGCTGCCGGCGCCCGGTGCGCCGCCGCCGATGGCCGCTGCTCCCGCGCCCGCCGGCCCGGCGCCTGGTGCACCGATGGCCGCTGCGCCCGCGCAGGCCGCGCCGGCGGCACCCCCCGGCATGCCGACGGCGACGCTGTCGCAGGGCGCGCGCCGCCAGCAGCAGGCGGAGATGGCAGCGCAGGCCGCGGCGCTGCGGCAGCAGTGGTACATGGAGAACGGCAAGGGTCACCTCGCGCTCAAGGACATGGAGGAGATGGCGCGGACGGTGCGCGCCAGGCGAGGCCGCAGACTTCCCACCGTGCTCTCCGCAGCCGATCTGACTTTTTCAACGGGCTCCTAAGGCAGCGGCTTGCGTTTGATGGAGCTTTTG